>Ga0315912_10004977_pt1 | contig 12338 bp, 7 predicted proteins | sample VfabasoilMG_FD_204469 | JGI IMG/M metagenome (GOLD analysis project Ga0315912, IMG submission 204469) | Garden soil microbial communities collected in Santa Monica, California, United States - V. faba soil | ecosystem: Environmental > Terrestrial > Soil > Garden | place: USA: California... | reverse complement strand
TGATGCGGTTCGGCAGCACTTCGATGACGGTTACCGGAACCGTCTCGCCCGCATCCGTGAAGATGCGGGTCATGCCGGCCTTGCGGCCGATAAGAGCAACGCTCATGACTATCCTCTCGTTCGTCGCGCGTGAGTACGATTGCCCACGTGCGGAGTAGCTAGGCCAGGAGAGGTGAACACTGGAGAACGCGGTGCACGAATGTGCCCGCGAAGCTCGAGTGGTCTTGGGTTCAGCGCCTTTTGAGAGCCGCCCAACCTCGCCCGATTTCGCTGGAAATCAATCGCTTGGGACTCGGGTCCCAGGCGAAAGGGCGCGCAGTATATGCAGCGACCCGCCCTGCCGCAAGCCCGAGGGCGGCGCGATCCGGAGGCTTTTCCCGCCGGGCAGGCCCCCGCTGGGGCCGATTCCCGCATTTCGTTAAATATCAGTGAGTTGGCACCAAAGGCAGCCCTGTCCGGACACTCTTATATAGGTGTATTCAGCCCGCCCCCTCGAACCGGTAGCTGAATTTGATCAGGAGCTGCTCGTCGTCGCGCAGCCGGAAGCTGTCCTTGAGGAGGTCCCCCGCCCCGCCCTCGGTCGGCTCCGGATCGAAGCCCCCGCGACCGTACACCACGTACAGGTACGACAGCGGCGCGAGCTCGTATCGATAGCGGATCTGGAAGCCAAAGGTTTTCACATCGATGTCGTCGATCGGATCGAGGGTGGGGATGGCATTGCCCCCGCCGTCGACGCGCCACGCCTGCTCAAGCTCACCCTTGAGGCCGATGGCCTGGAGCTTCACGCGCAGCTCCTGCTTGCTGCCGATCGTCCAGTTGAGGCCGGCATTGAAGTGCAGCTCTTCCTTGTCGTAGCTGCCGACCAGGTTGTCGACCTCCCAGACCAGCCAGTCGGGATTCCAGTTGCCATACACGCCGACGTAGATGCTGAACGCATCGTTCACGAAATAGGTAGGCGTGAAACTCAATACATAGCCGAGCTTGTCATCTTCTTCGAGGCCGCCGTTGTAGAGGTTGCCCTCGAACTCGTAACCCCAGCGGCCCTTGCGAGGGCGCTCGTAGTTGAAATAGCCGTTGAAGTAGGACGGCAACCAGAGCGCGCCGTTGCCGCGCGTGAGCGTGTCGTCATAACCGGCGCTATAGACGTTGATCTGGCCGTATTCGTAGCTGCCGTCGCGCAGCCGGCTCTCGCGGCTCATGCGGAACTGGTTGTACAGGAGCTGGCCGTGATCGTTGTAGCTCGTGCTCGCGCGCCAGCGCCAGTCCTTGGTCGAGTAGCGCGAGGATTCGGGCAGGTTGGTGAAGCGGCGGTTCAGCTGCCAGTGCAGGTAGTTAGCGCTATTGCGCGCGAGATAGCCGGCATCGTTGATCTGCAGGTCATTGCCGAAATGCATGGCGATCACCTGCTGCCGCCATCCGTGGTCCATCTCGTAGTCGGCCCAGAGCGTCGCGCCCGAGTCGTTCGTGCTGTCGCCGGCCTGCTCGATGTCGCTGCCGAAAACGCGCGTGCGGATGTTCCAGCGCTGCGAGGGTCGCCAGTTGTGGTCGACGCCGAACACCGTCGCCTGGCGGTCGAGCCAGGGACGATCGACGTAGGTCGCCATGAACCCCAGGTTTTGCGTCGCGAAGTCCCGGACCACGCGCAGCGCGCCGAACGTGCGGCCGGCCGAATCGCCTTCGTCGGCGCCAAACACGCCGTACTTGGTCGCGCCAACGCTGCCGTTGAGCTTGAGCGCGGCGGTGATGTCGCCCGACCCTTCACCATCGTCGGCGGGTCCACCGACACGCCGCGTGTATAGCAACTGGCTGTAGTCCGAAGGCGTCGTGAATTCGAAGAGCCCCTGGTTCTCGGTGAAGAACGGGCGCTTGTCGCTGATGAAGGTTTCGGTGGCGCTGAAGTTCACGACGAGGTCGTCGCTCTCCACCTGGCCGAAGTCGGGGTTCACGGTCGCGGTCAGCTGCACCTGCCCGTTGGGCTTCCAGAACAGGTCGACGCCCGCGTCTCCATCACTTTGATTGCCGACGTTGTCGTAGAGACCTGAAACGTACGGGGTGACCGCGAGCAGCGACTGGCTGTGATTCGCCACGTCGATGGGCGCGAAGTCGGACATGAAGGTGGAGCGATCGAGGCTCGCTTGCGGCCACGCGACGCGCTCGCCCGTCGAGCCGATGATGCGGTCGAGATAGATCTTCACCGTGCGCTTGTCGCCCTTGGCATCGCGCATGGGAGCGATGTACCAGGGAATCAGCACTTCGACGTTCCATCCGGTGTCGTCGATGCCGACGGCATGTTTCCAGTTGCCGTCCCAGTCCTTGTTGAACTGGTTTTCGTCGGTGACCACGCCGTCGTAGATGTCGTCGGTCGAGCTCACGCGGAAGTTGTAGGCGGTGCGGCCATCGGCGTCGAAATCGACGATGACGTTGATGCGATCGACCTGCTCCTCGAAGTCCCGCTGCACGCGCTGCTGGGTGCGCGGCACCGACGCTGGCTGCGTGTTGCGGATCGCCACGGCGAGGCCCTCGGGCGTCGCGAGTATCCAGGCTTCTGTCGCATGCGAAGGAAGCTCGCCCGTGAGCGGCTGGGTTTTCCGGAAGTCCGTGATGTGTTGCGCGTCCTTCCATTCCGCACCATCGACGCGTCCGTCGATGGTGACTGCGAAGGCAGGAGAGGCTGCCGCGGTGAGCGTCGCGACGAGCAGTCGGAACCCGGCTGGCCGTTTCATTGATCAGTAGACAGATCAGGACTCGGAAAGGTTTAAGTCACGAGCAGGAACACTACGACGCCAGCGAGGATCAGCGACAAGCCGCGCCAGAACGCCACGGGACTTCGCTCGAGCAGCGGCGCACGCTTGCGATTGAGATAGGTCTCGCTCGGGTGTCGCAGATCATGCACGAACTCCGAGAGCTCGTCGTAACGTTTATTGGGATCCGGATTCGTGGCCTTGCGCAGGACTTCGTCGAGCCATGCCGGGATCTCGCGTTCGTCATCGAGGACCGACTGGTATTTCAGTTGACGCTGCGCAGCACGCGTACGTGCCTGAGGCACCTCGGCGCCATACGGAAGCCGTCCCGACAGCATCTGGTAGGCAATGACGCCGAGAGAGTACTGATCCGACTGGGGGCTGCCGCTCTCGCCGAGAAAATATTCGGGCGCCGCGTATTGCAGCGTGCCCAGCATCTCGCTGCGCTCGAGTGGCGAGTCGATTTCCGCGAGCCCCGCCACGCGCGTCGAGCCGAAGTCGATGAGCTTCACGGTGCCGGTGGCATCGATCATCACGTTATGCGGCCGGAGATCCTGGTGGAGCATCTCCAGGCGGTGGAACGCGAGCAGGCCGTTCGCGATCTGTTCGACGATTCCGCGCATCGTCTCGACCGAACGCTTCGGATGATCGATGAGCCACTGGTGCAGGGTCTGCCCTTCGATGAACTCCGTGACGGTGTAGAGATAGTTGCGCTTGTGGCCGCGCGCCGCGGCCTTGATCACGTGCGGATTGCTGATCCGCTGCGCGACCCAGTCTTCCATGAGGAACCGATCGACGTGGGCGGCATCCACGCGCATCTCCGTGGCCAACGTCTTGATGACCACGGGGGTGCCCGTGTCAACGTGCGTCGCCAGGAAGACGTGGCTCCGGCTGCTCGAATGGAGTTCGCGCACGATCGTGAACCCGTCGAAGGCCATGCGCGGCGCGAGTTCCGGCGGAAACGGGAGCTCTGTCATCTGCCGGTGGACTTCGGACGCGGTCCGCTCGGGCAAGCTGTCGACACGAACGACCAGCGTGGTGAGGTTGTCCTTGCTGCCACGCTCGAAGGCTTCGTTCGCGATCTGCCGGGCAGCGACGTTCAGGTCCGGGTGGTCATGAATGGCGTTGGCAATGAAGCGTGAGCTGGCGAACTCATGCACGCCGTCGGTGGCGAACACGAACACGTCGCCCACCTCGAGCCGCAGTGCCTGGTAGTCGATGTCGAGATGCGAATGGATGCCGAGCGCGCGGCTCAGGTAACTCTGCTCGCTCGACACCCACATCCGGTGGTCCTGCGTCAGCTGCTCGAGCATCCTTTCGCGCAACCGGTAGATGCGCGCATCGCCGGCGTGGAACAGGTGGGCGGTGGTGGACTTGAGCACGAGCGCGCTGAGCGTGCATACGTAGCCGCGATCTTTTTCATATCGGTAGGGACTCTGCCGGGTCTGCGCATACAACCAGGAGTTCACGGCCATCAGCACTGCTTGGGCGGACTTCTTCACCGACCACGCGGGCGACGTGCAGTAGTAGTCCTCGAGGAACACGCGCACCGCGGACTGGCTGGCGACCTGGCTGACGCTGCTGCTGCTGATGCCATCGGCGAGCGCGATGGCGATGCCCTTCTCCGAGAGCTGCGGCTCGACCGGGACGCAGGCGCCGTGGAAATCCTGGTTGGATTCCTTGCGACCCTTGTCGGAATACTGGCCGATCGAAACCTTCAGCAAAGCGTTGTTCGGCTGGGCGGGCATGAATCACCCGGAGTGTACCGGGAACCCCGGGCCTCGCGAGGCCCGGGGACCCTATCCAATCGCGACTGAAATCAGGCCGCCATCTTCAGATTGCGTTTCGGCGCAGTTCTCACGTGCGTGGTGTACAACGTGAGTCCCGTGAATGCCAGGCCGCCAACGATGTTGCCGACGATGGTCGGGATCTCGTTCCAGAGGAAGTAGTCAGCCCAGTTGAAGTTCGCGCCCATGAGGATGCCCGAAGGGAACAGGAACATGTTCACCACCGAGTGTTCGAAGGTCATGAAGAAGAACACCATGATGGGCATCCACATCGCGATCACCTTGCCGCTGACCGACGTGGAGATCATCGCGCCCACGACGCCGGTCGAGACCATCCAGTTGCACAGCATGCCGCGCACGAACAGCGTGAGCATGCCGGCCATGCCGTGCTCCTTGTATCCGATCGTGCGGGACTCGCCGACGTGCGCGATGAACTGGCCCACCGGATTCGGATCCTGCGTCCAGGCATACGTGAAGATTACCGACATCAGCACCGCGACGAGGAAGGCGCCGGCGAAATTCCCGATGAACGTGAGTCCCCAGTTGCGCAGCACCCCTTTGAGCGTGACCCCGGGCCGCTTGTCGAGCAGCGCGAGCGGCGCCAGCACGAAGACGCCCGTCACCAGGTCGAACCCCAGCAGGTAGAGCATGACGAAGCCGACCGGAAACAGCGCGGCGCCGACGATGGGCACGCCGGTCTGCTGGTTGATCGTGACGGCGAACACCGCCGCCAGCGCGAGGATCGCCCCCGCCATGGCGGCGCGAATCAGCGTGTCGCGCGTGGACATGAAGATCTTGGATTCGCCGGCGTCGACCATCTTGGTGACGAATTCGGCGGGTGCCAGGTAAGACATCGTTCTTCTCCCTCAACTAATTGTTATGAGCGCCAACCTGCGCGCGAACGAGAAAGAGCAATCCGTGTGCCATCGGGTTCACGGAACGAAATTTCCAAGGCAGATGCCCGGATGGCCGCGGATGCACCGAAATACAGCGTGGGGGTGCACGCGCGTATTCACCGCGGTGCAACGCACGCAGACCGGCTCGGCAGAGCGGGAAGTCGCCGGACTTCCCGCTGACCGTAGCCCGCCTATCCACTACCAGACGAACTCGATCTGGAACCAGAGCTTGTCGGTGGTGCGCGCCGACGCGAGCTCACCCTGTTGATAGTCGGCGTACTTGAGCATCGCGTTGAAGCGCTTGTGCTTCGCGGCGATCGACGCGTTCCATTCGCTGCCGTACTGGGCATCGATGTGCTCGGCGTCATAGTCGTGATAACTCACGATGAAACCAAGCGTATCCAGCATGCCCCCGCCCACGCCCTTGAGGTTCACACCCGCGGTTGCGTACAGATCCTCGAGGCCGTTCGTCGGGGTCGTCAAAAATTTATCGGCCCAACCCTGGAACTTGTGCAGCGTCGCGAGCGGCGTGGTGAAGCCCTTGCCGGCCGCACCCGCGAGCCCGTTGCCCTCCAGGATCTCGGTGCCTACACCGAGGCTGAACTGCCGCCACGTGCCGGTGACTTCGGCGAACTTGTAGTCCAGGTCGAAGTCGAGCGCGTTGTCGCCGTAATCGGATTGCGTCGCATAGGACGCGGCGTACGCCAGCTTGACCTTGCCCACCGGCCTGTCGCCCGCGAAGCGGAGTCCGTACGTGGCCGTGGAATCGCGCAACGGATTGATGCCCGCGGGGATGTTGGTGATCGGGTCGAAATCGAGTAGATAGCCGAACGCGCTGATCTTGCCGATCTTCGTCTGGTAGCCGGCATTCATCAGGATGCCGTCGCCCTTGTAGACGCCCTGCGGTGAGTCGTCGCCATTGACGCGATTCACGCGGTTCAGGTACGTGGCGTCGAGCACGAGGTTCGTCACGCTGCGATTCACGACGCGGAACGCGTCGAAGGTCTGCTCGTTCTGCCGCCACCCCACATTGCCGACGAAGCGCTGGTCGTCGAGCACGATGCGCTGGCGTCCCAGCGTCATCGTCGTGCCCGGCAGGCTCGTGTTGGTCAACTGGAATCGATTGAACTCGTAGGTCTCGTCGTCGGCCACCACGGGGTACGTGACCATCTCGGGCACCGCCGGATCAGGCCGATAGTCGTCGACGAGCGGAATGACCGCCTCGCCTTCGACCAGCAGCGCGGTGTTCCACGCCTTGCCCGTTTCGAAGCCCAGTCGCACTCGCAACGTGAGCGCGTCAGCGTCTTCGGCGAGCGGATCCTGGTCGACTTGCTCCATGCGCAGGCGCGTGTCGATGATGTATTTCGTCTCGCCGAACGCGCCCTTCACCGGATCGAGCCCGTCGGCGTTGGCAGTACCGCCCGCCGCGATCGCGAGTCCCATGGCGGCATATTTCAAGCGTGTCTTCATCGTCATCGATAACTCCCAGCGTCTGTTGTTAGGCAGCACGGTGCCCCGCTCCGTGCTCGTACTCTTCCAGAAAACTCAATAGTTCTTCTCTATACGCGTAGTAGCGCGGATGCTCGAGCAGCATCTTGCGCGTCCGGGGACGCGGCAGATCGACCTGCATGACCTTGCCGATGCGCGCACGCGGGCCGTTGGTCATCATGATCACGCGGTCGGCGACGAGGATGGCTTCGTCCACGTCGTGCGTAACGCAAATCGCTGTGATTTTCGTTCGCTTGAGGATGTCCATGAGGACCTCCTGCAGATCCCAGCGCGTCAGCGCGTCGAGCATCCCGAAAGGCTCGTCGAGCAGCAGCAGCTTGGGCGACAGCGCGAATGCGCGCGCGAGGCCCACGCGCTGACGCATGCCGTTCGACATGTCGCTCGCGCGTTTGTCGAGTGAATCACCGAGACCCACGCGGTTCAGGTAGTAGTCCACGACATCGCGGCGCTCGGCCCGTGTCGCGTGTGGATACACGCGCTCGACGCCGAGCGCGACGTTCTGCCGCGCCGTGAGCCAGTTGAGCAGCGTCGGCGCCTGGAACACGACGCCGCGGTCCGGGCCCGCCGTGGTGATTTCGCGTCCGTCGAGCGTGATACCGCCGTCGGAGACTTCGGTAAGACCCGCGCACATGGACAACGCCGTGGATTTGCCGCAGCCCGAATGCCCGATGAGCGACACGCACTCACCGCGCTTGATGTCGAGATTGAATCCCTCGACCACCGTGAGCGGGCCGCGTGGGGTCGGATAGACCTTGTGCACGTTATAGAATTCGACGTACTTGTCGGGGTTCGCCAGCGGCTTCGGCTTCGTCGCCACCCGAACCGCTTTCGGCACGAAATCCGCCGAGGTGATCGGCACCACTGCGGGTAGTTTGATACCGCCCTCGGCATCCGACGCGACGAGCTTTTCTGCCTCCACATCCAGCAGGTACTGCGTGATGCGTGCGCGCAAGTCGCGGTAGGTCGGATCGTGGTTCACGTCCTTGCGATTGCGGGGGCGCGACAGGTTCACGCGGAACTCCGGGCCGAGCGTCGCCCGCGGACCCGGCGTCAGCGGGATGATGCGATCGGCGAGCAGCAGCGCCTCGTCGACGTCGTTGGTCACGAGCACGACGGTCTTCTTCTCTTCGCGCCAGATGGCTTCGATCTCGTCCTGCAGCTTGGCGCGAGTCAGCGCGTCGAGGGCCGACAGCGGTTCGTCGAGCAGCAGGAACTCGGGATTGATCGCGAGCGCACGCGCCACCGCGACGCGCTGGCGCATTCCGCCCGACAACTCCGCCGGGCGGCGGTCGGTCGCGTGGCCCAGGCCCACCATGCGCACATATCTCTCCGTGCGATCCCGGCGTTGCGCTCGCGATTCCTTCGCGAAGACAGTATCGACGGCCAGTGCCACGTTTTCGAACACCGTGAGCCACGGCATCAGTGAATAGCTCTGGAACACCACGCCGCGATCGGGACCCGCGGCGCCCGCGAGATCTCCGCGCATGCGCACCTCGCCGCCGTCCGGCGCGACGAGGCCCGCGAGGATCGACACCAGTGTCGTCTTGCCCGACCCGGAAAAGCCGATCAGCGCGACGAACTCACCTTCCTCGATGGACAGGTTGATGTTCGACAACACTTCGGTGTCGCCGTATCGCTTGCTGACATTACGGAGCTCGAGATGGCTCATCTCGTGTTCCCGTAGGTAAAGGTGTTCTGCAACGTGAGCATCACGCGATCGAGCAGGAATCCGATGATGCCGATGGTGAACACCGCCACCATGATCCGGCTCAGCGATTCGGAGCTGCCGTTCTGGAATTCATCCCAGACGAACTTTCCGAGGCCGGGATTCTGCGCCAGCATCTCCGCGGCGATCAGCACCATCCAGCCCACCCCGAGCGACAGGCGCATGCCGGTGAAGATGTAGGGCAGAGCGGACGGCAGCACGAGCTTGGTGAGCTGCGTGCTCTTCTTGAGCTGCAGCACCTTCGCGACATTGAGCAGGTCCTTGTCGATCGACGCGACGCCCACCGCCGTATTGATGACCGTGGTCCACAACGAACACAGCGTCACCGTGATCGCCGAGTTGATGAACGACTTTTCGAACATCGGATCCGCCGTGACATACACCGCGCTCACCACCATGGTGACGATGGGCAGCCACGCGAGAGGTGACACGGGTTTGAAGACCTGGATCAGTGGATTGAACATCGAGTTGAAGGTCTTGCTGGCACCGCACAGGATGCCGAGCGGCACCGCGATGATCGTCGCCAGCAGGAATCCCGCGAACACCGTCTTGAGACTCGTGAAGATCTGATCGATGTAGCTCGGCTTGCCGGTGTACTTGCGCAGCGTCACTTCCGCAGCCGGATCTTCGGCGAGCTTCTCGGCATTGCGCTGTTCCTGGCGTTCGTAGAAGGCCGCGGCCTTCTCGCGTTGCACGAGGTGATCGGCCCACAGGGCCTTGGACTGTTCCCAGACTGCGGTGGGTCCTGGAATCTGGCCGAGGCTCGTCTGGATTCCCTGCGAAACCTGGCTCCAGACGAACAGGAACGCCGCGACCGCGAGGATCGGCGCGCCGAGATCCAGCCACAGTTGCCGCATGTGAATGCGTGGATCCTCGCCGCGGAACATCGCCACCAGCGGCTTCAGGAACCCGAGCCCGATGAGCGACAACACGCGGATGACGGCGTCGATACCCGCATTCACGCGCGGAAACCACGCCTTGGCCTCGGCGCGCGGAACCGGCTTCGGAGGAGTCGCCGATTCCGCGGCCGGGTTCGTCACCGCCGTGAGCGCGGGTGCCTGCGTCTTGGCGTTACTTGCCGACGACATTGCCGCCCTCGATCTTCTGCTGTCCCTTGAGGCCGAGCGCCAGTTTTTCGATGTAGGCGTTCGGCTTGCGCCCGTCGTATTCGACTCCGTCGATGAAGTCCTTGGTGGGTGCGCGGAAACCGTCACTCGCGAGATCGAAGTCGGCCGCGCTCGCCTTCTTCTCGGCGATGAGTTCTTTCGCCGCCTCGGCGAACAGTTCCGGGCGATACACCTTTTTCGCGGTCTCGAAGTACCAGTTGTCCGGCTTGCTTTCGGGGATCTGGCCCCAGCGGCGCATCTGCGTGAGGTACCAGACGGCGTCCGAGTAGTACGGGTAGTTAGCGTGGTACTTGAAGAACACGTTGAAGTCCGGCAGCGCGCGCTTGTCGCCGCGGCCATACTCGAACGTGCCGGTCATGCTGTTGGCGATCACGCGATAGTCGGCGCCCACGTACTCGGGGCGTGACAGGATCTGCGCCGCCTCCTTGCGATTGGCGCCATTCTTGTCGTCCAGCCAGATCGCGGCGCGCGTCAGCGCCTTGACCAGCGCGACGTGCGTGCGCGGATACTTGTCGGCGAATGCCTTGGTGACACCAAACACCTTCTCGGGATTGTTCTTCCAGATCTCGTAGTCGGTGATGACCGGCACGCCCACGCCCTTGAATATGGCCTGCTGGTTCCATGGCTCACCCACCGAGTAGCCATTGATGGTCCCCGCTTCGAGTGTTGCGGGCATCTGCGGCGGCGGCGTCACCGAAATGAGGATGTCGGCGCGCGTCTGGCCGGTGACGTCGTTCGGCGAATAGAAACCCGGACTGATGCCGCCCGCGGCGAGCCAGTAGCGCAGCTCGTAGTTGTGCGTGGACACGGGAAATACCATGGCCATCTTGAATGGCTTGCCCGCGTTCTTGAACTTCTCCAGCGCGGGTTTGAGCGCGGACGCGGGAATCGGGTGTGACGGTTTGCCCTGCGCATCCTTGGCGATGCCGCCCTTCATCAACTCCCAGACTTCGTTGGAAACGGTGATCGCGTTTCCGTTCAGATCCATGCTGAATGCCGTGACGATGTCAGCCTTGGTGCCGATGCCCACCGAGGCACCCAGCGGCTGGCCGGCGAGCATGTGAGCGCCGTCGAGTTCGCCCGTGATGACGCGGTCGAGGATGACTTTCCAGTTGGCCTGCGGCTCGAGCGTGACGTACAGCCCTTCGTCTTCGAAGAAGCCTTTCTCGTACGCGATGGCGAGCGGCGCCATGTCGGTGAGCTTGATGAAGCCGAGCTTGAGTTGCTCTTTCTCCGGTCCTTTGCCGGCGGCGTTCGCGATGGAGGCTAACAAGCCACAGATGATGGCGGCGCAGATTCTTTGTCTCACTCTAACTTCCTCTCCCTTGGCGCGATGGACCGCGCAAGCGGGACAAAGCAATCCGCGTGCCAGCGTTTTTCCTGAGGGTTATTCCGCGTGCGGGCGGCTGTTTTGCGCGCCGTGCACCGAAACACGGCGTGGGGGTGCACGCGCGAATTCAACGCGGTGCAGGAGTACGGGGTGTCGCGGCGCTCAGCCGATGTGCGAGAGCGCGATCAGCAATGCGACAAAAAGCAGCGCCGAGACCACCTGCCAGAAGCGGACGGGATTGCGGTCATACAAGGATTGCCGCTCGATGGCTTGCGGCAATGCGCGCAGCGAGCCGTGCTCGAGCTCGAAGCCGAACTCGATGACATCGGCGAAACGATCGCGCCGGTCGAGCGCGATCGCGCGCGACAACGTGCGTTCGAGCCAGGCAGGAAGATCGGGCCGTGCCTTGGTCAGGAGTGCCGCCCTGCCGAACCGCGGCTGCGCGAAAGCCTCCACCTCACCATAAGGATAGGAGCCCGTGAACATGCGATGCAGCGTCACACCGAGCGCGAACAGGTCCGAGCTTTCGTCAGCCGGCATGCCGGTGAACAATTCCGGCGCCATGTAGCTGCGCGTGCCCGGCACCTCGAGTGACTCGCCCTCGTCGAATCGGCGCAGCCTCGCCACACCGAGATCGATGACCTTCAGCCCGCCGCCGGGCTCGAGCATGATGTTCTCGGGCTTGATATCGCGGTGAATGATGCCGGCGCGATGCAGCGCCGCGACCGCCTTCGTGAGCTTGAGCGCGATATCGAGACCGGCGGCGAGCGTGATCGCCGGCTGTCTCACGAGCCGCTGCTCGAGGGTCTCACCCGCGTAGTAAGGAAGCACGCCATAGAGACAGGTGCGCCGTTCGCGCGGCGGCTCGAGCGATTCGGTCACGAACGGGCTGCGCACGTGGCTCGTGATCCACATTTCTCTCAACAACGCGGCGCGCAGCAACGCGTCGAGTCCCGGCCGTGGTTTCGGAAACTTGAGCACGACCTCGCGTTCGGAGCTGAGGTCGCGCGCACGGAACACGCGCATGTACTGCCCATCGCCCAACATCTCGCCGAGCTCGTAGCCGTCGACGATGGTTCCGCTCGAGGGCGCGCCTCGAAGAGGTTGTTCGGCGATCGCAAGCTCCATGTCGGCGAACTGCGTCGAGGGCAATGCAAGAATATCGACCACGATGGCCGTCGCGTTGTCCGAATCGGTGCCGGCCGTACCCCGCTCCACGAGC
>Ga0315912_10004976_pt1 | contig 12339 bp, 11 predicted proteins | sample VfabasoilMG_FD_204469 | JGI IMG/M metagenome (GOLD analysis project Ga0315912, IMG submission 204469) | Garden soil microbial communities collected in Santa Monica, California, United States - V. faba soil | ecosystem: Environmental > Terrestrial > Soil > Garden | place: USA: California... | reverse complement strand
CCACCTTCGACAAGCTGCTGCGCACGCTGACACTGGGCGTGGCCGGCATCGCCGCCATCAGCCTGGCCGTGGCCGGCATCCTGGTGATGAACGTGATGCTGGTGTCGGTGGCGCAGCGGCGCAGCGAGATCGGGCTGCTCAAGGCGCTGGGCGCCAGCGGCGGCACCATCCGCGGGGCCTTCCTGGTCGAGGCGGCGCTGCTGTCGAGCATGGGCGCGCTGTTCGGCTATGCGCTGGGGCTGGCCGGCGCAGCGTTGATCCGTGCGCTGTACCCGGTGTTTCCCGCGTATCCACCCGACTGGGCGGTGCTCGCCGGGCTGGGCACTGCGCTGTTCACCGGTGTGCTTTTCGGCGTGTTGCCGGCGCGTAGTGCTGCGCGGCTGGACCCGGTGACGGCGCTGGCGCGGCGATGAATGCCGCCGACGCGCTGCGCTTTGCCTGGCGCTCGATCAGCGCGCAGCGCACGCGCAGCCTGCTCACGTTGGCCGGCATCGCGGTGGGCATCACCGCGGTGATCCTGCTGACCTCCATCGGCGAGGGCATCCACCGCTTCGTGCTCGGCGAGTTCTCGCAGTTCGGCACCAACGTGGTGGGCATCTCGCCCGGCCGTTCCGCCGCGCGCGGGGGTGCGCCCAGCGGGCTGCCGACCTCGGTGCGGCCGCTGACGCTCGAGGATGCGCAGGCGCTGCAGCACGTGCCGGGCGTGATCGGCGTCGTGCCCACCGCCTGGGGCAACGCCGAGGCACAGGCGCGCGGTCGGCTGCGCCGCACCACGGTCTACGGTGTGTCCTCGGCAGCGCTGCCGGTGTTCAACATGCGCGTCGCGGTCGGTCAGTTCCTGCCCGGCGACGGCGCGGAGGCGGCACGCGCCTTCGTGGTGCTCGGCGCCAAGCTGAAGCAGGAGCTGTTCGGCGCCGACAACGCGCTCGGCGAGCGGCTGCGCATCGGCGGACAGAGCTTTCGCATCATCGGCGTGCTGGCGCCGAAGGGGCAGTTCCTCGGCATCGACCTGGACGACACCGCCTTCATGCCGGCGGCGCGCGCCCTGGAGCTGTTCAACCGCGAGGGCCTGACGGAGATCAACCTGTCCTATGCCGAAGGGGCCTCGGCCAAAGCGGTGGCTGCGGCGGCTGAAGGCGTGCTGAAGGCGCGCCATGGCCGCGCCGATTTCACCGTCGTCACCCAGGAGGAGATGCTGAGCACGCTGTCGAACATCCTCGACGTGCTGACCATGGCGGTGGCCGCGCTGGGCAGCATCTCGCTGCTGGTGGGCGCGGTGGGCATCGTCACCATCATGACCATCGCGGTGGCCGAGCGCACGCATGAGATCGGTCTGCTGCTGGCGCTGGGCAGCCGGCGCAGCACGGTGCTGCGCCTGTTCCTCGGCGAAGCGGTGGTGCTGGCGGTGCTGGGCAGCCTGCTCGGTGTGGTCATCGGCTTCGGTCTGGCGCAGCTGATCCACCTGGCCCTGCCGGCGCTGCCGGTGAGCACGCCGCTGCCCTACGTGCTGCTGGCGGTGGCCAGCAGCGCCGTCATCGGCCTGCTGGCCGGCGTGCTGCCGGCGCGCCGCGCGGCGCGGCTGGATCCGGTGCAGGCATTGCGCTCCGAGTGAGGCCGCCGCCACGGCACTTCGCTTCTAGGGATTGTGGTGAACCGGTCCGGTCGTCGAAAACACGATTGGGAACATCTTCTAACAACTGTTGGGGAAGACCGATGGGCCGGTGGCTGCCAAGACTGATGCAAGGCCCGGTGCGTCGTGTGCTGGCCTTGTTCGGTGCGCTCGGCATGCTCGGCACAGCAGCGCCGGTCGACGCCGTGCCCTTGCCCGAGCGCAATGCGCTCGAAGGCCGCGTCGCCGACATGCGCCGCCATCTGAACGGCCCGGCTGCGCGTGATGCCACGGCGCCCACGCTGATCGCCCAGGCTGGCCGGTGGAACAACTGGCCGAACTGGAGCAACTGGGCCAACTGGCGCAATGGTTGAAACCACGATACGCTGGTTCAGGCGCCGCCTCGCGCCGCCGCTGCCCGCGAAGGTGACGAAGCGGCTCGACATCAGCCCCGCGCCGAGCACGCGCCTGCTGATCCTGCAGCCCACACCCTTCTGCAACCTCGATTGCGACTACTGCTACCTGCCTGAGCGCGACAACCGCTCGCGCATGGCCCTGCACACCGTGCAGCAGGTGGCGCAGCGGCTGCTCGACGACGGCTTGGCCGGCGAGCAGCTGACCGTGGTCTGGCACGCCGGTGAACCGCTGGCCATGCCGGTCGAGTTCTACGACCAGGCCTTCCAGACCATCGAGCAGCTGCTCGGCCGCGTCACACGCGTGACGCACGCGATGCAGACCAACGCCACGCTGATCGATGCGCGGTGGTGCCATCTCTTCAAGCAGCACGCGGTGCGCGTGGGCGTCAGCGTCGACGGGCCGGCCGAGCTGCACGACCGGCACCGCCGCACGCGCAGCGGCAAAGTCAGCCATGCGCGCGTCATGCAAGGTGTGCAGCAGCTGCGCGAGCGCGGCATTGACTTCCATGCCATCGCTGTAGTGACACGGCACAGCCTGGCGCATGCCGACGCCTTCTTCGATTTCTTCGTGGATCACGGCATTCACGACGTGGGCTGCAACTTCGACGAGGCCGAAGGCGGCCACCTGCGTTCGAGCCTGGCCGGCGCCGAGCCGGCGCACGCCGCCTTCCTGGACAGGTTGCTGCAGCGCTCGGTCGAACATCGCAGCCGCGTGGTGGTGCGCGAACTGGCCAGTGCCTGGCAACTGGTGGCTGCGCCTTTGCCGACCTATGCCTGGCGCGGCCGGCAGTGGCCCGACAACCCGCAGGTGATGCCGCTGGCGCTGATCTCGGTGGCCTGGAACGGCGACTTCAGCACCTTCTCGCCCGAGCTGCTGGGCCAGCGCTCGGCCGAATTCGGCGATTTCGTGCTGGGCAACGTGGCCGACAGCGGCTATGTGGCCGCGCTGCAGTCGCCGGTGATGCAGCGCCTGTGGCCGGCGGTTGCCGCGGGCATCGAGGCCTGCGAGTGCCGCTGCGCCTACTTCGCCTATTGCGGCGGCGGCGCGCCGGCCAACAAGTGGTTCGAGAACGCCGACCTGGCGAGCACTGAAACGCTGTACTGCCGCAGCATGGTGCAGAGGCCCTTCGACGCGGTGCTCGGCCGTCTGGAACGCGAACGGGAGACGGCATGAAATCCTTGAACGAATGCAGGTACAGCGCCTTCGTCAGCTATGCCCACGCCGACGATCAGGCCACCGATGGCTGGATCAGCCAGTTCAGCGAACTGCTCAGGATGCGGCTGCAAAACCGCCTGGGCCGCATCGGCGTGAGGCAGTTGCAGCACATGCATCTGAGCGGCCGCAACGGGCCGGTCATGGGCTCGCTGCCGGATGCGCTGCTGAGCAACGTCGCCGATTCCTACGCGATGATCATCGTCGTCTTCAACGCCTACACCAAGTCCGACTGGTGCCTGCAGGAGCTGGAGTACTTCCGCAAGAGCTTCGGCGCCGAGGGTCTGCAGCAGCGCCTGTACGTGGTGGCGCTGTCCAAGAGCGCGATGGACGACATCGTCGCGCGGCCGGACTGGGCCCGGTTGACGCTGCCCAACCAGTTGTGGATCCCCTTCTATCGCGACGAGGACGTCGACGAACCGGCGCGCCTGCGGCTGGACCATGGCGGCCTGTCGCAGCGCTTCGACGCTCAGCTGATCAAGCTGCTCGATGCCTTCGAGGAGGCTGTCAAGCAGGACATGCGGCAACCGCCGCCGCGGGCGGTTGCGCCGCCGGCCGCGCGGCCGCATGCCGCCGGCCTGTTGTTCGGCGTGCCGTCGCCCGAGCTGGCCGAGGCCACTGCGGCGCTGGCCCGGGAGTTGCGCGAGCGCGGCCTGTCGGTCGAGCAGCTCGGGCCCGATGCGCTGGACGGTGATTTCGAGGAGTTCGACCAGGCCTCGACGCTGATCCTGCCCTTCGGCCGTGGCGGCCAGCACCTGAAGCCCTTCAAGTTCTCGCCGGGCGGGCACCTCGCGGCGCAGCGCGACGCCTGGCTCGACAAGGGCGGCGCCGCCGAGGCCCTGGTCTGGCTGGACCTGCGCGAACTGGCCATCGATGCGCAGCCGTGCAAGGGGCATGCCGAACTGGTGGCCTCCATCGAAGCCCGGGCGCTGACGCCCGCGGCGCTGCGCGAGCGCTTTGCCACCCCTGTGGCGTGCACGCCCGCAGCTGAAGAGCCGGCCGGCGAGCGCGTCAACATCTACATCGAGAGCAACCAGCACGACACCGACCTGTGGCAGGACCTGGGTGAACGCATCAAGTGCAAGTGGGACGACCTGGTGCAGCACGCCGGATCACCCCCCGTGCCGCCGCTTTCGCTGGAAGCGCTGGGGCTGCCGCTGCAGACCCTCGACGAAGAGCGTCTCGACGATGCCGACGGCGTCGTGCTGCTGTGGGGCCAAAAGCCCGAGGTCTCGCTGCGCGCGCAGATCAAGAAGGTCGAGGGCAAATGGCCACGCGATCCGCCGCCGCGCATCGTCGCCTACCTGATGCCGCAGCAGCCCGACCCCGGCGCGAAGATCGAGGCGCGGCTGTGGAGCGTGCTGCGCTTCCAGGACGCGGACTCGCCGCGTATCGACATCTATCCGTCCGAGGCCGACCGATTGCATCGCTTTCTGAACCAGATCTTGGAGCGCCGCATGAAGCGGCTGCCCTCGCGGCGGGCGGCGGCCATGACATGAATTCGGCCGATGTGAGCCGCACGCCCGTCGAGCCCTATCCCGGGCTGCGACCCTTCCTGGACAACGAGGAGATCCTGCTCTTCGGCCGCGAGCGCCAGGTGCGCGAGGTCATCGAGCGCCTGCGTCAGACGCAGTTCGTCGCCGTCATCGGCGGCTCGGGCTCGGGCAAGTCCTCGCTGATCCTGGCCGGCGTGGTGCCCGAGCTGCGCAGCTTCGGCATCCCCGGCGCCGGCGACTTCTGGGTGCCGATGGTCTGCACGCCCGGCACCAACCCCTCGGTGGCCGATCAGGCGCAACGCCAGAACACGCCGATCACGCGGCTGGCGCGCAAGTTCGCGGCGCTGCTGCGCTCGCGCGGTTCGGCCGGGCAGGATGCTGCGCGGCTGGAGGAGATCGCCGCGCGGCTGCGCGAGGAACTGGGCTTTGCGAACCTCGTCGAGCTGTACACCGACGAGCTGGCCGCACCGCCGGGGCCACGGCCGCAGGACGCGCGTTTCCTGTTCGTCATCGACCAGTTCGAGGAGCTGTTCCACCCGACCACGCGCCATGTCGAGGACGCGCGGCTGCTGGTCGAGCGCGTCATCGACCACTTCTTCAGCCCGCACCCGCGCTGCTACGTGGTGCTGACGATGCGCAGCGAGCATCTGAACGATTGCGCATGTTTCCTCGAACTGCCGGATGCGATCAACAAGGCCTCGTACCTGGTGCGCCGTCTCGACGATGTCGAGATGCGCGATGCCATCGTCTGCCCCGCCGAGCGATTGCTGCGCCTGCGGCAGCTGGCCGACGACGATGCGGCGCGGCTGCCGCAGGAACTGCAGTTCAGCACAGAGCTCACGGCACGGCTGCTGAGGGACGTCAAGGCGATCAGCGACGATCCCGATCACCTGCCTTTGCTGCAGCATGTGCTGGCGCGCATCTGGCAAGCGGCCTGCACGCGCGTGGCCTCGCGGCTGGATCTGCCCGATCGCGTCGAGCCCGCTGATCTGGCGGTGGCTGCCAGTGCGCTGCCGGCGGCGCTCGCGCCGCCGCTGGCCGACGACCTGAACGTGCTGCGCGCGAGCCTGCAGCGCTGGGCCGAGGCGGCGTATCAACGCCACGACGAGGCGCAGCGTGCGGTGCTCGATGTGCTGCTGCGCAAGCTGGCGGTGAAGGACCCGAACACCGGCATGTACTCGCAGCAGCGCGTGCGCGTCGACGACTGCCTCGGGCTGCTCGGCGCCAACGCCACGCGCGACGACCTGAAGGCGCTGCTGGGCCAGGGCTTCCTCGGCGAGGTCGACTACCTGTACTGGGACGACGACGATGCGCAGCGCATCACGCTGAAGGTCTCGCATGAATCGCTGATCCGCGGCTGGCCGCGGCTGCGCCAGGCCATCGACCGCGAAGCCGAGCGTTTTGCCGCCTTTGTCGAGTTGCTGCGCAAGTGCGAGGACTGGAAGCGCAAGCAGGGCAGTGAGGAACTGCTGCTCGAGGTCGGCGATCTGCGGCGCGCCCGCGACGCCGCGATCGAAACCACGCTGGCCAATGGCGAGGAGCGCGCCGCCTGGTTCCGACGCCTGGAGGCGACCCCGGCCCAGGCCCACCTGGCCGCGCTGAACGGTGGCCCCGATGGCCGGGGCGCGATCGATGCCTTCCTGCAGGCCTCGACCGAGCGGCAACGGCAGCGGCAGGACAGCGAAAGCCGGCGCCGCCGCAACCGACAGCTGCTGATCCTTGCTTTCGTGCTGCTGGTGCCGATGTTGCTGTATGGCGTCCTCGTGCAAGGGCCGGTGATCCAGCGCACCTCGCTGCTCTTCAAGGCGGGCAGCATCGCCAACGCGACGCCGCTGCGACGCGGCCAGCCCGATGTCGGCTCCGAGGCACCGGCCCTGCGCAACCTGGTCGATGCCGCGGCGCTGATCGACCGCGGGCGCCGTGGCGACAGCCGCATCCAACGCGCCAACCGCTATCTGCTGAAGTGGTTTCCGGCCATGCCCTTCGTCGGCGGGGCGGCGGAGTTCGTCGAGCAGGTCGGCGCGGGCGCCGAGCCGGTGGTCAACGGCAGCCTGCGCCAGCTGCTGGAGTCGGCCGTCTGGCACGCGCAGCTGCCGCAGTCGGTGCCCGACAAGGACAAGGTCGCCATGGCCAGCCGGGAATCCGGCGTGCCCTGCGTGGTCGAGCGTACCGGCGGTCCTGTCGTGCTGCTGGGCCAGTTGTTCACGGCCTTCAACCCCGGCAATCCCTTGCTCAGCCGCAGCATCTTCGTGCCGGATGCGTCAGGTACCAGCGCCGGGCGCGAAGAGGTGGAGCTGTTCGCGGCCAACGTCAAACACCAGGCGCCCTTTGGTTGCATGTCGCGGCAGGTGCTGATGAAGATCCCCAAGTTCCTGGCGCCGGAGATCGCCTTCGATGCCAACCTGCGCTTCTTCATGTTCGTCGGCACGGACAGCGCGAAGAACCCGATCGAGAAGACGCTGACGCTGAACGAGATTCTCTGGGAGCGTGCCGACGACGAAGGCGGTCGCAGCGTGTCCAGCCGCGAGCGCGCGGTGCTCAGCGGAGCGCGTGCCGCGGACCAGCTGATCCGCGCCGCGGACGCGCCCATCGACGGCAGGCCGGACGTGGCCTTGCTCGACACCGTGCGCATGAACACCGGGCGGGCCTTCGTCGTGGACGGGCAGGGCTGGCGCGTCGTCGACGAGGTCGCGCAGCGCATCCCCGAAGAAGCCGACGATCCGAAGCTGCGCACGCTGGCGGCCCCCGGCGCCGGCTCGGAGTGCGCGGCGCTGGCTGAGTTGTTGCAGCGCCAGCCGCAACATGGTTTCAGGATGGAGATGCTGGAGGATCCGCAGGACGACCGCTATTGCTTCTCGATGGCCAGGGGCGTGCCCCCCAATGCGTCGCCGAAGACCGACCAGATCGTCGTCGCGGTCTATGGCAAACCCAGCGTGCGGGCCCTGAGCGCCACCGGTGCGCCAGCGCCGATCGCCAGCCTGCCGCGCTTCGGCCGCGTCACGCCCGGCGAAAAGGTGGTCTGGAAGGTCGGCAAGTCGGGGTCGGATCTGGCGGGCTGGATCGTCGCCTGGAGCCCCACCAGCACGGGCACGCTGCGCCACGTGGCAGCCCCATGGAGCACCTGTGCGCTGTGGCGACTGGGCAGCGAGATTCTTCAGGCGCAAGACGCGAAGTTCCGCGTTGCGGCGGACGAGAAGAACCGCAAGGTCTGTGACTGGCAGTAGTCAGCCCGGACCGCGAAGGATCCGGGCCTTCGAGTAGCGTGAATCCTGCGCGGCGCCCAGCGCATGGAAGGCCCTGGCACAACCGTAGGCGATGGAATGTTGGGCGCGTTCATGGCGTGCGCAGCAGTTGGCGGCGCGGCCGACCTTCTCGCGCACCGCTGCGGCGCGCTCGCCGATGCCGGCGGTGAAGACGATCGCATCCAGCCCGCCCAGCGCCGCCGCCAGCGAACCCAGCTCTCGGCCGATGCGGTAGCAGAACAGCTCGATGGCCAGCTGCGCGCGCGGCTCGTCCGAATCGAGCAGCACGCGCATGTCACTGGACACGCTGAGCAGCCCTGACTGGTGGCAGGTTAGCTTCTCGATGGCGTGCGCATCCATGCCGCGCTCAGGCGCTCAGGTACAGCATCACGCCCGGGTCGATGGCGCCGCAGTTGCGCCCGCCCTGCAGCGCGCACCGAGGCGATGTATTCGTAGGACAGGCCGTGGAAGCCGTAGCGGCGCACGCCGGCGTCGCTGAGTTCCTGCGGCGGCGCGAACATCTGCGCCAGCGGCGGGTTGTGGCTGGTGCAGCGGCGCCGGCGGCGCGAACTTCTGCAACGGGTCGACGATGGCCGTGTCCAGCCGGACCGGCGCGCCGAACTCGGTGCCGCCGTGCCACGACGCGGTGGCCGACCCCCGCCAGGCGCTGCCTTGCCGCCTGCGCGTCGCGCAGCCAGTCGAGGATGTGCGCGAGCGCGCCGTCGTGGCCCAGCGGCTGGCCGGCCTCCCAGCGCCGTTCGCTGAGGGTCTTGCCGGCGGCGTCCTTGGCGACGAAGCGCGGTGCGTTTTAGATCGCCTCCACCTGGCCGCCAGCCAGCGCGGCCAGGTCGGCACCACGCTCGGCAAGGAGCGAGAACTTGATGCTCGACGAGCCGGCATTCAGGACGAGGATCGTGTCCGTCATGCGATGGCCTTGGCCGTCTGCTCGCGCCGCACCTGCGCCACGAACACCGCCACCGCGCAGGAGGCCAGCCGCGCCATCACCGTGTCAGCCCGGCTGGTCAGGATGATGGGCACGCGCGCGCCGAGCACGATGCCGGCGCAGTCGGCCCTGGCCAGGAAGGACAGCGCCTTGGCCAGCATGTTGCCGGCCTCGAGGTCCGGCACGATCAGCACGTTGGCGCGCCCGGCCACCTGCGAGGCGATGTTCTTGATGCGTGCCGCCTCCGGGCTGATGGCGTTGTCCAGCGCCAGCGGGCCATCGAGGATGCCGCCGGTGATCTGGCCGCGTTCGGCCATCTTGCACAGTGCCGCGGCTTCGATGGTCGACGGCACCTGCGGGTTGACGGTCTCCATCGCCGACAGGATGGCCACGCGCACCTCATCGAAGCGCAGCGCGTGCGCCAGGTCGATGGCGTTCTGCACGATGTGCATCTTGTCCGCCAGCGTGGGCGAGATGTTGACCGCCGCGTCCGAGATGATCAGCGCGTCGTCGTGGGCCGGCACGTCCATCACGAAACAATGGCTGATGCGCCGTTCCGTGCGCAGCCCGGTGTCCGGGCGCACCACCGCGGCCATCAGCTCGTCGGTGTGCAGGCTGCCTTTCATCAGCGCCTCGGCGCGGCCGGCGCGCACCAGCTCCACCGCCAGCGCCGCCGCCGCATGGCTGTGCGGCGCGTCGACGCGTTCGTAGGCCGAGATGTCGAGTCCGTACGCGGCGGCGGCAGCGTCGATCTTGGCCTTCGGTCCGACCAGGATCGGCACGATCAGGCCCAGCTTGGCGGCATCGACCGCGCCGGACAGCGAACTGGCGTCGCAAGGGTGGGCCACGGCGGTGACCACCGGGGGCAGGGTTCTGGCCGTGTCGACCAGACGCTGGTATTTTTCGTGGGTCACGAGGCTTTGCGCACGCGCGCGGGTTTGTCCAGGCCGAGCACGCGAGGGCCGACAACGATGCGCGCGCCCGCACTGTCGCGGCGACGCTCGTCCGCGTCTGGGACCAGATTAGGCAGAGCCTCGATGGCGCGCTGCTCGTCCAGTAGCAACACGAGGGCTTGGCGCTTGATCGCTGTCTTCACATCTTCGGTGGTGGCCGCGCCGGAAGACTTTGTTGCCATGGGCTGATCTCGGTGGTGGGTCCTGCAGGCGGACGATAAGCGCTACGCCATGACCGCGGCGTGACCCTGCGATTATCGCCCCCGCCGCCGCGACTTGCTGCGGTGCAGCATCTTGGTTCTTGCGCTTTCTCAATGTGATGGATCTGCAGCTGAACAAGGCGGCCGGTATCGACATGCTGCATGTGCGCTACAGGGGGTCGACGCCGGCACCGCAGGGCCTGATGGGTGGCCATGTGCAGCTGATGTTCGATGGCCTGGCGACCTCGATCCCGCCGATCAAAAGCGGCAACATCCGGGCCTTCGCCGTCAGCCTGCCGAAGCGCTCGCCACTGCTGCCCGAGGTGCCGACCTTCGCCGAGCTGGGCTATCCGCAGCTCGAGGGCGTCCTTTCGATGGGCCTGCGGGTCAAGCGGAGGCGGACTTCGAAGTCGGCCAGTTGAGTGCGTCGCTGAAATCCGACTACGATCGCGTCGGCTCGGTGCTGCAGTCGATCGGCTTTAAGCCCGAGTAACTTCAACCATCGAAGGAGTTGCTATGAATACCGTTTCGCCGTTGTCGCAGTTGCTGCGCCTGGCGGCCTTGGCGCTGGTGCTGCTGTCGGGCGTTGCTTCCGCGGCCGACCGCGGCGCGCTGGAGGGCGAGGCACGGGCGGCGTTGTCGAAACTGACTTCCACCGTGCCGGCAGCGAAGTCGCTGTCCGGATCGGCGACCGCCGTGCTGGTCTTCCCGAAGGTCACCAAGGCCGGGTTGGGAGTGGGCGGACAGTACGGTGACGGCGTGCTCTTCAAGGGCGGCAAGGCGGCCGGCTACTACAACACCAGCGGCGCCTCGGTCGGGTTGCAGGCCGGCGCGCAGCAGTTCGGCTACGCGATGTTCCTGATGAACGACAAGGCGCTCAGCGCGCTCAGCGCGAACGAGGGCTTCGAGGTCGGTGTCGGGCCGAGCGTGGTCGTCATCGACGAAGGCAAGGCCAAGACCACGACTACGACCACCGCCAAGGACGACATCTATGCCTTCATCTTCGGCCAAAAGGGCCTGATGGCCGGCCTGGGCATCCAGGGCAACAAGATCACGCGGCTGAAGGACTAGCGGCGGGCGGTGCTCCCCAGAACTTGTCTTCGACGACTCAGTGAGATGATGGCGGCCTGCAGCAGGAACCGATGATCACCATCGCCAGACTGCCTTGCCGCGAGTGCGCGAAGCAGGTTCTGGCAAACCTACAATCCAGCCGTTGAGGAGCCACTGAATGACGCTGAAGCTCGCCGGATGCTGGATCTTGTTGTTCGCGATCGGTATGACGCCGATCTTGCGCGCGCAAACGTCCGCAACACCCCCATCGGGCGGTGGCACGCCGGTGGCGGCCAATGCACCGGCGCCGTTCTCGCAGGGCGAGCTCGAGGCGATGCTCGCGCCGATCGCGCTGTACCCCGATGCGCTGCTGTCGCAGATGATGATGGCCTCGACCTACCCGCTGGAGATCGTGGAAGCGGCGCGCTGGCGCAAGGCCAACCCGGATCTGAAGGACAAGGTGCTCGAGGACGCGCTCACCAAGCAGCCGTGGGACGCGAGCGTGAAGTCGTTGACCGCGTTCCCTGACGTGCTGAAGCGCATGAACGAGGATCTGGCCTGGACGCAGAAGCTCGGCGACGCCTTCCTCGGCCAGCAGAAGCAACTGCTCGATGCGGTGCAGACGCTGCGCCAGAAGGCCAAGTCCGCCGGCAACCTCGAGAGCAACCCGCAGCAGACCGTCAAGGTCGAGACGCAGGAGAGCAAGCAGGTCATCGTCATCGAGCCGGCCGATCCCCAGGTGGTGTACGTACCGACCTACCAGCCCACCGTCGTCTACGGCGCCTGGGGCTATCCCGCCTATCCGCCGTACTACCCGCCGTACTGGTACCCGGTGGCTACGCCCTTCGTCAGCGGTTTCTTTTGGGGCGTGGGCATCGCCGCGGGAGCGGCACTCTGGGGCGGCGTCAACTGGGGCGGAGGCGACGTCAACATCGACATCGACCGCCAAAACAACTTCAACCGCACCAACAACAGCAACAGGAACTGGAGCCACGACGGCAACCGGCGCGGCTCGGTGCCGTACCGCGACCAGGGCTCGCGCGACAAGTACGGCGGCAATCGCGACCGCCAGGCGTCGCAGGCGCGCGATCAGTTCCGCGGGCGCGACGATTCGCTGGGCGGGCAGGGGCTGCAGGACCGGCAGGGCCTGCAGCAGGCCCGCAACGATCCGGCGGTACGTGATGCGGGCAACCGCGGCGGCGCCAGTGACCGCGGTG
>Ga0315912_10004975_pt1 | contig 12344 bp, 12 predicted proteins | sample VfabasoilMG_FD_204469 | JGI IMG/M metagenome (GOLD analysis project Ga0315912, IMG submission 204469) | Garden soil microbial communities collected in Santa Monica, California, United States - V. faba soil | ecosystem: Environmental > Terrestrial > Soil > Garden | place: USA: California... | reverse complement strand
CTTCCACGAAACCCTTCCTTCGTTGCGGAGTACGCGGGGCCGGTTCGTCGTCATGGGCAGCGTGGCGGGACACCTGTCGGCCTCGGGGAGTTCGCCGTACACCATGAGCAAGTTCGCGGTGCGTGCGCTCGCGGAGGCCTTGCACGGAGAGCTGCGGTCCGCGGACGTGAGCTGCACGCTGATTTCGCCGGGATTCGTCGATTCCGACATCCGGCGCGTGGACAACCAGGGCGGGTTCCATGCGCACGCGAAAGATCCGATTCCGGCGTGGCTGCGCATGAAAACGGACGATGCGGCTCGCATCATGGTCAAGGGCATCTTGCGCGGGAAGAAAGAGGTGATCGTCACCGCGCACGCCAAGGCCATGATCTTCATGGCGCGGCACCTGCCGCGCGTCACTCGCTGGTTGTTGTTGCGGTCGGGACGCGGATCGCGCCCCGAGCCGAAACGGGCCTAACTGCCGGAGGTCACTCCGCCTCGACGTGCGCCTTGAGCCGGTCGAGTGCTTCGCCCCAGGCGCGCCGATAGCCATCGGCTTCGGCCCGGGTCTGCAGGCGTTCGATGCTGACCATGACCGTGCACTTGTCGCCCTTGCCCTCGAACTTGATTTCCACCGGCGTCGGCAGCGTCAGACCTTCGTCTTCGGCGATGAGCCGGATGTTCTTTCCCGCGTTCACTTTCTTGATCGTCGCGCGATTGCCATCCGCGTTGCGCCAATGACCGCCATCCCGCAGGTCGAGGTCGTGTTTCGCGCCAAACCACGCGTTGAGCGCGCCCGGTGACGCGAAGGCCGCGAAACAGTCCTTCGCGCTCGCCTTGATGCTCTTGGTCGGGCAGATCGAATAGCCCTTGGGCTTGCCGTCCTTGGCGAGGTCACCGCGCGCGATTTCGAATTCGCTCACGATGGTGGAACTCCACCACGGTTCGACCTTTTCGTCCTTCATGAGCCAGTTGCTCAACTCGCGTCGACCGAGGCTGATGCCGCCATGCTTGTCGAGCGACTTGAACCACTCGGCCAGCGTCTTGCCCGTCGCGCTCTTGCAGGAGCTGTCGGAAACCGCGTGGTCGGCTTTTCGTTCGACTTTCATTGTGGGCAGGGCATCTGCGCACAGTCAGCGCAGGGCAGCAGCGAGAGGACCAGGCCGATGATGGTGAACTGGAGCGTGTGATAACCGCCGTTGATGGCGAACAACTTGAAGCTCTTGCGTTCGAACAGGTAGTTGATGCCGAAGCTGCTGGCGACCCAGAGCAGGCCCGCCGAAAATCCCACGCCCGCGCCAAACGCGATCGACGGACGCGGGCCCAGGAAATTCGCGAAATTCCACGCGGCGAGCAGCGACAACACGAGCGAGAGGCCAAAGATCATGGCCAGGTTCCCGCTCTTGAGCTTTTCGTCGGTGAGGCCGGTTTCGCGCTGCCAGGCTTTGCCGAACAGCACCGGCGAATACCAGAGTCCGCCTAACAGGAAACACGACACGGCGGCCACGACGACCGCGATCCAGTTGATTTCAGGCATGGAGCCCTCCCTTGTTTGTTGTGGCGGGATTGTGCGCGCGGGGCAATGAGCCGTCTTGGAAAAATGGGAAATGGGGACATTCCTCGTTTCCTAGCAAACGGGGACAGGGCTCACTGACGCTGCCGCCCCACCGGCGTGCCACGTCCCCGTTTGCTAGGAAACGAGGAATGTCCCCATTTAGCGGAGGACGATGCTTTGGGCGTCGGGGCGGTCGCGGCGGGCCAGTTCGGCGGGGGAGAAGCCGGTGAAACGGCGGAATTCGTTGATGAGGTGCGACTGGTCGTAGTAGCCGCAGGCCTCGGCGAGCGCAGCCCACGGTACCTGGCCATCTCCCGAGTTGAGCAGCGCGAGCGCCCCGCGGAAGCGGTGGATGCGGGCCAGCGCCTTCGGGCTCACGCCGACTTGCCGCTGGAACAGATTGCCGAGGTGCTTGCGCGTGAACCCGGTCTGCGTCGCCAGGTCTTCGATGGCGACGCGACCGCCGCTCGCAGCGATGCGGTCCACCGCCCAGCGCACCGCGGGATGCACGACGGTGCGCGGCTTCAGGCGAGCCACGAGCCACCGCTCGACGCATTTGAAGCGCGCCTCGAGGGAGGGCGTGTTCAACAGCCGTTCGCGCAGCGCAAGCGCGCCGTCACCGAGCGCATCGGCGAGCGCGATGATGCGATCGGTGAGACCGTCCATCGGCGCGCCCAGCCATGGAAACGAGCCGCGCGCGGAGAACGCCACGCCTAGCAACGCATTGCCGTGCGGTGCCTCGGTGTCGATCGGGCCCTGGTGCAGGCCGGAATACCACACGTCGACGAAGGGCACGCGCACCTCGGGCGGCCCCGGCTCGATGCGGTATTGCGGCGGACCGAGATTGATCAGGAGCTGGCTCTGCCCGGAAGGCAGGATGCGGTCGCGTTGATAGGCGGTCTTGCCTTCGCCAAACCACATGCTCGCGACAATTTCGGAAAGCCGCGGGTCCGGTTTCCAGACGCTCACGCTCCAGTGCCCGATGGGCGACTGGTGCGCGAACGTCTGCAGTCGATTGTCGGTCAGGGCTCCCATATCCATTTGAGGATGGTCGGCAGCAGCGCGCCGCCGTGCGCATCCGAGTGCGCTCCGTCACCCCAGCTGTGCTCGACCTCGTAACGAGGCCCCATCACCTTGTCCCGGTCGGCTTTCGCATTCGCATATTCGAACGCCGACAACATCTGCTGGTTGGCGAGGAACCAGCTGCCGTGTTCATTAGACAGGTCGTGTTCACCGTCCTGTAGATAGATGCGGATGGGCTTGATGGGATTCTTGCGGATCAGCGTCGGATACAGGTCGCCGCCCGGAATCATCGGTTTGCCGTCCGCGGCCGGTGAATAGCCGATCGAGGTGTAGCTGCCGATCATGCTGATCACGCGGCGGAACATGTCGGGTCGCTGCCAGGCCACCGTAAACGCGGCGATGGCGCCGCTCGAAGTGCCGCCGATGGCGCGCTTCTCCGGATCGTCGGTGAGGTTGTACTTCTTGCCGACCTCGGGAAGCATTTCATCGATGATGAACCGCGCGTAGGTGTCGTTCAGCGCGTCGTACTCATCCTTGCGATGGTTCGGGTTCTTCATGTCGAGATCGGTCGGGTAGGTCTCGCTGAGATTTCCCGGCGTGATGAAGATGCCGATCGTCACGGGCATCTGGCCCTTGCCGATGAGGTTCTCCATGACCTGGTTCACACGTAGCGGGCCGTTCGGATTCAAGGCGCGCTGGCCGTCCTGGAACACCAGCACATGCGCGGGAGTCTTCGCGTTGTACTGCGCCGGCACGAAAATCCAGTAGCGACGCACCGTGCCTTCGATGATCTTGCTGTGGAACTCGAACGGACCTTCGAGCCGGCCCCTGGGAATACCGTCCTGGGGCAGTGCGTCGGCGCTGACCACGTATTCACCCGGCTGCCGCATCGCGCGCTTGGCGCCTTCCGCGAATTTGCAGTCTTCGGGAACCGACTTCACGTAGTAGCTCTTGTAGTTTGATGCGCCTTTGTCCATGCAGCCCGCCAGATTCAGCAGTTCCACCTTGCGGAAGTCGACCGGGTGCGATTCGCTTTGCAGAGAGATGAAGCCGTGATCGATGAGCTGGCCGTCGATCTTCGTGGTGGCGTCGTAGTTGTCCACCACGCCGCCGCCGTACTGCGGCATGGAGTATTCGAGCACCTTCAGCCCGTTCGCGTAGTGCGTGATCGTTCCCGATCCATGCACCACCATCTCCGCGCGCACCCATTGATCGCGATCGAACGTGGGCGAGGATGAATTCAGGCAGTGATCCTTATAGAGAGTGCCCTGGTAAACAACTTCGGTGCCCGGGCTGCACATGTTCACGGACGGGCGCGGTTTGCCGTCGCTGCGGCCGCCGAGGAACTGCGCCTCGATGGAGATCGGAAAGGTCTGGTCGCGCGGCATGGTGTGCGGGTCGGGCGAATGCAGCATGGCGCCGCTGTTACGGAAGGCCCAGGCGCCGGGATTGCCGGGGGCCTGGTCGCCCACGAACCGGTATTCGACCACCAGCCGGTAGTAGGAGAACGGGTCCTTATAGAAGAGGTGTCCGAACTGGCCGTCGAAACTCTTGTATTTGTCGTAGCGGACCTTGAGCAAGCCATCTTCGACGCGGAAGGTGTTGCCGAAGTTGTCGCCGAGCTCGTGTTTCGCGATCTTCGGTGTCCAGCCTTTCAGATCCTTGCCGTTGAACATCACGATCCAGTCTTCCTTGTCGGCGTCAGCATTCACGACCGGTGTCTGCGCGATGGCGGAAGAGGCGAGGAAGGCAAGCAGTGCGCCGCACGCGAAATTCTTGTTGAGCATGTTCATTCCTGTCTGGCGAAGGGACCTAACACCGTGCCGACGAATCCGCCGGCGACCTCGGTGCTCAATATCGAACCATCGTCGTTCTCACGCAGCGCCTTCCATCCCTGGCCGGCGTCGTAGAAGAAGGAGTAGTTGGGGCCATCGGCGCTGATCTTGAGCTGCAGCGACGGCACCACGCCCACCGAAGTGCCGGTGACGACCTGCGGGCTCTCGCCCGCATTGCGCTCGAGGAATACCTGCAGCGTGTTTCCGACTCGTCGTACACCGAGAAAGTACCAGTGGCTCTCGTTCTGGTACGCGGCGAGTCCCGCGGCCACACCGCCCGCGGCGGGCGCAAACAGCGACGTGGATGCGTCGAAATGGAGGTGCTGCTGTCGGCGCGCGAGGAACGACGCGTTGCGCCGTTCGTCGAGGTTCACGTGCAGCGGACGAACTCGCAATGCGTTGCTCATGAATTCGAATCGGCTCTGTTTCGGTACGTGCACCTGCAACCACTCGGGACCGAGCGAGTCGTCGAATTCATCCCGCTTCGTGAAGTTTCCGGAGAGGGCATCGAATGACCCACTCACGCTTGCCATCGCGCGCGGCCCCTTGGCGACGTAGGGAATCGGTTTGCCTTTCTCGAGAATGACGGGCCAACCGCTTTTCCAGGTCACGGGCAAAAGAAAAGTTTCGCGCCCGGTGTTGTAGCGGGAATCTGCGTACGGACGCGACGCGAGAAAGACCGCCCACCAACTGCCGTCTTTCATCTCGACGAGATCGGCGTGCCCGGCGTTGGTGATGGCATTGGGTCGATCCGCCGGCAAGTCGCGCTGCGTGAGGATCGGATTGCCCTTGTAAGGTTCGTATGGTCCCCACGGCGACTTCGCGCGGAAGATCACTTCGGAATGGTCGGCCCCGGTTCCTCCCTCGGCACACAGGAGGTAGTACCAGCCCTTGATGCGATAGAGGTGCGGGCCTTCTATCCAGATGGGCTTCTTCGCGATGTCGACGCCTCCATCGACGATGACCTTGCGCGGCCCGACGAGCTTGCTGGCGCTCGCATCGAACTCCTGGATCCAGATTGCGCGATGACCTTGATAGAGCGAAGGGCCTTCGGGAGGCCCATTGTTGACGACGTAGGCCTTGCCGTTGTCATCGAAGAAGAATGACGGATCGATGCCGTCGATTTCCTTGAGCCAGATGGGATCGGACCACGGCCCCTTGGGGTGGGCCGCCTTCACGAAAAAATTGCCGCCGGCTTCCACCAGCGTGTCGATGACGTAGTAGATGCCCTTGTGGAAATGGATCGAGGGCGCGAAGACGCCGCGCGAGATGCCGAGTCCGTCGAATGTCGTGCGGCCGGCATTGCTCAGCGCATGACCGATGAGCTTCCAATGCACGAGGTCGGTGCTCTCGTGGATCGGAATGCCGGGGAAGTGGGCGAACGTGGAGTTGACCAGGTAGTACTTGTCGCCGACGCGCGTGATGCTGGGGTCGGGGTAGTAGCCGGCGAGAATCGGGTTGTAGAAGCTGCCGGCGGGCAGGGCTTCCGTGAACGTCGGGTCGCGGCCGGTGTATTCGAACCACTCGAACGCGACGGCGTCGTCCGCATGAGCGGGAACCGCGGCGAGCGCGGCCAATAGCGCGATGACTTTCAATGGTCCCCCTCGAAGCGAACTGTCAGCCGTCCGCAGGAGCGGCTGGCGTCGCGAGTATGCGCTGATAGAACGCGAGGTCCAGCCAGCGCCCGAATTTGAAACCTGCCTGCCGGATGGTTCCGCTATGCGTGAACCCGAGGCGCTCGTGCAGCCTGATGCTTGCGGCATTCGACGCATCGATGCCACCCACCATGACGTGATAGTCCTGCTTGAACGCGGCCGTGACGAGGGCCTCGAGCAACACGCGGCCGTGGCCTCGGCCGCGGAAACGCGTGTCAATGTAGATGGAGTGCTCGACGGTGTACTTGTAAGCCGGCCACGCGCGGAACGGACCGTAGCTGCCGAATCCCAGCAGGGTTCCCTCGTCGTCTTCCAGGCCGATGACGGGATAACGACCCTTGCCTTTTGCATCGAACCAGCCCGCCATGGATTCGGGCGCGCGAGGGCGGTAGTCATACAACGCGGTCGAGTTGGCGATCGCCTCGTTGAAGATCGCGAGTATCGGCGCCGAATGACGTTGGGGTTCGCAGTCGATGAGTTTCACGATCAGCCCTTGATGTATTTCGCGAAGTCCGCGCTCGACATGCTGTGGTCGAGATAGCCGAAGGTGCCTGATTCTCGGATTTCGCGCGCGGCCTCGGCGAGGCCCGTCATCGCGGCGCGATACAGCGAGGTGGCGAGACTGACGCGGCGTACGCCTGCCTCCGCGAGCTCCGCGACCGAAAAGGATTTCCCGCGGATGCCGACCATGAAGTTCACGGGCTTCGTCAGCGACTGGCACACCGTTCGTATCGTCGCGAGATCCGGCAGGCCCGGGGCAAACAAAACGTCCGCGCCGGCACGCTCGAACGCCTGCAGGCGCTTCAAGGTGTCATCGAGATCCGGCTTGCCGTGTAGATAGTTCTCGGCGCGCGCCGTCAGCGTGAACGGGAAAGGCAGCTTGCGCGCGGCTTCGGCGGCGGCCGCAACGCGCTCGGTGGCGAGGCCGAGGTCGAACAACGGCGCATCGCCGTGGCCGGAGGCATCTTCAATCGAGCCGCCGACGAGACCCGTGCCAGCCGCAAGCAGAATGGCCTTCGCCGTGGCATCAGGGCCATCGCCGAAACCCTTTTCGAGATCGGCGGACACGGGGAGCGTCGTGGAACTGCAGATGCTGCGTGCCTGCCACAGGGCCTCGTTGAGGCTCACGCTGCCGTCGAGCCGGCCCAGCGTGCCCGCCGAGGCGCCGCTGGAGGTCGCCAGCGCAGGAAAGCCGAGTGACGTCAGGATGCGTGCGGTCCCGCCGTCCCAGCAATTGGCGATGACAAAAGTGCCGTGGTCGTGCAGCGCGCGGAAGCGCTGCCCGCGTTCTGCCTGGGCTTCTCGTTCCATGCGGCCGAGTTTAGCGGCTGTGGGCGCTCACGTAATCCATCACGTCCTGGAACGTCGCGACCCAGACTTCCGGATGATTGCGGAGCCATTCGACAAGGGCTCGATGCGCATCGGATGAGACTTCGAGGTAGTCGCCGCCGGTGCCATGGAACTGCAGCACGCCAAGCCCCTTCGCGTCGCGTACTCGCTCGGCGTACGCGATGAGCGTCTTGCCATCCGGATGGTCGACAGGCCCGTAGCTCGGGATCTGGAAAACGTCCAGCTTGCGCGGATCAGCGATTACCGACCGGTAAGCGTCACCGCCGGTACGCACGTATTTCACGAGTCCGGACTTGCGCAAAGCGTCGGTGTAGTCGATTCCCCCGACGAGCATCTGGCTGCAGGGCACGGAGTACGTGCGCGCCTGCACGCCGTCGATGCCAAACAAGACGTTATTCATGACCGCGATCTCACTCAACATGCGGTCGACGTCGTAGTTGTCGGTGAAGTAGTTCTTGCGGTCCGGGAGCATCGCGCGAGGGCAGGGATGGAACACGGAATGATTGCCGAGTTCGTGCCCGGATCGTTGCACCTTGCGCCAGCGAAGCATGTCGGCGGGCGTGATTTCGCCCTTGAGGAAGAACGTGCCCTTGAACTTTGCCGCGTCGAGCTGCGGGATGGCGAAGTCGAGCTGCGAGTGCAAGGCGTCGTCGTAAGTGAGCGCGAGCGCAGCTTGTTTGCCTTCTGGCCACTTGAATTGCGCCTGTGCCGGCAGGCAGGCGACTAACCAGAGAGCGATGAAGAGGGTGCGGCTCGTCATTGCGGGCATCCTTTCAGTCGAGGCGTTTCTTGAAGCGCACCACGGCGACAACCATCATGAAGCAGAGGAAACCGAAGAGCTTGAGCAGTTGCAGCCAGACCTCCGGGAGGTCGGCGCCGCGAAGCATGATGCCGCGAATGATCACGTTGAAATGCGTGAGCGGCAGCAGTTGTGCGAGCCATTGCGCCGCCTTGGGCATGCCCTCGAACGGAAACATGAATCCCGAGAGCAGGATTGAAGGCAGTAACGTGAGGAACGCGAGCTGGAATGCCTGGAACTGCGTCTGTGCAACCGTGGATACGAAGAGTCCCAGGCCCAGTGTCGCGGCGATGAACACGAGCGCCGCGGCGTAGAGGTCCACGAGGTGGCCCGTGACTGGAACACTGAAGAGCCATGCGCCCACGATCAGGATGATCGACGTCTGGATGAGGCCGATGAAGACGTAGGGCAGTAGTTTGCCCACCATGAGCTCGAGGCTGCTGAGTGGCGTAGCGATGAGCAGTTCCAGGTTGCCGCGTTCGCGTTCGCGAACGATGGCGCCGGAGGTGAACAGCACCATGGTCATGGTCAGGATCACGCCGATGAGCGCCGGCACGATCTGCACCGCGGTGCGCTTCTCCGGGTTGTAGAGCGTGCGGATCTCGATGCGCCTTGGCGTCATGCGCTTGCCGCCGGAGTACGCGCCGTCTCCGTGGCGCGCAATGACCGGAACCATGGCGATGCCGCTCGCGACGACAGCGAGCTGCGGTTGCGAGCCATCGACGAGGATCTGCGCGACCGGGCGCGTGTCCGACTGCAGGCGTCGCTCGAAATCGCGCGGGATCACCACCGCCATGCTGGCGCGGCCTTCACGCATGAGCCGCGCGAGCTCGTCCGAGGAGTTGGTGATGTAGCGCACGTGCACGACCTGCGTGGCCTTGAGCTGCGCCACGAACTCGCGCGACATCGACGAGTTCGCGTCGTCGAGCACGACCGTCGCGAGATTGCGAACGTCGTAGTTGATGGCGTAACCGAACAGGATGATCTGCATGAGCGGCACGCCGACGATCATTCCGAACGTGACGCGATCGCGCGAAAGCTGGCGCACTTCCTTGGTGGCCACCGCCCTCAGGCGCCGGACGGCACTCATGAACTTGTTAGCGGGCAAGATTTTCACGCCTCGTCGCTACCACGAACACGTCTTCGAGACTGGGGCTCGTGAGTTCGACCTTGGCCTCGATGGAATGCTGCTTCAGGAGCGCATGCAATTGCGTACTGGCGTCCTTCACGTTGCGGTTCGCGAGGACCCGCAGCCGGATGCCGAGCTGGGTGACTCCGTGCACCCACGGGAGCTCCCGGATCAACCGCGGCGCCTCGCTGCCATCGGCGCCTTCGATTTCGAAGACATTGGCGTCGACGCCCGCCATCAACTCGCGCGGAGTTCCTTCGGCCACCATGCGGCCTTCGGCAATGATCGCGAGGCCATGACAGCGCTCCGCCTCGTCCATGTAGTGGGTGGATACCAGGATCGTCGCGCCGCCTTCCGCGAGCTGGAACAGGCGTTCCCAGAAATCGCGCCGGCTTTGCGGATCGACCGCGCTCGTGGGCTCGTCGAGCAACAGTAGTTCGGGCGAATGCAGCGTCGCCGCCGCGAGGGCGAGCCGCTGCCGCTGTCCGCCGCTCATGGTTCCCGCGCGCTGCTTGCGCAGGTCCTCGAGGTTGTAGGTGGCTCGCTGCTCGGCGATGCGGGCTTCCACGTTGCCTTCGAGCCCGTAGAGCTCCGCCATGAAATACAGGTTCTCGTCGGTCGTGAGGTCTTCCCACAGCGAGAAGCGTTGCGGCATGTAGCCCAGGCGCCGCCGGATCGCCTCGGCATCGTTCACGACGGAGAGACCGAATACCTCGGCGTGGCCGTCACTCGGCAGCAACATGCCGCAGAGCATGCGCAGCGTAGTCGACTTGCCGGAGCCGTTCGGCCCCAGGAAGCCGTAGATGCGGCCCGAGGGGATATCGAGGTCGATGTGATCGACGGCGACCTTGGCGCCGAATTTGCGCGTCAGCTGGCGCGCGCTGATGGCGGTGCCATTCACGGCGTGGCGAGCGACAGCGTGACTTCGACCGGAACGCCGGAAGGCAGAGACAACGCTTCGCTGTCGTCGACCACGACCTCGGCAAGGAATGAAAGACGCGAGCGATCGGTGGCAGTCAGCGAGTAGTAAGGCGTGAATTCCGCTTCGCTCGCAATGAATCGCACCTGGCCCTTGAAGGTTCGCTCGATGCCGTCGACCGCGAGCGTGGCCGGCGTCCCGACTTTCACGCGCGATCGAATCGGTTCGGGCACGTGCACGCGCGCAAATGGCGCAGTGTTTGCGAGCAGTATCGCAACCGTCGCGCCTTGCAGCGGCTTCTCGCCGGGATGAAAGGGCAGCGCATCAATGGTCCCGGCAATCGGCGAGCGGACCTCGAGTCGTGCGGAAGTGGTCTCCAGGCTTTTCAGCCTCGCGCGCGCGGCATCGGCGGCTTCACGCGCCTGCGCCAGCTGCTCGGCACGAGTGCCTTCCTGCAGTTCGCGAAGATCCGCCTCGGCTTCGCGCAGGTTCGCCTCGGCGGCATCCGCAACCGACGATTGCCGGTCCGCTTCCTGCTTGCTCACGAGACTGCGCTCCACGAGGCCCAGCAATCGATCCCTCTCGCGTACGGCACTGTCACGCTGGGCCCGCGCGGTGTCGCGTCGCGCGATGCCGGCGCGGATGGTGGTGTTGCGCGGACCGTTCTTGAGTTCCTCGACGCGCGCCTCGGCCTCCGCGAGATCCGCGCGTGACGCCTCGAGACTGGAAGTCGACAGATCGCGATCCTGGACGACGACGACATCGCCCGCTTTCACCGTGGCACCTTCGGCAAATGGCAGGGCGACAATGAATTCATTGGCCGCTGCGACGAGCTCCACGCGATCGCGTTCGATGGTGCCGGGCACCAGGCTTTCGTCGTGGCGCACGCAGGCGGCGAGCAGCAGGGTAGTGAGAGCGGCGACCGTGCGTAACATCATGCGGCAAACTCGAAGCGCATCGACAAGTCGACGGCCTGCACGTGTTTGGTGATGCTTCCGATCGAGATGTAGTCGACTCCGGTGAGCGCGACATCGCGCACCGTAGTGAGGGAGACGCTGCCCGAAGCCTCGAGCTTGATCTGGCCACCTGCAGCGCGATTGCGAGCCACGGCTTCGCGCATTTCCTCGAGCGAGAGTTCGTCGAGCATGATGATGTCCGGGCGCGCCGCGAGCGCCGCGTCGAATTCCTCGAGCGACTCGACCTCGACTTCGACCTTGATCCCCGGTGCAGAGGTTCGCGCCGTGGTGATGGCGGCTTGTATCGAACCCGCCGCGATGATGTGGTTTTCCTTGATGAGGACCATGTCGTGAAGGCCCATGCGATGGTTCTGCGCGCCGCCGCATCGCGCGGCATATTTCTGCGCGATGCGCAGACCCGGAAGCGTCTTGCGCGTATCGAGTATGCGGCAGCCCGTGCCGACGACGGCGTCCACGTAACGGCGGGCCGAAGTCGCGGTGGCTGACAGCGTCTGCAGGAAGTTCAGCGCGGTACGTTCGCCCGTGAGGATGGGACGCGCGGACCCCATGAGGCGTACTACGGCGGCGTCGGCGTCGAGCGTGTCACCGTCTTGCGCGAGCCAGTTCACCCGGATCGAGGGATCGAGTTGTTTGAAGGTGGCGTCGGCCCAGTCCGTTCCACAGAGAATCGCAGGTTCGCGCGCAATGATTTGCGCACGAACCTGCTGCGAGGCGGGAACCAGTGCGGCGGTGACATCGCCCGCGCCCAAGTCTTCAGCGAGCGCGGCGGCGACCTGCCGCGCGATGAGTTCGCTGTCGACCCCCTCTTTCAAAAGAGGTAGATCAAATGGGCAGGCCGTGCGACGTGGCGGCCATGCACATCAGCATCGGGATGGACAGGATGAAGTTCGTGCGCGAGGCATAGAGCGCTGCCTTGCGGGCCGCGGCCTTCTCTTCATCCGTGGCCGGCTTGATGCCGAGAATCTTCTTCTGGTTAGGCCAGATGATGCCCCAGACGTTCAGCAGCATGATGGTGCCGAGCCAGGCGCCGATGCCGATGACGACAGTCTGGTAGTCGTGCGAGCCATTCGAGTAGCCGAACGTGAACGCCGGAACGAAACGCTCCGAGAGCAGCCAGGCGCCC
>Ga0315912_10004974_pt1 | contig 12345 bp, 9 predicted proteins | sample VfabasoilMG_FD_204469 | JGI IMG/M metagenome (GOLD analysis project Ga0315912, IMG submission 204469) | Garden soil microbial communities collected in Santa Monica, California, United States - V. faba soil | ecosystem: Environmental > Terrestrial > Soil > Garden | place: USA: California... | reverse complement strand
GGTAAGAATGGGCCTGGCGGTCTGGTTATGTTTCGCGGCGCTACCAAAGTCACCCTCGACGCCAAGGGGCGGATGGCCATCCCGAGTCGATATCGGGAGCGTCTTCTGACCGTGGCCGCGGGGCGCTTGGTCGCCACCGTCGATCGAGACTACTGCCTGCTCATCTACCCGCTGCCCGACTGGGAGGAGATCGAACGTAAGTTGGTTCGCCTGCCGACGCTGAACAAGCAAGTGCGGCGCTTACAACGTTTGATGGTGGGGTACGCCACCGAGCTCGAGATGGACGGCCACGGCCGCGTCTTGCTGACACGCGAGCTGCGCGAATTCGCGGCGCTCGAGCGGCAAGCGATGCTGATCGGTCAGGGGAATAAGTTCGAGCTTTGGAACGACGAACGTTGGAGCAAGCGCCGCGACGAGTGGTTAGCTGACGACGAAGGCGAAGAAGCAGGCCTACCACAAGAACTCGAATCGCTGTCTCTGTAGAGCATACCGCCGGTGACCAGAGCACCTGGACATCAGCCTGTGCTGCTCCAGGAAGCACTCGAAGGTTTGTCGTTGCGGAATGACGGTTGGTACGTCGATGCGACCTACGGACGCGGCGGGCACAGCGCCGAAGTGTTGGCGCGGCTTGGACCACAGGGACGGTTACTGGCTTTGGACAAAGACGCGGACGCGGTGGGTGACGCTCGCGAGCGGCTCGGGAACGATCCGCGGTTTCGCATCGAGCACGCCGGCTTCGAAGATCTCGCCGCGGTCGCAGAGCCGTGGCTCGGGGAGCGCCGCTTGGCCGGGGTTCTGTTCGATCTCGGGGTCTCTTCGCCGCAGTTGGATGAGTCTGCGCGGGGATTCAGCTTCGCCAACGACGGACCTCTGGACATGCGTATGAACCGCGCGCACGGCCCAACGGCCGCCGAGTGGTTGGCGCACTCATCGCAGCAGGAGATCGCCGAGACGCTGTTTCGGTTCGGAGAGGAGCCGCGCGCGCGGCAGATCGCGGCGGCAATCGTGCGCACGCGCGTGACCACGCCGATTCGAACGACGCGCGAGCTCGCGACGCTCGTTGCGGCGCACGCGGGCCGGCAAACCGGCCGCTCGCGAATCCATCCTGCAACGCGCACCTTCCAAGCGATTCGGATCGCAATCAACGACGAGCTAGGCGCGCTCGAGCGCGGCCTCGAGCAGTCGCTCGCTCTGCTGGCCGAGCGCGGGCGGCTCGTCGTAATCAGCTTTCATTCGCTCGAGGACCGCATCGTCAAACGGTTCATGGCGCGCGAGGCGCGCGGCGACGAGGCCTATGCCGGACTGCCCAACGTGCCGCCGCACGCGCGACCGCGTCTCAAGCTCGTGGGCAAGCTCGTCCGGCCGGCCGAGGCGGAGCTCGAGCGCAACCCGCGCGCGCGCAGCGCGCGGCTGCGCATTGCCGAGCGCACGCCGCTCGAGCAAGCCGCATGAGCAAGCAGCTACTCGACGTCGCCGGTGTGCTCGTGCTCGCCGCTTGCGTCGTCGCGTCGGGAATCTGGATCGTCGGCGTCGAGCACCGCTCGCGGCAGTTGTTCATCGAAGGCGAAGGCCTGAATCGCGAGCTCGATCGGCTTCAGACGGATTGGGGACGCTTACAGATCGAGCAAGGAATGTACGCGACGCACGGCCGGATCGAGGGGCTCGCGCGGCAAGAGTTGCAATTGACGGTGCCGAGCGGCGACCAGCTCGTCGTCGTCGTCGAGCCGAAGCGCTGAGGCGATGAGAAAGGCAGTCAAGACGACCGTAGCCGAGCGCGCGCGCTGGCGCAGCATGCTGCTGCTCGTCGGCTTTGCGATAGCTGCCGCCGCCCTGGAAGGGCGCATCCTTTATCTGCAGCTCGTCGACAAGGACTTTCTGGCCGAGCAAGTCAACGACCGGCATGTACGCACGGTGCAGATTTCGGCGCACCGCGGCTCGCTGACGGACCGGTACGGCGAGCCACTCGCGGTCAGCACTCCGGTCGACACGATCTACGCGAACCCGAAGGAGCTCAAAGCCTCGCTCGACCGGCTCGGCGAGCTCGCCACGGCCCTCGAGCAGAACCAAGACTCGCTCGCGCGCCGCATCACGAGCAATCTCGAGCGCGAGTTCTTGTTCCTCGAGCGGCATGTGTCGCCGGCCACGGCGCAGCGCGTTCTCGACCTCAAGCTGCCCGGCGTCGGCACGACGCGCGAATACCACCGCTACTATCCGGCCGGGGAAGTCACAAGCCATGTGCTCGGTTTCACGAACATCGACGATCGCGGCCAGGAGGGGCTCGAAGCGGCGTTCGACCACTGGCTGAAGGGCGAGCCCGGCAGCAAGCAGATCGAGCAAGATCGCCGCGGCCAAGTCATCGGCGACGTCGCGCTCTTGCGTCCCGCGCGGCCCGGGCGGGATTTGCGCACGAGCATCGACTTGCGCCTGCAGTACCTCGCGTATCGCGAGCTCAAGGCCGTCATCGGTGAAAGCAACGCGCGTTGGGGGTCGGTCGTCGTGCTCGACCCGCGCACGGGCGAAGTGCTCGCGATGGTCAACCAACCCTCTCACAACCCGAACGCCGACCGTTCCGAGTACGAGCCGGACAACTACCGCAACCGCGCCGTCACGGACATCTTTGAGCCGGGCTCGAGCTTTAAGCCGCTCGTCATGGCGGCCGCGCTCGAGTCGGGCGCATACGGTCCGCGCACGCCAATCGACTCGTCGGGCGCAATCACGATCAACAACCGCGTCATCACCCAGGAAGGCGGAGATCTCGGCCGCGTGAGCCTTACGACCGTTCTCGCAAAGTCGAGCAACGTCGGCGCCGCGCGCGTCGCATTGACGATGGAGCCGAAGGCGATCGCCGACATTCTGGCTCGGTTCGGCGTCGGGCGGCTCACCGACAGCGCTTTTCCCGGCGAGTCCGCCGGCATGCTCGACGACCCGAAGCATTGGCGCACCATCGGTCAAGCCACGCTGTCCTATGGCTATGGTGTATCGGTCACTACGTTGCAGCTCGCGCGGGCGTATGCGGCCATCGCGGCCGGCGGCGTCATTCGCCCCGTGTCCTTGCTGGCACGTGACGACGCACCTGCGGGGGAGCGCGTGATCTCCGCCAAGACGGCTGCCGATCTTACGTACATGCTTGAAGCCGTCGTGGCCACCGAAGGCACCGGCTATCGCGCGGCCGTGCGCAATTTCCACGTGGCAGGGAAGACCGGCACGACGCAGAAGCCCGGCATCGGTGGGTATGACGCCGACCGGCATGGCGCAATCTTCGCGGGCTTCGCTCCCGCAACCGATCCGCGCTTCGTCGTCGTCGTCATGATCGACGAGCCGCAGGTAGCCGCTTATCACGGCGGCGACATCGCGGCGCCCGTCTTCTCCAACATCGTTTCCGGCGCCCTGCGTGTGCTCGCAGTGCCGCCCGACGCGCTTCCGTCGCCGCCGATGACCGTGGTGGCGCAAGCGCAGGTGAGGCCATGATGGCCGCGCTTGCGCGGCGCGAGCGCACGCTCGGCGACCTGCTAGGAGGTAGCGCCGGCCGTCATGCCCGCGTGCCGATCACGGATCTGACTCTGGACAGCCGCGTCGTCCGGCCCGGTGCCGCGTTCGTCGCGCTGCGCGGCGGCCGCGACGACGGCCTTCGGTACGCGCAGCAAGCGCTCGACGCCGGCGCTGCGATCGTGCTTTACGAGCCCGGTTCGCGTGTGCCCGAGCCGCCGCAGCCGAGCCTCGCAGTGCCGCGCTTGAAGGAGCGGCTCGCGGAGCTCGCGCGCGCGTTCTACGCGTTGGCGGCCGAGCCGACGCTCGTCGGCGTCACCGGCACGAACGGCAAGACGACCGTCGCCTACTTGCTCGCGCAAGCGCTGAGCCAGCCGCGCGCGCCGTGCGCGTACGTGGGCACGCTCGGCTACGGTGTGCCGCCCGCCATCACTGTGCATTCGCTGACGACTCCCGACTGCTTGACGCTGCACCGCGAGCTCGCCGAGCTCGCTGCGCCGCGCGTCGCGATGGAAGTCTCGTCGCACGCACTCCGTCAGGATCGAATCGCCGGCGTCACTTTTCATACGGCCGTCTTCACGAATCTCACGCGCGATCATCTGGACGAACATGGCGATCTCGCGAGCTATGGCGAGGCGAAGCGCAAGCTATTCAGGATGCCGGGCCTTGCGTATGCGGTGCTGAACGCCGACGACGCCTTCGCGGCGACGATCGCGAAGAGCTTGGCGCCTGACTGCACTCTGATCCGAACGGGCATCCGCGTACCGGACGTCGAGCTGGCGGCGCGATTGAAGCGCGCCGACTTGGCCGGCGTCGAGCTCGACATTGCAGGCAAGTTCGGCACGGCGCGCTTGAAATCGAAGCTCATCGGCGCGTTCAACGCCGAGAATCTTCTCTCGGCGCTCGGCGCGCTGTTGGCGCAAGGGATGGCGCTGCCGGCCGCGTGCGCGGCTCTGGCGCAGGCGAAGCCTGCTCCGGGCCGCATGGAAGTGCTTGGCGGTCCGCCGAATCGGCCGTGGGTCGTCGTCGACTACGCACATACGCCCGACGCCTTGCAGCGCGTGCTGATGGCGCTCGAGGGGTCCGTGACCGGCGAGCTCTGTTGCGTGTTCGGTTGCGGCGGCGACCGCGATCGCGGCAAGCGGCCGATGATGGGCGCCGTCGCCGCGGACCTTGCCGACCGCATCGTGCTGACGGACGACAATCCGCGCAACGAAGATCCTGCGCGCATCGTCAGCGACATCCGCGGAGGGATCGGCGATCACCCGAGAGTCAGCGTCATTCACGACCGCCGCGCCGCGCTGAGCGCCGCCATCGAGCGGGCAAGGCCGGGCGACGTCGTGCTCGTCGCGGGCAAGGGGCACGAAGCGGAGCAGCTCGTCGGTGCCGAGCGCCGTGCATTCAGCGATCGCGCCGTCCTCGCCGAGCTTCTCGGAGTGGTGCCATGATGCCGCGCACGTTGGCCGGCGTCGCGCGCGAAGTGCAGGGGCGTCTCGTCGGCGCCGATCACTCGTTCGGGACAGTAACGACGGACACGCGGTCGCTTGCGGCCGGCTCGCTGTTCGTCGCGATTGCCGGCGACCGCTTCGACGGCAACGATTTCATTGCGGAAGCTTCGGCAAAGGGTGCGGCCGGCGCGCTTGTCTCGAGGCTCGCAGCGTCGCCGCTCCCGCAGATCGAAGTCCGCGACTCGCGCCGCGCGCTAGGCGCAATGGCGCGCGCATGGCGCGCGTCGTTCGGGATCCCCGTCATCGCAGTGACGGGCAGCAGCGGCAAGACGACCGTCAAGGAGCTCATCGCCGCGATCCTCGGCGTCAGCCGGTCGGTCTGCGTGACGCAAGGGAACTTGAACAACGACATCGGCGTGCCGTTGACGCTGATGCGGCTCGACCGCGAGCACGATGCCGGAGTCATCGAGCTCGGCGCCAACCACGCCGGCGAGATCGACTATCTCGCGAGTCTCGCGCAACCGACGGTCGGCGTCATCACGAATGCAGCGGCCGCACACCTCGAAGGGTTCGGCTCGCTGCGCGGCGTATGCGTCGCGAAAGGCGAGCTACTCGATCATTTGCCGCGCGCCGGCACGGCCGTGCTGAATGCCGACGATCAATTCCGTGCCGAGTGGGTGGCGCGCTCGCGCTGCGAATTCACGGTGACCTTCGGATTCGCGGAAAGCGCCGATTGCCGTGCGCTCGGCGAGCCCGAGTACTTGCCGACCGGGTCGGAGTTCCGTATTCGGTTGCCGGATGGCGTCGAGGCCGACGTTTGGCTGCCGTTGCTCGGCCGGCAGAACGTCGCGAACGCGCTCGCCGCCGCTGCGGCCGCGCAGGCCGTCGGCACGAGCGTCGAGGACATCGTGGCCGGTCTCGCACGCGCCACGCCCGTGCGCGGGCGGCTGCGTGCCGTCGCGGGCCGAAACGGCGCGACGATCATCGACGACAGCTACAACGCGAACCCGGGCTCCGTGCACGCGGCGCTCGATCATCTCGCGGGTCTGCGTGGCCGCCGAATCCTCGTGTTCGGCAACATGGCCGAGCTCGGGCCCACGGCTCCCGCCTTGCACAAGGAGATCGGAGAGTACGCCCGCGGCCGATGCGACTTGCTCTTCGCCATCGGCGATCTCGCGAAGGAAGCGGCCGCTGCGTTCGGTGCCGAAGGCCGCCCCGTCGCAGACATCGACGCTGCGCGCGCGGAGCTCGATCCGCTGCTCGCGCCCGACGTCACCGTGCTCATCAAAGGCTCGCGTGTCATGGGGCTCGACCGTCTCGTGAAAACGCTCGAGATCGAAGCGCCGAGGGCAAGCTAGATGTTGATCTACCTTGCGGATTTTTTGACGGAGCTCTACTCGGGCTTCAACGTCTTCAGCTACCTGACGACTCGCGCGATCCTGGGGGCGCTGACGGCGCTCGTGCTGTCGTTCGCGTTCGGGCCGTACTTGATTCAGCGCCTCACGTTGCAGCGCATCGGCCAGCAGATTCGCCAGGTCGGTCCCCAAAGCCACTTCCCGAAAGCCGGCACGCCGACGATGGGCGGTGCGCTGATCCTGCTCGCGATCGCGATCAGCACGGTGCTGTGGGCCAACTTGGAGAACCGCTTCGTGCTGATCGCGCTCGGCGGCACGTTGTTCTTCGGCGTCATCGGCTTCGTCGACGACTACAAGAAAGTCATTCTGCGCAACTCGAAGGGCTTGAGCGCGAAGGCCAAGATCTTTTGGCAGACCGTCGGCGCGCTCGTGCTCGCCGTCGCGTTCTATCTGACTGCGGAGAACCCGCCCGTCGAGCACGCGCTGCTCGTTCCTTACATCCCGGGCATCACGATTCCGCTCGGCGCCGTCGGCTACGTGCTGTTCACGACGCTCGTGATCGTCAGCGCCAGCAACGGCGTCAATCTCACCGACGGCCTCGACGGTCTCGCGATCATGCCCGCAGTGCTCGTCGGCACGGCGCTCGGCGTGTTCGCGTACGCCGCCGGCAACGCCATTTTCTCCTCTTATCTCGGGATCCCCTACGTCGCGGGATCCGGCGAGCTTCTGGTTTTCTGTGCGGCCCTGGCTGGCGCCGGCTTGGGCTTCTTGTGGTTCAACACCTATCCCGCGCAGGTCTTCATGGGCGACATCGGTGCACTCGCACTCGGTGCCGCTCTGGGGCTTGTGGCGGTCGCGGTGAGGCAGGAACTGGTGCTGTTCATCATGGGCGGAGTATTCGTCATCGAATCCGTCTCGGTGATCATCCAAGTTGCCTCCTACAAGATGACCGGCCGGCGCATTTTTCGGATGGCGCCGCTACACCATCACTTCGAGCTCAAGGGTTGGGCAGAGCCCAAGGTGATCGTGCGCTTTTGGATCATCACCGTGATCTTGGTGTTGATCGGTTTGGCGAGCTTGAAGATTCGTTGATGACGGCGGCAACGCTCAGCCTTCGAACGTTACGTCGACGCTACGGTGGCTCGAGTCTGGAACGAAAGGAACCGGCGGTGCGAAACGCCGCGGTAAAACATAGTTTGATCGTAGGGCTCGGCGCCACGGGTGTGGCTGCTGCGCGGTACTTGAGCGCGCGCGGCGAACACGTGCGTGTCGTCGACAGCCGCGCGAATCCACCCGGGCTCGAAGAGCTGCGGGCGGCTTTGCCCGGCGTCGCAGTGGAGCTCGAGACCCTGGACTCGCATTGGCTCGACGACGCGAGCCGCGTGCTGCTGTCGCCGGGCCTGCCGTACGATTTGCCGCTCGCCGTCGAAGCGCGGCGCCGCGGGCTCGCGGTCGTCGGCGACATCGAGCTGTTCGCGCTAGCGGCGCAATCGCCGGTCATCGCGGTGACGGGAAGCAACGGCAAGAGCACCGTGACGACGTTGGCCTCGAAGGTGCTCGAGTCGCAAGGTCTGCACGCGCCGGCCGGCGGGAATCTCGGGCCGCCGGCGCTCGAGCTCTTGGGCGTCGAAGCGGACGCCTACGTGCTCGAGATTTCGAGCTTCCAGATGGAAACGACGGATAGCCTGGCGCCGCTTGCGGCGACCGTGCTGAACGTCTCGGCCGACCATCTCGATCGGCACGGTACGCTCGAGCTTTACGCCGAGCTCAAAGAGAAGCTTCTGAAGGCGGCCGAGCATGCCGTCGTCAATGCGGACGATCCGCTCGTGACCGCGATGGGCGCTCGCCACGCGCGCGTCGTGCCGTTCTCCGTGCGCAGGGAGCTCACCCGCGGCTATTCCGTCGTCGAGACGCGAGGCGAGCGCTGGCTCGCACGCGACGCGAAGCCGTTGCTGCGCTCTTCCGAGCTCGGAATTCGAGGGATGCACAACGAGGCGAACGCGCTCGCGGCGCTCGCGCTGACGGAAACGCTCACGACGGACGTAAAAGCGGCGCTCGAGGTGCTGCGGACGTTCACGGGGCTGCCGCATCGGTGTCAGCTCGTCACGCAGCGCAAGGGCGTGACGTACATCGACGATTCGAAGGGCACGAACGTCGGCGCGACGCTCGCGGCGTTGAACGGGCTCTCAGGCCCGCTCGTGCTGATCGCTGGGGGCTTGAGCAAAGGTCAAGACCTGGGGCCGCTCGCGGCGGGCGCGCACGGCAAGGTGCGCGCGGCCGTGCTGATCGGCACGGCCGCGCCGGAGCTCGCGAAAGTGCTCGAGCGGGTCTGCCCGACCGTGACAGCGGCCAGCATGGCTGAGGCCGTCGCGCGTGCGGCGGCACTCGCGCAGCACGGCGACACCGTAATGCTATCGCCGGCGTGCGCGAGCCAAGACATGTTCCGCGACTATCACGACCGAGGCGAGCAATTCGCGCGCGCCGCGCTGGAGTTGCCGAGATGAGCGCCGTCGTGAAGCCGAGCACGGTCGCCTTCGACACGACGCTGATCTGCGCCGTCGTCGCCTTGGTCGCGGTCGGCACGATCATGGTCACGTCCGCGTCGGTATCGATCGTCGAAGGGCAGCCGCTGCACTATCTGATCCGACATCTCGGCGCGCTCGCCGTCGGGCTCGCAGGGCTCGCGCTCGTGGTGAGCGTGCCGATGGACGCGTGGTACCGGCTCAACTGGTTGCTCGTCGCGGCAGGGCTCGGGCTGCTCGTGCTCGTGCTCGTGCCGGCGCTCGGTCATTCGGTCAACGGAAGCCGCCGCTGGCTGCTCGTCGGCCCGATCACGGTGCAGGCGTCGGAACCGGCGCGCCTCGCTTTGCTGCTCTATCTCGCGGGCTATGCCGTGCGCCGCGGCGCGGAGCTCGGCGCGAGCTTGAACGGCCTGTTGAAGCCGTTGTTCGTCGTCGCGTTGGCCGCCGTGCTGCTGCTGCTCGAGCCCGACTTCGGCGCGACCGTCGTGCTCGGCGCTACTGCGCTCACGGTGCTGTTCATCGGCGGCGCGCGGCTGCGCGATCTCTTGCTCGCCGTTATCGTCGGCGGCGGCGCTCTCTCGGTTCTCGCATTCTCGGCCAACTATCGCGTCGTGAGGCTCATGTCGTTCCGCGATCCTTGGGCCGATCCGTATGACACGGGCTTTCAGTTGACGCAGGCGTTGATGGCGATCGGCCGCGGCGAGTGGGGCGGCGTCGGCTTGGGCGAGAGCGTGCAGAAGCTCTTCTATTTGCCCGAGGCGCACACGGACTTCGTTTTTGCGGTCCTCGTCGAGGAGCTCGGCTTCGCGGGCGCGACGCTCGTCGTCGCGCTGTTCTGCACCGTCGTCTACCGCGCGATCAGGCTCGGCCGCGAAGCCATCGAGAGCGGCATGCACTTTCAGGGGCTCGTCGCAACGGGCATCGGCGTGATGCTCGGCTTCGAAGCGTTCGTCAACATCGGCGTCAATTCGGGCCTCCTGCCGACGAAGGGATTGCCGTTGCCGCTGATCAGCTATGGCCGTGCGAGCACCGTCGTCACGCTCGTTGCGCTCGGCTTCTTGCTGCGTATTCACCACGAGCTCTACGGCGGTCAAAAGCGCCTCGTGCAGCGAGGCTACGTGCGATGAGCGGCGGTCCGATCATGATCATGGCGGGCGGCACGGGCGGTCACGTCTTCCCGGGTCTCGCCGTCGCGGCAGAGCTCAGAGCGAGGCAGCGCGAGGTCGTGTGGCTCGGCACGCAGCGCGGCATCGAAGCACGGCTCGTTCCGCAGCACGGCATCGAGATCGAATGGATCACGATTGCCGGCGTGCGCGGCCGCGGCGCTCTTGCGTGGCTGTCGGCGCCGTTCCGATTGGGAGCTGCGGTGCTGCAAGCGCTTGCCGCACTGCGAAGGCGCCGGCCTGCGGCTGTGCTCGGCATGGGCGGTTTCGTCGCGGGTCCGGGCGGCGTTGCGGCCTGGCTGACGCGAGCGCCGTTGATCATTCACGAGCAGAACTCCGTTGCCGGTTCGACCAACCGTTGGCTCGCGCCGCTTGCGGCGCGCGTATTCGAAGCGTTTCCGGGCAGCTTTCCGCCGGGTGCGCACGCGGAGCTCGTAGGCAATCCCGTGCGCCGCGCGCTGACGCCGGCCGAGCCGCCGCGCGCGCGCCTTGCGGCGCGTAGAGGGTTGCGCCGCCGCGTGCTCGTGATCGGCGGCAGCCAAGGCGCACGAATTCTGAACGAGACGGTGCCGAAGGCGCTTGCGGAGCTACCCGCTGCGGAGCGGCCCGAAGTTTGGCATCAAGCAGGTCGAGGGCTCGACGATGCGCGTGCCGCGTACGCCTCGGCGGACGTCGATGCGCGCGTCGTCGAGTTCATTGACGACATGAGCGAAGCCTATCAGTGGACCGATCTCGTGATCGCGCGCTCCGGCGCGCTGACGGTATCCGAGCTTGCGATGGTCGGCGTCGGAGCCATACTCGTGCCGTTTGCGGCGGCGATCGACGATCATCAAACGCGGAACGCGCGGCACTTCGCCAAAGGCGGCGCCGCGCTCGTGATCTCGGAGCGCGAGCTGACGCCGGACGTTCTCGCGCGTTCGCTCGCGGCTCATCTGCGCGATCTCGATGGTCTCGCGGCCATGGCCGAGGCCGCGCACGCGCAGGCCAAGTACGCGGTGGCCGAACGTATCGCCGACGTCTGCGTCGAGCTCGGGGAGGCGCGCGCATGACGACGCGCATGGGCCGCATCCGCAACATTCACTTCGTCGGCATCGGCGGCGCCGGCATGGCCGGCATTGCCGAGGTATTGGTGAACCTCGGCTACGCCGTCAGCGGCACGGACTTGAAGCTGACGACCGTCACCGAGCGGCTGCGCGCACTCGGTGCGCGCGTCGCGGAGGGGCATGCCGGCGAGAATCTCGGCGACGCCGACGTCGTCGTCGTCTCGAGCGCCGTCGCCGCCGACAATCCCGAGATCGCGGCCGCCCATGCGCGCCGCATTCCCGTCGTGCGCCGCGCGGAAATGCTCGCCGAGCTCATGCGGTTCCGCTACGGCGTAGCCATCGCGGGCACGCACGGCAAGACCACGACGACGAGCTTGATAGCGAGTGTCCTCGCCGAGGCGGGTCTCGATCCGACCTTCGTGATCGGAGGCCGGCTCGCGAGCGCCAACGCGAATGCGAAGCTCGGGCTCGGCCAGTATCTCGTCGCCGAGGCCGACGAAAGCGACGCATCGTTCTTGCACTTGCAGCCGATGCTCGCCGTCGTCACGAACATCGACGCCGATCACCTCGGCAGCTACGAGAACGATCTCGGCCGTTTGAAGCAGGGCTTCCTCGACTTTCTGCACAATTTGCCGTTCTACGGCTTGGCCGTCATGTGCAGCGACGACGCGAACACGCGCGAGCTGATTCCGGCGCTGGGACGGCGTGTCGTCAGCTACGGCTTCGGCGAGCGGTCGGACATTCGCGCGTCGGGCGTCGAGCGGCATGGCCTCAAAACGCGCTTCAAGGCCGACTTCAAGGAAGGGCGAAAGCCGCTCAGCGTTGAGCTCAACTTGCCCGGTGTGCACAACGTCTTGAACTCTCTCGCCGCGATCGCCGTCGCGGCGGAGCTCGAGATCAGCGATGAGCCGCTCTTGAAGGCGCTCGCGGAATTCTCCGGCGTCGACCGGCGGCTCGAAGTGCAAGGCACCGTGACGACGGCCGCCGGCCGCGTCACATTCGTCGACGACTACGGTCACCATCCGACGGAGCTCGCCGCGACGATCGCAGCCGCTCGCGACGCCTGGCCGGGGCGGCGTCTCGTCGTCTGCTTCCAGCCGCACCGTTACACGCGCACGCTCGCGCTGATCGACGACTTCGCGCAAGTCTTGTCGACCGTCGACGCGCTGATCCTCACGAACGTCTACTCCGCCGGTGAGACGCCTCTTGCCGGCGCAGACGGCAAATCGCTTGCGCGGGCCGTTCGAGTGCGCGGCGCAGTCGAGCCAATCTTCATCGAGGACTTGAGCGAGCTCGTCGCCGTGCTCGCCCAAATACTGCAGGCCGAC
>Ga0315912_10004973_pt1 | contig 12346 bp, 8 predicted proteins | sample VfabasoilMG_FD_204469 | JGI IMG/M metagenome (GOLD analysis project Ga0315912, IMG submission 204469) | Garden soil microbial communities collected in Santa Monica, California, United States - V. faba soil | ecosystem: Environmental > Terrestrial > Soil > Garden | place: USA: California... | reverse complement strand
CGCGGCGAATACGCAGGCGATGAGGCCGGTCTGAAGACCGGCGGCTACGTACAGGGGCACGCCCCCGATCTTACGTCCCGACCGGGGCGTTGTTGTAGTAATCCTGCAACGAGCGCACGGACAGCGTGTGCGTGCGCAGCGCGCGGATGGCGCTGACCGCCGCCGACGCGCCGGTGAGCGTGGTGATGCACGGCACCTGAGCCATGGTGGCCGCGCGCCGCACCGCCAGGTCGTCGAAGAACGAATCGCGGCCGAGCGGCGTGTTGATCACCATGTCGATGTCGCGGTTCACCAGGTGATCGGCCACGTTCGGCCGCCCCTCGTTCACCTTGTAGACCATGTCCACCTGGAGCCCGTGCCCCTCCAGGAACGCCGCCGTGCCGCGCGTGGCCGACAGCGTGAAGCCGAGGGCGATCAGGTCCTTGGCAATCGACACCACGGTGGGCTTGTCGCTGTCATTGACGCTGATGAACACGCAGCCGTTCTCGGGCAGCTTCTGCCCCGCGCTCAGCATCGCCTTGTTGAACGCCGAACCGAAGTTGTCGGCGCCGCCCATCACCTCGCCGGTGGACTTCATCTCCGGCCCGAGGATCGTGTCCACGCCCGGGAAGCGCACGAACGGGAACACCGGGCTCTTCACGAACACGCCGGCGGGCGTCAGGTCGTCCACCAGGTTCAGCTCGGCCAGTGTGCGCCCGGCGGCGACGCGCGCCGCGATCTTCGCCATCGGCGTGCCGGTGGCCTTCGAGATGTAGGGCACCGTGCGCGACGAGCGCGGATTCACTTCCAGCACGTAGACGGTGTCGTCCTTGATCGCGTACTGAATGTTCATCAGCCCCACCACCTTGATGGCGCGGGCGATGCGGCGCGTGTAGTCGCGGATGGTGTGCAGGTGGCGCTCGGCCACCATGAACGCGGGCACGACGCACGAGCTGTCGCCGGAGTGGATGCCCGCTTCCTCGATGTGCTCCATGATGCCGCCGATGACGACGGCGCCGTTGGAATCCGCCACGGCATCCACGTCGAGCTCGAAGGCGTCCTCGAGGAACTTGTCGATGAGCACCGGGCGGTCGTGTGACACGTCGACGGCGCCGGCCATGTAGCGGTCGAGCGAGGCCTGGTCGAACACGATCGCCATGCCGCGGCCGCCCAGCACGTAGGACGGACGCACGACCACCGGGTAGCCGACGCGGTCGGCCACTTCCCTCGCCTCTTCACGCGACACGGCCGTGCCGCTCGACGGCTGCGGCACGCCGAGGTCCCACAGCAGCTGCGAGAAGCGCTGACGGTCTTCCGCGAGGTCGATCGAGTCGGGCGTGGTGCCGAGAATCTCGACGCCCGCTTCCTGCAGCGCGAGGGCGAGCTTGAGCGGCGTCTGGCCGCCGAACTGCACCACGCACGCCACGCTCCCGCCGGCGCTGCGCTCGCGCTCCACGATCGCCATCACGTCCTCGAACGTCAGCGGCTCGAAGTAGAGGCGGTCGGCGGTGTCGTAGTCGGTCGACACCGTCTCGGGGTTGCAGTTCACCATCACCGTCTCGAAGCCTTCCTCGCGGAAGCCGAAGACGGCGTGACAGCAGCAGTAGTCGAACTCGATGCCCTGGCCGATGCGGTTGGGGCCGCTGCCGAGGATGATGACCTTCTTCTTCTCGCTCGGGTCCGCCTCGCACACCTGCTCGAACGTGCCGTACATGTAGGGCGTGAACGATTCGAACTCGGCGGCGCACGTGTCGATGCGCTTGTAGGCGGGCACGAGCCCGTCGTCGAGGCGGCGCTGCCGCACCACGCTCTCGTCCACGTCGTAGATGAGCGCGATGTCCGCGTCGGCGAAGCCGGCGCGCTTGAGGGTGCGCAGCAGGTCCGTGGACATCTCGCGGAACTCGCCCAGTCCCGCCATGTTCTTCAGCTCGACGATCTGGCGGAACTGCTCGAGGAACCACGGATCGATCTTCGTGAGCTCGTGGATCGTCTCGGTGGTCCAGCCGCGCTGCAATGCGCGGAAGAGCGCCCACATCCGCTTGTCGGTCGGCACCACGAGCCGCTTGCGCAGCTCCGTGTCGTCCTCTTCCGGGTCGAGGCCGTTCTCGGGGCTCGTCGGGAACAGCGTGCCGCGCTTGCCGTGCTCGAGCGAGCGCACCGCTTTGAGAAACGCTTCCTTGAACGTGCGGCCGATGGCCATCGCCTCGCCCACGCTCTTCATCTGCGTCGTCAGCGTAGGGTCGGCCTGCGGGAACTTCTCGAAGTTCCAGCGCGGGAACTTCACGACGATGTAGTCGATGGTCGGCTCGAACGACGCCGGCGTGAGGCGCGTGATGTCGTTCGGAATCTCGTCCAGGTGGTAGCCGAGCGCCAGCTTGGCGGCGATCTTGGCGATCGGGAACCCGGTGGCCTTCGACGCCAGCGCCGACGACCGCGACACGCGCGGGTTCATCTCGATGGCGACGATGCGCCCGTCTTCCGGGTTGACGGCGAACTGGATATTCGAGCCGCCCGTCTCGACGCCGACGCGGCGGATGATGCGCCGCCCGAGGTCGCGCATCCGCTGGTATTCCTTGTCGGTGAGCGTCAGCGCCGGCGCGACGGTGATCGAGTCGCCGGTGTGCACGCCCATCGGGTCGATGTTCTCGATCGAGCAGATGACGACGAAGTTGTCGGCGACGTCGCGCATCACCTCGAGCTCGAACTCCTTCCAGCCGATGACGGACTCTTCGACCAGGATTTCGTGCACGGGGCTGAGCGACAGGCCGCGCCCCACCAGCTCCTTGAACTCGTCGATGTTGTAGGCGATGCCGCCGCCGACGCCGCCCATGGTGAATGACGGGCGGATGATGGCCGGGAAGCCGGTGGTCTCGACGATCTCGAGCGCCTCTTCCGGCGTCCTGGCGACGGCGCTCTTCGGCACCTCGACGCCAATCTCCTCCATCGCGTTGCGGAAGAGCAGGCGGTCTTCGGCCACTTTGATCGCGTCGATCTGCGCGCCAATCAGCTTGACGCCGTACTTCTGCAGGATGCCGCGCTCGTGCAGCGCCACCGCCAGGTTGAGCGCCGTCTGGCCGCCGACGGTCGGCAGCACGGCGTCCGGCTTCTCTTTGGCGATGATGGCCTCGGCCACCTCCGGCGTCAGCGGCTCGACGTACGTCTGGTCCGCCATCTCCGGGTCCGTCATGATCGTCGCGGGGTTGCTGTTGACCAGCACCACCTCGAGACCTTCCGCGCGCAGCGCCTTGCATGCCTGCGTGCCGGAGTAGTCGAACTCGCAGGCCTGGCCGATCACAATCGGCCCCGACCCGATGACGAGCACTCGCTTGATGTCGGTTCGTCTGGGCATCGGCGGGCGCTATTTCTTCTCCATCGAATCGAGGAACTGCTGAAACAGATAGTCGGCGTCGTGCGGACCGGGCGAGGCCTCGGGGTGGTACTGCACCGAGAAGATCGGCTTGTCCTTGTGGCGGAAGCCCTCCACGGTGCCGTCGTAGAGGTTCTCGTGCGTGACGACGATGTTCGCCGGCAACGACTGCGGGTCCACCGCGAAGCCGTGGTTCTGCGAGGTGATCTCCACCTTGCCCGACCGCAGTTCCTTCACCGGGTGGTTGGCGCCGCGGTGCCCGAACTTCAGCTTGAAGGTGTCGCCGCCCACCGCCAGCCCCAGAATCTGGTGGCCGAGGCAGATGCCGAACATCGGCCGGTCCGAATCGACCAGCGTCTTCACGTTGTTGATGGCGTAGTCCAGCACCGCCGGGTCGCCCGGGCCGTTGCTCAGGAAGATGCCGTCGGGATTCACGGCCAGCAGGTCCGCCGCGGGTGCTTTGGCTGGGAACACGTGCACGTCGCAGCCGTAGGCGTCGAGCCGGCGGAGGATGTTGTATTTCACCCCGAAGTCGTACGCGGCCACCGTCAGCCGCCGTCCCGCGCGGCGTTCCGGCGCAATCCCGAACTCGGCCTGCTCGGCCTGCTCGCTCGGTTTGAACTTTTCACGCCACTCGAACGCGCTGTCGCAGGTGACGTCCTTCACCAGGTCCGCGCCTTCCATCTTCGGAATCGCACGCGCCTTGGCCACGAGCGCGTCTGGATCCACCGGCCCGGTCGCAATCACGCCCCGCATCACGCCCGCCGAGCGCAGCACGCGGGTGAGCGCGCGCGTGTCGATGTCGGTAATCGCCACGATGCTGTGGCGGACGAGGTAATCGCGGAGGCTGCCGTCGGCCCTCCAGTTGCTCGCCACCGGCGACGCTTCCCGCATGATGAAACCGGCCACCTGCGGAGCCCGGGATTCCTCGTCGCCGGGGGCCACGCCGTAGTTGCCGATGTGGGGCGCGGTCATGGTGACGATCTGACCGGCGTAGGACGGGTCCGTGAGCACTTCCTGGTAGCCCGTCATGCTGGTGTTGAAAACGACTTCGCCGTGCGCCTCACCGGTGGCGCCGGCGGCGACACCACGGTACCAGGTGCCGTCTTCGAGGGCGAGAATTGCGTTCATTCCTGCTGTGTGGATCTCCGCGAGGTGTGCAAGGTGGTTAGCAGGAAATCGTAGCATGCCCCGCCCGCGCGGAGCGCGGGCCAATTGACGCTGTCACGGCCCTTCTTGACACCCTTGCGGGCGTAGATCAGAGTACCTACTGGTGCTCACAGAATCTAATAGCCCGCCCTTCGGGCGGGCGGGCGCCATGCCCGCGGCGACCGGCCTTTCCGTGGATCTCCGCCGGTTCTCCTGGTTGAGCCGCCTTGGAGCCGATTACCTCCACGACTTCGACCGGCTGGCCCGCTTCTACAACGGCAATCCCGCGGACCCGGACGCCTGGCGCGACGCGATTTCGCGCGCGCAACGCCATCCGCGTCAACGAGACGCCGTGGCCGATGTCATCGCCGCGCAACAGCGCCGTCGCAACGCGGCACCCAGCGCCGTCACGGCGCTCGAGCAGCTGCGCGACCCGCAGACGGTTGCGGTCGTCACCGGCCAGCAGGCGGGCCTCTTCGGCGGTCCGCTCTACACGCTGCTGAAGACGATCACCGCCGTCCGGCTGGCGGCGCGCGTGCGCGAGCAGTACCGCGTGCCGGCCGTCGCCATCTTCTGGGCCGACGGCGAGGACCACGATTGGGAGGAAGTGCGGTCGTGTACGGTGCTCGATGCCGAGGCGGGGTCGCGCAGCGTCGCCCTCGCCGCCGCGCCCCACAGCACCGTGCCGGTGGGCCGCATGACGCTCGACTCCACCATCGACGCCGCCCTCGCGGACCTGAAAGCCTCCCTTCCCCCAACTGAGTTCACACCCCGGCTGCTCGACGACCTCGCGCGCCTCTACCGCCCGGGCGTTAGCATGACGGCGGCGTTTGCCGCCTGGATCGAGGCGCTCCTCGGCCCCCACGGCCTGGTGGTCTACGAGTCGTCGGACCCGGCCACCAAGCCGCTCGTCGCGGAGCTCTATGCCCGCGAAATCGAAATGGGAGGCGCGTCGGCGCGACGGGCCATCGACGCGGGCGCGGCGCTGCAGGCGGCGGGTTATCACGCGCAGGTCACACCGGGCGAAGGCAGCCTGGCGCTCTTCCGGATGCTCGACGGTCGGGAGCCGATTCGCGTGGAGGGCGACAGCGCCGTCATCGGCGACACGCGCCAGCCGCTCGCCGAGCTGGCGGCCCGCGCGCGGACGGCGCCGCAGGAGTTCAGCTCGAACGTGCTGCTCCGGCCGCTGGTGCAGGACACGCTCTTCCCCACCGTCGCCTACGTCGGCGGCCCGGGTGAGACGGCTTACTTCGCGCAGATGAAGGAGATCTACGCCGCGCACGGTGTTCCCATGCCGCTCATCGCGCCGAGGCCGACGGTGACGCTGCTCGACGCCAACGCCGTGAAGTTCCTGACCCGGCACGACGTGCCGCTGGAGTCGCTGCGCGCCCAGGATGAGTCGGTCTTGAACGATTTGCTGGCCGCGGCACTGCCGCCGGCCGTCGAAGCGTCGCTCGAAAGCGCCATGAAGGCGATGGACGAGCGGCTGGCCGCGGTGACCTCCGCGGTGAGCAGCGTGGACCCGACGCTCGAGGGCGCGGCGCGATCGACGCTGACGCGCATGCAGGACGACCTCAAAAAGCTGCAGGCCAAGGTCATCCAAGCGGCTAAACGGAAGGACGAAACGCTGCGCCGGCAGTTCAAGCACGCGCAGGCGCAGGCCTTTCCCGGCGGCGTCCCGCAGGAACGGATCGTGGGATTCGTATCGTTCTTGAATAAGTACGGCCCGGCACTGATCGAGCGGCTCTGTCAGGAACCGCCGCTCGATCAGCCGGGGCATTGGATCGTGACGCCGTAGCATCTAACTTGCATGTCTCCCCAGGCTTCCGGCCTGCCACCCGGTCCCGGTCGCCCGGCTCCTAAGAAGCCGGCGCCGAAGACGCCCAAACCCAAACTGCCCTTCCGGCAGCGAATGCGGCGGATTGCCCTGGGCACGGCCGTCATCGGCGGCGCAGTCACGCTGGTCATCGGCATCGCGGTGTACTTCAGCCTGGCCAGCCTGATCGACGACCGGCTGCACGGCGAGCGTGAGCGTTCGCTGCCGCGCGTCTACGCGCGCCCCATCGAGATCCGCCGCGGCCAGACGTTCACGCAGCAGGACCTGATCGCGCGGCTGAACGACATCGGCTACGCGCAGCGGCCCGAGGTGGCGCAGCCAGGCGAATTCGCGATCAAGAACAACGAGATCGCCATCACGCCGCGGACCGGCAACCTCAAGGGGCAGATGGTGCGCGTGGTCTTTCCCGGCGCGCCGAAGAACGCCACCAGCGCCACGCGCCGCGGCATCCAGAGCATCGAGGTGCCGGGCAACAGCAAGGCCGACAGCGTCGAGCTGGATCGCCCCGTGCTCACGGCGCTCATGACGTCGGGCGCGCGGCAGAAGCGCCGCCGCACGCCGCTCGCCAGCATCCCCGAGCACATGCAGCAGGCGGTGCTCTCCATCGAAGACCGCAGCTTCTACTCGCATCCGGGCGTCAACCCGCTGCGGCTCACGGCGGTCGGCGTGAAGTCGCTGCTGGGCATCGAGAACACCGGCGGCACCAGCACCATCACGCAGCAGCTGTCGCGCATGTTCTTCCTGGCCGACGAGTTCAACGCGGAGCTGCAGAGCGGCGAGCGCGGCAAGAGCCTGGAATCGTACCTGCGCAAGGGGCGCGAAGGGCTGATGTCGCTCGTGCTCGAGCGGAAGGCCTCGAAAAAGGAGATCCTCGAGCTCTACCTCAACGACGTCTACCTGGGGCAGCGTGGCTCGTTCGCCATTCACGGTGTGGCCGAGGCCGCCCGCATCTTCTTCGGGAAGGACGTCGCCAACATCAGCATCAGCGAGGCGGCGGTGATTGCGGGCGTCATCCAGAGCCCAGCGGGCCGCTCGCCGTTTGCCAACCCGAAGCGATCGACCGAACGGCGCAACGTCGTGCTGAAGGCCATGGCCGACGAGGGCTACATCACCGAAGAGCAGGCCACCAAGTCGATGCGCGAGCCGCTCGTCGTGGCCGCGCGCGGCGTGGACAACGAGGCGCCCTACTTCGTGGACCTGATCGCGGGGCAGATGAACGAGCTCTTCCCAAAGGTGATTGCGGACTCGCCGAGCGTGGAGGTCTACACGACGCTCGACCTCAGCCTGCAGCGCGCCGCGCTCGACGCCGTCCGCAACGGCCTGGCGAAGGTGGACAAACAGCTGGCGGGACGGCGGCGCGCGCGCGGGCGCATCACGCAGTCCGCGCTCATCGCCGTCGATCCACAATCGGGTGAAATCCTCGCGCTCGTCGGCGGGCGGTCGTACAACCAGTCGCAGTACAACCGCGTGACGCAGAGCCGCCGGCAGCCCGGGTCGGTGTTCAAGCCGTTCGTCTTCCTGTCGGCGTTCGATTACGGCGCACGCGAGGGGCGCGTGGACCTTACGCCCGCCACGCTCACGCTGGACGAGCCCACGACGTTCGACACGGGCACGGGCGAGCTGTGGGAACCGCACAACTACGGCGAAGAATACGAGGGCGAGATCACCTGGCGCCGCGCGCTGGCGATGTCGCGCAACCTCGGCACGATTCACGTGGGCGAGGCCGTGGGCTTCGACACCGTGGCGTCGTTCTGGCGGCGGCTGGGCATCGGCACGCCACCGCGCGGGTTCCCGTCGATCACGCTCGGCGTGTTCGAGCTGACGCCGTTCGAAGTGGCCACCGCCTACACGCTGTTCACCAACAACGGGAGCGTGCGTCCGCTGCGCGGCATCGAGCACGTGGAAGCGCAGGGCAAGAGCTTCACCGTGCCCGAGCCGAAGCTGAAGGCTGTCACGCGGCCGGACGTCACGTATCTCGTCACCAACATGATGCGCAGCGTGCTCAACGAGGGCACCGGCTCCGGCGCGCGCGGGGCCGGGTTCACGCACGACGCGGCCGGCAAGACCGGCACCACGAACGACCTGCGCGACGCGTGGTTCGTGGGCTTCACGCCGGAGATGCTCACCGTCGTGTGGGTGGGCTACGACGACAACGAGCAGCTGGGTCTCAGCGGCGCCCAGGCGGCACTGCCCATCTGGACCGAGTTCATGAAGGCGGCCATGGCGGGCCGGCCGAACGTGCCGTTCGAGGTGCCGAGCGGCGTCACCTTCGTGGAGATCGACAAGGACACCGGCAAGCTGGCCACGCCCAACTGCGAGCGCACCTTCAGCGAGGCGTTCCTGGTCGGCACCGAACCCACCGAGATGTGCCCGATCCACGGCAACGGCGAAGGGGGCGGGTTGTTCCAGAAACTCGGCGAAATCTTCGGCGTCGGCCGCTGACCCGTATAATCCAACCAGTGAATCAAGAGGTTTTTGCCGCGCTGGCCGCCGCCCTCGAAAAGGGCGAGCCCGTGGCGCTCGTGACGATCACGGGGTCGACCGGTTCCACGCCGCAGCGCGTGGGCGCCAAGATGCTCGTCTACGAAGACGGCCGCACCGTGGGCACGATTGGCGGCGGCTGCTACGAGAACGAGGCGTTCTGGAAGGCGCGCGAGGCGATCAAGTCGCGCAAGCCGCTCAACATGTCGTTCGAGCTGAACGACGACTTCGCGCAGGAGACCGGTCTCGTCTGCGGCGGGCAGATGGACGTGTTCATCGAGCCGGTCGAAGCGTCGCCCGAGCTCTACGTCTTCGGCGCCGGCCACGTCGGCCACTTCGTCGGCAAGATGGCGCACGAGGTGGGCTTCCGCGTGCATGTCGTGGACGACCGCGAGAAGTTCGCCAACGCCGAGCGCTTCGGGCCCGATATCGACGTGATCGTCGACGACATCCCCACGTGGCTCGAAAAGCATTCGCTCTCGGCCACGACGTACGCCGTGGTCGTGACCCGCGGGCACCGGCACGATCTCGAGACGATGCGCGGGCTGCTCCGGTCGCCGCTCCGCTATCTCGGGTTGATCGGCAGCAAGGCCAAGGTGAAGCGCATCTTCGACATGCTGCGCGAGGAAGGCGTGGCCCCCGACACGCTCCGGCCGGTGCACGCCCCCATCGGGCTCGACATCGGCGCCATCACGCCGCAGGAGATCGCCGTCAGCATCGTGGCCGAGCTGATCGCCGTCAAGCACGGCAAGACGAACGAACCCACTGTGTCGGCGATGTCCATGCGCTGGGAAGGCGCCCTCAAGCGCTGATTTGCGGGGGCCGCTCCGATTCGTCGCGTTGACGAATAGCGGAGGGCTCCATGGCAACACGACTCAGCAGGTTCCGCGCCTACCCGCTCGGAACGTTCGGGCTCCTACTGGTCCTACTCGTGGGAAAGCTCGCTCCTTATGCGACCGGGAGGGGGCGCTCGAAACGTGCGCGCATGCGCCGATGGCTTGCGCGCAAGGCGCTCGACGGAATCGAGGCGATCGGCTGGTTCGTAGACCGGCTGCCGCCGGCACGCCGAAAGGTTCGCGTCCGCCGCCTGAAGGCGGCTGTTGGTCGGGCCGGCTGAAGCCGGCCCCCACGACGAACTACCAAGACCTACGACGACACCACCTGAATATTGAAGCGAATGTCGCGGCACTCGTGTGCGTGGATGCCGAGCGCCGTCACCTTCGCGAGGCCGGCGAGCGGATAGAGCGCCCGCGCGGCCACCGCGGACAGCGCGTCGCGGCGCTCGATGATGCCGGGCCACGCGTCGCGCGGCGCCGCCACCAGGTCCTGGGCGAGCTTCCAGGCGATGTCACGCGACGCGCTCATCCCGAAGTCGAAGATGCGCTCCTCCAGCGTTGCCAGGTCCGCCAGCCGCGAGAGCGGCGGGCAGATGGTCGTAAGCTGTACCTCGACCATCTTCACCAGCCGCGCCAGCACGTCGTTGATCCGGTTGAAGTCCGCGTGCAGCGCCTCGAGCTGCGCCGCCGTCGGCGCCACGGTGGCCGCCGCGATGCCGAGGTCGAGGTTGATGTGCGCGTTCATCCCCAGCATCAGGTGCTGCACGACCAACGGGCCGGGGTCGTCGAGCCAGCCGAACGCCGCCCCCCAGCTGGCAGTGGGCCTCTGCCCCGCCGCGTGCTGCTCCCACGCCTCGATGAACCGGTTGGCGAACACGACGTCCAGCTTCTCCATCCGCGGCCCGTCGTCGAAGACGTTGCCGGCAATGAGCGCATGGCGCACATTGGACGTCACCCGCTCGTAGAGCGCCACGAAGTAGCCGATTCGCCGGCCATCGCGAATGGCCTCGTCGAGCAGGCCGTTGAGCCGGGCCAGGACACCGTCGATCGTCTCGGGAAGGGGCACAGGCATGGATTCTCGCAGCCAGTGTAGGTCTGCCGGGCCTGATATACTAGCGCCAGGACCTGTAAGCCCCTGTAAAACCAATGGGTTCGTTTGAACTCCCTGTTCGGTCGCGCCGCCTGCTGGCTACCCTGGTTCGCGAGTACATCGAGACCGGCGAAGCCGTGTCGTCGCAGGTATTGGCGCGGGAGAGCAGCCTCGGCGTGTCGTCGGCCACCGTACGGAACGTGCTGGCCCAGCTGGAGGACGCCGGATTCGTCTACCAGCCGCACACGTCCGCCGGCCGCGTGCCCACCGATCTCGCGTACCGGGTGTTCGTCGATCAGCTGCTCGAAGGGCGCCGTCCCGCCAAGCCGTCGGCCACCGTCGAGATTCGGCTCCGCCAGCAGGCCGAGCGCTCGCCGCTGATGGGCGATCTGCTGTCGGACGTGTCGCATCTCGTGGCGCGCGCGGCCCGCGTCGTGGCCTTCGCCATTTCGGACAACGAGGGCGCCATCCTGCAGCGCATCGAGTTCGTGCCGCTCGGTGGCGCGCGGGTGCTGGTGGTCGTGGTCGCGAGCGACGGCAAGGTGACGCAGAAGGCCATCGAAGCGGACGGGGCGCTGGGCGCGGACGATCTCGTGCGCGCGGCGAACTACCTCAACACCGAATTCGCGGGGCTGCCGCTGCTCGACGTGCGCGACGCCGTGTCGGCGCGGCTCGAGATGGACCGCTCGCTCTACGACGAGCTGCTGCGCCGGGCGCTGCGGCTGGCGCAGGCCTCGCTCGACGACATCTCGCGGCAGCAGGCCTTCTCGGTGGAAGGCGCGTCGGCGCTGCTCGAGAACGGCCCCGACGGCGTGTCGGTGGCCACGCTGCGCGCGCTGCTCGAGATGATGGACGAGAAGGAGCGCATGCTCCATCTGCTGAATCAGTACATCGACGGACCGGGCGTGACGGTGATCATCGGCGCCGAGCACACCGCGCCGGGCCTGCGCCCATTCAGCCTCATCGCGGCCACCGCGGTAGACGGCGGCGCCACACGCACCGTCGGCGTCATCGGTCCCACCCGCATCGACTACTCGCGCACCATCGCGCTCGTGGACGGCACCACGCAAGCCGTTTCGCGCGTTCTGCGTAGCGCGTAAAAGATCGCCAGAACCGGTTCGGTCATTGAGCATGGACAACGAGTCATTCGAGGAGCAGCAGGATCAGCCGGCCGCGTCCGGCCGTACTGCCGACGAGGCCGCGGACGCGGTGGACGTCGAGGCGCTGAAGGCCGAGCGCAATGCGCTGCAGGACCGTCTGCTGCGCACCGCCGCCGAGTTCGACAACTACCGCAAGCGCATCGACCGCGAGCGGCGCGACCAGTCCGAATCGGCCGCCGCCAGCCTGCTGGCCGAAGTGCTGCCCGTCGTGGACAACCTGGAGCGCGCGCTGCAGGCGCCCGCCGGTCCCGAAGCCACCGGCTACCGGGCGGGCGTGGAGCTGATTCATCGCCAGCTGCTCGACCTGCTGCGCAAGCGCGGCGTAACCCCCATCGAGGCGCTCGGCACCGACTTCGATCCGCGCTTCCACCAGGCCGTGAGCCAGGAAACGAGCGACGCGCATCGTGACGGCGAAGTGATGGAAGAGTTGCAGCGCGGCTACATGCT
>Ga0315912_10004972_pt1 | contig 12347 bp, 9 predicted proteins | sample VfabasoilMG_FD_204469 | JGI IMG/M metagenome (GOLD analysis project Ga0315912, IMG submission 204469) | Garden soil microbial communities collected in Santa Monica, California, United States - V. faba soil | ecosystem: Environmental > Terrestrial > Soil > Garden | place: USA: California... | reverse complement strand
CCGGCGATGATGCGGCGCTGGTCGAACTTGTAGACGTCCTGCACGGTGAGGCGCAGCGGCAGGTCGGTGGCTGCCACGGGTTGCGGTACGGCGTCGAGCGCCTGCAGCAGCGTGGGCCCCTCGTACCAGGGCATCGCGCTGCGGCTGCGCAGGTTCTCGCCATCGCGCGCCGCCAGCGGCACGAACGTGATGTCGAGCGCGTCGACCCCGATCGAGCGCAGGTAGGCGGCGACGTCGCGCCGCACTTCCTGATAGCGCTCCTCGGCGTAGCCGATGAGGTCCATCTTGTTGACCGCGACGATGATGCGGCGGATGCCGAGCAGGCGCAGCAGGTAGGCGTGGCGGCGGGTCTGGTCCTGCACGCCTTCGTGCGCGTCGACCACCAGCACCACGGCGTCGGCGCCGGCGGCGCCGCTCACCATGTTCTTCAAAAACTGCTTGTGGCCTGGAGCGTCGATCAGCAGGTAGTCGCGCGCCGCGGTCTTGAAGCGGATCTGCGTGGTGTCGATGGTGATGCCCTGGTCGCGCTCGGCCTGCATGGCGTCGATCACGAACGCCCACTCGAAGGGCATGCCGCGCTTCTCGGACATCGCCTTTACCGCCTGCACTTTTCCGTCGGGCAGCGCGCCGGTCTCGTGCAGCAGGCGGCCGACCAGCGTCGACTTGCCGTGGTCCACGTGGCCGACGATCACCAGCTTCAGCTTATTCATCACATGTACCCGTCTGCGCGCAGGCGCTCGAATGCATCCTCGGCCTCGTGGTCCATCTTGCGCCCGGAGCGCTCGGAGACTTTCGTGGTCTCGAGCTCGGCGATGACCTCGTCGATGGTCGAGGCGTTGCTGGCCACCGGGGAAGTGATGTCCTGGTCGCCCAGGGACCGATAGCGCTTGCCGTCCTTGGCGAAATACAGGTCGACGCAGGGAATCTTCTCGCGCTGGCAGTAGCGCCAGATGTCGAGCTCGGTCCAGTGCAGCAGCGGGTGGATGCGCAGGTGCGTGCCCGGCGGCACGTCGGAGTTGAACTGGTTCCAGAACTCGGGCGGCTGATCCTTCAGGTTCCACGCGCCGTCGGCGCCGCGCGGGCTGAACACGCGCTCCTTCGCGCGGATCGACTCCTCGTCGCGCCGGATGCCGGCGATCACGCCCTGGAAGCCGAACTCCTGCAGCACGTTCCTCAGGCCCAGGGTCTTGCGCGCCGCCGAGCGCGCCGCGGGCGGCAGGGTCTGGTCGACCTCCTCCACCGGCGGGCAAGGGCGCACGATCAGGTTCAGGTTCCACTCCCTCGCGTAGCGCTCGCGGAACGCGTACATCTCGGGAAACTTCCTGCCGGTGTCGACGTGCAGCACCGGGAACGGCACGTGGCCGAAGAACGCCTTCTTCGCCAGCCACACCATGGTGTTCGAGTCCTTGCCGAGCGACCAGAGCATCGCCAGCTTGTCGATGCGACTGAAGGCCTCGCGCAGGATGTAGACGCTTTCGCTTTCCAGCTGATCGAGGTAATTCATGATCGGTCAAATCTACGCGCGCGCGGTTGACACCATGCCGGCCCGCACCGGTCCGGGCGGACCATCCAAAGAAGTCACCCGCGTTTAACGGCTCGCGATGCGACGCCCGAGCTCGGCGCCGATCAACGCGTGCGTGAACTCGGAGATGTGGTGGTGGCCGTGCGCGACGTGCAGCTCGGCGACGCCGTCGTAGTCGGCGAGCAGCTCGACGCTGCTGACGGTCTCGACGCCCGGCAGCGCGCCGGCGGGCAGCGACGCGCGTATGCGGCGGTCCTTCTCGGGGCGCGGGATGTCGACCACGATGAGGTGGATGCCGCGGCTCTCGCAGAAGACGCGCATGCGCTCGATCAGGGCCACGGCGAGCGCCACCTGCCCCTCGCTGTGGCGGCTCTTTTCCGCCACGGCGTACTCGATCGCGCCACCCGCCCGCGAGGCGAGCTTGCTTTTGAAGTAGACCCATACGCTATTGAAGGCCACCGAATACAGGTAGGAGTTCTCGCCCAGCCACTGCACCCCGGGAATGGCGTAGATCGCTTTCTGCAGCTTCACCCCCGGCAGGTGCTCGAACTTGCGCTCGACCAGTTTGCCCTGGTCCAGAGCGAACAGGCCCGCCTTGAGGTTGTCCTCGAAATCGTTGGCGTAGAAGCCCAGCACCACCACGTCCGGCCGGAATTTATGCCCCTCGTTCTCCAGGAACGCGAGCTCCTCGGCAGTGCTGTAGCCGGAAACGCCGGCATTCAGCACCTCGGCGCGCAGCCCGCCGCGCGCGAGCGCGCGCTCGAGCACCGCGGAGAAGGTCGCCTCCTGACGCACTTCGTAGCCTTGGGTGTGCGAGTCGCCGAGGCTGAGCACGCGCAGCGTGCCGGCCGGCTTGGCATAGTCGAAATCGCGCCGATCGCGGAAGCCGCGGCTGTTGGTCACAAAGGTCCAGCTGCCGTCGACGCTGGAATGCCGGAACTCCGCGTTGGCGCGGATGCCGCGCAGCGCGTACTGGCCGTAGCGGTAGTCGGTGTGGTGGCGCGGGAACATCACGGTCTGGTCCTTGAGCAGCGCGCGGACCGCGACTTCACCGGCGGCAAGCGCGACCACCGTGCTCACCGCGACAACCAGCAGGTTCTTGACCATGGCTCGCTCCTGTAAGCAGGAGGGAGCAAAATGCCGGCCCAGCGCCATGCGCCGTCCGGCAGGGATCGGTAACGGTCAGCCGCGCGTGGTGGCGAAGTAACGCAAATGGAAAAGCGCCGTGCGCCAGAATCCCCAGCCGTTGCGGTCGGCGCGCACCAGGCGCACGCCGTCCCTGAGCTGCGCCAGGCGCAGCTCGACGGCCGACAGGCGCCGCCCCGGGCGCAGCGGCAGGGTGAGCTCGTAGCCGCACTCGAGCAGCACCGGCCCGGCAAGCTCCTCGATGCGCGCGAGCGTTTTCGGCGCCATCGCTCGGTGGAACTTGCCGCGGTTGTCGGCGACCACCCGGCTCGCGCCGCGAGCGTCGCCCAGGTTTTCGCTGGACTTCTCGAGCACCAGCATGCGCGGCTCGAACTCCACGCCCAAAAACGCGCACACGCGCCGCAGCTCGGGCTCGGTGCGCGCGAGCAAGTCCTCGTAGCGCAGCTCGAGATAATCGGCGCCGAAGGCGGCGCCGTCCTTGCGCGCCTTGCGCACGCCGTCTGCCCAGCGTTGCGCGGCGCGCAGCATGTCCTTGCCCCAGGCCTTGTGCATCGACAGGCAATAGTCGCGCACGTCGCGAACGATATGCAGCACCCGGGCCGCCGGATACAGCTGCTTGAGCAGCGGCAGATCGTCGATGTACGAGGGCGACTTGTCGCCCCAGATGCGTCCGCTGCCGTGCGGTGCGTCGACTTCGGTGCGCATCAGCGCCTCGAACACGCCGGCCGCGGAGAACTCGACGCACGCCGCGTGCCAGCGGCCGGCGTCGATCAGCCTGCCCTGCTCGCTCTGAAAGCGGAAATAGCTGTGGCGCAGCATCTCGGCATGGAAAGCGTCGAAGCGCGCGCGCTGGCGCAGATCGCCGAAGCGCTCGAAGCGGTGCGCCAGCCACGGCAGGAACTCGCTCTCGTTGCGCGCCACGCCGATGCGCGGATGGCGGTTGAGCAAGCCGCGCAGCAGCTTGGTGCCCGAGCGCGGCATGCCGACGATGAACAGCGGTCCGGTAAAGCTCACGGTTTTCTTTTCAGTCGAGCTCGAACTTGTGCTCGTAGTTCTGCTTGAGCGACGGGTCCTGCTGTTCCTTGCGCAGGAAGCAGTTGCCGATCGCCAGGCTCTCGATCTCGGTGCCCATGAAGCAGCGGAACGCGTCCTCGGGCGAGCCGACGATCGGCTCGCCGCGCACGTTGAAGCTGGTGTTGACGATCACCGGGCAGCCGGTCTCGGACTTGAAGCGCTCGATGAGCGCGTAGTAGCGCGGGTTGGTTTCCTTGTGCACCGTCTGGATGCGCGCCGAGTAGTCGACGTGCGTCACCGCCGGGATCGAGGAGCGCGGCACGTTGAGCTTGTCGATGCCGAAGAGCTTCTTCTCCTCCTCGGTCATGGCGATGCGGTGCTGCTCCGCCACGTCGGCGACCAGCAGCATGTACGGGCTCTCCCTGTCGATCTGGAAGTACTTGGGGGCGTCCTCGGCGAGCACCGAGGGCGCGAACGGGCGGAACGACTCGCGGTACTTGACCTTGAGGTTGAGCGTCTTCTGCATCGCCGGCGAGCGCGCATCGCCCAGGATCGAGCGTGCACCGAGCGCGCGCGGGCCGAACTCCATGCGGCCCTGGAACCAGCCCAGCGCCTTGCCGTCCGCCAGGGATTTCGCGCATTCCTGGATTAATTCATTATCTTGAAAAACCTCGAATACGGCGCCGGCGCCGCGCAGGCGCTTCTCGATCTCGGACTGGGTGAACTGCGGCCCGAGGTAGCCGCCGCGCATCGCGTCCATGCCGGGCGCGATGGTTCTTTCCTGTTTCTGAAACTTATGAAATGCGACAAAGGCCGCGCCCAGCGCCCCGCCCGCGTCGCCCGCCGCCGGCTGCATCCACAGCCGGTCGAAGTATTTCTTGCGCAGCAGCTTGCCGTTGGCCACGCAGTTGAGCGCCACCCCGCCGGCCAGGCACAGGTTCTTCTCGCCGGTCTCCTGCGCCACGCCGTGCGCGAGCTTGAGCATCACCTCCTCGGTGATCGCCTGGACGGAAGCTGCGAGGTCCATCTCGCGCTGCGTCAGGCGCTGCTCGGGCGTGCGGGCCGGCCCGCCGAACAGGTCGGCGAACCTGCCGTTGGTCATGGTGAGGCCGGTGCAGTACTCGAAGTACTCGAGGTTGAGGCGGAAGCTGCCGTCCTCCTTGATGTCGATGAGGTGGTCCTTGATCTGCTTCACGTACTTCGGCTCGCCGTAGGGCGCGAGTCCCATCACCTTGTATTCCCCGGAGTTCACCTTGAACCCGGTGTAGTAGGTGAAGGCCGAATACAGCAGGCCGAGCGAGTGCGGAAACTGGATCTCGCGCATCACGTTCAGGTCGCGGCCGTTGCCCAGGGCGAGCGAGCTGGTAGTCCACTCGCCCACGCCGTCGAGCGTCAGCACCGCCGCGCTCTGGAACGGCGAGGGGTAGAACGCGCTCGCCGCGTGGCTCAGGTGGTGCTCGGAGAACAGCAGCTTCTTCTCCCAGTCCTGGCCCTCGTCGACCTGCGCCAGCTCCTTCAGAATGTTGCGGCGCTGGAACAGCTTGTCCTTGACCCACACCGGCAGCGCAGTGCGGAACGAGGCGAAGCCCTTCGGCGCGAACGCGAGGTAGGTCTCGAGCAGCCGCTCGAACTTGAGGAACGGCTTGTCGTAAAAGGCCACCAGGTCGATGTCGGCGGCGCGCGTGCCGGTGCTCTCCAGGCACGAGCGGATCGCCTCGTGCGGGAAGCTGGCGTCGTGCTTCTTGCGCGTGAAGCGCTCTTCCTGCGCCGCGGCGAGCACCAACCCGTCGCGCAGCAGGGCGGCCGCGCTGTCGTGGTAGTACGCGGAGATCCCTAGGATGCGCATTGGCCTAGAACAGCGTGTAGATGAACGGGGCGACGACCGAGCCCTGCGCGAGCACCAGCAGCCCGCCGAGCAGGACGGTGACCACGATGATGGGCAGCAGCCAGAATTTCCGGCGGGCGCCGAGGAAGCGCCACATGTGCAGCACGAATTCCATTGTCTTGCCTCCTAGAACATGTCTCTGAAGCTGTCGTCGGCCGGCCCGGGCGGGTCGCGGCGCTGCCAGTAGCTCGGCGCCTTGGGCTCGAAACGCCGCTTCATCGCGTCGCGCCCGAAGGCGCGCATGGCGAAGCCGACGGGAGTGAAGACGCCGAAGAAGATCACGCCCATGACCACCGGGCTGACCACATGGTGCATGAGCTCGCCGAATTTCATCCAGGCGTGCTTGAGCGGCGCGAGCCACTGCGAGCGCACCAGCGTCACCAGCGCGGTAATCGCGGCGAGCGCGAGCAGCCAGGGCTGGAAGAAAGAGACCAGCGCGAAGACGCCGGTGAAGGTCCAGCCGAAAGACTGGTCCGAAGGCATTTTGGGTTTCATGGCTAGGCCACCTTAGCGCGCGTCGTAAGCGGTGTCGTCGACAGCCGGGGGTCCGAAGGGACTACGCCGGGCGCCGGCGCGTACTCCGGGGCGTATTCCTTCCAACTCTTGATCTGCAGCTCGGCCAGGCCCTTCTTCGACAGCGCCTCGACCAGGCGCTGCGCGAGCTGGATGTCGGTGATCAGCGGGATGCCCAGGTCGGCGGCCTTGCGGCGGATGCGGTAGTCGTTCTCCAGCTCTTCCTCGCCGCTGCTCTTCGGGATGTTGATGACCAGGTCGACGCCCCGGCTGCCCAGCACTTCGAGCGTGTTCGGCGCCTGCGGCTCGTTCGGCCAGTAAAGCTCGTGCGAATCGATGCCGTTGGCCTTCAGGAAGGCGGCGGTGCCATGGGTGGCGTACAGGCCCACGCCCATTTCGCGCAGCGCGCGGGCGCTCTCGAGGAACGCGGCCTTGCCCTCGATCGGCCCGGTGGACAGGAGCACGTTGCGCACCGGCAGCTTGAAACCGACCGACAGCAGCGCCTTGAGAAACGCCTCCTCGAAGTCGTCGCCGAGGCAGCCGACCTCGCCGGTCGAGGCCATTTCGACCCCGAGCACCGGGTCGGCGCCTTCCAGACGCGTGAAGGAGAACTGCGGCGCCTTCACCCCGACGTAGTCGAGGTCGGTGGCCGAGCCGTTCTTCACCGGGACCGGGCGGCCCATCATGACGCCGGCGGCGATGTCGATGAAGTTGGCGCGCAGCACCTTGGAGACGAACGGGAAGCTGCGCGAGGCGCGCAGGTTGCACTCGATCACCGAGACTTCGTTGTTTCTCGCCAGGAACTGGATGTTGAACGGGCCGTTGATCCTGAGCGCGCCGGCGATGCGCGCCGAGATGCGGCGGATGCGGCGCACGGTTTCCAGGTAAGTGCGCTGCGGCGGCAGCACCAGCGTGGCATCGCCCGAATGCACCCCGGCGTTCTCCACGTGCTCGGAGACTGCGCTCGCCACCAGCACGCCGTCGCGCGCCACCGCGTCCATCTCCAGCTCGCGCGCGTTCTCGAGGAACTTGGTGACCACCACCGGGTGGCGCGGCGACAGGATGGTCGCCTTGTTCAGGAACCGGATCAGCTCGGCGTCGTTCGAGGCGACGCCCATCGCAGCCCCCGACAACACATAGGAGGGCCGCACCAGGACCGGGTAGCCGACGCGCCGCGCAAACTCGAGCGCATCCTCCGAGGAGCTCAACTCGCGCCAGGCTGGCTGGGCAATCCCGAGGCTGTCCAGGAGGCGGGAAAACTTGTGCCGGTCCTCGGCGGTGTCGATGCTCTCGGCCGGCGTGCCCAGCAGCGGCACCCCGGCCGCGGCGAGCTCGAGCGCGAGGTTGTTCGGCAGCTGGCCGCCGACCGAAACCACCACCCCCAGCGGGCGCTCGCGCCGGCACAGGTCGAGCACCGTTTCCAGGCTGATCTCGTCGAAGTAGAGCCGGTCGCACTCGTTGTAGTCGGTGCTCACCGTCTCGGGGTTGTGGTTGAGCATGATGGTGCGGTAGCCCATGCGCCGCAGCGACTGCACGGTGTTCACCGCGCACCAGTCGAACTCCACCGAGCTGCCGATGCGGTAGGCGCCCGAGCCCAATACGAGCACCGCATTTTCCAAGCTGCCCGCCGCGACGTCGTCCTCGGTGCCGTTGTAGGTGAGGTAGAGGTAATTGGTCTGCGCCGGATACTCGCCGGCGAGCGTGTCGATCTGCTTGACGCACGGCACGATGCCGGCCGCTTCGCGCTCGGCGCGCACCTGCTCGGCGGTTTTTCCCGACAACCTGGCGATCTGCGCATCCGAGAATCCGGCGCGTTTCGCTTCGGCCAGGTCCGGATTGCGCTCGATGCGCACGATGTTCGCCAGCCGCTGCAGGAACCAGCGGTCGATGTGGGAAAGCGCATGGATCCGGTCCACGCTCATGCCGCGGCGCAGCGCTTCCAGCACGCCGTGGATGCGCTCGGGGGTGGGCTCGCGCAGCGCTTTCTCGATGTCGCCGAACGCCGGCGCCGTGGTGCCGAGCATGCGCAGCGCCTTCTGCAGCGCCTCCTCGAAGCTGCGGCCGATCGCCATCACCTCGCCCACCGACTTCATCGACGAGCCGATGCCGGGCAGCGCGCCGCGGAATTTCTGCAGGTCCCAGCGCGGCGCCTTGACCACGACGTAGTCGAGGGCCGGCTCGAAGCAGGCCTTGGTGGCGCCGGTAATGGCGTTCGGCAGCTCGGTGAGCGCGTGCCCGAGGCCGAGCTTGGCGGCGACGAACGCGAGCGGGTAGCCAGTGGCCTTCGAGGCAAGCGCCGAGCTGCGCGAGAGGCGCGCGTTGACCTCGATCACGCGGTAGGCGCCCGACTTCGGGTCGAGCGCGTACTGGATGTTGCATTCGCCGACCACGCCAAGGTGACGCACCGTGCGGATCGCGATCGCGCGCAGCAGGTGGTATTCGCGGTTGGTGAGCGTCTGGCTCGGCGCCACCACGATGCTCTCGCCCGTATGGATGCCCATCGGGTCGAGGTTTTCCATGTTGCAGACCACGATGCAGTTGTCGAAGCGGTCGCGCACCACCTCGTATTCGAGCTCCTTCCAGCCGACGAGGTATTCCTCGATCAGCACCTGCGGGCTGTGGGCGAGCCCCTTCACCACGCGCTCGCGCAGCTGCGCTTCGTCGGCGCACAGGCCGGAGCCCAGGCCGCCGAGCGCATAGGCGACGCGCGCCATGACCGGATAGCCAATGTTCCTGGCGAGCGAAATGGCTTCGTCCAGCGTGGTCGCAGCGCCACTGCGTGGGAAATCCACACCGATCTCGGCGAGCTTGTCGCAGAAGAGCTTGCGGTCCTCGGTCGCGACGATGGTGGCGATCGGGGTACCGAGGACTTTGACGCTGTATTTCTCAAGAACACCAGATTTGGAAAGTGCCAAACCGCAATTCAGCGCGGTCTGCCCGCCGAAGCCGAGCGCGATCGCGTCGGGCCGCTCGCGCTCGATCACCTGCTCGACGAACTGCGGCGTCACCGGCAGGAAATAGATCTGGTCGGCGAGCGCCTCGGAAGTCTGGATGGTGGCGATGTTCGGGTTGACCAGCACCGTGGTCACGCCCTCTTCCTTGAAGGCCTTGATCGCCTGGCTGCCGGAGTAGTCGAACTCGCCGGCCTCGCCGATCTTGAGCGCGCCGCTGCCGAGGATCAGGACCTTCATGGAATCATGTCCGCGAACTGGTCGAAGAGGTAGCCGCAGTCCACCGGGCCGGGCGCGGCCTCGGGGTGGAACTGCACGCTCAGGAACGGCTTCGTGCTGTGGCGCAGGCCCTCGTTCGAGCCATCGTTCGCGTTCCTGAACCACGGATGCCAGCCCGCCGGCAGGGTCGCCTCGTCCACCGCGAAGCCGTGGTTCTGCGAGGTGATGTAGCAGCGGCCGGTGCCCGGCAGGCGAGGGTCTCCTACTTCGATGCAAGGCTGGTTGTGGCCGCGGTGGCCGAACTTGAGCTTGTAGGTGTTCGCGCCGGCGGCGAGGGCGAGGAGCTGGTTGCCCAGGCAGATTCCCATGATCGGCTTCCCGAGATCCATCGCTTTGCGGAGGTTGGCGATGGTGGTCGTGCAGGCGGTCGGGTCGCCCGGGCCGTTGGAGATGAACAGGCCGTCGAAATCCTCGGCCAGGAAGTCATGGTCCCAGGGCACGCGGATCACCGAGAGGCCGCGAGCACGCAGCTCCTCGATGATGCTTCCCTTCGCGCCGCAATCGACAAGAAGGACCGTCTTGCCCTTGCCCGGATAGACCTCGCGGGTGCCATTGCCAACCTGGGCGACGAGGTTTTCCTTGTTGGGATCGCTGAGCTCGATGTCTTCGCCGCCCACGACGATCTTGCCGAGCATGCAGCCACGCGTGCGCAGCCGCTTGGTGAGCGCGCGCGTATCGACGCCGGCGATGCAGGGAATGCCCTCCTCCTCGAGCCACTGCGGCAGGCTCTTCTGCGCCTCGGCGTGGCTGTATTTCTCCGCCATCTCGGAAACGACCAGGGCGCTCGCCTGGATGCGGCTGGATTCGAACGCGGGCGGAACGCCATAGTTGCCGACCAGCGGATAGGTGAGCACCACGATCTGCCCGCGGTAGGACGGGTCGGTAAGGGCCTCGGTGTAGCCGACCATGCCGGTGTTGAACACGACCTCGCCGGCGACCGAGCGCGGCCGGCCGTAGACGCGGCCCGGAAAGGTGGCTCCGTCTTCGAGCGTCAGGATTGCCGTGCGCACAGATGCCTGGCGATGAGCTCTGCGGCGGTGCGGTGGCCCTCTGCGTTCCAGTGCCCGCGCCCCATGCCGATGTTGTCGAAGCCGTGGAAATACGCCTTGCGCTCCTCGGCGAGGGGCTGCATCTCGAGCGCGAGCGGCACGGCCTGGATGCCGTGGCGCTTGGCGAACCCGGCGACGCGGTTGTCCGGGTAGAAGAGGTCGGCGACGCCGAGCTTCGCCTCCAAAGCCTTGCGCACCGCGGCATCCGGGTGCACCTGGATGGCGTAGGGGACGGTGACGACCAGGAACTTGGCCCCGCCGCGCTTCGCGGTATCGGCGGCCTTGGCGATCAGGCGCTCGGTGATCGTCCAGGCCTCTTCCCAGTTCGGCTCCCGGGGCGCGGCCAGCACCACCGCCTCCAGGCCCTGCTCCACGCCGGCGCCATCGGCGTGCGCCTGGCGAAACAGCGATCCCGACTGCACTTTGCGCACGAGCTGCAGCACGCGGGAATAGTCCGCCGCCCGGCGCATAAGCTCGTTCCTGCGGGAGCTGTGCACGGCGAAGGGCGCGCTGCTGGTGAAAGAGTCGTCGCGCCAAAGGCTCCCGTCCGGGTTGAGGCGATAGAACGGCCGCGTCTTCTTCGCTTCGAGCGCGTAGTGGTTGTTGGTCACGTCGTTGCCGTTGGTGAACTGCAGCAGCACGAGGTCCGGCCGGTAGCGCAGCGCGCGCGACTCGAGCAGCGCGAGCTCCTGCGCCGTGCCGTAGCCCGAGATGCCGAAGTTCAGCACCTCGATCTTCCGGCCGCCGGCGAAGCCGCAGCGCTCCAGTTCCCTGGGCAGCACGGCCCAGAACGCCTGCTCGGCGTCCACCTGGAGCGCCTCGGCGTAGGAGTCGCCGAGCACGGCGATGCGATAGACATTCGCCGCCTTCTCCACGGGGTGGTCGCGGTCGCGCATGCCGGCGGCGTTCACGCGCACCAGCGCCTTTCCCTCGTTCGTGTACCAGGCCTCCAGGCCCGGCCGCAGCGTCCAGCCGAGCTCGGGATCGGGGCGGTACCAGACCGGGGAGCTGAAGCCGATCACGCGCAGCGCGATCTCGGCGAGGAGCAGCGCGAACAGCGTGCTCGCGGCGATCACTGCGGCCGGGACGAGAAGCCGTTTCATCTCAGTCCAGCAGATGGGCAGGCAGTGCGTGGTTCATGCGCTGGAATTTACGCTTGGGATTGCGCTGCGCGTTCGAGGCGAGTCGCTCCACCAGGACTAGGCCAGCCGGCCCGGCGAGAATCCCGAGAGGCACCTCAGGTGGCGGGCTGCTGATGGCGCGGTGCGGGCTTGGCCCACAGCGCGTCGTAGGCGGCGAGAAGCTTCGGCGCCTCGTAGCGCCACTCGAGCTCGTTCTGCACCCGCCGCCGGCCGAAGGCGCCCATCGCCTTGCGCTTCTCCGGGTTGTCGAGCAGGTCGGCGATCTTCACCGCGAAATGCACCGGGTCGTTCTTCTTCGCGTAGAGCGAGGCTTCCTGCGCGGAGAAGCGGCCCTCGGTCAGGTCGAACTGCACCATCGGCTTGCCGAGCGCCATGTACTCCATGATCTTGTTCATGGTCGAGATGTCGTTCATCTCGTTGGCGACGTCCGGGTTCACGCAGACGTCGGCAGTGTTGAGCATCGCCAGCAGCTCGGCATCGGGCACCCGGCCAGTGAAAGTGACGTAGTCCGCCACGCCGAGCTCGCGCGCCAGGTTCTGCATTTCCTGCAGCGAGGTGCCGCCGCCGACCAGGCCGAAGTGGATGTCGGTCCGCTTCAGCTTGTGCACCAGGTGGCGCACCGCCTGCAGCAGCAGGTCGATGCCTTCTTGCCGGCCCATGACGCCGACGTACCCGACCAGATAGCGCTTGCCGCATTTCAACGATTCAACGGCGGGGACCACCTTGAGGCGTTCCAGGCTCGGGCCGCTGCGCACCACGAACACCCGCTCGGGCGGCATGCCGCCGCGCTCGATGGCGATGCGGCGGTAGGAGTTGTTGGTGGCGATCGACACGTCGGCGAAGCGG
>Ga0315912_10004971_pt1 | contig 12349 bp, 13 predicted proteins | sample VfabasoilMG_FD_204469 | JGI IMG/M metagenome (GOLD analysis project Ga0315912, IMG submission 204469) | Garden soil microbial communities collected in Santa Monica, California, United States - V. faba soil | ecosystem: Environmental > Terrestrial > Soil > Garden | place: USA: California... | reverse complement strand
CGCGTTCGACCTGCCGCCGGCGGGGAAGTGGACGCTGGTCCTGGAAACCGCCGAGTGGCGCCTCGAAACGCCCGCGGACCTCCGTTCCACGACGGTCGCGGGCGTGTGGGCGCCGGGGAGCTGACGTTGCTCGCCACGCGCATCCTCTGGGTCCTGTGGCCCTCGTTCCTCGTGGCGAGCGTCGCCGAGATGCTCTTCTTCGCGACCTTCGACCCCCACGAGCTCACGCTCTTCGGCGAGCCGCTCGAGCTTTCACGCCTCGGCGTGTACACGATCGGGTTCTTCTTCTTCTGGGCCGCATGCGCGGCGGCGAGCGCGCTCACGGTCTTCCTCCAACGCTCGCCCTGGGAAGTGAACCGTTGCCCGCTGCCGGGCGAAGGGCGCCCCGAGGGTTGCCCGAAGCGCGTGACCTGATCGGCGCCCCGGCCGCTACAGGCGGCGCGAGGCGACGACGATCGTGTGATCGCCGCGCATCGGTTGGGTGCTGAATCCGAGGCGTCCCATGAGGTCGAGCATCCCGGTGTTGCGGGCGATGACGCTGCCCGAGAATTCCTCGATGCCGACGGCGCGCGCATGCTCCATCAGCGCCCGCATGATTCGCGAGCCGAGGCCGATCCCCTGCCATTCGTCGGCCACGACCACGGCGAACTCGGCGACGCGGGGATCGGCCTCGCGCGCGTATCGCGCCGCCGCGATGATGCGCTCGCGCCCCGCGTCATCCTCCGCCACTGCGACGAGCGCGAGGTCGCGGTCGTAGTCGATCTGGGTGAGGCGCGCCACCATCTGCGGGGAAGCCTCCCGGATCGGCGCGAAGAAGCGCAGGTAGCGCGACTCGTCGGAGAGGCCGGCGATGAAGGCCGCATGCATCGGAGCGTCCTCGGGGCGGATCGGACGCAGCAGCACGGCGCGGCCGTCGCGCAGGCGCTCCACGCGCTCCAGGTCGACGGGATACGGGTGGATCGCGAGGTGCGAGTAGCGCGAGTCGCGCTTCGGCCGCGACGGATCGACGACGACGCGGGCATCGAGCGCGTAGGCGCGGCCTTCATCGACCACGAGCGGATTCACGTCCAGCTCGGCAACCCACGGCAGCTCGCAGGCCATGTCGGATACACGCAGGATCGCATCGATCAGCGCGGGACGATTCGCCTCGGGGACATTGCGGTACGCGCCCAGGAGCCGCGCCGCGCGCGTGCGGTCGATGAGGTCGCCCGCGAGCAACGCGTTGAGCGGCGGAAGCGCGACGGCGCTGTCGCGCAGCAGCTCCACGGCGACACCGCCCGACCCGAAGATGATCGCGGGACCGAAAACCGGGTCCGTCTTCACGCCGAGGAGGAGCTCCCGCCCGAAGCGCGTTTGCACCATGGCCTGCATGACGACGCCCTCGAAACGCGCGTCGGGCCGCAGGCGCCGAAGGTCCGCCTCGATCGATCGCCATTCGTGCTCCACGGCCGCCGGCGTGCGCAGGTTGAGCCGCACCCCGTTCACGTCCGACTTGTGCGTGACATCGCGCGAGAGAACCTTCATCACCACCGGAAACCCGATGCGGCCGGCGACCGCCAGCGCCTCCTCCACCGTGCGCGCGATCTCGAAGGGCGGCACGGGAATGCCGTAGTGGGCCAGGAGCTGCTTCGATTCGAACTCGGTGAGGAGCGTGCGGCCCTCGGCGAGCGCCGCCTTGAAGATCGCCTCGGGGACTGCCGGATCGTGCTCGCGCTCCGCGGCCCGCGCGGGCGGCGCTTCGAGCAGGAGCCGCTGGCGACGCACCCAGTCCGCGGTCATCGCGAACGCCTCGACGGCGACCTCCGCGATGCGGTACGCCGGGACACCCGCGCGATCGATCCGGTCACGCGCCGAGGCCACCGAGCCTTCGCCGAGCCAGGCCGTGAGGAACGGCTTGTAGCTCGACTGGGCGACGGGAACCAGGCGCTCGGCGACATCGTCGGCATCGGCGAGCCCCGTCGGGCAGAACACCGTGACGATTCCATCCACGGCGGGGTCGCTCGCCACGGCGGCCGCGGCGGCGGCGAAACGCTCGCCGTCGGCATCGCCGATCACATCCACCGGATTGCCATGCGACCAGTGGCGCGGGAGGGATGCGTCGAGCGCGGCGAGCGTCGGCGCGGACAACGTCGCGAGCGGGACCTGCGCTTGCGCGGCCGCATCGGCTGCGAGCACTCCGGGCCCGCCGCCGTTCGTGACGATCGCGAGCCGCGGACCTGCGGGCTTGCGATGGGTGACGAGCGCGCGCGCCGCGGCGAAGAGCTGGCCGTAGGTGGCGACGCGAACCACGCCGCCGCGCGCGAGGACCGCATCGAACACGGCGTCGTTCCCGACGAGCGCGCCGGTGTGGGAGCGCGCGGCACGCGAGCCCTCGTCGTGGCGGCCGACCTTGAGGACGATCACGGGTTTCGCGCGAGCGAGCGCCCGAAGCGCGCTCATGAAGCGCCGCCCGTCGCGCACCCCTTCGATGTAGAGCAGCACGCTGTGGGTCTGCGGGTCGAAGAGCAGGTAGTCGAGCACCTCGCCGAAGTCGATGTCCGCGGCGGCACCCAGCGAGACCACGCTCGACATGCCGACGTTCGCGGATACGGCCCAGTCGACGAGGGCGGTGCAGATCGCGCCGGATTGCGAGACGAGCGCGACGCCCCCGGCCGGCGGCGTCGCGCTCGAGAACGAGGCATTCAACGACGTCGAGGCCCGAACGAGTCCCACGCAATTGGGACCGAGGAAGCGCACGCCCGCGGCCCGGGCCGCGTCGAGCGCCTGCGCCTGCAGCGCCTTGCCGGCATCGCCTGTTTCCGCGAATCCCGCCGAAAGGACGACCGCGTGCCCGATGCCCGCGCGCCCTGCAGCGGCGATCACGCCGGGAACGCTCGGCGCCGGCGATGCGACGATGGCGAGATCCACGGGCTCGGGAAGCGCATCCAGCGTGGCGTGGCAGGGCGCGCCTGCGACGGTGGAATGCTTGGGGTTCACGTACTCGACGCGCCCGGCGAAGCCGGCCGCGCGGAGGCTCTCCAGCACGGCGTTGCCGACGGAGCCGGCGCGGTCGCTCGCGCCGACGAGCGCGACCGAGCGGGGCGCGAAGAGTGTGGCGAGAGGGTGCCGATCCACCCGGCGAATATTACGCCGCGCGCGGCGGCGCGATCAGGGTGCGCAGGCCTTCGACGTCCCGCAGGCGGACGTGTTTCTGGCGAACCTCGATGAGCCCCTCCTCGTGGAAGCGCGAGAAGAGGCGGCTCACGGTCTCGAGCTTCATGCCGAGGTAGCTTCCGATCTCCTCGCGCGTCATGCGCAACACGAACTCCGAAGCCGAGAAGCCGCGCCGCAGGAATCGCTGGGAGAGGTTGAGGAGGAATGCGGCGAGCCGTTCCTCGGCGCGCATGCTGCCCAGCAGCAGCATCACGCCCTGGTCACGCACGATCTCGCGGCTCATGACTTTGTGGAAGTGTCGTTGCAGAGGACCGACTTCCCGGGAAATCTCCTCGATCCGGGAGAAGGGCATCACGCACACCTCGCTGTCCTCGAGCGCGACGAGCGTGCAGGTGTGGCGCTCGCCGCCGATGCCATCCATGCCGACGATCTCGCCGGCCATGTAGAAGCCCGTCACCTGGTCACGACCGTCGCGCGTGGTGATGACGCTCTTGAAGAACCCGTACCGCACCGCGTAGAGCGCCGCGAACGCATCGCCGCCGTGAAAGAGGCTCGCGCCGCGATGCACCTTGCGCCGCGTGGAAACGATGTCGTCGAGGGCCTGCATCGAGGGCTCGTCGAGGCCCACGGGAAGGCAGAGCTCCTGCAGGCTGCATTGGCTGCAGCTCGCGCGGGAGGCGGCATGGCTCGCGTTGCGGGTGGGTGTCATGGAGCCATCCTAGGACCCCCGGGGGCGCCCGGCAACGATTGATCCTTATCAAGCCTGGCTTCCCCCCAGCGGCGATGATTTCGCATGCAAACCCAATCCCTGCCCGCCCTGCTCGACCCGGCGCTCGTGCGCCGTTTCGACCTCAACGGACCCCGCTACACGTCCTATCCGACGGCTGACCGCTTCCACGCGAAGTTCGGTCCCGCCGATTTCGCCGCCGCCATGGGCGCTCGCGAGATCGGCGCCATCGGCCAGCCGCTCTCGATCTACGCCCACCTGCCCTTCTGCGACACGGTGTGCTTCTACTGCGGCTGCAACAAGATCGGCACGCGCGATCGGACGCGGGCGACCCGCTACGTCGATTACCTGAAGAAGGAAATCGACCGCCAGGCGTCGCTCCTGGGCGACCGCCGCGTCCGCGCGATGCACTGGGGCGGCGGCACGCCGACGTTCCTCCTCGAAGAGGACCTGCGCCGCCTCGCGAAGATGTTCCGCGACGCCTTCGATTTCCAGCCGGGCGCCGAGGTGGCGATCGAGATCGACCCGCGCTCGTGCGGCGCCGAGCGCATGCACGTGCTCGCGGAGGCCGGGTTCAACCGCGCGAGCTTCGGCGTCCAGGACTTCGATCCGGACGTGCAGCGCGCCGTGAACCGCATCCAGCCGTACGAGCTCACGCGCGACGCCATCCAAGCCGCGCGCAAGTTGGGCTTCAAGTCGGTGAACGCGGACCTCATCTACGGCCTCCCGCGCCAGACGGTCGAGAGCTTCACGCGCACGGTCGAGAGCGTGCTGGACCTGCGTCCCGACCGCATCGCCCTCTACAGCTATGCGCACCTGCCGACGCGCTTCAAGCCGCAGGTCCGCATCGTCTCCGCGGAGCTGCCGCAGGCGTCGACGAAGCTCGCGATCCTCACCCGCGCCATCGAGCGCTTCAACGCCGCGGGCTACGTGTACATCGGGATGGACCACTTCGCGCTGCCCGACGACGAGCTCGCCCGCGCGCAACGCAACGGCACCCTCATCCGCAACTTCCAGGGCTATTCCGTCGGGCCGGATACGGACCTGCTCGCTTTCGGGGTCTCGGCGATCGCGAAGGTCGGCGCGACCTACAGCCAGAACGCGAAGGACCTGAACGGGTATTACGGCGCGCTCGATCGCGGCGAGCTGCCGATCGTTCGCGGCTTTTCCCTCTCCGCCGACGATGTCGTGCGCCGCTCGATCATCGGCACGCTGATGTGCCAGTTCACGCTCGACTTCCCCGCCGTGGAGACCGCGCACCTCGTCGACTTCGGCCAATACTTCGCGGCCGAGCTGGGAATGCTGCGTGAATTCGCGGATCTCGGCCTTGTCGAGATCACCGCCGATTCGATCAGCGTGACGCCGCGGGGCCGGTTCTTCGTTCGCGCGATCGCCGCGGTCTTCGACCGCTACCTGCAGGCCGATCGCGACCGGCTCGCGTACTCGCGCATCATCTAGGTCCCGCATGACGCTGTCGCTCGCGCTCGCCGCGCTGGGGCTGAGCCTCATGGGCGCGGCGCACTGCGCGGCGATGTGCGGCGGTTTCGTCGCGGCGGCGCACCTTCGCGCGCAGGCGACCGCGATGCACGCCGGACGGGTTTTCTCCTATTCGCTCATTGGCGGCTCCCTCGGCGCCGTCGGCACGCTGCCATTCGCCCTCGCGGGCGCTCCCGGCGCGCATCGCGTGCTCTTCGCGCTCGCCTGCATCGCGCTCGCCGCAAGCGGTCTTCACATGGCCGGGTTGCGCATCCCCCAGGGATTGCATTCGCGCTTCGCGCGCGCCGTGGGTCGGCGGGCGTCGTCCCTCGGCCACCGCATCGGCCCGCCGGATTCCCCGGCGCGTGCCTTCGCCCTTGGCGCGCTCTGGGGCTGGGCGCCCTGCGCGCTGGTTTACGCGGCCCTGCCGCTCGCGCTCGTCAGCGGCTCGTTCGTCTCGGGCGCGATCGTCATGGGGGCCTTCGGCGCCGGCACGCTCCCCGCCCTCGCGGGGGCCGGCTGGCTCCTCGCGCGCTTCTCGCGGCCCGCGTTTCGCGCGTGGATCGGCGGCTTCATCGTCGTGATGGCGATCGTCGCGGCGCTCGGCGCTCTCGGCCCGGGCGTCCTGCCGCCTTTCCTCTGCCTCGACTGATTCCCTACCGACGATATCGCGTTGGATCCGGGATGCGAGCTTCCGCGAACCCCTGCCGCCGGAACCGGCACGCGTCGCACTCCCCGCACGCGCGGCCTTCGTCGTCCGCGTTGTAGCAGGAGACCGTGAGCGAGTAATCGACGCCGAGGCCGTGCCCGAGCTTCACGATTTCCGCCTTCGTGAGCTTGATGATCGGCGCCTCGATCGTGAGCGGGGAGCCTTCGACCGCGCGCTTCGTGGCGACGTTGGCGAGCTTCTCGAACGCGGCGACGAATTCGGGACGGCAGTCGGGATAGCCGGAATAGTCGACGGCATTCGCGCCCGTGAAGATCGCGTCGCTGTTCGTGACCTCGGCGTGCGCGAGCGCAAGGGACAGGAACACGGTGTTTCGCGCGGGCACGTACGTGACGGGAATGCCCTCGGTGGGCGCACGCGGGACGGCGATCGACGCGTCCGTGAGCGCGGAGCCGCCGAAGACGTCGAGATTCACCTGGGCGACGCGGTGCTCGACGGCGCCGAGCGCCTTCGCGACGCGCGCGGCGGCGGTGAGCTCGAAGCGGTGGCGCTGGCCGTAGTCGACGGAGAGCGCGTGGCATTGCCAGCCCTCGCGGCGCGCGACGGCGAGCACGGTGGCCGAGTCGAGGCCGCCGGAGAGGAGGACGACGGCGGACTTCGCCACGCCTTCAGCGGCGCAGCTGCGTGAGGCGCGTGCGCGCCTTGCCGGCCGCGTCGGACGACGGGAAGCGCGCGATGATGTCTTCGAGCGTGTTGCGGGCGCTCGCGGGATCGCCCTGCTCGGCCTGGATCGCGGCGATCGCGAGCAGGGCGTCGGGGGCCTTGGCTGATTGCGGATACTTCGAGAGGACCTGCTCCTGGGCGCTCATCGCGTTGCGCGAGTCCTTCAGGTTCGCGTAGCTGATGCCGATCCAGTACTGCGCGTTCGGCGCGAGCTGGCTCTGCGGATAGTCGCGCAGGAAGTTCTTGAACTCGTTGATGGCCGACGTGAAATCGTTCCGCCGGAAGAGGTTCGAGGCGACGTCGTAGGCCTTGAGCTCCCGGGCCTGCTCCTCGCGCGTCGGGGGACGCGGCGGCGCAGCGGGCGCAACCGAAGCGGTTGGCCCCGGCGGCGGAGTCGACGAAGCGTCGCCCGCGGCCGGCGGCTTGGCGCCACCTTCGAGGGGCTTCAGGCGCGAGTCGAGATCGAGGTAGAAATCTCGCTGCCGCTTCTGGATCTGCTGGTTCTCGTTGGCGAGCACCTCGAGCTGGCCGCGCAGCCGCGCGATCTCCGCGTTGGCCTGCTCGAGCTGGCGAACGAGCTCGACCACGCCGATATTGCGGATCAGGTCCTCGAGGCGCGCGATCCTCACCTCGTTGTCCTTGCCCTGCTGGGCGAGCTCCTGCTTGATGAGCTCGATGCGGCGGCGCGCCTCGTCGTCGTCGAAGATTCCGGCGCGCGAGGGCAGCGCCGCGAGGAAAAGCGCGGCGGCAAGGAAGCCGCCGCGCAGGCTTGCCTTACTCACCCGCGTACTTGATGTCCGCGCGGCGGTTCTTCGCCCAGGAAGGCTCGTCGTGCCCCATGGATTGCGGCTTTTCCTCGCCGAAGCTCACGGTCTCGATGCGGCCATCCTGCACGCCGAGCACGGTCATCACCTTCTTCACGGCTTCGGCGCGGCGCTGCCCGAGCGCGAGGTTGTACTCGCGGCTGCCGCGCTCGTCGCAATTGCCCTCGATGCGGATGCGCGAGTCCTTCTTGTCGGCGGTCATGTAGCGCGAATGCGCCTGGATCAATCCCCGGTACTCGTCCCTCACCGAGTTCGAGTCGAAGTCGAAGAAGACGCTTCGACTGGCGAGCTGCCCCTCCTTCAGCGGATTGCCGGAGATGGCCTGGGCCGGCGGGCGCGCCGTGGTCTGGCCGGAGGTCGTGGCCTGCGACGGCGGTTGCACGCCCGTCGACTTGTCCTGGACCTGCGCGTCGGGCTGGGTTTCCTTGCTCGCGCAAGCGGCGGCGAGCACCGCGAGTGCGATGTACAGAGCGGCTTTCTTCATTTGCGGTCTCCTTCTTTTTGGGACAGGAACAGACAAATCGTGCGCGGAACGCACGCCTTTCAGCAATCAGTTGGTTGGCAAGGGCCCCCACGCGGGATCCTGCACGTCTCCCGCGGAGGAGCTCAGGCGCTGGCGCACCTTCCCGTCGCTCGATACGGCGGCGAGCTGGCCACGTCCGCCAACCTGCGCTTCGTACAGGATCATCTTACCGTTCGGCGCGAAGCTCGGGGAGTCGTCGAGCGTGCCGTCCGTGAGCGTCACGACCTGGTTCGTCGCGAGCTCGAGGAGCGCGATCCGGTAGCGCCCGCCCTCGCGTTGCACGAACGCGATGTACCTGCCGTCAGGGCTGAACCGCGGCCCCACGTTGTACGTACCTTCGTACGTGAGGCGGGTGGGGTCGCCGCCGCCCGCGGGCATGCGGTAGATCTGGGGCGTCCCGCCGCGGTCGGACGTGAACGCGATCCACTTTCCGTCCGGGGAGAACGCAGGCTGCGTGTCGATGCCCGAGGATTCGGTGAGGCGCGTGGCCGGCCCGCCACTCGCCGCGATCCGGTAGATCTGGGTGAGGCCATCCTTGGAAAGCGCCACGGCGAGCGACTTGCCGTCGGGCGACCAGGCGGGCGCGGAGTTGTTGCCCCGGAAATTCGCGACGATTCGCGTCGTGCCCTGCGCCAGGTTCTGCACGACCACGATCGGCTTCTTCTGGTCGAACGACACGTACGCGAGGCTGCTGCCGTCGGGCGACCACGACGGCGAGATGATCGGCTCCTTCGAAGCGAGCACCGATTGCGGGTTGAAGCCGTCGGCGTCGGCCACCTGCAGCTCGTGCCGGCCGCCGCGCTTCACGACGTAGGTGATCTTCGTCGAGAAGACGCCCTTGTCGCCCGTGAGCTTCTCGTAGATCACGTCGGCGATGCGATGTGCCGTGGCGCGCAGTTGCTGGGGCGCGACCAGGTAGGAGAAGCTCGCGAGCTGGGACGACTTCTGCACGTCGAACAGGCGAAACCGGACCTCGACCCTCCCATCGCCCTGGGTCGCGATCTTCCCGATCACCAACGCCTCGGCGCCCCGGCCTCCCCAGTCGGGGAAGTTGACCTCGGAAGGCTCGGTCGGAACCGGATTGACGCCACTCGCCGAAACGAGCTTGAACAGGCCGCTGCGGGAAAGGTCGCTGGCGATCACCTCGCTCACCGACTGCGGCTGCGAGCTCTCGCCCGCCATGGGCGCGATGGCGATCGGGATCTGGCGCCCGCTCGTCGTCGGAATGTCGATCGTGAGTTGCGCGTGCGCGGCAAGCGCGACGCAAAGGAATCCGATCAGCAGGAGGAGTCGCTTCATTTCTTCTGGGGTCCCGGCCTAGCGTTCGTGCCGGATATTAAGGTTAAGGTCACGGAATTGCGGAAAAAGTTCCGAGTCCGGGGGCGGTACGGGCAGGGGCTGGGCGCTCCGGATGGCCCGTTCGATGGCCGCATCATACGCGCGATTGCCGCTCGATTTCGTGATCGTCGCATCGAGGACCTCGCCGCCCGGCAGGATGCGAAGCCGCACGTGGACCTCCGGGTTGCCCGTGATGTTGTCCGGCACGTTCGCCCTGCTTCGAATCTTGAGCCTGATGTCATTGATGTACTTGTCCACCTCGCTCTGCCGGCGCGCGGCCGCTTCCGCGCGGGCCTTCTCCGCCTCGCGCTTCTTCGCCTCTTCCTCGCGCCGCCGCTTGTCGTCCTCCGCCTTCTTCTTCGCCGCTTCCTCCTGCTCGCGCTTCTTCCTCGCCTCGTCCTGCTTCTTCTTCTCCGCCTGCTCGCGCTCGAGCTTCTCGCGCCTTTCCTTCTCGCGCTTCTCCCGCGCCGCCTTCTCCGCGATCGCCGGATCGGGCTTGGGGGGTTCCGGTTTAACGTCCGGCTTGGGCGGTTGGGGTTTGGGCGGCTCGACTTTCTTTTCGGGCTCGGGCTTCGGCTCCGGCTTCTGCGGCTCGGGCTCCGGCGGGGGCGGAGGTGCCGGTTTCGAGGGCGGGAGCTTGTCCCAGAGCTCGGCCATGAGGGGAGCGGTCGGGCTCACCTGCCACGTGATGCCGAAGACGATGAGCGCGAAGAACGCGCCGTGAACGGCGGCGGCGAGCAGGAACGAGCGGATGCCCCCGGGATTGCGGCGCTTCTCGAGCGCGTGCGGCGGCTTTTCCGGCAGCGGCGTGGATGGCGGGCGGTTTTGCCCCTGGTCCTTCACTGGGCCGGACGTGCGAGCAGCCCCACGCGCTTCACCTGGCTCTGCTGCAGCAGGTCGAGGATCCTGAGGACCTCCTCGTAGCGCACGTCCTTGTCGCCGGCGATGACGACGGCCTGCTCGGGGTGCTCCTGTTGAGCGCGCTTGACGATCGCGAGGAGGCTCTCGCGGCGGATGAGTGTCTCCTCGGTGGATTTCGCCCGGTCCACGACCGCGATCTCGCCGGTCTTGCGCACGCGCACTTCGAGGGGAGCCACCGGCGGGTTGAGCTTCGTGCCCACCGACGGCAGGTCGATCTGCCCCGGGTTGATCAGCGGAGCCGCGACCATGAAGATGATGAGGAGCACCAGCATCACGTCGATGTACGGCACGACGTTGATCTCGCTCATCGCGCGGCGGCGCCTCATCTCATCGGTCCGGCAGGTGGGCCTGGCGCTGCAGGATGTTGGAGAGCTCCTCGATGAACGCTTCGTAGCGCCCGGCGAGGCGGTCGATGTCGTGCGAGAAGCGGTTGTAGGCGATGACCGCGGGGATCGCCGCGAAGAGTCCCATGGCCGTCGCCACGAGCGCCTCCGCGATCCCCGGGGCGACCTGCGCGAGCGTCGCCTGCGCCACGTTCGAGAGGCCGCGGAACGCGTTCATGATTCCCCAGACCGTCCCGAAGAGGCCGATGTACGGGCTCACGGAGCCGACCGTGGCCAGGAAATTGAGGTGCGATTCGAGCACGTCCATTTCGCGCTGGTAAGTCGCCTTCATCGCGCGGCGCGTGCCCTCGAGGAGCGAGGACAGGTCCGAGCCCGGGCGGCCCTTGAGCTTCAGGAATTCCTTGAAGCCCGCCTCGAAGATGCGCTCCATCCCCGTGGTCGCGTAGCGGCCGCTCGCCGCCCGCTGGTACAGGCCGACGAGATCGGAGCCGCTCCAGAACTCGCGCTCGAACTCGTCCGCCATGCGGCGCGCGCGCCGGATGGCGAAGAGCTTCATGAAGATGTACGTCCACGAGAGCATCGACGCGGCGAGGAGAATGCCCATCACGGCCTTCACCAGCACGCTCGCGTTCATGATCATCGCGATGATCGTGAGGTCGTGGGTCGTGATCATAGGGACGCTTCCATCTTTCTCCGGAGGGGTTCGGGAATCTCGGTGGGCTTGAACGACTCGCCCGTCACGCACGCAACGGTCACCTTCGCCTTGACGAGCACCTCGTCCTCGCGCCGGATCTCCTGCGCGAAGGTGCAGCGCACCTTGCCGACCGACTCGAGCTGCACGCTCGCCGCGAGCGTGTCGTCGAGCCGGGCGGGCTTCAGGAAGTCGGCCACGACCGAGGTCACGATGAAGATCACGCGGTGGTTCCGCGCGAGCACCTGGTGGTCGAAGCCGAGGTGACGCAGCCATTCGGTGCGCGCCCGCTCGAGGAACTTGAGGTATTCGCCGTGATAGACCACGCCGCCCGCATCCGTGTTCTCGAAGTACACGCGGACTGGAAACGAATACGCGAACAATTCGGGTTGAAGCGTCGGCTTCACGGCGATCTTGCTCACGGGAAGAGATCCCCTTCCCGGGCCGTGGGCACGAGGCCGAAGTGCCGGTAGGCGAGCGCCGTGGCCACGCGGCCGCGCTGGGTGCGCTGCAGGTAGCCCTGCTGGATGAGGAAGGGCTCGAGCACGTCCTCGATGGTGTCGCGCTCCTCGCCGATGGCCGCCGCGAGGTTCTCGACGCCCACGGGGCCTCCGCCGAATTTTTCGATGACGGCGGAAAGGAGCTTGCGATCCATCAGGTCGAGGCCGATCGCGTCGACTTCGAGCATGCGCAGCGCCGTGTCGGCAACCTCGGCCGTGACGAGCCCCTTGGCCTTCACCTCCGCGTAATCGCGCACGCGGCGAAGCAGCCGGTTCGCGATCCTCGGCGTCCCCCGCGAACGGCGCGCAATCTCCAGGGCGCCGCCATCGTCCACCGGGACGCCGAGGAGGCTTGCCGAGCGGTGCACGATCCGCGTGAGCTCGTCGGGGGTATAGAACTCGAGCCGAGCCACGATGCCGAAGCGGTCGCGCAGCGGATTGGTGAGCATGCCCGCGCGCGTC
>Ga0315912_10004970_pt1 | contig 12351 bp, 8 predicted proteins | sample VfabasoilMG_FD_204469 | JGI IMG/M metagenome (GOLD analysis project Ga0315912, IMG submission 204469) | Garden soil microbial communities collected in Santa Monica, California, United States - V. faba soil | ecosystem: Environmental > Terrestrial > Soil > Garden | place: USA: California... | reverse complement strand
GCATCGAGCGCGGCGATTCCGCCCGCCGCGACTGCCTGCAGCGACTCCGCGGTGCGCATCTCCTCCTCCCGGAACGTGCCAACGGCGGTCCGTCGCAGCGACTCCACGTGCGCCCAGCAGCCCAGCCTCGCGCCGATGTCTTCGGCCAGCGTCCGGATGTAGGTGCCCTTGGAGCAGACCACGCGGATCGTGAACCGGTCGGCGTTCAGGTCGACGAGTTCGAGAAGATGGATCGTCACGCTCCGCGGCTGCCGTTCCACCTCGATCCCCTGGTAGGCGAGGTCGTACAGGCGCTGTCCCTGGTGCTTCAGCGCGGAGAACATCGGCGGCACCTGCTGGATCTCCCCGCGGAACGCGCCGAGCGCGTCCTCGATCTGTTTTCGATCCAGGGGCGGCACCGCGCGCGTCTCCAGCACCTCGCCGGCGGCATCTCCCGTCGCAGTGCGGATCCCGAGCCGGCAGGTGGCCGTGTAGCGCTTGTCGGACTCGAGCAGCAGGGAAGAGAACTTGGTCGCCTCGCCGAAACACAGCGGCAGCATTCCGGAGGCGGTCCGGTCCAGGCTGCCCGTGTGACCCGCCTTGCGGGCCTGGAACAGGCGCTTCACCTGCTGCAGCGCCTCGTTGGAAGTCATGCCGACGGGCTTGTCGAACAGCAGGACGCCGTCCACGTCCCTGCCACGGCCGCGCCGCCTGGCCATCAACCGGAGCCCTTGTCCTTCGTGAGTGAATCGATCAGCTCGGACATGTGGCTGCCGCGCTCCACGGATTCGTCGAACCTGAATTCGATGCGCGGAACGATCCGGGTGGTGAGGGCTTTAGCCAGGTGATGCCGGAAATGGCCGGCCATGCCGTTGAGTTCGGCACCCAGTTCCGCGTGGCTGATCCTGCCCCCGATCTGGGTGAAGTACACGCGCGCCTGCGTCAGATCCGGGCTCACGTCCGCGCCGGAGATGGTGACCATGCCGACACGATCCATGGCGAGTTCGCGCTGGATGACCGCGGCGAGTTCGCGCTGGATCTGGTCGGCGACGCGGCGATTGCGGCCGTATTCCCGCGGCATGGGCTGTCCTACTGGACGCTGCGCGCCACCTGCACGCGTTCGAAGACTTCGATTTGATCCCCGACTTTGACGTCGTTGTAGCTCTTGACGCCGATACCACACTCGACGCCGGACTTCACTTCGCTGACGTCGTCCTTGAACCGGCGCAGCGACTCGAGTTCACCCTCGAAGATAACGATGTTGTCGCGCAGGACGCGAATGGGATTGGTGCGCCGTACGAAGCCGCTGGTAACGATGCAGCCGGCGATCGCGCCGAACTTCGGCGAGCGGAACACTTCCTTGACCTCGGCGATGCCGATGATCTGCTCGCGGACCTCCGGCTCGAGAAGCCCGTTGATGGCCTTCTTCACGTCGTCGATCACGTCGTAGATGACGCTGTAGTAGCGGAGGTCGATGCCCTCCTCTTCCACCAGCTTCCGGGCCGCGGAGTCTGCCCGCACGTTGAACCCGATGACGAACCCCCTGGACGCCAGCGCGAGGTTGACGTCGGATTCCGTGATGCCGCCGACGCCGCTGCTCAAAACGTTGACGGTCACCTCGGGCGTCGACAGCTTGCCGAGGGCCTCGGCCAGCGCCTCGGCCGAGCCTTGCACGTCCGCCTTGATGAGCACGTTCAGCGTGACCTTCTCTTCCTCGCCCATCTGCTGCAGCACGTTCTCGAGCTTCGACGCCTGCTGCTTGGCCAGCTTCACCTCGCGGTACTTGCCCTGCCGGAACAGCGCGATCTCGCGTGCCTTCTTCTCGTCCGGCACGGCGACCAGTTCGTCGCCCGCGTTCGGCGTGCCGGACAGGCCCAGCACCTCGACCGGCGTGGACGGACCGGCGCTCTCCAGCTCGTTGCCGTTCTCGTCGTACATCGCTCGAACGCGGCCGAACTCATGGCCGCTCAGCACGACGTCGCCCTTCCTCAGTTCGCCGCCCTGCACCAGCACGGTGGCCACGGGGCCGCGTCCCTTGTCCAACCGCGACTCGATCACGGTGCCGGTCGCGGAGCCCTTGTCGACCGCCTTCAGCTCCAGCATCTCTGCCTGGAGCAGGATGCTGTCCAGCAGCTTGTCCACGCCCTCGCCGGTCTTCGCGGAGACTTTCGCGAACATCGTGTCGCCGCCCCAGTCGTCGGGAATCACTTCCAGTTTCGCGAGATCCTGCTTGATGCGGTCGGGATCCGCGCCATGCTTGTCCATCTTGTTCACCGCCACGATGATCGGCGCCTTGCCGGCCTTGGCGTGGCGCACCGCTTCCTGCGTCTGCGGCATGACGCCATCATCGGCGGCCACCACGACGATGACGATGTCGGTCACCTTCGCGCCGCGCGCGCGCATGGCCGTAAACGCCTCGTGACCCGGCGTGTCCAGGAAAGTGATTCGGCCCCTGTCGGTCGCGACGCTGTAGGCGCCGATGTGCTGCGTGATGCCGCCCGCCTCGCCGGCCGCGACCTTCGTGCGGCGGATGTAGTCGAGCAGCGAAGTCTTGCCGTGATCGACGTGACCCATGATCGTGACCACGGGCGCGCGGGAGACGGTCTCGCCGTCCACGCGCGCGGACTGCATGACCTCGTCCTCGATCGCGTTTTCCTTGAGCAGGCGCGCCTTGTGTCCCATCTCCTCGACGACGATCGCCGCCGTCTCCTGGTCGATGGTCTGGTTGATGGTCACCATGCTGCCCATGTTGAGCATGGCCTTGACCACTTCGGAACCCTTCACCGACATGCGCTGCGCCAGCTCCGCCACCGTGATGCTTTCGGGGATCTCGACTTCGCGCACGATCGGCGCAGTCGGCATCTCGAAACCGTGCTGCACGGGCCGGCGGACGACCGTCGGGCGGATGGCGCGCGGCTTCTTCTTGCGGCGGCCGGACTTCTCGGTCGCGACGTGCAGTTCCTGGCGATGGATGATCTTCGGGGAACGATCCTCTGCAGGCGTATCCGACGGCGGCGCAACGGGTTCCGCGGCGGAGATATCGGCAGCGGCGGGAGCGGCCTCGGCCTGCTCCGCGATCGGCTCGATCCCGCCCGCATCCATCGCCGCGGCAGCGGCCACCGCGGCTTCAGCGGCAGCCTGTTCCGCCGCCAGCGCCGCAGCGGCGGCTTCCGCCTCGCGCTGCTGCTGCTCGCGTTCCTGCTGCTGCCGTGCCGCTTCTTCCTCGATCGCGCTGCGCTTGACGTAGGTACGCTTGCGGCGGAACTCCACGCTGACCAGCTTCGACCGCAGCTTGGCGCGGGGCTGTCCGGGCGTGGCGACCGGGACCTTCAGTTCGCTGACGCTCTTGCGCTTGAGCGTGATCTTGCGCGGTTCCGAGCCGTCGTCCTTGCCGCGCTTGCGCCGCAGGTAGCTGAGCAGTTCCGCTTTCTCATCGTCCGAGATCATGTCGTCGTCGGACCTGCCGGCGAGACCAGCCTGCGCCAACTGCTCGCGCAGGCGCTCCACGGACACGCCGATGACGTCTGCGTACTGCCGGACGGTGACTTCAGGCATCCGCCACCCCCGCCCCGGACTGCTCCGCCGTCTCGAACCACGGCTTGCGCGCCGTCATGATCAGACTGGCGGCGCGTTCGCGTTCCATGCCCTCGATTTCCAGCAGGTCATCGACGGCCTGGTCAGCGAGGTTCTCCATGGTCACGACGCCGCGCCCCGCCAGTTCGTAGGCCAGCGCGTCGTCCATGCCCTCCATGTTCAGCAGATCCTCCGCCGGCACGGCGTCCGCAAACTTTTCCTCGCTGGTGATGGCGCGAGTGAGCATGACATCGCGGGCACGCCCGCGAATCTCGGCGACCAGGTCCGCATCGAACTCCTCAATCTCGAGCATCTCGTTCTCCGGCACGTAGGCCACCTCCTCGATGCTGGAGAACCCCTCCTGCACGAGAATGTTGGCGACCTCTGCGTCGACATCGAGCTGCTCCATGAACAGCTTCTGGAGCGTCGTCGACTCGGCCTCGTTCTTCTGCTCCGCCTGCTCCACGGACATGAGGTTCAGCTCCCATCCGGTCAGCTCACTGGCCAGTTTCACGTTCTGCCCGCCGCGGCCGATCGCCTGGGACAGGTTCTCCTCGGCAACGACCACATCCATGCTGTGCGCGTCCTCGTCCACCATGATCGACACGACTTCCGCGGGAGCCATGGCGTTGATGGCGAACTGCGCCGGGTTGTCGTCCCAGAGAATGATGTCGACGCGCTCGCCGGCCAGCTCGTTGGAAACCGCCTGCACGCGCGAGCCGCGCATGCCGACGCACGCGCCGATCGGGTCGATGCGCGGATCGCGCGCCTTGACGGCGATCTTGGCGCGGGAACCCGGATCGCGGGCGCCGCTGATGATCTCGATCAGTCCTTCGTTGATTTCCGGCACCTCGATCTTGAACAGCTCGATCAGGAGTTCCGGCGCGGTCCGGCTCAGGAACAGCTGCGGGCCGCGCGGCTCCGGCCGCACTTCCTTCAGGAAAGCGCGCAGGCGATCGCCGGGGCGCACCGCCTCGCGCGGGATCATCTGGTCGCGGCTGACGAGCGCCTCGGCGTTGCCGCCGAGATCGAGGATCACGCCGCCGCGCTCCACGCGCTTGATGACGCCGCTGACCATTTCGCCGACCCGGTCCTTGTAAGCCTCGATGACCTGGCTGCGCTCGGCCTCGCGCACCTTCTGCACGATGACCTGCTTGGCGGTCTGCGCGGCGATGCGGCCGAACTCGACGGACGCCATCGGCTCCTCGATGAATCCGGCCACGTCGATGCCGGGATTGCGCTCGCGCGCGTCGGCCAGCTTGATCTGCCGCGTCGGGAACTCCAGCGGATCCGGACCGTCCGGCATGACTTCCCAACGGCGGAACGTCTCGTAGTCGCCCGTCTCCCGATTGACGGCGACGCGCGCCTCGATGTCCTCGCGGTTGCGCTTCTTGGTGGCGCTGGCAAGCGCCGCCTCGATCGCCTCGAAGATGATGTCTTTCGCGACGCCGCGTTCGTTCGAAACCACGTCAACAACCAGCAGAATTTCCTTGTTCATCTCCACACCATTGCCCGCGCACGCGGGCTGTATTGCAACGGTTCAGGCCTGCGGCACCAGCCGCGCCTGCTCAATCAAATCCAGGGGCACTTCGTAACGCTCGTCTCCCGCCTCGATCTCGAGGGACTCGCCGGAAACCCGCCCGATGGTTCCGGCGATGCGCCGCTGGCCGTCGAGCTTCGCCCGGAGGCGCAGCTTCACCGCGCGGCCCGCATAACGTTCGAACTGGGCCGGCGTGAACAACGGCCGATCGAGGCCGGGGGAAGACACCTCGAGGTCGTAAGGACCGCGGATCGGATCCTCTACATCCAGCACGCCGGCCACGCGCCGGCTCACCCGCGCGCAATCGTCTACCGTGATACCCGCCGCGCTGTCTATATAGATGCGCAGCAGCGAACGGCCCGGCGCGGACACGCGCTCCAGGCCCCAGAGTTCGTAACCGAGGTCCGCGACCACCGGGTCGAGGAGCGCGTACAGCGCCTGATTCTGCGCGAGCATGGTCCCAAAACAAAAAATGGGCCGATGGCCCACTTCTGTACTGACGGATTGATCCTGCGCCTGAAGTATAGCCCAAGGTCGCGGGCGGGGTCGCCGAATCCGAGCTTCCTGCTGCCGACCCAGAATATGGTAGCGGGGGCAGGATTTGAACCTGCGACCTTCGGGTTATGAGCCCGACGAGCTGCCAGACTGCTCCACCCCGCAACAAAGGACGCGCATACTAGCGCCCGGTCTCCCCTTTTTCAAGGAAGCACAGGCGGTTACATCGCGCCGTGACGCGTTGCTCTCAGGCACGGGCCAGCCGCACCCGCTGCCGTTTCCGGCCCCAGGTACCCGGCGGACCGTCAAAAACACCGGCGCAGACCGTCCCGCACGCGAGGCAGTTGCCGGCGGGTCCCAGCCGCCATTCGCGAAGCTGGTACCAGTCGCGCGCGATGAGCCGCGCGCCGCAGCCGGTGCAACGGGTCGTTCCACCATCGAGGTCGTGAACATTGCCGGTGTACACGTAGTGCAGCCCGTTGCCGAGTGCAATCTGCCGTGCGCGCGTGAGCGTCGCCGGCGGTGTCGGCGGCTTGTCCAGCATCTTCCAGTCCGGATGAAACGCGGTGAAGTGCAGCGGCACGTCCGGCCCGAGGTTGTCCATGATCCAGCGCGACATGGCCTCGATCTCGGCGCTCGAGTCGTTCTCACCCGGGATCAGCAGCGTCGTGATCTCGAACCAGACGTCGGTCTCGTGCTTGAGATAGATCAGCGTATCCAGCACAGGCTGCAGCTCCGAACCCGTCACGTACCTGTAGAAGCGCTCGGTGAATCCCTTGAGATCGACGTTCGCCGCGTCCATGTGCCGGTAGAATTCGCGGCGCGGTTCTTCGCAGACGTAGCCGGCCGTCACGGCGACGGCCCTGATGCCGGCGGCCCGGCACTGCTGCGCCACGTCGATGGCGTACTCGTGGAAGATGACCGGGTCGTTGTAGGTGAAGGCGATCGAACGGCAGCCGAGCGCCACGGCGGATTCCGCCAGGAGTTCGGGCGACGCTGCGTGCGCGAGCGTGTCCGTTTCCCTCGACTTGCTGATGTCCCAGTTCTGGCAGAACTTGCAGGCGAGGTTACAGCCGGCCGTGCCGAACGACAGCACGGGCGTGCCCGGCAGAAAATGGTTCAGCGGCTTCTTCTCGATCGGATCGATGCAGAAGCCGCTGGAACGTCCCCAGGTCGTGAGCACGATCGCGCCATCCCGGCACGCGCGCACGAAACACAGCCCGCGCTGTCCCTCGTGCAGCTTGCAGGCGCGCGGGCACAGATCGCACTGCACGCGCCCGTCATCGAGCGCGTGCCAATAGCGCGTCGGCACCGTGAACCGGTCGTGTGGAACTTCGGTCGCTTCGGACAAAGTTGCATCCTCCTACCTATACTGTAGCCAAGTGCCGGCCGGAAACGGGGCCGGGTGCACCGGATCGGGACTACCATGACCTTCACGCGCGGCGACCTGCGCCTGACCCAACTCTCCGGCCGGAGCCGGCCGACCGCCGTTGCCGGGCGCTTCTACCCGTCCGAGCCCGAACGCCTGCAATCGATGCTCGCGGCGATGCTGGCGGAGACGGCGACCCAGGAACAACCGGCCCCGAAGGCACTCATCGCCCCGCATGCGGGTTACGTGTATTCGGGGCCGATCGCGGCACGGGCGTACGCCACGCTGGCCACGGCGCGAACCCGGATCCGGCGCGTGGTGCTGCTGGGACCGTCGCACCGCGTTTATGTCCGCGGCCTCGCATTGCCCTCGGTGCAGGAATTCGAGAGTCCGCTGGGCGCCGTCCCGCTCGATACCGAGGCGGTGCGCCGGTTGCGGGCGCTGCCCCAGGTGTGCGTCAGCGACGACCCGCATGCCGCCGAGCACAGCCTGGAAGTGCACGTGCCGTTCCTCCAGCACGTGCTCGAGAAATTCACGCTGGTGCCGCTCGCGGTCGGCGACGCCACGCCGGAAGAAGTCGCTGAAGTGCTGGAACTGCTGTGGGGCGGCGAAGAAACGCTGATCGTCATCAGCACCGACCTCAGCCACTACCACCACTACGACGTGGCCTGCCGGATCGACGCGGCCACCTGCGAGGCGATCGAGAACCTGGAACTCGAGTCCATCGGCCCCGATCAGGCTTGCGGCAGCCGACCGCTGCGCGGCCTCCTGCATCTCTGCCGGAAGACCGACCTGCGCCTGCGGCGCCTGGATCTGCGCAACTCCGGCGACACCGCGGGCTCGCACGATCGCGTGGTCGGCTACGCATCGTATGCCGTCGACACCGGCCCGGGTCTCGCCGAACACGCAGGCCCCCTGCTGGAAGTGGCGCGGAACAGCATCCGGCGCGGCCTGTCCGGGCAGCCGCCGGAGGTGCCCGACCCGGCATCGTTCGCGCCGATCCTGCGCCGGCCCCGCGCCGCCTTCGTCACCTTGACGCTCGCGGAGCGCCTGCGCGGCTGCATGGGCACGACCGAGGCGCGCGTCGAACTGGTGAGGCAGGTGGCGGAATCCGCCTACAACGCCGCGTTCCGCGATCCGCGGTTCACGCCGCTGACGGCGGCGGAGTTCGAGTCCGTGTCGATCGGGATCTCCGCGCTGCAGCCGGCGCGGCGCCTGCGGTTCGAATCGGAGTCCGACCTGCTGCGGCAGCTGCGTCCCGGCGTTCACGGCCTGGTCATCATCAGGGGACCGCATCGCGCGACGTTCCTGCCGTCGGTGTGGGAGGAACTGCCGCAGCCGCGGGAATTTCTCCAGCGCCTGAAACGCAAGGCCGGCATGGAGCCGACCGACGTGCCGGAACGCGCGCTCGTTTATACCGCCGAATCAGTCGGCGGCTGATCCCGCCCGCGTCGCGGCGTTTTCCGCCGCGCGGGCACCCGCCGCGTCGCCGAGTTCCTTCCGCGCCCGCGCGATCAGCATCCAGTTGTCCGCCTGCAGGCGCGCGTCATTGCCGCCGAGCGCCAGCGATTTCTGCGCCAGCGCCTCGGCCTGCGACCAGCGTCCCTGCTGCAGGCGGATCGATGCCAGGCGGTGCCACAACAACGCATTCCCCGGACTGACGCGCAAGGCGCGCTCCAGCGATGCGGCCGCCGCCTCCGGCTGCCCGCTGTCCAGCTTCCGCTCGGATTCATCGAGCAGGGCCACGACCGCGGGTTCGGGCGGCGGCTGCGTCGCCCCGGCCTCTTCGGCCGGCAGCGGCTGGAATTCTCCGGGCCGCGATTCCGCTTCCGGAACGGCGATCGGCCGGGCAGTATCGCTCGTTGCCGCGGATCCGCGATCTTCCACCGGTGCGGGCGCCCGCTGCGAGCCCGGCATCGCGCAACCGGCGAGCCACAGCGCCGCAACAAACAACCACGGGCTCCCGATTCGTCCGCTCAAGTCCGCTGCTCCTTCATTGGAAGAGACTCCTGACCGTTGCCGCACAGGGCGCAGCCACCGGCACATGGGGTTCAATATAAGGAATCGACGCCAGCGTCCGGCACTCGCCACGGAACGGAAGGCGCACCGATCCTGTCCAGCCGATCCCCGTCGGCGGCGGCAGCGCGAGCGGCCGGATGCCCGCCCGTTCCATCACTTCTGCCCACACGCGCATCGCGCCGGTCGCGCCGCTGAGACCGGTCGGACGATTGTCGTCACGGCCGACCCACACGACGCCGAGCAGCCCGTCGCCGAAACCGGCAAACCAGCTGTCGCGCAGATCATTGGTCGTGCCGGTCTTGCCCGCAAGCGGCTGGCGACCCGGCAACCGATCCGCCAGCGCGCTTCCCGTACCTTCGCTCGTCACCCGCATGAGCAGAGTGTTCACCAGATACGCCGCCCGCGGATCCATCGCCTGTCGCAGTTCGATCGCATGGCGGCTCAGGCCGCGCCCGTCGCGATCGAGCACGTCGCGGATGCCGTTGAGCGGCGATCGGAATCCGCCGGAAGCGAGCACCTGGTACGCCTGGGCGGCTTCCAACGGCGATAATTCTATCGCGCCGAGCAGCAGCGAGGGCAGCGGCTCCAGCCTGCGCTCGATGCCCGCGCCGCGCAGCACGTGGATCACGCGGTCGAGCCCCACTTCCAGCCCGAGGCGCACCGTCGCCACGTTATAGGAACGGGTCAACGCCTCGATCATCGACACCTCGCCGTGAAACTCGTGATCGTAGTTTTCCGGCTTCCATGCCGCCTTGCCGGGATTGCGCAGGGCGAGCGGCGAGTCATCGAGCTGCGACACGACCGAGTAATGCTCCGGCTGCTGCAACGCCGCCAGGTAGACGAACGGTTTGACCAGCGACCCGATCGGCCGCCGCGCATCCATGCTGCGATTGAAGGCGGCGACCTCGGGATGGCGGGCGCCGACCGCGGCCAGCACATCGCCGCTTTCCGTGTCGACGACGACAACCGCGGCCTCGAGCTTCCCGCGCGCCATGTTCCGTTCCGATTCAAGGGATGCGAGCGTCGAGCGCAACGCCGCTTCCGCGCCCTGCTGCAGGTCCGGGTCCAGCGTCGTGAAGATCTGCAGGCCTTCGCTGCGCAGCTGCTCCATGGTGTAGTCGCGCAGCAGCTGCCGGCGCACGAGGTCCAGGAAATCGGGGAACTCGTCCTGCGACCATGCCGGTTTGGCGGTGACGTCCAGTGGCTTCGCCTGCGCCGCGGCGAGCGCCGGGGCGTCCATGAAACCCTGCTCGTGCATCAGCCGGAGCACGAGGTCTCTGCGCTCGCGCGCCCGCTCCGGATGGCGCCGGGGATTGTAATGGGAGGCGCCGCGGACGATGCCGGCGAGCAGAGCCAGCTGGTCGATGCGCAGCTCGCGGAGCGGGCGGCCGAAATAAAAGCCGGCGGCCGTGCCGAAGCCATGGATGCCGCGGGCGCCATGCTGGCCGAGGTATATCTCATTTATATATGTACCGAGAATCTGCTTCTTGCTGTATCGCCGCTCCAGCAACGCAGCCATCGCCATCTCATTGATTTTACGTATGAAAGTCCGTTCGCTGCTGAGATAGAAATTCTTCACCAGCTGCTGGGTGAGCGTGCTTCCCCCCTGGACCAGGGCGCCGGCCCGCAGATTGGCCCAGGCGGCGCGCACGATACCGCGCAGATCAATGCCGGAGTGCGAGAAGAAGTTGCGGTCCTCGACCGCGATGAGCGCGTCGATGAGATCGGCGGGTACTTCCTCCAGCGGGACGAGAACACGATCCTCGTCGTGCTCGGGATAGATCTTTCCGATCAGCCGCGGCTCGATGCGGATGATGCCGAGCTGTCCGCCGTCGCGCTCGTCGCCGAGCGCCTGCACGCGACCACCGGCGAACCGCACCGTCACGATACGATCCGGCTCTGTGCCATCCCAGTAGCGGAACCGGCGCGCGTGCACGCGGATCACGTCCGGTTCCCGCCGATAGGTGCCGGGAGTGCGCAGCGATCCCTCCGCTGCGTAGCCGACGTGTCGCAGTACCTGCTGCAGCGCATCCGGATCGAGTGCCTGCCCCGCGTAAACTTCAAAGGGGCGCGCGTACACCAGCGCCGGCAGCGACCACCGGCGTCCCTCGAATCCCTCGCGAACGCGCTGGTCGAGCCACAGCAACCAGGCAGTCGTTGCGGACACGGCGATGATCGCGAGCAGCAGCAACCGCAGCGCGGGGCGTGTGCCCGATGTCTTGCGTTGTGCGGAACGGGTGTTTCGGCGACCGGACATGGAGTGCCTGACGGGACGCACTATGCCTGGGAGACGGAGTGCAAGTTACGGATTCACAATGAAAAAGGCCCCGCCAACTGGCGGGGCCCCGAATCGAGAGAAGAGCGTGTTCCGTGGGGTGGGCCGATCAGTTCCTGCATTGATTCGCCAGTCGTCTGGCGAGGGCCCTGGCGCGTCTTCCTCCTGACCTTGATGCCACCCGCACGCGGCGGGCAGTTGTCATCGAGGACTATTTCTTCTTCGCGCGCCTGCGTGTCTTTCTCTTCGCCTTCTTCTTCGTAGACTTTCTCTTCGCTCTGCGTTTCTTTGCCATGTCTTAAGCTCCCCTAGTTGCAGATTGGAAGAACATCTACATCAACGGAACTACACAACTCGCAAGCTATTATAGTAAGGATTTCCGGATTTACTAATCTTTTTTCATATTTTTGTGCGAATCGTGATGCATTTCGACTGTTGATCCACGTTCGCGCGCGCAGCGCGTCGTGTTGCGGGATGTCTACATCGCCGACTTTCGTCGCCGGAACGCGCGCTTCGATCGATCGCGTTCACGACTTTCCAAGTGCCGCCAGTGCACGCCGCGTAATTTCGTCCACGCTCCCGGTGCCCTCGATGCGCATGTAGCGGGGCCCCTTTCCGGCGGCCGACTTCGAGTAGTAATCGATCAGCGGTGCGGTCTGCGAATGATAGACCTGGAGCCGTTTCCGGACGGTTTCCTCGGCATCGTCGTCGCGCTGGATCAGCGGCTCGCCGGTCGCGTCATCCTTTCCCGCAACGCGCGGCGGATTGAACGTGACGTGGTAGGTCCGGCCGGAACCGGGATGAACGCGGCGACCGCTCATGCGACGCACGATCTCCTCGTCCGCCACCTGGATCTCCATGACGTAATCGACGTCGATGCCGCCCTGGCGCATGCCCTCGGCCTGGGCAATCGTCCTCGGAAACCCGTCGAACAGGTAACCGTTCCGGCAGTCGGGCTCGCGGATCCGCTCGCGAACGAGGCCGAGGATCAGTTCATCGGACACCAGTTCACCGGCATCCATCACCTTCTTGACCCGCAACCCCAGTTCCGAGCCGGCCTTCACGGCCGCCCGCAACATGTCACCCGTGGAAATCTGCGGA
>Ga0315912_10004969_pt1 | contig 12352 bp, 11 predicted proteins | sample VfabasoilMG_FD_204469 | JGI IMG/M metagenome (GOLD analysis project Ga0315912, IMG submission 204469) | Garden soil microbial communities collected in Santa Monica, California, United States - V. faba soil | ecosystem: Environmental > Terrestrial > Soil > Garden | place: USA: California... | reverse complement strand
TCGGCTGCATGGTGAAAATCAACGACAAGTACGTTCCGCGTAGTGAACTGAGGGTAGTGCAATGAGCGAATTACCGAAACGCGAAATACCCACCCTGATCTATCGTGTTGACGGCACCTGCGAGGAGGCGGTGACCCCACAGTGGGAGGACGGTAAGGACTTTGACAGGCTACAGTTCGCCCTCAGGGCGTTCTTTGAGCCTCGCCACTACGAGCATGTCAACATCCTGCACCCTGACAGCGAGACCGAGTACGTGGACATGTTCGTTGACGAGGTCGGGGCGCTCACCGGCCTGCCGATTAACGAAGAGGCAACGCGCCTGTACCAGCGCAATGCGATCATCCACCAAGGCGCCAAAGCCGAAGAGCTTAATAAGATCTACGGCCCGGCCATTGTGATCCTCGAGAAGGTCTGGCAGTAATGGAGGAGGGGGCCGCGAGGCCCCCTTTCTTATATGAGAGTACTACTTATCTGCGGCGGTCCAGGCTGCCCGTGGCGCTTCTGGCTGACAAACGGCTTCCACCGCTGCCCCATCTGCAACAGACCGCTGGACGACGTCAAGCACCCGCGCGAGCAAGCTCACAGTACGACTTCACAGTAGCGATGTCGCCAGCCTGAATGGGAGGCTTCCCACGGTTGGCCAGATCCATAGCCACGACATCAAACACTGCGTTGATATCAGCATCCGGGGCAAGCGTCACCCTGTGGTTCTCAGAGCTGATAACCACGCCGTCTTTTAGAACCTGATGGTTGAATAGGGCTGAGACAAAGCCACTGTTCAGCTCGTCCACTGTCACAGAGTTTAGTACAGTTTTTTCTTCAAACATATTATGTTGCTCCGTATTGAGCCGCCAGCCTAACGACGGAAGTTGAGGTGAAGTGGGCGTCGGTCAGGGCAGTCTGCGCCGTGGCAGAACAGTGGAACAGAGGCAAGCTAGTGGCGGAGATGGTGCCGTGAATTGGAGGAGTAAGACCAGCGAATGCGGCGTATCCAGACGCGTATACAGGAGCTTGACCTTGCACGGTGTTGGAGAACGGCAGTCCATCCAATTGGCAAACCCCAGTGGCTGATCCCTTAGCTGATACGTTGATGGTTATTTGTATCCACACATGTCTGCCGACTTTGACGTACGCACCAGTAAGGGAGCTGAATGTCCATCCTGTAGAGGCGCCGCCGAAGGTGATAGTTGGAGTGAAAGTACCCTCTTCGTAATCATCTAAGACGTTAGCGCCAACAGATGGGTTAGCCGTGGCTGGGAAGAGGATCTGGCCAGCGCCGAGCGTCAGCACACCGGCGTTGTCAATAGTGACTTGGCCACCGCCGTCAGCTACTCCCTTAGGCCGAAGTAGGATGTTCCCAGTGCCGCCTGTCTGACCGTTACCAATAACGACGTTAGTGCCAGTCCCGGCGAGGTTGGTGGCAAAGTTGATTCCACCGCCAACAGTCATGAAGGAGTTAGTAGTCAGCACACCGGCGCTATCAATAGTTACCTGACCGGTAGTGCTGCCAGCGCCATTAGGGCGTAGTACCACGATCCCAGCGCCAGTCGTGCAGAGGCCGACGGAAGTAGTGCTGGAGATGAAGTTAGCACTGGAGGTGACGCTAGAGCCGGAAGCAATGGCGCCGGTAGTGGTGAGCGCTCCGCCCACCGCCATGTTACCAGATGGAGAGATAGTAGTCTGACCAGTGGTGTCACTGAGACCATTGGGCCGCAGCGAGATGGTGCCAGACAGGCCGGTAGACATAGTAAGAGTCAGGGCGGCAGTGCTAGACGCGAAGATGCCGGACGACACCACGCTGCCAGCGAAGGAGCCAGAGCCACTAGCGATAACAGCGCCGCTCGCCCCAACAGAGAGTTGACCAGTAACATCAGTTGCACCATTGGGGCGGAGGTAGATCGAGCCACCGGAGCCAGTGCTGGCCCCGACAGACAGAGCAGCCTGGACGCCGCTGCTAATGAGGTTGTTAAGGAACGTGATGGAGTTCTTAGTGGTAAGCGCTCCTGCGTTACCAATAGTGACCTCACCATCTGAGTCAGCGATGCCCTGTGGTCGTAGAATGATGGTCCCGGTACTGTCATTCGCTCCGTTGCCGATGACCGTGTTGGCACCGCTGCTGACGAGGTTAGTATTGTAAGTGATCTGCCCAGCGGCGTTGATTGCGCCTCCAGCACTGATAGATACCTGACCAACTGTGGATGCCACGCCATTAGGGCGAAGTAGGATGTTCCCAGCCGTACCATCGTTGGCGATAGTGGTGTTGGTGGAGCCTGAGATGAAGCCGCCCGGCATAGCAGTGATGTTGCCAGTAGTAGTCAGGGCTCCAGGGAAGGTGGCCGGGCTGGCAATGGACAGGGTTGGAGCACCAGCCACGCCATCAGCATTGGTGACAACAATCTGGTTGGCCGTACCAGCGATAATCCTGGACGCGTTGAGGTTAGCACGAGCAGCGACCGCCGTAGCTCCTCCAGTGCCACCGTTAGGAATTGACAGGGGGCTGGTGAGAGTGCCCAGCGTGACGTTATTAAGCGTCTTGTTGGCTAGGTTGACCGTGGCAGTGGAGCCGTCGGTCGACAGACTCTGAGTCAGCGCCGTAGCGATGTCCTGCAGAGTGGTATTGGCCCAGGAGGAGGTGATAGTCGTACCCGGGATGACCGGGTTGCCTCCAGGCAGGGTGTAGACACTGCTCGCATTCCTGGGCATGGTTAATCCTCCTCACTTATACGAGTAAGCTCACCTGCTCCAGCTCCGCCCACACCAGCGCCTCTAAGAGCATCAAGCATTTTGCGGCGAATGGACTCTTCCATGCCGTACTTCTTAACCTTTGGCGTACCTGTGAGGAGCGCCCGTATCAGCTCAGCACGACCAAGCGGCAAGCCGCTATGGATGGGAGCATTCTCGGCTATTACACCAGAAAGCTGATCCAACCACTCCCTCTCCTGTTTAGAGAGTAGAGCTTCGTTCGTAGTCCCACCTGACAATTTCCTAGCGCGCACGGTGGGGCCGCTGCCAGTAAGCATAGAATGTCCTAGCATAGCGCGCAAGTCGTCTTTAGCACCCGGCACTCTGCCCATAAGATCATTAAGAGCCATGCCGCTATCGCGCTGGAAGAGCTCTCTTTTGATAGCCTTTTCGTCGCCAGCAGCGATCATCTTACCAATAGATTTCTTCTTATCAGTAAGGGGAAGAACTTCGTTCTTATAGCCAACATCTATTTCATCCAGCTTGCGCAGTCTATCAGCTAGGGATGGATCGTTGGCTGCCCATTCGTCTAAGTCGCCGCGCATAGCCTGCTCAGCTTCCTTAATCTGATCTGCCTGATCAATCTTACCTACACGGCGGAATTCACGCTCTTTGGCGCGCAGACTGCGAATAGAATCACGCACCTCTACCAGCGTAGTTTGATCAGGTACTCGTGTAGTCTCACCACTTGGCAGCGTCTTCTGCTTAGTCGTGGCTTTACGCAGACCAGAGACTGTATTAGCAGTCTTAGGATCCAATGCTTTGAGGACGCGGTTACTCATCTTACCGCTCATCTTCTTCAACGCATTAGCTGTTTCAGTCATTTGCACTGGAGGCAGCCCGAGAGACTCTTCTCCTTCTGTATACAGAGTTCTATACTTATCCTTAGCTTGGGAGGCGGCGCCCCTCAGTTTGTTCAAAAGAGACTGGTTAGCCGCCGTAGCTCCCTCTATGTTGCTAGCTCCAAGCTGCTTACCAATGAAGTCCTTCATGGCCTCTATTGGAGTGCCTACCACGTCTCTTAGCTTATTAGTGGCAGCGCCTACCCCGGCCATAGCCGGAGCAGCGGCACCGCCGAGCGCAGCACCAAGTCCAATATTCGCCGCCCCGTACCCAGCCTCCTGCTCACCAGTTGTTAGAGGTTGTACAGCTCCACCAGCAGCTCCACCAGCAGCTCCACCAAGAATACGTCCTAGCAGACCAGCTCCTGCGCTGGCCACTCCTCCTGCGGCTGTTGGGAGAGACTGCCCTATTGCACGCCCGATCCCTCCTCCAACCCCGTAAATATCATCTGGACGATTTTGCTCCCACTGTTTGCGCTTACCAGCCTCTTCTTCCTGCAGCTTATTAAATTCCTCTTCGTCGCCCGATAGCTGGTTGAACAACTGGCGAGCGCCGCGTCCTACGGTGGACAGCCCTTCCTCCACACCATAACTAAGAGGGTTCCTGGTAGGACTGCCCATGCCACTGACTGTAGGCAGATCAGCTATGCTCTTAGGAGGGGTGGCCCCGTCAGCCGGTGGCTGCGGCATCGGCGCCCCACCCGCAGCTGGAGGAGGAGAGGGCGCTCCTACACTTTGCTCAGCCGGCGGAGGCTGAGTGACTGGCGGGGCCATACTCTTCTGTTGACTAGTTATGTAGTCATTAGCCACCTGCTGGATCTGCTCCTGAGTAGCCCCTTCCGGTGCCGTTATCTTGATAACTTTTCCATCAGGTGACTTAATTTTGATGACTGGCATCTCATTCCACCTCTATGCTCCATCCTTGTGGAGCTTGGTAGCCACCTGGAGCAGCCTTCGGATTGGCAGTTTCATATGCTTCCCTGTAGAAGTTTCTAGGTGTTGGATCACGGAAGTAAGACCCATCAGAGTAGGATTGGCGGCGCAGCTTGATGGCTTCGTTAGTAGAATTCTGCCATTGGTGGATGCGATTAAGCATCTGAACAGCAGCCTCTTTGCTGTTGTAAACGGACGGAAGGTCTGCTCTCATACGCTGCAATTCTTCATTGGAGTCGTTGCCACCCAGCTGACTCATGCGGTCCAGCACGGTGGACATGAGGTAGCTTTCCAGCTGCTTTACAGCGTTATTCTTCATGCGCTCGCCTAACAACTCGCCAACACCACCGCCCTTCTCAGCTGCCAGCTTAGCAGCCGCCTGTTTGTTCCAATCTTGATCACTAATCTTGCTGATATCAGCCATCATAGGCTCAAACCTGGAAAGCTGAGACTCACTAGTCTGCAATTTATCGTCAATGGCACGCATCTCCTTACCGCGGATTTGCAATTCACCAGGAGTAAGATCATTGACGTAATTAACTTTGCCATCTGGCCCCTTGGCACCCATACCGGCGCCGTTCTTACTAGAAGCTCGAATACGAGCAGCTTCCAGAGTAGCATCACGGTTAGCTGCTGCACGAGCATCAGCAGCTCCCTGTTGCATACCAAGTTTCTTGAGCTCAAATCCCTGCTCTTCGTTAATTTTCTCGGCGGCTTTTTGTTGAGCACCCAAGATCATCCCCTTAGCCTCGTCCTCTTTCATGCCATAGCGCTGAGCTATCTGCCTAACCACCGCCGGATTATTTCCGTCCAGCTTTTCAAGCGTTTGGAGGAGACCAGCAATGGCGTCCGGCTTCTTAGGCTCGAGATACTTGGCCAGAGCCTTATCAGCGCCGGGCACGCCGTACTGAGCGGCTTGATAGAGTTTCAAAGCCTGCGGATCACCTTGAAGAGTCTCAATGGCGTAGGCTTTACTCACAGCCTCGTTATTAGCCTTAGCCTCTTCGTACTTCTTGGCAGACCTAGCCCCCATGAAAGTATTGACAGCATTCTGCAGGATGCCGCCGTAATTGACTGGGGTGGGAGCTGGAACCCCACCGTAATTACCCGGAGTCTGCACCGTGGCTGGCTGGACATTCTGCTGCTGACCTTGCCAGAATTCCGCCTTGTTCTTCAAGGACGAAAGAGTAGCATCCTCTTCGTTCTTCTTGCGCAGCATGTCAACAATACTAGCCATAGCTCACCTCAGAACAACTTTAGCCGGAAGAGGTTCTTAACAGAATCCTTTGTATTCTTCCAAGCCCCGCCAAAATCTCCGCTCATAGCTTGTAAAATTCCCTTACCGCCCTGCTCCAATGCTCCCCCGCCAGTTTTTCTAATGCCAATTTTCTCCATGATATTGCTGCCAGCACGTCCCTTCATAGTATCCTTAAACGAGCTGACCCCTGTCTTATCCAAAGCAGCAATGATTGCTGCTGGCCATGCGACAGCACCAGCACCACTCATCATACCACCTAACCCACCTGCTCCACCAAAACCGCTTAGAGCAGATCCACCGGACCCGGCGCCGCCGAAGCCCATGCTGGAAGCTGTTGGCAGGCTAGCAGGACCCATGCCCATCCCAGCACCCATATTAGTCGCGCCCATGTTGGCCAGTGTGCCCGTGGTTTGGCTACCAAGCATGGAGCCACTACCTTGTAGACCAGTATTGCCCATCAGGCTTTGCCAGCCAGACTTAGCAGCCTGCCCCATCTTGTTATACAGTCTGCCGTTGGACATCTTATTGGCGTTGTTCAGCCCTTGCAAGATGTCTTGTCCACCAGCCTGCTGTTGCTGTTGACCAGAGTAGTCCCCGGCCTGCGGAGCGCTAGTGAGGCCTCCAATATTGGGAGTACCCTGGAAGGAGGGAGCCCCGCCCATTTGGGACTGACTCTGCAGCTCGTTACGGCGGCGGAGCTCTTTTATGAGTGACTGAATGTCATTGGCCATTATTTACCTCCAAGGAAGCTAGAACCAAGTTGAGTTCCCGCGCTGAGCAGGCCTCCCTTCTTGTTCTGGCCAGCATTGTATCCACCCATCTTAGCAGCATACTGAGCGTTGGCTGCGCCCATCATGTCAGCGGGGCTGTAGCCTGTCGCTGTACCAAAGCCCTGGAACTGAGTACTTGGGATGGATCCAGGTATAGCTGAAGCCATCCCAAGATAATTGCTCATATCCTGGAACTGCTGATTGCGGTTGGAGAGAGCCTGACCATAGTTCTGAGCTTGAGCCTTCAGCATAGCCTCATAGTTGGCACGCTGATTCTCTGCTGCTCCCTGCTGACGCTGGAACTGGTTCTGAATCTGCTGCTCGCCAAACTGCCAGTTGGCTCTATTATTAGTGTCGATACCGAGCCTGTTAGCCAGATTCTGCTGGTTCATCTGGTTACCGAACTGAGCATTGGCCCGATTGCTTTCTATTCCTGCCAGAGCATTCTGGTAATTTTGCTGCTGCATCTGGTTCTGCATACCAGCCAGACCCATATTTCCCTGCTGACGGGCAAGCTGGTTCTCAAATCCAGCTTGGTTCATGCCAAACTGCTGATTGGCCAGAGCGGCGTTCTGGGCTTGATTGTTAGCCAGATTCTGGTAGTTCTGTTGATTCATGCCCTGCTGGGCTGCTGCCATCCCCAAGTTCGCCTGCTGACGAGACAACTCGTTCTGATAATCCTGCTGGTTCATTCCTTGTTGGAATTGGGCGTTCTGTAGGTTAGTCGCCTGTTGGCCCTGCATCTGGCCAAAGCGTTGCTGATTACCAGCAAGTCTAGCACCATAGATATCACGGGCTTCTTGACCACCCGCAAGAGTAGCGTTCTGCGCAGCGAGGAGATTAGCGTCATTTTGGCTAGTCCTCAGGTTAGTCATAGCCCTGTCAAAAGCCGCCGTGCCCGGTTGGAGCCCTTGCTGGCGAAGTTGGGTCGTAAGAGCATCCGTCTCTCGCTGTTGTTCAACCCTTCCTCTATCCATGACTGAACCATACAGCGCGTCCGCCACGGACTTGCCAGCATTTGGATCGTATTGGGGAACCTCACCGGGCACGTTGGAGCCAATGCCAGTCAGGCCGTAGTTCTTCATATTTACGCTAGTGTCGGTGTTTGGGCCAATCTGATTGACACCGTAATTGCCGAGATTGACGCCAGTATTAGCCTGACCAGAGGTCAGCGGGCTGGCTCCCCAATTACCAAGATTGACACCGGTATTAGTCGCGCCCTGACCAATGGAGTTAGCTCCCCACTGACCAAGGTTGACACCAGTATTGGCCTCGCCTTGCCCCACACCACGGACGCCGTAGTTCTGCATATTGACGCCAGTGTTGTAGTACCCAGGATCAACCCCACGCACACCGTAGGAGCCTGGATTTTGACTACCGGCGGCCCCAATCCCCTGCAACATGCTGTTGGAAGGAGCCTGACTATACTGAGCCTGACCAAAGATAGGGATGTTGCTGAAGCTGTTCCTCCAGTTGTAATCCATGAGCGAGGAGGCCTGCCCGCGCATGTAGTCTCCCATGTTCAGCCATTCATTCATCCTGGCTTGGTTATTGGGGGACCATGAGGTGTTCTGTGACCACGCTCCGTTAGGACCTTGAGTCCAACCGATGGTATTGCCGTAGACGTCACTCTGATTAGGCCGGTTGGCGTTAGTCAGCATCTGGGCAATTTCTTTGTTCTCCTGACCAGTTTGCTGAGCAATGGCAGAGTAATCTGGCGCTGCCGGAGCTTTGGACTTCTTGCCACCCATCTCTATGCCCTCGCTACCTTATCCGCCATTTTGGCCCATCGGCGGGAGTTAAGCACTCTGCACTGGTCTCTGGTCATGGTATACACGAGTAGATCAGAGCCTTCCTCGTAGTACCCTTGGATCCTAGCCTCCAGCACGAAACCGAAGTGCTCGTCTAGCTTTATCGCATCGTAATTAAACGAGTTAACCTGTCCAATAATCTTGTACACACCAAGCCTATTGAATGGATAGTCAAAGATCGCAGCCATCCACTCACGGCTAGGACGCCTTTCAGCATCGCACCATATGTGCGCGTGGACCGTAGCGCTATTATAACTGTCGTAAATAACCCCCGCCACCGGATAGCCTGTTTTGCTATCAATGCAAACGATGCACTGAGCAACAGGGCTAGGACAATAAGCGAGAGCATTAGATAGGAACTGAAGATAGTACCTGTCTGTCGTAATGACTGTAGACATACGCACCTCATATCGAATTAGCTGGGTCGTAAACCCAGTCCACCGAGACGAATTCTGTTTCTATATTAGACGATGTGCGCATGACAAGGCTGGCACAATACCCCAGCCCCTCCACGCCCATCCATTGCATCTGTACATCCTTTTCTGGTGACCACACAGCTGTGTCCCAAACCGCAACATCCCACAAATCGTCCGATGGTGGGTTTGGAGGAGGGACCGGGGCCACGAACACACCACTCGGCGCAAAGTCTACGCTGATCTTAGCGACTACGCCGGGGTGATACTTAGCCACGAACATTGGCCGGATGAGGTTGAAGTGCTTGTCAACTCCGCGCTGGCCGAAATAGTTGTACGCCTGCTTGACATCAGAGATAATTATAGACCCGCCAGACCCGTCGCTGTTAATCTGATCCATGTGATCGTCGCCAGTAACAATCCACACATTTCCGGACGTGTCAGAGAAGTAGATTCTATGGTGGCACTGTACCATTGTCAACAGGGGGTAGTCGAAAGAGCACCATCTCCCCGTAACTGTGTTCATAACATACTGAACAGCTGGAAGACCTGAGATGGATGGGAAGTTAATAAACAACATCTGGAACGGCGAGACGTTATACATCTCCCACTGCGGAGCGTAGTTAAGTTTACGAAGCATAGAGCTTAGGGTCTTGCTGATGTTACGGGTCAGAGTATCCTGGTTGCTGGTTAGAGCTTGAGTACCTCCCACAATACTGCTGACAGTAACCGCTCCAGCTGTGGTGAGCAAGACCACATCCCCGCCAAAGTCAACAACAGAGCGATTGCCAAGAAAAGAGCCGACGTAGTAAACAGAACTAAGATTGAAAGTGGTGGCGTTGTCAGGATCGTTCCCTTGGTAGAAAGCGATCTCACCTTTGCTAGAAAGGAACATAATGATATCATCTAGGCCGTCTCCTCCGTCCAGGGACCAGGAGAATATGGTCTCTAGGAAGCCACCCTTCATGAACACACTGCCAAGATAGAAAGGCTTAGCGTCCCCTCCAGTCGCATCGGTGGGGAGATACCACGCAGTCATGGAGTTTTCTTCAACAAACCAGAGGCGTTTCTTAAAAGCGTGGACGTAGTTAAGCCGCTCGCTATCCACCCCTCTAATCTCGTTGGGGGCAGCTGGAGTGGTTAAAACAGTGACGTACTCCACCCAAGTGGTGCCGTTGTAGAGCTTACCCTTGTCCTGACCATTGACAACTACCAGATAGTTGCCTGACACGTTCGCGTAGTTGGTATAACTGACTCTACCAAACGTGAGCGGAGTTTGTATAGCGCCTGGAGCGCCTGACACATTGATGTTGTAGATACCCTGATTTGTAGCAGCAAAGAGGGTGTCCATGTTGGTCGGGCCAGCATAGCACATCAAAGTCTGTACATTGGAGGCGAAGCCTGTAGTCCACTTCTTATATCCTGGGCGGACTGATAGCGAGCTCTGGCCAGGGAACCAGTTGAGACACACCAGCGCAAACGATGGGTCCATAGCAGCTATGGAATCTAGGTCATTCAGCCCATTGGTAGGAGCTTGGAATGTCTCTATACTGCTGACCCGCTGTTTGGGAGCACCAAGCATTTAGACCTCCCAGGAGCCATCCGGAATATTGTTGCCGTCAATATAATGGATGCCGTTGTTGCGGCCCAAATGGATTATAGGAGCTCCTTGGTTCTGCCCCATCTCTGTTTGCAGGATGTGCCTGAACTCCATGGCGAGAGTGGTGGTATCAAATCCCTTAATGTCCCAGAGACGCTTCTTGATAGCTGCTACCATTAGACCGCGGTCAAACAACGGTACGTCTAATGGATTGCTGACCGTGTCCTTCAACAGCATGGGGTCGACGCCATCCTGAACCCAATTCTTGCTGATGTATGTCAGAGCGAAGACTGCCCCGATGCCCGGCGTAGGCCAGACAACGAACTTATCATGGAGGATGCGATAGCGGTAGTAGATGCCAGTGCTGACGATGCCGTACTTAGTCCACCCCCATTGTTGGGCGTTGAGGGGTCCAGAAACCGGTCGCTCATCGTTAGCGGCCCACACGGTCTGGTTGACCACCCGCCCAAAGTCTGCCGGCAGATCAAACTCACTCTGTACCCCGTCGCCGGTATACTCCTGTTGAAACTGGAGGAACTGCCAGTCGTGGACCTTAACGCAGTCGTCGCCGAGGGCGTTAAGGAGGGAGAGCATCTGGGTTGTTGTCTGCCCTTGGATAGATGAACCAATTGTAGAGGAGGGCAACCCCAGCTCAGCGTGTGCCCGATCTACTATCTGCTGCGCTGTAGCCAAGATTGCCATACTGCCTCCTAGAAAGTAACCCTCCAGCCAGAGGTGCGGTGACTAGAGGGCTGAGACATACGCCTCAATCCTTCTTGGTTTTCAACTCATTGATGATCCTGGTTTGATCCTTTACAGCTTCCGTGAGAGATGCAATCTGGTTTTTGAGGTCCTCGTTCTCCTTCTCCAGCTTGGTAAATCTTGCAGAATCCTTAGACACTTCCAGGTATTTGCGCGCTTTTTCCCGCAGTGTCATCAGCCCTGGAATTCTGGCGCAAACGGTGTCAGCCACTTCCGCCAGTTGCTCAAGAGATCTGATGCCGTTGTACGACAGTTCAGCCACTTGGCCTTTCGTAATCCAGATCACCTCACAAAGAGGTGTGCCGTCTACAAAATCTCCCACACCAGCCTTGAACGCACGATAGGCTCCGGGGAACCGCTGCCTGTCAGCATCGGACGCGGGCCGTCTTACGATATTGTTCAAGTTGCCGGGCGCCATGATCTCAACATACTCCATTTCCCTGAAGATCGGTCTGCCCTCCCGGGCACTGGCAGCTTCGTCCTCGCGAGCATGAACGTAAAACCGGGCGATGACTTTGTTGTCGCCAGCTTCCCGGTGTTCAAACACTCTTACATCTTCCTCGTATGTACCAGTCATCTCGCACCTCTCAAAGATCTATTAAGCCACTGCTGCGGAGGCAGTTGTGCTGCTACCGAAGACAGATTGGCCAGTTGTCATGTCAGCGTTGGCTCTGTTCACAAAGCCGGTTTCAATGACTCCGCCCACTACTACGGCACCGGCGGCAGTCACCATCTTAACGCCGAAGCCAGTAAACGCAGGACCAGCTCCTGCGTCCCGGCTTCCTCCGTTCCCGAAACCCAGCAGGGGCTGAGCGTTGTACGGGACAGAAGACGCATATTTCTGGCTTGGGGGAGTTCCGTTGGAACTGTTGCCATCCACCAGAACTGTCTTGCCTCCACCAATGCAGGTGAGAATAGCGGTGGAGGCCGCGTTGCCATTGGGGAGAGTCACGCCGGGGGTGTAATCATCGTTGTAGCCAGCAGCCTTGATAGCTGGGACGCCGACGCCGATGATAGGCACTGACCCGAAGCCAATACCAGTATTCAGGCCTCCAGTAGAGAAGTTGTTAGGATCCTTCGCCTTAGCGAAAGTAGTCGGGTTGATGACAACCGCGTCAAACGGGGAACCTTTCGGCCCGCTGAACGGATTCATGAGCACAAACTTCCCAGTCGCCGGGTTTGCAGCCGGAGACAGGGGAGATCCCATATTCAATGCAGGCA
>Ga0315912_10004968_pt1 | contig 12352 bp, 8 predicted proteins | sample VfabasoilMG_FD_204469 | JGI IMG/M metagenome (GOLD analysis project Ga0315912, IMG submission 204469) | Garden soil microbial communities collected in Santa Monica, California, United States - V. faba soil | ecosystem: Environmental > Terrestrial > Soil > Garden | place: USA: California... | reverse complement strand
GCGTATCAACGGGGTCGAGGATGCCGTCATCCCACAGCCTGGCGGTCGAGTAGTAGGGCGACCCTTCTCGCTCGTACTTGTCGAGAATCGGCCCTCGAATCGACTGTTCCTCGTCGGCGCTGAGTGGCTTACCCTCGCGCGCGAGCTGATCGCGCTTCACAGTGGTCAGTACTCCGGCGGCCTGCTCGCCACCCATGACCGAGATGCGGGCGTTGGGCCACATCCAGAGAAATCGCGGATCGTAGGCACGTCCGCACATCCCGTAGTTGCCGGCACCGAACGAGCCGCCGATGACGACGGTGAACTTCGGGACGACCGAGTTGGCGACGGCATGAACCATCTTCGCGCCATCCTTCGCGATGCCGCCTCGTTCGTATTGCCGCCCGACGATGAAGCCGGTGATGTTCTGGAGGAAGACGAGGGGAACGCCGCGCTGATTGCACAACTCGATGAAGTGCGTTGCCTTGAGCGCAGACTCGGAGAACAGCACGCCATTGTTGGCGACGATGCCGACGAGGAACCCGTGCAGGCGGGCGAAGCCAGTGACAAGCGTGGTGGCGTAGCGCTGCTTGAACTCATCGAAGCGCGATCCGTCCACGATCCGCGCGATGACTTCGCGGACGTCGTACGGCTTGCGGACGTCGGCGTTGACGATCCCGTAGATCTCCTTCGGGGCGTAGGCCGGTTCTTCGGGCGTCGTCATGTCCGCCGGAAGCTGCTTGTGTGTGTTGAGCGTGCCGATGATCGTTCGCGTCTGCTTCAACGCATGGTCATCGTCTTCGGCGAGGTAGTCGGCCACACCGGACAGCCGGGTGTGGACGTCCGCCCCGCCGAGTTCCTCGGCGGTCACGTCCTCGCCGGTCGCCGCCTTCACCAGTGGGGGACCGCCCAGAAAGATCGTCCCCGTGCCTTTGACGATGATCGTCTCGTCCGACATCGCCGGAACGTACGCGCCGCCGGCGGTGCACGATCCCATCACCACGGCGATCTGCGGGATGCCGAGCGCCGACATCTGAGCCTGGTTGTAGAAGATGCGGCCGAAGTGTTCACGGTCGGGGAAGACCTCCGCCTGCAAAGGCAGAAATGCGCCACCGGAGTCCACAAGATAGACGCACGGCAGGTGATTCTCGAGCGCGATCTGCTGTGCTCTGAGGTGCTTCTTCACCGTGATCGGATAGTAGGTGCCGCCCTTCACTGTGGCGTCGTTGGCCACGATCATCACTTCGCGGTCCGAGACCCGGCCGATTCCCGTGACCAGGCCGGCACCGGGCGCCTCGTTCTCGTACATGTCCCAGGCGGCTAGCGCCGATAACTCCAGCAACGGAGAGCCCGGGTCGAGCAGTCGATCGATGCGCTCACGGGCGGGGAGTTTGCCCAACTCACGGTGGCGCTGAAGGTAGCGCTCACCTCCACCGGCTCGAGCTTTGGTCATCTGCACTCGAAGCTCGGCAACCAGGCTCTCCATGCGACTCGCATTGCCGCGGAAGCCGGCATCGGATGGATTGATCTGCGTGTCGAGGCGATCCATAGCGATTGTTGGGGATTATAGGAGGGTTCTCTCGCGTATCAGGCGTATGTAGTTGTTACAAACTGTCTGATTTGACACGTCAGTGCGCACTTGTGTATTGATTGCAGACGGCCTGTGCTAGTGTAAAACCCCGGGGGGATTTTGCTCGTTTCTACTCACCCATTCTCGAACAGACGCCGTCGGCGAGTGCTCGCAATCGACGAGCAGTGCTCGATGACCGGCTTGCTTCAGTCAGTGGTCGAAGCCGAACGCTACGACGTGCGCAGCGCTCGGACCGGAGCCGATGGCGCAGAAGTCTACAAGCAATGGCGACCAGACGTTGTTTTGACCGACCTGTCCCTGCCGGACGTGGACGGGATCGAGTTGCTCCGTCGGCTCAAGCAGTTAGACCCTGAGCCCGAGGTCATCGTTGTCGGTGGTCAGGGGACGATTACCAGAGCCGTCGAGGCCGGACGAGCGGGCGCCTTCTTCTTTCTCGAGCGCCCAGTCTCTGAAGATGGGTTGATCGACCTGTTGGGTAAGGCTGTCAGCCGTATCGACGAGCGCGTCGAGCATCAGCAACTCAAGGATCGGTTACGCGGGCAGTACAGCTTTGCGAGCGTGATCGGTCAGAGCTCGGCCATGATGACGCTGTTCGAGTTGGTTGAAAGCGTTGCGGCAAGCGACGCCAACATCCTGATTCAAGGCGAGAACGGTACTGGCAAGGAGCTGATCGCCAACGCGATTCACTACAACTCGCACCGCGCAAGTGGCCCCTTCATCAAGATCAACTGCGCCTCCATTCCACGAGACCTGATCGAGAGCGAGCTCTTTGGCTACAAGAAGGGCGCGTTCACAGGAGCCGCTGCGGACAAGATCGGGCTCGTCGAGATGGCGGAGGGTGGCTCGCTGCTGCTCGACGAGATCGGCGAGATGCCGGCCTACCTCCAGACGAAACTCCTGCGCGTCCTTCAGGAGCGCGAGTATCGTCCGATCGGCAGCGATCGCGTGGTGGCAGTGGACTTCAGGTTGATCTGCGCGACCAACGTGGATCTCGAAGTGGCGCTGCGTGACGGGCGGCTGCGCGAAGACCTGTATTTCCGGATCAACACGATCAGCGTGCGCGTGCCGCCGCTTCGTGAGCGGACCGAAGACATTCCGCTCTTGTGCAATCACTTCCTCTCGAAGTTCAACCAGCGTTATCAGAAGTCGATTCGCTCCGTCTCGCCATCGGTGTATCACCTGCTGATTCGCAACCGGTGGGCAGGCAACGTCCGCGAGCTGGAGAACGCCATTGAACGGGCAGTGCTGGTGTGCAAGACAGGGGAGATTGCACCCGCAGATCTGCCGGACTCTGTGCGCGACAGTGCCGCCAGCGCGCGCGAGTTCACGATCCCACCCCATCGCACCCTGGCCGAGATCGAGCGGATGGCGATCCTGCAGACGCTCCAGCGCACGAACTGGAACAAGCAGGAGGCCGCGCAAATCCTCGGCCTCTACCGGCCCACCCTTTACAGCAAGATGAAGAAGCACGAGATCCGCGACAACCGGGCCTCGCGGCGGGCGGCCGCTCGCCGCTGACTTTCGAGTGGACGCGGTTGTGGCGTCCCATACGCCGCGAACTGCGTCTCTGGGGACAGGCCGCCTGGCGGGCTCTGGTCGGTCTTGTCAGCCGGAACGACCTGACGCACGCTGCCTCGATCGCCTACTACTCGTTGCTGTCGCTCTTTCCGTTCCTCCTGCTCCTCCTCTCAATCCTTGGAGTCGTGACCGCCGATGAAGCCGATCGGGCGAAGGTGCTGAGCTTCGTCTTCCGCTACTTCCCGACGCGCATCGACTTCATGGCTGACCAGCTGGATGCCTTCCGCGCGGACAGCGTTCGTATCGGTGTGGCTGGCGGGCTTGGGCTCGTATGGGCATCGCTCGGGTTCTTTGGTGCCGTCACGAGTGCGGTGAACGAGGCATGGGGAGTCGAGAAGCAGCGCAGCTTCTGGAAACATCGACTCGTATCGTTCCTGCTGTTGGTTGCCGCCACCGTTGCGATGGCCGTCGCGTTGGTCGTCGTGAGCTTCATTCAGGTGGCAGAGACGTCACGCGTGGGCCAACTACTGGCGAGCGCACCGTGGATCGTCCCACTGCAGACATTCGTCGTCAGATACCTGGCAATGGTGCTTCTGATGTTCGGCACCGGCCTCGTCTTCTATTTCATTCCGAATGCCCGCACTCGATTCCGCGATGTATGGGTCGGCGCCATTCTGACCGGGCTGCTTTGGCGAGTCGCTCTGGAGGGGTTCTCGTGGTACATCCGTCAGAACCAGCGGCTCAGCATGATTCACGGGTCGATCACGACAGTGGTCGTCTTTCTCCTCTGGATCTACATCTCGTCGGTCATCCTGATGTACGGCGTCGAGTTCACGGCGGCGTATGCGCGACTTCGTCGCCATCGAACCGAGACGATGCCGGCGGCAGCCACTCCTAGGGAATGAAGGCTCTCGGCTTCAGGCTCTCGGCTCTCGGCTCTGGGCTCTTGGCTTTCGGTTCGGTGCTCCTGTCATCGAACAGCGTTGCCGCACAGACTCTCGTCTCCATCAAGGAAGAGATCGAGATCGGGCGTACGGCAAACGAACAAGTGCGCAAGCAGGTCCCCGAGCTGAAGGACTCTACGGTGACCCGTTACGTTCGCGACGTTGGAAAGCGGCTTGTGAGCGCGGCACCGGGTGCGAAGTATCCGTATAGTTTCGCGGTGGCGGACCTACCGGAGATCAATGCCTTCTCGCTCCCGGGTGGCCCGGTGTGGATTAACCGCGGCGTCTTGAGCAAGGCAGCAAACGAGTCGCAGGTTGCGGCCGTGCTCGCGCACGAGGTTGCGCATATCGCGTTGCGCCATGGCGCGGACAGGCTGACGCAGGGCATGGTGGCGAAATGGGGCCTGGGTCTGTTGGGTGCATTGCTCGGCAACACCGGTGGCGCGGGAACCGCGCAGGCAGCGGCGAGTGTGCTGACCGGCAGTGTGTTCTTGAAATTCAACCGCGCCGAGGAACGCGAGGCTGATGAAGCCGGGATGACAATTCTCACGCGCTCGGGATGGAGCGGTCGCGGGATGGTCGAGCTGTTTCAGCTGCTCGCACGCCAGGCGAGTCGCGATGAGAGCAGCGTCGATGCCTTCCTCGCGAGTCATCCATCGCCGCAGGATCGCCTCGACAATCTTGCGACCCAGGTGAAGCGACACAAGGGTGGCACGCGCGACAGCGAGCGGTATCGATCGGTCAAAGCGCACCTCGCCCGCGTCATCACGCCGCGGTCGAGGGATAATCGCTGAAGTGCCGAATCGTCTCGCCGCAGAACAGAGCCCTTACCTTCTCCAGCACAAAGACAACCCGGTCGACTGGTACGCGTGGGGACAGGACGCGTTCGACCTGGCGCGCCGCGAGAACAAACCGATCTTCCTCTCGGTTGGTTACTCGACCTGCCACTGGTGTCACGTCATGGAGCACGAGAGCTTCGAGAACCCGGTGATCGCCGAGGTGCTCTCGCGCTACTTCGTCTCGATCAAGGTCGATCGCGAGGAGCGCCCGGACGTGGACCGCGTCTACATGACGTTCGTCCAGGCCACGACGGGATCCGGTGGATGGCCGATGAGCGTGTGGCTGACGCCCACTCTCGAGCCCTTTTATGGCGGGACGTACTTTCCCCCCGAGGCGCGATGGGGCCGCCCCGGCTTCGTGGAAATCCTCGAAGAGATTGCGCGGGTCTGGCGCGAGGAACAACCGAAGGTTGAACAGTCGGCTGTCACGATCATGGGGCGCCTGCAGAGCATGCGCTCGACCGGCGAGCCCGGACGCGTTCCCGATGCCGGCGTGCTCGCTCGCACGGTGGGGGAGTTCGCCTCATCGTTCGATTCCCGTCGCGGCGGTTTTGGCGGGGCGCCGAAGTTTCCACGGCCGAGCGAGCTGTTGTTCCTGCTCCGCGAATGTGCCCGGACCGGAGCGGCCAACGCCAGAGACATGGTGCTGATCACCCTGCGCGCGATGGCGTTGGGCGGCATGCGCGACCATCTCGGCGGCGGGTTCCACCGGTACTCAGTCGATGCCGACTGGCGAGTGCCGCACTTCGAGAAGATGCTCTACGACCAGGCACAGCTCGTTCTTGCCTACGCCGAAGCCGCGCAGGTCACGGGCGATCGTTTCTACGCTGATGTCGCGCTCGACACGCTCGACTACGTCCGCCGCGATCTGACCTCGCCTGGTGGCGGGTTCTTCTCCGCTGAGGACGCCGACAGTATTCCACCGGAACACGCGCACGAGCCTCGTCCCCACAAGATGGAGGGCGCGTTCTACATCTGGCGCGATGACGAGATTCAGGACGTCCTTGGCGAGGATGCCGCCGTGTTCAAGGCGCGGTTCGGAGTGCTACCAGACGGCAACGCACCGAACGATCCTCAGGGCGAGTTCACAGAGAAGAACTTGTTGTATACGGCGCGCTCGCTTGACGATGTGGCGTCGATGACGGGGCGGCCTGCTGAAGAGGTGATGGACGCGCTGCGTCGCGCGCGTCCGCTGTTGATGGGGCGCCGGGGCTCGCGACCGCGCCCGCATCTTGACGACAAGGTGCTCACAGCTTGGAACGGGCTGATGATCGCCGCCTTTGCACGCGCGGCCCGCACGATCGACGCAGCCGAGTCGTACCTCGGAGACGCGCAGAAGGCGGCGCGATTCGTGCGCGAGCATTTGTGGCAGGCATCCACCCAGACGCTCCTGCGGCGTTATCGCGAGGGATCCGCGGGCGTGGACGCGTACGCCGAGGACTACGCCTACTTGATATTCGGTCTGCTCGAGCTGTTCCAGGCTGATGGTGACCCCGACTGGCTGGAGTGGGCGAGCACCCTGCAGCGGCGCCAGGACGAGCTGTTCTGGGATCCCAATGATGGCGGATGGTTCAGCACGACGGGCAAGGATGCATCGGTGTTGTTGCGCCTCAAGGAGGACTATGACGGCGCAGAGCCCGCGGCAAGCTCCGTGAGCGTCATGAATCTCCTCGTGCTCTCGCACCTTGGCGTTGGCGATTTTTCGAGTCAGATCACGCGCACCCTTGGTGTCTTCGCGTCGCGGCTCGCGCAATCGGGCAGGGTCGCACCGATGATGCTCGCTGCGCTCTCCACCTATCACTCCGGCACGCCCCAGCTCGTCATCGTCGGTGATCCAGCTGCTGACGACACGAAAGGGCTTCAGGATGTCGTCGTGCACCGTTATCTGCCGACGACGATAGTCGTTCCGCTCGCGCCTGCGACGCGAGCCAGGCTCGCGGAGTTGCTCCCATGGACCGCGACCATGAGAGAGGTCGAGGGGCATGCAACCGCGTATCTGTGTCGCAACTTCGCATGCGAGTCTCCGACAGGCGACGCGAGTGAGCTGGAAAGATTGCTCGATCGAAAGTGATCTGCATTAGAGTAGGGAACAGGATGGAGATCCCGCTCGACATCTGGCTTCGCGGTGAGAACCACGCCACGAGTCATGTCATCAGCGTCGCCAGTAGCGAGCCGCGACGGTGGACCGATGCCGATGTGACCGCTGTGCTCGTGGGGATGTTGCGCGCGCTCGAGCAGCAGAAGAACCCCAAGGCCGACGACACCCGGCCGGTGGCGATGCGAGGTTTCAGCTGGATCGTGAACCCGTACGAAGGCGGCGGAGTTGTGATCGCGCTCGAGTTATCACTCGGTGCCGTGATCGCCGGACCCTTCGATATCGCAGAGCGCGATCTGAGCACGATGATCCAGCAAGTGATGGCCGCTGAACGTGCGGCGACACCGGGTGCGGGTTCGACGTTAGTGCACTAGGACCGGGAACGAAGGACGAAGCACCAAGGACCAAGTTGGGGCGACTGGGGTAAGCGCGGTTACTCAACCAGCGGGGCGAAGCCGCCGGCTGAGTCCGCGTCGGAATCGGACGGACGCTCCCTCGACAGGCTCAGAACATCCAAGCCGGTCGAGGGAAGGTATGAGGGTGCCGCCCAGGAGAAGGCGACTTGCGCCCGGCCAAACCCGGATCCAGCATATCCCAGTCGACCCCCGCAAGATCCGCCTAAAACCTCTGTGTATACAACACTTTAGAGGCGGCTCGTCTATCCAGAGTACCGAATCGGTCGCGGATCGGGTCCTCCACCCAGTTATGGGTGTACACGACGTAGAGGTCGTTTCCGGGCTTCAGAATCCATCGATATCGCGACTGCCATCCGAGCACGCGGCTCATCGTGTCGTACTGAAGGATGTTCACGAGCGCCATGAACGGCGTGAACTGCGTGTCGGCCACACCGCGGAAGACGTTCGACGTGAAGCTCCCCTCGGCGAGGTCGACGTCATTCCACTCGCCATTCAGACTGACGATGTAGCCGGGTCGCGCCCTAACAGTGAGACCAAGGATGGTCTGATTGCGGTGGCCCGAGTAGAACCCTCCCGTTTCGAATCGCCCATTCAACGCGAGCGTGCGCCGATTGGCGCTCTGTCCGCGAATCGCAAATCGTGTGAAGCGATACTCGGCGCCCGCCGGCATGATGATGCCCGGCGCGATGTTGAACGGGCGGTCCAGCATCACGTAGGTCGGATCCACCTCGACTCCTACGTTGTCCTGACTGTGGAACTGTACGTTGAACACCGTCAGGTTGAGGGCGCGCTCCAGTAGTTGGTTGTGGAGGTCGGTCACGACCTCGAGGTTCGCGTCGTACTCGGTGCGGCGGATGTAGCGGTGATTCTGCGGACGTGGACCGTAGTAGACCTGGCTGCGGTAGCGCCGATAGTCGCGGCGCAAGACGAAGCCGACCGACGGGTCGAAGTTCCGCTGCACCTCACGCGCATCAAAGCGGAGCTGCCAGAGGTCGTTCGGGTACTCGATGCCGGCGCCGAACGCGTTGGCGCGATCCCGGACGCCCGGCGCGCCGGCGTGCAGCATCCATGCGGTCGCCGACAGGTTCTGGTTGCCTCTGAATTGTGACGTGGCCAGGCGTGCGTCAACGCCGACCGTCTGACTCGCATCCAGCTGATCACCGGTGCGGGCATCTCGTCTGGTGTAGATGGCACCGAAATACGACTGCTGCAACACACGCCGCTTCACGCGCGCGACCAGGAAGTCCTCCGGAATGAACTGGCCGTCGTCGGCGCCAGTGCGCACCTGGAGAAAGCCTACGTCCTGGCCGCCCATTTGTCCGGTGAACTTCGTGCCGAAGTCGATCTTCTGCGGTGTCGCGTCAGCACTGAGGCCGATGCGCCGGCTGAAGAACGGTTGAATCTGCGGGCCGCCTGCGCTGTCGCTGGCGAAGTCGAAGAACGTCGCGCCGTCGAGAAAGAAGTCGCGGCGCTCGGGAAAGAAGAGCGAGAAGCGCGTGAGGTTGACCTGACGCTGATCGACTTCGGTCTGCGCGAAGTCGGTGTTGATGGTCAGGTTCGCGCGGACGCCCGGCGTCGGGTTGTAGAACAGATCGAGCCCCGCGTTTGCCTTCTCCTGCGAGCTTCCTCCGTTGAGCCCGCCGAACGACTCCGATGTCAGCAAGCCGTACGGCTTCACGTCGAGGCCGAGCCCCTGCGTCACGTTGGTGATACCGGTGATGTGACCGGCGTTGGTCATCCGTCTCAGACCCTGGTTGCGCGCCCATCCCATCCAGATGCTGTCTTCGTTCTTGCGGCGAACCGTGCGCTGAAAGTTGAAGCCCCAGGTGTCGTTGTTCGGATCGAAGTTGAGTGTGCGGAAGGGAATCTCGATCTCGATCGTCCAGCCGATCTCGCTGTGGCGCACGCGCGCGTTCCAGATGCCGTCCCAGGCGCGGTTGTCGCCGTTGATGCCGAAGAGCGAGTCGGCCATCAACCCCGAGGGATTCATCTCGAAGAAGTAGCCCGAGCGTTCGTCGAGGAACGTGTCGATCGTCCACATGAACCGATCGTCCGATCCCAGGAACTCGTCGCGGCGGCGCTGGAAGCCGAGCCACTTGTCGGGCTCTGAGTCGTAGCAGGTGACGCCCATGTAGATGGCGTCTTTGGTGAAGATGATGCGAACCTCAGTGGGCTCGGTTGCTGGTGTGCCGTTCGCTGGATCGATCTGAATGAAGTCGGCTGCTGGCACCGCGCGCTGCCAGGCTTCTTCATCGAGACGCCCATCCACCGTGATGCGCTCGGTGTCGTGGATGCGTGTCGCCTGAATGCTTCTTCGTGTGGGGGCGCCCGCTTCGGGGGTCTGTGCGTCAGAGCTGAGGGGGAGTGCCGCGACGATCAGAAGTGTGAACAGGGGTTCGAAGACACGACGCGCCGAAACCGAAATCAATAGGAACCATCCTTTTAATGACCGTTAGAACTACGACAAAGACTGGTGTTGTGTTGACCTCTACCAGACTCTTGGTAGGGCACGGGAGAGTTGCGGGAAGACGGCTTCTGCGGCGTCCTTCACTGCCATATCAACGATCGACGAGGCGGGTGTTGCATCGATGTTGATTTCCGCCGTGAATGCGCCTTTCATCTTCGCCTGCTGAAGAAGTCCCGCTGCCGGATACACGATGGCCGATGTTCCTGCGGCGATGAACACGTCGCAGTCGCACGCTGCTGATGCCGCGTGCAGATCGGCGGGAGAAAGTGCCTCACCGAACCAGACGACGGCGGGACGCGCCAGTCCGCCGCAGCCTGGACACGTCGGAGGTTGCGCAGGCAGGGGCACGTGCTCATCGCGCCACGGCGAGGTGCCGCAACGATTCCAGCAGGAGAGCTCCCAGATCGATCCGTGCAGCCGCACGAGACGTTGCGTCCCCGCACGCAGGTGAAGGTCGTCCACGTTCTGCGTGATCACCGTGCACGTCGTCGAGTCTCGTGTCCATTGCGCGAGCACATCGTGCGTGGCGTTCGGCTGGCAGGCGGCGATCGTCGCGCGTCGCCACTCGTACCACTCCCACACAAGTGTCGGATTTCGCGCGAAGGCCGCGGGGGTGGCGAGTTCTTCGGCGCGGAACGATCGCCACAAACCGCCGGCGCCGCGGAATGTCGGAATACCGCTCGCAGCCGACACGCCGGCGCCCGTCATCACAGTGACGCGTTTCGCGCGCCGGAGTTGTTCTGCAAGTTTTTCGATCACGACGTGTCACGTAGCGGCGGGCCTTCAGGGCCGCCGTTCCAGGCGAGTCTAAAGACTCGCCTCTACATGCTACATTCGCTGAATGTCCGATCGAGAGTTCGCGTTCGAGATGGCGGTTGCTGCTGTGCGCTACGGCGCTGGCGTCACGCGCGAAGTGGGAATGGAGCTCGCCGATCGAGGGTTCCGTCGTGCACTCATCGTCACTGATCCCGTGGTAGCCAAGCTTTCGCCGGCGCGCGCCGTTGTGGACTCGCTCGATGCGAACAACGTGCAATGGGTGATGTACGACGGCGTGCGCGTGGAGCCGACGGAGCAGTCATGGCTTAACGCGATCGACTTCGCGCGTGGGCACGCATTCGACGCGATCGTCGCGGTTGGTGGCGGTTCGTCGATTGATACGGCGAAAGCGGTGAACCTCTACACGAGCTATCCACCGGCCGACTTCCTCGACTACGTCAACAAGCCGATCGGGAAGGGACTGCCGGTTCCCGGCGCGGTGAAGCCGCTCTTCGCGATTCCGACGACGGCGGGCACAGGCAGTGAGACGACCGGCGTCGCCATCTTCGACCTGGTGCGACTGCACGTGAAGACCGGCATCTCGAGCCGGCTGCTCAAGCCCACGCTTGGCTTTCTCGATCCCGATCACACGCGCAGCGCGCCGCCTGCAGTAGCGGCGTCCTGTGGTCTCGACATCCTGTGTCACGCGGTCGAGTCGTACACAGCGATTCCATTCACCGATCGGCCGAGGCCAGACCGGCCTTCTGCCAGACCACCCTACCAGGGCGCCAACCCGATCAGCGATGTCTGGTCGCTCGAGGCCATGCGCATGGTTGCGAGTCACCTCGTACGGGCAGTCGAGGATCCAGGTGACGACGAGGCGCGAGCGAGCATGGTGCTGGCTGCGTCATTCGCTGGAATCGGATTCGGTAATGCGGGCGTGCATCTGCCGCACGCGATGGCCTATCCAGTTGCAGGCGGAGTGAAGCAGTATCGGGCGCCCGGTTACCCGGACCACGCGCTGGTGCCGCATGGCTTCTCGGTGATTCTCAACGCGCCCGCCGTCTTTGCGTTCACTGGTGAGGTGAGCCCGGATCGGCATCTCGAGGCCGCGCAGGCTCTGGGGGTGGATGTGTCCCGGTGCCGGAAAGAGGATGCAGGTCGCGTGCTTGCCGATCGCATCATGTGGTTCATGCAGCGATTGAACGTTCCGAATGGGCTCGGGGCGGTGGGCTACTCGTCGGCTGATATTCCCGCATTGGTCGAGGGCACGCTCGCGCAGGAGCGGCTCACGAAGCTCTCGCCACGCCCCGTCTCTCGTGAAGAGCTCGCGCGGATTTTCGAAAGCGCGCTCTAGCCGTCAACTCCCAACCTCCAACTCCCAAGGACAAGTGTTTCTTGGGAGTTGGGAGTTGGGATTTGGAAGTTAACAAGGATCACTTCGCAAGAGGGTCTGGTCGAAGTTGGAAGTGCGCCGCGAGCGGCTTCGTGCCCTTGCCGCCTTCGATCAGCCACGGCGTGCGATCGCCGTTGGCGGCCCACAAGCCGCGACCCTTCCAACCAGCCTTCGGATCGTCGATGCGGCCGTCGAAGCCCTTCGCATAAAAGCCCATCGGATACGGCACGCGCAGAACCACCATGCGCCCGTTCGCGAACGCGATGATGCCGTCGTTCAGGTTGCCGGTGGACATCGGCACATCGTATCCAAGGCCGAACGTGTTGTGCTGGTCCACCCACGAGTAGTAGC
>Ga0315912_10004967_pt1 | contig 12353 bp, 12 predicted proteins | sample VfabasoilMG_FD_204469 | JGI IMG/M metagenome (GOLD analysis project Ga0315912, IMG submission 204469) | Garden soil microbial communities collected in Santa Monica, California, United States - V. faba soil | ecosystem: Environmental > Terrestrial > Soil > Garden | place: USA: California... | reverse complement strand
CATCGAGGACAAGGTCCCGAATCGCGTCCGCAACAACGTCGACTTCGTCGGCGCTCGCGATACCCGCGGCCACGATCCTATCCCGTACCTCTCGAAAACTTAGCTCTTCAAACTGCTTCCCCTCACCGCGCACGAAAACGGGCTGATAGTAGGTCACGTCGGGCGATCGGAAACCAGCGTCGAGAACCAAGCGATAGAGTTTTTGTGCCACTTGCCAGTCGCAACCTCGGCGCGCGAACATTTCGCACGACATTGCTTGCAGTCGCCGGTGAGCCTCGGACGTGGGTTCCGTGGCACTCGTGTCGAGAGCCGGTTCCTCGCAAACCAAGACCCCTCCGGGGCGAAGTAGTTCCCGCATTTCTCGAATTGCTTCTTCCGGACGGGCGAGGTGCATGAGTGTCGCGCGGCAATAGGCAAGGTCGATGGATGAGCGCGGCAGGCCGGTATGGCTCACATCAGCTATCACGAACTCCACGTTCTCTAGCGATCGGTCTCGCGCCCGTGCTCGCGCGTGAGCGACCTGCTGAGCGCTAACGTCTATGCCGACGACGCGCCCGCTCCTTCCGACCTGCTCTGCCAGCGAACACGCCACCGCTCCGGTTCCGCAACCTAGATCCACAACGGTCATGCCAGGTCGCAGTTCAGCCCGAGTCAGTACTCCTCGCGTTCCGGCCTCGTAAACAGTATCGAGCAGCGCCAGCCTCTCGGCGCCGGCTATGCCCACCTGCATGGCGTACCGAGGGGCATGGTCGATGCGATGCGAATCTACTTGTTCAGCGTCCACTAGTCCTCCTTCGCAATGTTGTCGAGCGATGTTGAGCGATGATCTCGGTGCGTTTGCTTGTCTCGTGCAAGCTCTCGTGAACGTGCACCCACGTCACTCCACAGGGAGCGTTGTCGTCGACGCGGAGAAGAGCCGTGTTGATCTTTTTATCTGGAGAGCCTTCCTTCAGCAGTTCGAATACCGCGAGGGTGTGCCCGGAACCAGCGGGCTTTAGCTGCAAGCTATCCAACGTCGAACGCGGGCTACATGATCGCTCGGCGTGTAGGTCGTACAGCCGCGTCCAATACATTTCACGGGACATACGAATTCCAGTCGTGAGTACGACGTGAAAGTCCGAGGCCAGCGCGTCGTAAATAGACCTGACGTAGCGTTCCTCTTTAGGCACTAGTCCGCGCGACCAGGCGTAGAAGAGATCGTACCATCGGAGGATCTCGGTGGTAGCGAGGTGTTCCATTGAGAATTGTGGGTATGTTGCGTGAGTGCTGATGGGCATGGTCTTGTCTCGGTGTTGGGAACTGGCTCCCACTCCTCTGACCAGGGCGACCCTACGTCGTCGCAAGGCACGCCCACGCTATCGGCGCCGCTTTACCCGATCCGCGTAATCGCGCTTGAAGCTCTTCACCAGCGACTCGGCCCTGCCGTTGCTCTCGGGTGAGTAGGGCGTGGTGCACATTTCAAAGCCAATTCCGGCTCCAAAGTCGCGCGTCTCGTTCGAGGTGTAGATGCTGCCGTTGTCGGACAGCCACTCGATTGTCGCCGGAAGCTTGCGGGTTTGCGCACCGAATCGCGACTCGACGGCCTGCACCATCATGTCACGGATGTGCTCGCCGGACAGCGGCTCGGAGCGAGTAACAAGGCCAACGAGCTCGCGGTCGCAGCAATCGAGTGCGAAGGCGACGTTGACAAGTTCACCGTTCCAGCAGCGAATCTCGAAGCTGTCCGAGCACCAACGCAGGTTCGGCTTGAACGTGATGATGACGCCATCGTGCTTGCGCCGAGGACGGTTCCCAGAGCTGCTCTCGAGCAGCAGTTCTCCTGTTCATCGCTTCATCAGCCGGTAGATGCGCTTGGGGTTCACGCGCGGCTTGCCGGCACGAGCGCGAGGGCGGTTCAGAACCGCTGTAACTCGGCGGTAGCCGTAGCTGGCGCGCACGTTCACGATGGCTCGCACGTCGCTCAGAATGGCTTTATTCCCGGCTGATTCGGCAACTGGCGACGGTTCGGGCGTCGGCGCTGCGGCGGGGCGATCACGAACCTAGTCGAGCGCGATACCCGAGTGCCCGTGCGATTGCTTTCACCAGGTGCCGTCCTTCCTTCGCAAGTCGGACGGCCATCACACTTTTTTTTTCGCGCACGAGTTCCAGCGCGTCCCTGAGGATTTCAGTTTCTTGCGTCTTCCGGCCCAGCAAACGCTCGCGAAGCTGCTTCACCTCGAACGCCGGCACGAGCGGCTCCTCAGCTTGAAGCCCTGTAGCAGCTTCCGCGTCCATCGCCTTGCGCCACCCGAACAAGAGGCTCGGCGCGAACCTTCTACCGGCGAGCCACCGTCGAGACGCTCTCGCCAGGCTCTCCGTCTCGTCCAGCAGCCGACACTTCTCGACGGCACCACGCCATCGCCGGTTCCATCATTTCCCTGATTTTCAGACGCCATCGGACATCTCTTTCTCTTTGTTTCGAGGGTCCGGTTTCAACTGGGGGCTACATCAATTTGCCTCCTTTCGCATTGCGCGATGGAGGGGCACTTGCAGTTGCTCGCGCCAAGTTTCAAGCCTTGCCCTTGGCTGCGCAATCGTCGATCACTCGCCAGCCCGTTCGATCGTTCCGCTTGCTGCGCGGCCATAAACATGGGCTTCACGCAGCGCTTACGCTCTACTGCAGCTGCTGCAGTACGCTATGCGTCGATAGCCCACCCACTGATTCTGCTTCCTGCTAGCTGCGCGATTGGCAGCGAGCTCTGCGATCGGAGCGTTCGACGGTCTTGCCGCTGCTGAGGATGGCTGAGAATCAAGGACGCCCCAGGGCGCACCGAAATCCAATCGACGCACTGGTCGCGGTGCCTCGGAACCGATCACGAACCGTCACGCCAACGACGTCGCGCGAGCTCGACCAAGACGCGCCTCGAACCGAAAAAGTCGCAGTGCCCCCGCAGACCGGATTATTCAAGGGGATCGGTCCGCCCCAGCACGGACCCGAGTACGCCTGAGACGCATCCAGCACCCATTCCGCGACGTTGCCTCCCAGGTTGTGTACCCCCAAGTCGGTGCTGTCCCGAGCCGAGCCGTGCTCGACGGGGCCCGGTGGGAGGTGCTCTGCAGGCAGGTAGCGACAGGTTGTAAACGCCAAGGGGTCAGATGCAGAGATAGCCCCGCGTTCGACTACTGCGTGGCCGCAAATGTCGTTGTCCATGCCCCAAGGATAGACTGTCTCTTTGTCGAGATTGCCAGCAGCATACTCCCACTCGGCCTCGGTAGGCAGGCGTTTGCCCAGGACCTCGCAAGCTGCTTCCGCAAAGCTGTGGTCCACACAATTCAATGGGAATTCGTCGTTGTCCGCAGAATCTGTCCCGAGAAACGCACAGAAAGCGTCCTCGTTCGACGGCGGCGCCGCAACTAGCCCCTTAGCGATGAGACTCCGCAGGTCGCCTACCGTGAACTCCTCGACATCAATCGCGAACGGCGACACGTGGGTAAGCCTTTCAGGGTTGGGTCTTAAGTCTGCTGGGGGTAGCGCGAGGCTAACCGCTTCTGGCGTACCCAACCGAAAGACGCCACCAGCTATACACGCCATGCCTGGCGGTGCTTCCGTGCACGGCTCCTCGTATTGCGCCAGCCAAGGAGCATCCGCATCAGGCGGATAGGCGCCTGGCGGCAGAGCCTCGGACACAGTGGACAACACGCCGTTCGTTGGGTCGCAGGATTGGAACGGCAGTACCACGCCGACTCCGTAGCACTTCATGGAAAGCAACAGCTCGACGCGAGTCAATCCCTCCGCGCGGGGTAGCCGGGTCAGCAAGTCGACGACTCCTTCTGGACCTTGTGGCACGTTGCCCGCCTGGTCTGCCGCGCGGAACAACCGCGCGCGTAATAGCCATGTACGGTCGTCGACTGCCTTGATGCCGAAGGAAATCGGCCATCGCCCGGCGTCGCTGGCTGCTGCAAGCCGGAAACAGTCGTCGCAGCCGTTCCCGTCCTCGTCCAACACTTCGATGAGTAGGCGGTCACCCCACCGAACGAGCGGGACGTCCGTGCGCACACTTACTAGCCACTGCGCGCGAGCTGACTCGTCCTTCGGACCGCATCCACCGCTCAAGGTGCTGAGTGCAGCGATTGAGCATCCCACGGCTACGTGCTTCAACTGGTGTAACGGTCTCGCAGCCATCACGGAGATCCGTCCGCGTAGACACAGCGGAAACCTGCGCCAGCGTATTGGAGGTAGCTACGCCGAATGGCAACGAAGGTCGACCCAAAGGAGCTGCCCCAATCGCCTCCGCGGCGCGCCGGTAGCTGCCCCGCCTGTTCACACTTAGGGTCCGCAAGCGCTCCCGAGCTGCCCTGTGCCATCCAGCAATCGCATGCCTCGGGGTCAGCCGGATTGGGGCACCCGGTGGGATGGTACGGTACCGCGCTATCTGCGACGGCCTCGGAGAGGCTGCCGGCAAGATCCCGGACTCCGTCTCGAGAGACATCCGCAATCCCCGCGCACACAGTGGTGTCCTCATGGGAGCCGGGAGTCTCCGGCAGGTTGAGGGAGCCACACGCGCCTTGGAAGCGCTCGACAGAGGCCGCGCAACAAGTGGCAGCGGCGTCGCCCCACGGATGGCTGCGCCCGTCCCCCCGCCCACTGGCTGCATATTCCCACTGCGCCTCGGTCGGGAGCATGCCTCCGTCGGCTTCACAGGCGAGCTTCGCTGTTTCCCACTCGACACAGTTGAGCGGAAGACTGTCACTAGGGCGACCGGTCTTCGTCGAAAATGTGCAAGAGCGATTGATCTCTTGCACGGTCGGCAAAAGCGTTTCGGGAATTGCTGCCGATAGTCTCCGAAAACGAGCAATGGAATACTCGTCAACGTCCATGAAGAATGGCGACATCCGCACCGGTACGAGTCCCTGCCAGTTCACCGCGGTTGTATCCGTGGCCTGCTGTACGCCGGTGCCACCGATGATTGCGAAACCACCGGGCACACAGACACTACCCGCAGGTGGCGGGCCAGCGCAGGGAACTGGAAAGGCACCGGGCCAGCTGCCCGCGCGCGTGGCGGGGATGTCGCCGCCGTCCAACTCATCGATGGTTCCGACTTCGCCGCTATTGAGGTCACCATCCAAGCAGGTCGTAGAGTCGTCACCGGCTGGCGGGATACCACGACAATCTGACGCGAGGCTGATCCAGACGCGACGGATCCCGGAAGGCGGGAGAGTCAGCAGGGCTAGGCGCTCGATAGTAACCTCTTGAGGGGGCTCCAAGACGAAGGCCTCGGCGGCTTCCTTCACTTCAGCGTATCTCGCCAAGAAGAGGCGCAGTCTAAGAAGGACTGTGCGGTTGTTGCGCCCCTCCGGTGTGACGATCCCAAACGAAACAGGCCAGCTTGCAGCAGCTCGCACGATGAACTCACGCGAGTCTATGACGCCAGAGGAGTCTGTGACTCCGACCAGCAACGTGTCGACAGCAGCGTCCTTTGCGAGTACCGTGTTCGTCGCAACCTGCTCTGTTACGGGCGCGTCCGTGTCCACGTACACAACCAACTGCGGACGAGGTCCCTCCGCTGGTGGTTCACCGCACCCTACGACGGAGGCCAGCACTAATAGCCCAGCGCTCGGACGCATCAATGGGAAGCGTAGCCAAAGACCAAAACGTCGACTAACATAAACGTACGCGGGGGTTCGCACTCGCTTGAGGTAGTGACGCCATGAATCGTGCAGCATCGTTGCTTATCTCGGGGTTGATCGCGGTCGGCCCGGCGTGCAGTGCGGAATCAGGCACACCTAGCACGGCCGGAACGGGTGGCGGCAGCGGTAGGCCAGGCGCGGTGGCGAGCTTGAGCGCTGGCGCGCTGCAAGCTGGCGCGGGTTTAGCCGACGGCGTGGACTCGAGCGGCTCCGCGGGGAAAGGGGTAGCGGGGCAAGCTCACACGGAAGTTAGCGCTTCGTCCGACGCGGGCGAGGGTGGCGGCGACGCCGGATCTACTACACCAACGGGCGCGGCAGCCATCCTGAATCAATCCTGCATGACTTCAGCCGAGACGAAACCCTGCTGGGTATGCGAGGAGGAGAGGTGTTGTCAGACTTACGAAGTGTTTGCCGGCGTCGCTGAGGGAAAGCAGTTCGCCGAATGCGATGGGGGCTGCGAACACGACCCGGCTTGCATTGAAGCTTGCTGGCGGGAGTATCCCGCGGGCGCGGATGCCTATGCTCCTCGCTTGGCCTGCCTGCAGGCGTTGTGCGCGAGCGAATGCGGCGTTAGCGATCCGGGCTTCCTGTGCACAGCCGCGCATTGCGCGTTAGAGCTCGTGTCTCTCATAGGAACTGCGAAGGGGCTCGTTTCGTATTCATGCGAAGCTGCTTGCGAAACCCTAGATCAGGCCTGTCGCGACAAATGCTTCGCCATGTATCCGGAAACGGAGCAGCCCGCACTGGAGCTGACCGCCTGCGCCCTTGCAAATTGCGCCGATGTTCAATGAGTCGACGCTCGTTTTAGTAGGGAGGGGTGCGTTCCAGCTCCAGCCCGCGCGACGAAGCAGGCGCTGGAGTGTGCCCCACCGGGCCGCCTGTGCTCGGCGGGGGCGAGCTAACTGCCCCAGGCTTCGGCGCTCGTTGCTGGCTCGCCCTTTTGGCGTCGGTTGAATGACCGGCCGTTTCTTTCGGAGGGTTTGTGAAAGGTCTGCTCGGCGCGGAGCCGGACTCTCGCGCCGCCACCGCGCCTGCCGATTGCGCGCTCCGCGGCGTGTCCCCGATCTCCTGCTCGTTCGGCTGCCGCGGAGGCACGGGTGCCAACACTGGTAGCGACGCGGACGGCGCAGTCTCGCGATTGGATTGTTGTTCACCGATCACAGCGGCCGCCCCGGCCGAAAGCAACACGCCAGCGGCAACGGCGAAACGGAAAATCTTTCGGCTGGCGCGGGGCGAAGAAGGCGGGCTCGTCCTCGGAAGCGCGATGGCGTTGAGAGCGCTGCATTTCTCCAGCACTTCGACGACGGGGCCGAAGTTGTCGAGTCGGTCTTGTCGCTGCTTTGCCAGACAGGCATCCAAGACAGCTGCCACGTCGGGGGGGAGGCCTCGCACGAGCTCTGCAGCCGACTGTACCTCTTCCTGTAGAAAAGAGGTGTACATCTGCGGGATGGATTCGTAATGCAGCGGACGTTTGCCTGAGAGCGCTTCGACAAAGACAACTGCGAAGGACCAGAGGTCGGTACGCTGATCTACGCGCTCTCCGTTGGCCTGCTCGCGGGACATGTAGTGGGGTGTGCCGAGCACCGCGCCCGTGTTCGTCTGCGTAACCAGGTTCAAACCATCGGGATCCATGAGCTTCGCGATTCCGAAGTCCAGCACCTTGACGGTGCGCTCAGCTGCTTCGCTTCGCGCAATAAAGATGTTGTCCGGCTTGAGGTCGCGATGGACGATGCCTTTCTGATGCGTAGCGAGTAAGGCTTGCGCAACGGGCAGCATGATCGCGGTCGCGTCATCGAGCGAGAGTGTGCCTACCTTCTCGCGATACTGCGCAAGGGTCTCGCCCTCGAGCAACTCCATCACCATCACCGGAAAGCCGTCGCTGTCATCGAACACGTCCTGAACCTGGATGACGTTCGGGTGCCGAATGGCGCTTGCTGCCTGCGCCTCGCGCAGAAATCTAGCCACCGAGTCCGGTTTCGTCCTGGCTTCGATCAAGATCTTTAGTGCCACCCTGTGACCGGTTGAGACGTGCTTGGCGGCGTACACCTCCCCCATTCCGCCCTTGCCTAGGCAGCGCTCGACCAGAAAGCGCCCCCCCAAGATATGCCCTGCTGGGAGTGAACCTTTCACCGGATTGGCCAACGCGCGCCACCCTATCTTGACACGCGCGGCGGGTCGATCAGATGCTCAGTGAAGCCATGAATCGCGGGACTGCACAGGCGATCCGGGTGCTCCTCTGGGCCGCAATCGCATCAACTCCAGCTGCGGCCCAGGCTGCGGAACCCGTGCAGGCCGAAGCCATCGAGAAGGGGCGCCTAGCCTACGAGCTCGGCCTGAAGCTTTCCGATGAAGCGCGCTGGGCCGAGGCGCTGCAGCAATTCCGAATTGCCGCGAAGGTTCAGGACGTGGCAAAAATTGAGTACAACATCGCGCTTTGTCAGCTTGCCTTAGGAGACTATGTCACGGCGTGGGAAGCGCTCGTAAAGGTTTTGCGAGCTCCTACGGGCCTTCCCGAGGAAAAGCTCGAACGGGCACGGGTATACCTCGCCGAGATCGAGCACATAATCGTGCACCTGGACTTCTCGATGGAGCCAGAGTCGGCGACGATTGCGATCAATGGGCGCGGGCTCATTCCTAGCAGCGCTGAGCAAGGCACGTTTGTCCTCGGCGCTCCCAACGAGAGCGAACTGCGAGGGCCCAAGCGCCATCTCAAGATCGTGCTGAACCCGGGAGTGCAGATTTTCCGCGCGACCCGGCCGGGGCATGAAGACGCCGTCAAGATCGAATCCTATCAGAACGGGGCGCACCCAGGGCTATCACTGGTGCTTCACCGTCTTCCCGGACGGATCTCGCTTCAGTCCGAACCGGTCAGCGGTGTGGTTCGCGTCGACACGCAGGAGGTTGGGGTTGCCCCCTTGCAGTTTGAACGCCCCGCCGGGGTCTACCGAGTGGAGGTATTTCACAAGGGCTACGACACTTACAGTACCCGGGTTGCACTAGCGCCCGGCCAGCAAATGGATCTCACGGCGCCCCTCCGCCCAACCGCGCCCCCCATCACGACCAAGTGGTGGTTTTGGGCGGGGGGCACCGCCTTGCTCAGCGGGGTGGGCGTCGTTACCTATCTCATCGTCAACGCGATGCAGCCCGGGAAAGGCCCCCCACCATACGAGACCGGAAATACGAATTGGCTCATTGAGCCTCAGGGGGTGAAGTTTTGAGTTGAGGGGAATCTTGGTTAGCACTCTCCCGTAGGAGTCTCTCAACGCTGCAGTCGAGCCAGCTTGGCAAGCCTTGCACGACGCTGTAAAACTCCGAATCCGTCGTAGCGGCACTGCGGCGAAAGTGCTCCCGCACTCCGTCGGCCAGGGTCTCGCGCGCCTTGGCAACCCATCGGGCCGCAGTCGCCCGATGCACTCCGTAGATCACTCCTATCTCGTCCACCGTTAGTTCTTCAACCAGGAAAAAGCGGAGCAAGGCGCGATCTCGCCCGACAAGGTCTCCGATGGCCGCCGCCACCGCGCTCCGAACCGCTTCGCCGTACACGTGAACCAGCGCGACGCCCTCGACGCTGTCGTTACCGACTACCTCGGCCAAAGCGTCCGTATCCCATGCATCTTTTGCGCGCTCTCCGGGTTCGGCCATCAAATTGTACGCGGCATGGACGAGCGCGACCCGCACCCAAGCAAGGAGCGGGCCACGGCCAGAGTAGGTTAGGAGTTTAGGGCCTCCGTTGTCTGAACCCACCGTGCAGCGAATGCGGACCCGCTGTACGACCTCATCACGCCGCGAATCGTCTAAACGAAGGCGCGTCAGTCCCTGCCGCGCTCCAGTTTGCAATAGCTCCTCGAAGGCGGCGCTCCCTGCCTTGTCTCGGCGCGCAGCGGCAAACGCGACGACAACGTCCTCGGCAATCAGTGTTCCAAGTGCGGTTGGACTGCTCACAAGGCCACTGAGATGACGGAAGAAATCTTCGTCGTCGACGCGGAACGCGGGGTGCGCTCTGCACGCCTCTGCGGCTGCCACCCTCAGCGCGACGAGAAACGCTTCAGCCACTTCCTCCGAAGGCTGTTCCTGTTCCATGGAGCGGCAGGGTAACCCAATTTTAGCGATTGACGTCCATCAGGCTTGCGAGCATCCCCAACGCGAAAGCAAGTGGTAGGAGAACGCTGAACGCAAGAGCATGCCCCGACGAATCGACCCTGCTTGCGCTGGTTAATGGCAACCTCTCGCCGCTTTTCGCCGGACCCATTCGCAAACACGTGGACCACTGCGACGCTTGTCAGGCCGCAGTCGCGGCTGGGATTCGCAACGCGGAAGCACTAGGGCGACCGAAACGAAATGCATCTGCGGAAGCGTTCGTGCCTGGAAAGATCGTGGCCGGGTACGAGCTCGAACGCGTGCTCGGGCTCGGCGGCATTGGCACGGTTTGGTCGGTGAAACGCGTATCGGACGGCTGCCCATTCGCTCTCAAGATTTTACGACTAGCGAGTGGGGACGTTGTACGGCGTCTGCACCGGGAAGCCCGTCTCGCGAGCGCGTTTGTTCATCCGAACCTGGTCCGTGTATTCGACGTCATAGAAGTCGGCGAGTCTCACACTCCTGCGCTGTTGATGGAGCAACTAGTTGGGGAGGACCTTGCGGTGCATTTACGGCGCGCCGCGCCGCTGGCAGTTGAGGTAGCCGCGAGGCTGTTTCGGCCGGTAGCCGGGGTGCTTCTTACTCTTCACGAACGCGGCGTAGTCCACCGTGACCTGAAGCCATCCAATGTATTCTTAGCTGCCGAAGGTGATGCCATGGTCGTCAAGGTACTCGACTTGGGTATGGCGCGCGCCCTGAACCTCGAACAAGCAACGCTCGCGACACATCGACTCACGCAGCCAGGTACCGTGCTCGGAACGCCTCGCTATATGGCCCCGGAACAACTGCGCGGCCAAGACGACATCAACGCGAGCGCGGACGTCTGGGCATTCGGATGCATGTTCTACGAGGCGTTGGCGGGGAATCCGCCGCTCGCGAGTAATCGTTATCCTGACATCCTTGCTGAGCTTGCGGCAGGACCGTTGCCGTCGATTCGGACGCGCATTGTGACGCTTCGCCCAGACGTGGCCGACATGGTGGACCGCTGTCTTTGCCTAGGACGTGCTGACCGGCCGTACACCATTGAGATCGACAACCTGCTGTCGCAATTCTGAAGCGCCACGAAGAACTTCTGCGACGCTTCCGAACGCCCCCGGTCTATCCGATAGCCGCAACCCGCGGCCTCCAGAGCCATATGGAGCGTGCCGTGAAATCCGGGGCTCTGCAAAAAAGACATCGCAAACGTGAAACACCGTGTGGGCGAATTTGCGCCCGCAGCTGGTCGAAGATGAAAGTGCGAACATGAAACAAGCTCGCCTCAAGATCGGGTACGTGAAGGTGGCTGCCTCAATCGTGTGTCTTGCGGGATTCACCAATTGCAGCTCAAGCGCCGCCGATGGCCAATCGACCGCGGACAACTCGAGTGTGTCGCTCGAGTCGAAGTGCATCAAGATGTGCCAGCACTTGCTCGCTAAGCCCCTATCCGGATGCTCCAAGCTGCTTCCCACAGACCCTGGTGATGTCGACGAGTGTCCGACCGAATGCTACCGGCATGTCACATCACGGGAGCCCGGCAAGCCGCCCGAGGCCACGGAGGCCGAGCTCGATTGCGCGACCGCGGCGCAGGACTGCCCAACCTGGAAAGCGTGTGGAGACCTTCTCTAGTGACTTCGCGATCCCGCGAAGCAACGGTCAGGGCGTTGCGATCCTGGGTCTGTATTGCCTTCGCAGCTAGTGTTGCTTGTTCCGGCGCCGCCGGCGACAAGAACATCGAAGCTCACGGTTCTCATCGTTCGTTGACGGGCTGGGCGATCGGGTACTACTTCGCTCCGGAGTACTTGAACGGTGCTGAGCCGGATCGGCCACCGATGGGCATCACCTTTGCGGCCGATGGGAGTTGGAGCCATACGTCGAGTGGCTTGACCGACGCTTCGGGTGAGTGGTCCTACCTCGGCTTCGAGGTTGCCATCAACGGCGTCGCACTCGAACGGTCTTCCAACTGCGCCCTCATCAACTATCAGGGGCGGAAGTACTACCGGGATGACGCGACCATTCCCGGTTGCCCCGACCGCACCGAACCATTGACGGAGGTCGAAAAATGTTTGACCGGTCGCTTCGAGGTTCGGCGTACCCTCAACACGACTGTCGAGATTTTCACCAAAGCGCGCAAAGCCAATAGGTTGGAAGTCTACGAGCAGGTATATTCCGGCGGCGAGGATAGCCACTTCACGCTGCTCGATCTATGGCGCGTGTCCGACGAACGCCTTTGCTACGAAGAAGGCGGTTGCTGGCCCCTCGATTGGGCCGAGATCGAAACGAGCCGAGCAACCCCCAAGGATCCGGGCTGCCGCTTGCCGGCCGGGGCGTCGACTGCGTTTTGCATGGCCACTATGGGGGTAAGCGCTAGCGGGTCGGGGTGCCAAACCTGGAACGTCGGTGGACCTTCCAACTACCTGTTGAGCTGCGACGAGCCCGGCAATACTTGCGACTGCACGAACGGCAACAAACTGATTTGGTCTGGCAGAGCAGGAAATCACGACAGTTGCGACGTAACCGTTCAGCCCCTCGCGCCGGGCGGCGAGCGGGCAGCGCGGGGGTAGCGGCGTACG
>Ga0315912_10004966_pt1 | contig 12355 bp, 13 predicted proteins | sample VfabasoilMG_FD_204469 | JGI IMG/M metagenome (GOLD analysis project Ga0315912, IMG submission 204469) | Garden soil microbial communities collected in Santa Monica, California, United States - V. faba soil | ecosystem: Environmental > Terrestrial > Soil > Garden | place: USA: California... | reverse complement strand
GCGAACATCGATCGGTTGTCTGGTTCCCCGGACGACCTGCATCCAGACACGAACGGCTACCACGCGATGGCCGAGGCGATTCAGCCGCTGCTCGAACGTTCGTTGTGACCGCGGACGTCGTCATTATCGGCGGCGGGTGCATGGGCGCGAGCGTCGCGTTCCACCTGGCACGACTCGGCATCACCAACGTTGCGCTGATCGAGCGCGAGCAGCAGCTCGGCACCGGCTCAACCGGCCGCAATGCCGGCGGCGTACGTCACCAGTTTTCCACGCCGGCGAACATCGCGCTGTCGATCGAATCGATCAGAGTGATTGACCGCTTCGAAGACGAGGTCGGCTTCCCGGCTGACTTTCATCAGGACGGTTACCTCTTCCTGCTCTCAGGCGAGCAGTCGGAGGCGGCGTTCCGCAAGAACGTGGAAGCGCAGCGGCAGATGGGCGTTGCCGTGGACTGGCTTACGCCCGCTGAGGCCGCGGCGCTTGCGCCAGGTCTTGCCGTGGATGGCGTCCGCGCCGCCACGTTCTGCGCGAAGGATGGCATTGCGGATCCGAACGGCATCACGATGGGATTCGCGCGAGCGGCGCAGGCCCTGGGCGTACGGGTGGAGCGCGACACCGAAGTGATCGGTATCGGCGTTGCGGCCGGCCGGGTGACGAGCGTAAAAACGACCCGTTCGACGATCGAGACGCCGATCGTCGTGATGCGGCCGGCCCCCACGCGCGCGCAATCGGCGCGATGGCCGGCGTGACCACGCCCGTCGATCCATTCCGCCGCCACATCTTCATCGCGCCGGCGCCAAAGACTGGCGTGCCCGAGTCGAAGATCATGGTCATCGACTTCGACACGACGTTTTATTTCCACCGCGAAGGCGCCGGCATCCTGTTTGGCATGGCGCCGGGGCCGAATGACGACGGTTCGACGTTCGATATGACGGTGCAGTGGGATTTCCTGCCGCAGGTCACGGAAACCGCCGTGCGCCGCCTTCCCGCTCTGGCCGACGCCGCGATCTCTCACGCCTGGGCCGGGCTTTACGAAACGACGCCCGACGCGAACCCAATTATCGGTCCGTCATCAGCCGTCTCAGGTTTCTACACCATCGCCGGCTTCAGCGGCCACGGTTTCCAGCACTCACCCGCGGCAGGCCGGATTCTCGCGGACGTCATCGCCGGGCGCGATCCGAAATTCGACCTGACGCCGTTCAGCGAACATCGATTCGCCGCCGGTCGTTCAAATCCAGAACACAACGTCGTCTGAGTATCTGTTCTCAGCTCGGCCAAGTTTTGAAAGTATTGTCCGTGCCTTCTGTGCTTTCCGTGTTTCCGTGTTGTGTTTGCTCTCGTTACTGCGTTTGCCAGCTTCCGTACATCGGGTTCGGTAGCGCGAACCATTTCACGCCGAACTCCGTGAACGCCCCTTCGCCCTTGGCGCGGATCGCCTGTGTGGTGTCAGGAAAATCCATGATGTTGTCGCCCACGTAGACGAGGATCTCGATCGGCGTGCTGCTGGCGGCGGTCTGACCGGCGGCGACGGCGCGATAGCGCGGCGTTTTGTCGGAGCTTGATGGCGCGCCTTCAGGACGGCAGATCACCGCATCGTGCTGCAGCGTCAGCCGGCGCATCATCTCCGCGGTGTCCGCGCATTCGATCTGCAGCCGGTTCGTGACGATCGCGATCCTGCCGCCGAGCGCCTTGACGCGCGAGAGAAACGCGGACGCGCCAGGCACGGCCGTCGATCGAAATTGCCGAACGAACGCGGTGAATCGCTCCGTGGAGTGCACAACGCCGTCGCGGAAGAGGCCGGCCTGATATTCGATGTTGTTAATGACGGTGTCATCGGCATCCAGGACCACGCCCCACGATCCCGCCTTGCGCCCCCGCGCGTCCGCCTCAACCCGCGCGGTGGCCAACCGATACGTCTGCACGGCGATCGCGACGTACTCCGCCGAGTTCTGCATCCACTTGATGTTCTCGGGAAGGGTGCCTGGCGCCGGCGCGGGCCGAGGACTCGTCGCTGGCAACGGCGGCGGCTGTTGAGTCTGTGGCGCCGCATGCGACGCGCATCCAACCAACAGCCCCACCAGACTCAGCACACAGCTCGCCTTTCGAAAGTTCCCCTTCATGTCCTTCATGCCCTTCATGGTTTCTTGCTCTTGGCGATCGCGCCGGGAATCTCATCGGCGCGTCGAACGACGGCCTCCGTGCCGTCCAGTTCCAGCTCTCCGCGCATCTGTCCGAAACCGTACAGCACCACGCACAGCTTCACGCCGGCGTTCCGCGCCGTACGGACGTCGATCATCGAATCGCCCACCAGCCACGTACTCGCGGGCGTCGTCCCATGTTCCTTCATCAGCGCGTGCATGCTCGCGGGATCCGGCTTGCGCGCGAATGCCGAGTCGCCGCCGATCACGCGCGGAAAGAATGACGCAAGGCCAAACGCCTCCAGGAGCCGGCGCGTTGGCGCCTCGGGCTTATTGGTCAGCACCGCAAGTTGATGCGCGCGCCTGAGTTGCGCGACGGCTTCTGGAATTCCCTCATACGGCCGCGTGTGATTGAGCAACCGGCGCCCGTAGATCTCGAGGAAGCGCTTCAGCGCGTCAGGTTCGGCCGGATGGAGACCCGCCGCCGCCAGCGCCCGCTCCACCAGCACGCGCGCGCCCTCGCCCACCATCATCGCCACGCGATCCACGGGCAGCGCGGCCGCACCGTAGGTTCCGAGCATTTCATTGGTGCTTTCCGCCAGGTCCAGCCGCGAATCGATGAGCGTACCGTCGAGATCGAAGACAACAAGGGCCATCGGCTGCGAACAATATTAGACTTGTCGAACAAAGGATTCCCCATGACTCGAAAGACGCGAGAGTTTTCGGTTCGGCTTCGCTCTGTTGGCGTCGCGCTGCTGTCGCTGGCCGTTGGCGCCGGCGTGATCGCGCAAGGCGGGGGCGGCGGACAGACGCAGCCCGCGCCGATCAATCCAACCACCGATTCGATTCTGAAGAACTTCACGTTCCGATCGATCGGCCCGGCCGTCATGGGCGGACGCGTGGACGACATTGAGGGCGCCATCAACGATCCGTTCCTGATGTACGCGGGATTCGCCACGGGGGGCCTGTGGAAAACCACGAACGGCGGACGCACCTGGACGTCGCTGATGGACAACATCGTGACGTCTTCGGTCGGCGACATCGGCCTGGCGCCAAGCGATCCGAACATTGTCTACGTCGGCATGGGCGAACCGAACGGCCGGCAGAGCTCATCGATCGGCGACGGCGTGTACAAGACGACGGACGGCGGACAGACGTGGACGCACCTCGGGCTGGCGGACACGCAGACGATCGGCCGCATCGCCGTCCATCCCAAGGACCCGAACATCGTGTTCGTCGCGGCCACCGGACATCTGTTCGGACCGAATGAAGAGCGCGGACTGTACAAATCGATCGACGGCGGCAAGACGTGGGAGAAATCGAAGTACATCGATCCCGACACGGGCTTCATAGACGTCGCGATCGACCCGGTGACGCCCAACATTGTGTATGCCGCGTCGTATCAGCGCCGCCGCACGTGGTGGGGATTCAACGGCGGCGGCCCGGGCAGCGGTCTGTGGAAATCAGTCGACACGGGCAAGACGTGGGCGAAAGTGTCCGGTGGCGGATGGCCGAGTCCGCCGGACGGCATCATCGGCCGCATCGGCCTGGACATTCATCGCGCGAACCCGAAGATCATCTACGCGATCGTTGAAGTGGGCGCCGAAGCCGGCATCCAGGTTGGCGTGGGAGACGACGGTGGTCCTGGCAACAGCGGCGACGGGCAGCGCACGCAGAACGGCGGACCCAACCGCAGCGGCGTGTGGCGCTCGAACGATCAGGGCAAGACGTGGACGTTCCTCACGAACGTGAACAACCGTCCGATCTACTACAGCCAGATCCGCGTCGACCCGTCGAATCCAGACAAGCTGATTCAAGGCGGCGCCACCGCAATGATTTCCACCGACAGCGGCAAGTCGTGGCGCGGCGTGCAGGGCACCGGTCACGGCGACTATCACGCGTTCTGGATCAGTCCGAAAGATCCGCGCGTGGTGGCCGTGGGCCACGACGGCGGCATCGACATCAGCTTCGACGGCGGACAGACGTGGGATTACCACAACAACATGCCGCACGGTCAGTTCTACCAGGTGTCCGCCGACATGCGGCGTCCGTATTACGTATGCGGCGGTCTGCAGGACAACGGATCGTGGTGCGGCCCGAGCGCGGTGCGATCCGGCAGCGGCGCGGTCAACACCGACTGGTTCAACGTGGGCGGCGGCGACGGCTTCTACACGCGTCAGGATCCGAGCGACTGGCGCATCATTTATTCAGAGTCGCAGAACGGCGCAATGAGCCGGCTCAATCTTGCCGACGGATCGAGCCGCAGCGTCAGACCGCAGGCGCCGGCTGCGGCGCCACGCGGTGGTGGCGCGGGGCCGGCCGCGGGCGCAGCACCTCCAGCCGGCGGCGGCGCCGCCGCAGCTCCGCCGCCGCCTCCTCCTCAGGGCGGAGGCCGGGGCGGCAACATCATGAACGTCAACGCGGCGCCCGAACCGTTCCGCTTTTACTGGAACACGCCGATCGAACTCTCTCCCCACAATCCGTCGATCGTCTACACAGGCGCGCAGTTCTTCTTCAAGTCCACCAACCGCGGGGACACGTGGTGGATGAACACCACCGACCTGTCGAACGACGTCGATCGCTTCGCGACTCCCATCATGGGCGTGGCCGGACGTGCGCCGATGGCCAGCAAGCACGACGGCTACTCGACCAACTCGGTCATCACCGCGATCGCGGAATCCCCCGTCCGCGCCGGCGTGATCTACGTGGGCACCGACGACGGCAATCTGCACGTGAGCCGCGACGGCGGTGAAACGTTCACGAACGTCATGAGCAAGGTGCCGGGCGTCAAGGGCGCGATTCAAGTCACGCGCATCGAGCCGTCGCGCTTCGACGCGGCGACCGCGTTCGTCTCGCTCGACAACCATCGCAACGACGACTGGAAGCCGTACATTTTCAAGACAACCGACTACGGCAACACGTGGACGTCCGTCTCCGGCAATCTGCCGGCCATCGGGCACGTGAACGCGATCCGCGGCGGCTACGAGAATCCGGACCTGCTGTTCGCCGGAACGGAATTCGGCCTCTTCGTCACGCTCGACGGCGGCAAGGACTGGAAGCGTTTCAGCAACGGACTGCCAAGCGTTCGCATCGACGATCTGCTGATCCATCCGCGCGATCGCGATCTGATCGTGGCGACGCACGGCCGCAGCTTCTACATCGCCGACGACATCACGCCGCTCGACAAGATGCACATGTCCGCAAAGCCGAACACGAACCTCGTGCTGTTCGAACCGCGACCGGCCGTGCAGTGGAAGAGCGACGCGGAGCAGACGCGACGCATCACCGGCCGTCAGTTCGCCGGGCGCAATCCGCAGGGCGGCACCGCGCTCTCCTTCTGGGCGCGCAACGAAATCGGCCCGGGCACGCTCGAGATCTCGCAGGGCGCCGAACTGATTCGCTCATACAGCGTGACGGTGCAGGCCGGTCTCAATCGTATTCAGTGGGACACCACGCGCGACCCGAACGCCGCCGCCAACGCCGCGCGCGGCCAGGGCGCCGCGCCGCCAGCCGGCGGCCGCGGCGGATTCCAGGTGCCGTTCGTGCAAGGCGGCGGACGCGGCGGCTTCGGCACCACCATGGTTCCACCCGGCACTTACACGGTCCGACTGCGCGTGGGCGATCAGACGCTCACCACCGCCGTGGTCGTGCTCGAAGACATCTGGATGGATAAACGGTGAGACAAACCAACCCGGGAGTCGGTTTGCCCGAACGTAGTACCGTATCGATATGAAGGGTCTCCTGGCCGTCGCATTCGGCGTCGTCCTGACTGTGCCGCTGGTGGCACAGTTCCGGAGCAGCGTGCAAACCGTCCCGATTTATGCGACGGTCATCGATTCCAACAATCGGCTCAACACCGAGCTGAAAGAGGAAGATTTCCAGGTCCTGGACAACGGTAAGCCCACGCCGATCACGCTGTTCGATACGACCGTGCAGCCGATTGCGGTGTACGTGGCGCTCGACATGAGCGGCAGCATGATCAACGCGATCGATCGCGCGAAGGACGCGGCCGAAGCGTTTCTCATCCGGCTGCTGCCGAAAGACCGCGCGATGCTGGCGTCATTCGACGACAAAATCATCAACAGCAAAGTTTTCTCCTCGAACCGCGACGATCTGATCCGCTTCCTTCGCACGGGCCTCCAGTACGGAAACGGCACGCGGCTCTGGGACGCCGTGGATGACGGCGTCGCGTTCCTCAAGGGCCAGCCGGAGCGCAAAGTCGTGCTCGTCCTTTCAGACGGTGCCGACTCCGGAAGCCGCTTCGACAAGGACGATGTGCTGGCGCGGGCGCAGGAAAATCACGTCATGGTCTACGCCATCGGCATCCGCAACCGGTATCGCGGCGGACCGAACGGTCAGTTCGTGATTTCTGAGCCGGACCGTTTTCTGAAAAAGCTGACGGCGGACACCGGCGGCGGCAATTTCGAGGTCCCGGAGCAGGCGGACCTCAACTCCACGTTCACGCGCGTCGCCGACGAGCTGCATCGGCAGTACCTGATCGGCATCGCACCGGGCGTCCTCGACGGCAAAGTCCACAAGCTGGACGTCAAAGTGAAAGTGCCCGGCATGACCGTGCGCGCGCGCCAGAGCTACGTGGCGAACAAAACCACTACACCGGCACCGGCTCCAGCTGGCCGTTGATCGTTTCTGGTCCCCGGGTCTAAAGACCCGGGGCTCCGACCCGGCTCGCGGTAGTATTGCGGCATGAATCGACGAGAGTTTCTTGGAACCGCCGCTCTTGGCGCGGGCGCAGCCGCGGCCGCCGCGTGTTCGCCGGCGCCATCCGCCAGCGCTCAACCTTCAGCCAACGCCGATCTCCCGGAAGCGATTCGCGCGCTCACGCCGATGACCGCCGGCGTTGTTCCCATCACGACGGACGAACGCGTGGCGCGGATCGCCAAAGCGCAGAAGCTGATGGGCGAACAGAAGATCGACGCGATCTTCATGGAAGGCACGTCGAGTTCGTTCTACTTCGTGGGCATGCGCTGGGGCCAGAGCGAACGGACGTTCGGTGTGGTGATTCCGGCGAAGGGCGACATTGCATACGTCTGTCCGAAGTTTGAAGAGGATCGCGCGCTGGAACTCATCAAACTCGGCAAGGAAGTGCGGTGCTGGGAAGAACACGAAAGCCCGTACGACCTGATTGCCGGCATCGTGAAGGATCGCGGCGTTCAACATCGCCGTATCGGCATTGAAGAGCGTGTGCGCTTTTTCATCGCGGACGGCGTTCGCAAAGCGGCGCCAGGATTCGACATCGTGGACGCAACGCCGGTCACCGCCGGCTGCCGCATTTACAAGTCGAAGACGGAAATCGCGCTGATGCAGCGCGCCAACAACGCCACAATCGCGGCCTACCGCGCGGCGCTCACGACAATGCGCGCGGGCATGACGCAGGGCGAACTCTCCAATAACATTTCGGCGGCCTTCAAACAGCTTGGATTCACGGGCGGTGCCAGCGTGCAGGTCGGCAAGTGGTCCGCGCTGCCTCACGGCAGCATCACGCCCCAGCAAATCAAGGAAGGCGACGTCGTCATGATCGACGGCGGCACCACGTGCGAGGGTTACACGTCGGACATCACGCGGACGACGGTGTTCGGGAAGCCGACGAAGCGTCAGATCCAAGTCTGGGAGAAGGAAAAGGAAGCGCAGTCCGCGGCGTTTGCGGCGATGAAGCTGGGTGCGACGTGCGAGAGCGTGGATGCGGCGGCCCGCAAGGTGATCGAGGGCGCTGGATTCGGGCCCGGATACAAAGTGCCGGGACTGCCCCATCGCACCGGACACGGCATCGGCATCGACGGCCACGAGTGGACGAACTTCACCAGGGGCAACACGACGCCGCTCGCGCCCGGCATGTGCTTCAGCGACGAGCCGATGATCGCGATTCCCGGCGAGTTCGGCATCCGCCTGGAAGACTGCGTGTACTTCGACGAAGACGGTGCGCATTTCTTTACGAAGCAGAGCATCGCGATCGATCAGCCGTTCGGCTAGTCGATTGCGAGGAACGGAGCGTATGACGAACGCGCGCTGTTCACGATTGGTTCTGGCATGTGCGGCGGCCGCCGTTCTGGGGGCGGCGCCTGGGTGCCATTGGAAATCACCCGTCAAGGGCATCGTCGCCAGAAACGCGGCCGACACGCTGTCTCTGCCCGCGTCCGTGCTCAATTCGCACGCCGATCCGGAAACCGTGCGCGGCGCGCTGGACTATGCGCTGCTTCAGAATGAGGCGCTGCTGGTGTCCGCGCCGAAGCACGAAAAGCTGTTACTGACGCTGTGCAGCCAGTACGTGCAGTACGCGACGTGGTTCGTGGTTCCTGAGTGGGAAGCGTTTCAGTTCACGGATGCCGCGCGCGCGCAGGCGGCCGGGGCGCGGGCCGTGCGTCTGGCCCAGCGCGGCAAGGACCTGTGCTGGCGCGGCCTCGAAGAAGAGAAAGGCACCGCTGCGCGACTGGCCTCTGACCCGAACGGCGCGGTCACGAAGTTTGAGCGCGATGAAGTGCCGCTGCTCTACTGGTCCGCGGCGGCATCCACAACCGTGAGATCGCTGATGGGCCAGGGAGCGAACAGCGCGAGCGACTGGAAGATCGTCCGGGCGCTGGCGGAGCGCGGCATCGCCATGGATCCCACGTGGAACCGCGCCGCGTTGCACGAACTGATGATCACGGTGGAGAGCCAGAGCGCGGAGTCTGGCGGCACTGAAGCCGCCGCGCGCAAACACTTCGCGCGCGCGATCGACGTGCAGCAGGGCCTGTCGCCCGGTCCGTACATCGCGCTGGCGATGGGCGCGGTGCGCACAAAGCGCGATCGCGCCGAGTTCGAAAAGCTGCTGACGCAGGCCGCCGCGATCGATCCGGAAAAGGACCCCACGCATCGCCTGCCGGCGACACTGCTGCGGCAACGCGCGCGCGTGTTGCTGGGGAATGTCGACCGACTGCTACCGCGGTAATTACTTTGCGGTGGCGTCTTTCAGCACGGCAACCGTAAACGACTTCGGGTTGTTGTCCATGATTGACGGCGCTGGTGTGACCTGGGCGGTCTCGCCGGTGAACACGCCGATGAATGTGTACAACACCGGATGCTGCGGATCGGTTTCGGGTTTGATCTTGAGCGCGGGACCTTTGAGATTCACAAGGATCTGCGGTCGGCCGACCATCTGAAGGTTGATCCAGTCCTCGAGCGTGGCAACGGTCTGGAGCTTGCCGTCCTTGCCGAGTACGCCGAGGCCGAGCGGGATCAGCGCGTCGGTTTTCTTTTCGGGATCCGCGGGCACGCAGTTCGTATCGAAGCTTCGGCCTTCACCGGTCACGGTGAAGCCCTCGTACTGTTTGGCCTTGCCATCGCGCACAGCGAGGGCCAGCGTCACCGCGTCGATCTTTTTCGCGGACGCGGCCTGGCGGCCGTCCACCGACGGGCCCGCGGCGACAACCATCGACAACACCACGGCCGCGAGCGCGGCCGGCTGCGCAAATTTCAGCCTCATGTGAACCATCTTAGCGACTAATTCCGAAACAGGCGACATCGACCGGTGTCCCCGGTGACAGGTTTGGAAACTCCACGGGCCGATTCCAGCCCGCGTCGCGCGCGAAGTCGCATTTCTCCAGCACGTGGATGGACGCGATGTGATCGGGATGGCACAACGCAAACAGCCATTCCACGTCCAGTTGCCACGCCAGGCTCACCATCGCCCTGCAGGCCTCGGTGGCGTATCCGTGTCCCCACGCGTCTTTCGCGAGCACGTATCCGGTCATGGCTTCCTGGAATGTGTGGAAGCTCAGGCCGGTGCCGCCGATCAGTTCTCCGGTCTCGCGCGATCGAATCAGGTACGGGCCCGCGGGCCAGCGTTCCCACTCACCGTCGCTCCAACTGATGAACGCGCGCGTGTCGCCAACCGATCGGTGGCGCGGCCAGTTCAGGTAGCGCGTAACGTCCGCGTCGCTGGCGTAACGACGGAAGATCTCCTCGGCGTCCGCAGCAACCGGACGCGTCAGCACCAGCCGCGGGGTCTCGATCACGCCGGCCATACACCTCCCAAAAGCGAACACAACACGGAAACCACGGAAACCACGGAGGTCACCGAAAAACTTGCTTTTGATCTGCCCTAAGTCTTAAGCCGTGTTTCCGTGCTTCCGTGCCTTTCCGTGTTGTGTAAGCTCTCACAGCGGTTTTTTGAAACAGCGGATGAGCGCGACTTCCTCGAAGCCGCACGCCCGGTGCGCGTCGGCGCTCGATGCGTTGTCCGCCTCGGCGTCTGACGCGAACTCGCGGCAGCCGCGTGCCCTGCCCCACTCTTCCGCCGCGCGAATCAGCGCGCGGCCCACGCCCGATCCGCGCGCGTCAACGCTGACATACCAGCCTTCCAGATATGCCACGGGACTCGACTCGCATCCTTCGGCGTATGCGCGCAGCGACAGCTCCGCGAACCCGGCCAGCGCGCCGGCAATCTCAGCGACGAGCACGGTCTCGCCTTGCTCCGCAAAGTAGCGATCGATTTCCGTTCGGTGCGAGCCGCTGTCATCCGGCCAGAGATCGGTCCGCATCTTCAGCCACGCGTCGGCATCGCCCGGACGAACGGCACGAACAACGACGGAGCCGGCGCCGGCGGCGCCAAACGTCTGCGCACGTGACCTCTGGATTTCGCACTTCATCGCTTTTTCTTCTTCGCCGGCTTCTCCTTCGCGGGCTTTTTCCTGGACGGCTGCTTCGCTGACAGCGCGACCGACTGCTTCGCCCACCGCGCCAGTTCGTCGGCATCTTCCAGCACGCGCGGTGGCACCTGATAGTAGCCCTCCATCGCGGGTTTGCCCGGCATCGGCGCAAACGCCGTCATCTTCGCCGCGCGATACTGCGGCCGCAGGTCGTCATCCACCTTGAAGAAGAGCGTGTCGTTGTCCATCACCGCAAAGAACGCGCCATCGCTGTAAATCCCCACGCCGCCAAACATGCGTTTGGTTGCCACGCGCGGCACGCCCTCGAGCTGCTCGAGCACAAACGCCAGGTAGGAGTCCGAAACCGCCATCACCCCATAGTAGATGCCGAAATGCCCCCCAATCAGTCGTTAGTTGCTAGTTCTGAGTTGTTAGTTGATACTCTGCCCATCCGTCCTTGTCTGTTCCCGGAGAAACCAGGTTCACCCATGTCACATTGGTCCAAACGACTCGTCACACTCCTGCTGTGTCTTCCGCTTTTCCTGACGGTCGGCTGTCTCGACGTGGACACCGGCGTCATGTTCAACAAGGACTTGACCGGCAAGGCCACGTTCAAGATGGCCGTGGACATCGGACCCTTCATGAAGACGATGATCGACGCGATGTCCGGCCGCGCGGGTGAGCCGCCTCCACCGGAACTCATCCCGATGATGAAGGCGGAGATCGCGAAGCAGTTCAGCGGCGGCATGGTGGACGTGGCGCAACTGAAGACCAAGCTGCCGGCCGGCGTCACGCTCGCCGATTCGTCACAGAAGGTCGAAGAACTGACGATCCTGATGTCCTTCACGTTCGCGTTTACGGACGCAACGAAACTGCCGCTGATCGAAGTCCCGATGACCCAGAAGAACTCGCCGATGCCGGCCGGCGCGGGCCCGCAGGACCCGATCAAGCCGTTCGACTTCGTCATCACCGACGATGGCTCGACGATTTCAATCACGACCAAATCGGCCGAGAAGGCGGATGCGGCTGCGAAGGACCCGGAGAAAGCGAAGGCCGAGGCGCAAGCGGCGGCCAAGGAAGCCAAGGCTCAGCTCGATCAACTCGGCATGGGCGATCTGCTCAAGGGCATGACGATTCGCGCGGCCATGCGCTTCGACATTCCGCAGACCGTCCTTGAACAGAACGCGACGCGCAAAGAGGGCCAGTCCTATTTCTGGGAAGTCAAACTGGACTCGTTGGACTCCATCGACAAGATGCCCGATCCACCCAAGGTGAAGCTGAAGATCAAGAAGTAACGGGCGATGGTTCACCGGTCGAATTGGGCAAGGAGCGTCATCGCAAGCGTCTTCTGCCTCCAGCTCCTTTTCGTCGGCGGTTGCCTCGACGTCGAATCCAGCGTTGTTCTGAACAAGGACCTGACTGGCAAGGCGTCATTCAAGATGACTGTCGACAGCAGTGCGTTCATAACTGCCGCGATGAAAGCGACGGCTGGCACAGCCGAGGAGACTTCGGCTGCGGAAATGAAGGCAGAGTTCGCCAGGAGATTCAGTGGCGGCGTGGTCGACGTCGAACAGC
>Ga0315912_10004965_pt1 | contig 12356 bp, 14 predicted proteins | sample VfabasoilMG_FD_204469 | JGI IMG/M metagenome (GOLD analysis project Ga0315912, IMG submission 204469) | Garden soil microbial communities collected in Santa Monica, California, United States - V. faba soil | ecosystem: Environmental > Terrestrial > Soil > Garden | place: USA: California... | reverse complement strand
GTGGTCAAGGCCACCGGGGCGAGCGCGCAATGAGCGCCTGGGGCCTGAAGCTCGGCGTCATCGTGCCGTCGTGGAACACGGTGATGGAGTACGAGTTCAAGCGCATGGCCGGCGAGGCGACCTCGCTGCACGCGCAGCGCATCCGCCACACCGCCGACACCGAGGAGAACGTGAAGTGGCTGAGCACGCAGGCGCCGGAGGCGGCGGAGCTGCTCTCGCACGCCAAGGTGAACGCCATCTGCTTCGGCTGCACCGGCAGCGGCTTCCTCAAGACCCCGGACCAGGATCGCGACTTCGCCGCCGGCCTGCAGAAGCGCACCGGCATCTCCACCACCACCTCGTCGGCCTCGATCGTCGAGGCGCTGCGCAGGATGAAGGCGAAGAAGATCAGCGTCGCCTCGCCCTACGAGCCGTGGATGAACGAGAAGCTGCGCGAGTACCTGGTGGCCGACGGCTTCGAGGTGGTGGCGATGAAGGGCCTCGGCACCCAGGCGCACGGCAGCGTGCAGCCCGAGACCGTCAAGGCGCTGGCGCTCGAGGTCGTACGCCCGGACACCGAGGCAGTATTCATCAGCTGCTCGAACTTCCGCACGCTCGACATCATCGAGGCGGTGGAGAAGGAATCCGGCAAGCCGGTGGTCACCAGCAACCAGGCCGCGATGTGGGGCACACTGCGCGCGATCGGCGACAAGCGCGCCGTTCCCGGCGCCGGCCGCCTGTTCAAGGAAGCCTAGGAGGAACCATGAAAGCTCTCGTCGCTGCAATGCTCTGCCTGCTGTCCGGCGCCGCGCTGGCGCAGGACTACCCCAACAAGGCGGTGCGCATCGTGATCCCGTTCCCCGCCGGCGGCGGCACGGACATCCTGTCGCGGGCCCTCGGCCAGAAGCTGAACGAGCAGTGGAAGCAGCCGATCATCGTCGACAACCGGCCCGGCGGCGGCGCGAACATCGGCGCCGACCACGCCGCCAAGTCGCCGGCCGACGGCTACACGCTGTTCATGGCCTCGACCATCCACAGCATCAACGTCAGCCTGTACCCCAAGCTGACCTACGACTTCCTCAAGGACTTCGCGCCGATCGGCCTGGTGGCCGAGACCGCGCAGGTGCTGGTGGTCCACCCGTCGGTGCAGGCCAATACGGTGAAGGAATTCATCGCGCTGCTGAAGAGCCAGCCGGGCAAGCTGTCCTACAGCTCGGCCGGCAACGGCAGCCAGCCGCACCTCGCGGCGGAGCTGTTCAAGAGCATGACCGGGACCAGCATGGCGCACGTACCCTACAAGGGCGCGCCGCCGGCGATGAACGACCTGATCGCCGGCCACGTCGGCGTGTCCTTCGCCACCACCCCGACCGCGGTGCCCAACGTGAAGAGCGGCAAGGTGAAGGCGCTCGGCGTGAGCAGCACCAAGCGCGTGCCCGCCCTGCCCGACGTGCCGACCATCGCCGAGGCCGGCGTGCCGGGCTACGACGCCAACGGCTACTTCGGGCTGATGGGCCCGGCCGGCGTGCCGCAGCCGATCATCGACAAGATCAATGCTTCGGTGATGGGCATCGTGCGCGACCCGGCGATGGCCAGGACGCTGAGCGACCTCGGCTACGAGGCTTCCCCCAGCACGCCCGCAGAGCACGCGGCGTTCCTGCGCGACGAGGTGGCGAAGTGGGCGAAGGTGGTCAAGGAATCGGGCGCGAAGATCGACTGAGAACCGCCGCCGCTAGCCGCGCAGGTGCGCATCGCGGCGCTTGTACAGCTCTTCGTCGGCGTAGCCCATTGTTTCCGGCTTGCCGCGGCCCAGCATGACCTGGAAGTACACCGGCTCCAGGCTGTCGTTGACGTAGCCGTGGATCACGCCGGGCGGGCAGCTGATGCACTCCCAGGGCCCGAGGCGCACGTCGACGCGCCTGCCCGACTCGTCCTCGACGAAGGCGGTGAGATAGCCCTGCAGCACGAAGAACACCTCCTCCACTTCGTGGGTATGCGCAGCGTTGCCCTGGCCGGGCTCCACGTACATGATGCTCAGGGTGAAGCCGCGCGGCGGAACCACCGCGGCGTCGCCGTGCTTGCCCGAGCCGCCGGCGCCGATGAAGCGGTGCTGCGCCCGCTTGTAGCCCTCGACCTTCGCGTCCTCGAAGGCGGCCCAGTCGGCCTTGCGGTCGCGAAAGCGCGCGACGCACTTCTGCACGATCTCCTCCAGCGACAGCCCTTCCCACTCCTTGGGCTTCGGGTGGCGTGCGCTGACCGCGCCCGCCGCGCTCACGGCTTGGTCCCCTGCCAGCCGGCCTTCGAGATGTCGAAGATGATGCCGTCCGGGTCCTTGAACTTGCGCTCGAAGTTCTCCTTCTCCGTGTCCTTGCCGAGGTCGAAGAAGAACGTGCCGCCGAGTTCCTCGATCTTCTTCTGCGTGGCGGCGAGGTCGTCGACCTGGAAGCCGAAGTGGTGGGCACCGACGAAGTTCTTGGCGTCGTCGAGCCCCGAGCCGCGCTTGCCGTGGTAGTTCAGCAGCGCCAGGTTGATGGTGCCGTCGCTGAGGTAGATGGCGGTGGCGAAGTCGAGCGTCTCCTCGCCCACGCGCTTCAGCTCGAACACCGTCTCATAGAAGCGGGCCGCCTTCTGCAGGTCCCGCACCACTACCGCGAAATGTCTCAGTCTTGCCATGGTCCGCCCTTTCCCTAGCCTTTTCCCATCTGCGCCAGGATCGCCCGCGTCATCACGTGGCCGGAGTCCTTGAAGCACTCCATCAGCTCGAAGTGGTTGACGTTCGGACAATCGATGAGTTTCGTCAAGCGCCCCGCTTCCTGCAGCGCCGCGGCGAAAGCCTGCGTCTGCCGGCGGAACTCGTCGGTGTCGTTCTGCCCGTACGCCATCAGCACCGGGCACTGGATGCGCTCAGGATGCAGGCCGGGGCTGAGGTCGTCCACCTCGCCGCCCTCCAGCTTCACGTAGTCGGAGCGCGGGCTGAGCATCACCGGCTCGAGGAAATACGGCCCGCTCACCAGCGCCGCGGCCCTCACGAACGCCGAGGCGCCCTTGCCGAGCGCCGTGGCGGCGAGGTGCGCACCCGACGACTGCGCCGACACGTACATCTGCGCCGGGTCGGCGCCGAAGCTCGCCGCGTTGGCGCGCACCCACTCGAAGCCGCGGCGCACCTGGTCGACGACCGTCGGCAGGCGCTCGGCGGGAAGCTTGGAGAAATTCAGGACCACCGTGCTGACCCCGGACGGGACGTAGGCGTCCGCCACGAAGGAGTAGTCGTCCTTGGTGAAGTTCTTCCACGCCCCGCCGTGCACGAACACCTGCACCGGGCCGCCGGGCTGCGCCGCGGGGAACACGTCGAGCACCTCGTCCGGGTGGGCCCCGTAGCGCAGGCCCGCCCGGTGCGCGAAGCGAGCGCGCGTCGCCCCGCTCAGCCCCGGATAGCGCGCGATCAGCTCGAGCGCGTTCTTCGCCCAGCTGCGCTGATCGAAGTTCCGGTTCAATTCCTCCTGCGTGTAGTGCAGGAACACGGTTGCGCCGCTCATACCGCGGTCAGCTGCCCGGCACGAACTCGTTGGTGAAGTAGCTCTCGACCGGCTGCTTGGTCTTGATCTGGCCGTACTGCATCAGGATGTCCTGCGACTGCTCCATCACCTGCGGCGACATCCAGCCGATCGGGCGGCCCTTGGTGGCGTCGGTCTCGATCAGGTTGAACGACAGCTTCAGCACCTGCGTCACCACGTCGCGCTTGAGCGTCGGCGCGCGCTTGAGCAGCGCGTCGATGGCTGCGTCGGGCTCCTTGCGGCCGAGCTCGATGGTCTTCTGCATCAGGCCGACCATCTTGCGCACCAGCGCCGGGTTCTTCCTGATCATGTCCTGGCTGGTAATGAGCGACAGGCCCGGCACGTTGATGCCGGCCTTCGCGAACGGCAGCGTGGCCGACGGCATGCCGCTCGCCTCGAGCAGGGGCACCTGCAGGAAGTCGAACGACTCGATGGCGTCGACGCGGCCCTCCAGCAGCGCGGTCGGCTTGGCCGCCGGCTCCATGTTGATCAGCTGCACCTTGCCCTCGAGGCCCTGCGCCTTCAGCACCGCCGGCAGCAGCACCGCGGCGCCCGAGCCCGGCGCCATGCCGATTTTCGGGTTGCCCCTGGCGAGGTCGGCGAAGCTGGTCCAGTTGTTCTTCTTCGGGAAGATGAGCGCGAACGGGCTCTGGCGCAGGTAGCCGCCGACGATCTTGATCGGCAGGCCCTGCGAGGCGAGGCCCATCACCGCGCCGGTGTCGGAGGTGCCGAACATCACCGAGCCGTTGCCCACGGTCTGGGCGACCACCGACGAGCCGCGCCCCTCGAGCACCTCGAGGTCGATGCCCTCGGCCTTGAACAGGCCGCGGTCGACGGCCAGGTACCAGATGGCGTGGTAGCCGCTGTTCACCCAGTCCAGGCGCAGCGTGACTTTCTCGAGCGGCTGGGCGTGGGCCGCGGCGGCGAGGGCCGACAGCAGAAGCGTTCCAATCAGACGGCGAAGCATGAGATACCTCCCTGGTTGATCAAGATGGATGCGCGCGTTGCGATACGTGCCACGGAATCAGGATGCGCTCGATCAGCTCGACCGCATAGAAGAAGATCATCGCCACCACCGACAGGACCACCAGCGTGGCGAAGAGCAGCGTGGTGTTCAGGTTGCCGGAGGCCTGCAGCAGCACGTAGCCGAGGCCCTTGTCGGAGCCGACGAACTCGCCGGTCAGCGCGCCGACCACGGCGAGCGCCGAGGCCACCTTCAGGCCGCCGAAGATCATCGGCAGCGCGTTCGGCAGCCGCAGCCGGAGGAACACGCGGTGCGGCGGCGCGCCCATCGAGCGCGCCAGCTGGATCATGCCCGGGTCGATGTTGCGCAGGCCGACGATGGTGTCGATCACGATCGGGAAGAAGGCGATGAGGAAGGCCACCGCCACCTTCGGCATCAGGCCGAAGCCGAACCAGACGATGAAGAGGGGCGCCAGCGCGATCTTCGGGATCGCCTGCGTCGCCACCATCGGCGGGTAGATCAGGCGGCCGAGCGTCGGCGAGACCACGATCAGCATGGCGAGCGGCACCGCCACCACGATCGCGGCGAGGAAGCCGGCCAGGATGGTGCCGGTGGTCCACAGCGTGTGGATGCCGAGCGTGCGCCAGTGCTCGATGATCGCCACGAAGACCGCCAGCGGCGACGGCAGCAGGTAGGCCGGCACCTTGAAGGCGCGCACGCCCAGGTCCCAGACCACGAAGATCAGCAGGAAGGAGCCGGTCGACCAGAGGAAGCTCTTCAGCCGTTCATTGCTGGCCGTGCTCAATGGATGACTCCCATCTCCTGGAACAGCTTGTTGATGTGGCGCACGTAGGCGGCGAACTCGGGCGTGTCGCGCACGTCGATCGCCCGCGGCCGCGGCAGGTCGATGCGCATCACCTCGCGGATCTTTCCCGGCCGCGGCGTCATCACCACCACGCGGTCGGACAGGAACACCGCCTCCGAGATGCTGTGGGTGACGAAGATCACCGTCTTCCTCGAGCTCTGCCAGATGCGCTGCAGGTCGACCTGCATCTGCTCGCGCGTCAGCGCGTCGAGCGCGCCGAACGGCTCGTCCATCAGCAGCAGCGGCGGCTCGTGGATCAGCGCCCGGCAGATCGACACGCGCTGGCGCATGCCGCCGGACAGCTCCCACGGGTACTTGCTCTCGAAGCCGGCGAGGCCGACCGAGGCGATCAGCTGGCGGGCGCGCGCCTCGTGCGGCCGCGGGTCCTCGCCGCGCATCTCGAACTGCACCAGCACGTTGCCGAGCACCGTGCGCCAGTCGAGCAGCAGGTCGCTCTGGAACACGATGCCGACGTTCGTGTAGGGCGCCTTCACCTGCGCCCCGCCCACCTCGACGCCGCCCGAGCTCGGCTGGATCAGGCCGGCGACCAGCGAGAGCAGCGTGCTCTTGCCGCAGCCGCTCGGGCCGAGCAGCGAGACGAACTCGGCGCCGTCGATGTGCAGGTCGACGTGGTCCACCGCCAGGGTGGGCGAGCCGTCGCGCGTGGCGAACGTCTTGCAGACCTTGTCGGCGCGGATGAAGGCGTTCATGTCCGCATCTCCCGGATGGTGCGCCACAGCGCTTCCGGCCGGATCGGCGTGCTGTTCAGCTCGACGCCGAACGGCGAGAGCGCGTCGCACACCGCGTTGGCCAGCGCGACCGGCGGCGAGATGGCGCCGCCCTCGCCCAGGCCCTTCACGCCCAGCGGGTTGAGCGGCGAGGGGATCTCCTGGTGCACCAGCGTGATCGCCGGGATGTCGCCGGCCTTCGGCATGGCGTAGTCCATGAACGTGCCGGCGAGGATCTGGCCCTCGGCGTCGTAGGCGATGTCCTCGCACAGCGCGCCGCCGATGCCCTGCGCCACGCCGCCGACGATCTGCGCCTCGGCGAGCAGCGGGTTCACCAGCACGCCGCAGTCGTGCGACACGACGTAGCGCTCTACGGCGATGCGGCCGGTGTCGACGTCGACCTCGACGATCGCGGCATGCGCGGCGTAGGCCCAGGTGACGGTGGGCGGCTCGAAATAGTGCGTCGCCTCGAGCCCGGCCTCGACCCCCGGCGGCCGGCCGTGGTCCCAGCCCGGCCGCGCGGCGCGCGCCAGCTCGGCGAACGAGAGCTGCGCGCCGGGCGCGCCCACGACGCCGACGTTGCCGTCGCGCAGCTCGAGGTCCGCCACCGCGCACTCGAGCTTGTGGCCGGCGATGGCGAACAGCTTGTCCTTCAGCTTGTCGCTCGCCAGCTTGATCGCCGCCGACACCGTCACCGTGGTGCGGCTGGCGAGCGTGCCGAAGCCCATCGGAATCGCCGCGGTATCGCCGAAGGAGCACAGCACGTCCTCCGGCTTCACGTTCCAGGCGTCGGCGGCCACCTGCGCGAACACCGTCTCCATGCCCTGGCCGTGCGGACAGGCGCCGGAATACAGGTGGATCTTGCCGGAGGGTTCGATGCGCACCGTGGCGCCCTCGAACGAGCCGACGCCGGTGCCCTCGGTGTAGCAGCCGAGGCCGAGGCCGAGGTAGCGCCCCTCGCTCCTCGCCTTGCGCTGGCGCTCGCGGAAGGAGGCGACGCCGCCGAGCGCCTCGAGCGCCTGGTCGAGCGCCGCCGGATAGTCGCCGCTGTCGTAGACGATCGGCACGCCGTCGCGATACGGGATGCCCTGCGCGTACGGCATCTCGCGCGCCGCGATCATGTTCCGCCGCCGCACCTCCACCGGGTCGAGCTTCAGCTCGGCGGCGACCAGGTCGACGAGGCGCTCCATCACCTGCACCGCCTCCGGACGGCCGGCGCCGCGGTAGGGCGCGTTCGGCACCTTGTTCGTCGCCACCACGCGCGCCTCGACGGAGAAGTGCGGGATCCTGTAAGGGCCCGGCAGGTGCGCGGCCGTGTTGTAGACGACCGCCACGCCGAGCGGGTTCCAGGCCCCGCAATCGACGATGAACGCGTCGCGCACCGCGAGGATGCGCCCCTCGGCGTCGAAGGCGATCTCGGCGTCGTGCAGCTGGTCGCGCGAGTGGCACGAGCAGGCGATGTGCTCGCGGCGGTCCTCGACCCAGCGCACCGGGCGCCCGGCCAGGCGCGCGAGGAACGGGACCAGCATGTCCTCGGGATAGACGTGGCCCTTCACGCCGAAGCCGCCGCCCACGTCGGGCGCGATGACGCGGATGCGCCCCTCGGGCACGCCGAGCGTGCCGGCGATCTCGCTCCTGACCCAGTGCACCACCTGCGTGGAGGACCACACGGTGTACGCATCCAGGCGCACGTCGTAAGCGGCCGCGACCGCGCGGCACTCCATCGGCATGGCGGCGTAGCGATGGTGCGCGATGCGCCGGCGCAGCCGATGCGGCGAGCGCGCGAAGGCGCCGTCCGGGTCGCCCTTGGTCACCTTGAACCAGCCGATCTCGTTGGTGTCGAGCCGCTCGTGCACCAGCACCGCGCCCGCGGCGAGGGCGGCCTCCGGGTCGACCACCGCCGGCAGCGGCTGGTAGTCCACCTCCACCGCCTCGGCGGCGTCCTCGGCCGCGGCACGCGTCTCCGCCAGCACCACGACGACGGCCTCGCCGACATGGCGCGCCTTGTCGGTCGAGAGCAGCGGCTGGCGCGGGTTGAGGATGCGGTGCGGGATCACCGCCTTCCATTTCGACGGCAGCGGCATCTGGTTGTCGCGCACCGGCGGCAGCGCGCGCTCGAGCTCGGCGCCGTCGAGCACCAGCACTACGCCCGGCATGGCGCGCGCCTTGTCCATCGACACCGAGCGGATGCGGGCATGCGCAACCGGGCTGCGCACGAACACCGCGTGCAGCACCCCGGGCAAGTCGAGGTCGGCGACGTACCGCCCCTGCCCGCGCAGGAGCCGGTCGTCTTCCTTGCGCGGCAAGGAAGCGCCGACGTACTTCATACCGCCGCGATGGTCTGGATCTCGATCAGGAACTGCTCCTGCACCAGGCGATCGACGATCAGCAGCGTATTCGGCGGGTACTTGCCGTCCGGGAACATCCTCGGGAACTCGCGCTCGCGCCACTTGTAGAACCTGGCGATGTCCTGCGAATGCACGAGGTAGGTGGTGAACTGCACCACGTTCTTCCAGCCGGCGCCCTCGGCCTGCAGCGCCTTCTCGATCTGCGCGTAGACGCCGGTGCACTGCGCCTCGAAGTCCTCGCCGGGCGAGAGCATGCCGGCGATGTACAGCGTTTCCTCGGCCTTGACGCGCGCGACGTGGTTGTAGGGGCCGACCGGCTTGCCGATCGCCTCGACGTTGTGGATGTCTATCTTTGCCATGGCTCTTTCTTTTCCGACGGTTCGGGGGAAATCAGTTCTTGCGCATTGCTTCTTCCCGCGCCGAGGCCTTCGATCAGGCGCTTGGCGGTGTGCTCGCAGTGCTCGCGGCACAGGCGCCCGGCGGACTCGGCGTCGCCGCTGCGGAAGGCTTCGAAAATGCCGCGGTGGTCGGCGTCGGCCTCGCGCAGGTGGCCGGTGATCGTCGCCTCGATGCGGATATACGGCTCGACGGTATCGCGCAGCGTGGCCGCGACGCGGCACACGTGCGCATGGCCGCTCGCGGCGAACAGCTCGGTATGGAACCTGCGATTCAGCTCGAGCCACTCGCGCATCCCGGCGGCGTCGCGCGTGTCGATGGCATCCATGGAGTCGAGGAGTGCGGCGACCCGCCGGACGTCCTCCGGCCGGCGGAGCTGCGCGGCAAGGCGCCCGGCGTGCTCCTCGATCAGCATGCGCAGGTTGAACACTTCCGCGATCTCGCGCGCGTCGAGGATCTTCACCGCGTAGCCGCGGCGCGGCCGGAACACCAGCACGCCGTCCGAGGCGAGCCGGCTCATTGCCTCGCGCACCGGCACGCGGCTGACGGAATAGTGGGAGGCCAGCTCTTCCTGGCGCAGGACTTCGCCCGGCTTGTAGGCGCCCGACAGGATCCGCCCGAGCAGGTCCTGGTAGACCGCATCCGACAGCACAGGAGGAGGATTGCGCCACGCACTCGCTTCCATCGTCCCTCCTCTGATGCTGCGCTGCGGAATTTATCCTTTCGTCAAATGTAGATTGTATCCAAAATGAAAGTCAAGCCTTTTTCCAGTGCTCGACCAGCGTACCGGACTCGACCACGCGGCCGAGGAAGGCGCGGGTGTTCTCGACAGTCGACTGGTGCGCCCGCTCGGAATAGGCGCCGGCGCAATCCTCGACCAGGACCACGTCGTAGTCCCGGTTGAAGCCGTCGCGCAGCACAGCCTCGACGCAGATGTTGGTAGCCACGCCCGCCACCAGCAGGCTCCTGCGCTCGCGCGCGCGAAGGAGGTATTCGATGTTGGAGCCGACGAACGGGCTGTACCGGTGCTTCACCACGACCGGCTCGCCCGGCTCGGGCCGCACCCCGTACAGCTCGGCCCCCCAGGACCCCGTCACGCATGCATCGGCGCGCTGCACCGGATAGCGGCTGGTCCACGCCAGCGAGTTGCTGCCCGCGTCGTGCTGCATGGCGATGAAGAACACCGGCACGCCGGCGCGCCGCGCCGCGGGCAGGAGCGACTCGATGCGCCGCGCCGCCGCCTGCACGCCACGCATGTCCGCGCCGGCCTTGCCGAACAGCCCGTCCTGGTGGCAGAAGTCGTTCTGCACGTCGACCACCAGCAGCGCGGCCGAGCGCGGCGAGAGGATGCGCGCGAGGTGCGGATCGGCGCTCATGCGCCGCGGCGCGCGGCGTCGCGCGGGAACGGGAACGAGAACGAGCGCTTCACGACGCGCAGCATCGGCGACGAGGAGACGCGGATGATGCCGGGAATCTTGGCCATGCGGTTGGTGATGAAGTCGAGGAATTCCTCGTTGGTGCGGAAGGCGGCGCCGACGTGGATGTCGTAGCGGCCGTTGGTGATGCCGACGAGGTAGACCTCGGGCGCGGCGGCGAGGCGCTGCGCGATCTCCTCGATGCGCGCGAGCTCGGCCTGGACCTCGATCTGCGCCCAGATCTGGTAGCCCATGCGCAGCGGGTTGGTCATCGCCGCGAACTCGAGGATCCCCGCCTGCATCAGCTTCTGCACGCGGTGGCGCACCGAGGAAACCGGCATGCCGAGCTTCTCCGCGATCGCCATCACCGGCGCGCGCGCGTCCTTCTGCAGCTCGGCGATGATCCGCGCGTCGGCCTCGCCGAACCTGAATTCCGCCTCCGGCGCGGCCGCTTTCCTAGCCAAGCTTCTGCCGCCCCTCGGGATGCTTCTCCTCGCGGTAGATGCCGAGGTTCCTCATCAGCGGAAAATCCTGCACCGAGAAGAGGATCGCGGGCTCCTTGCCGGCGTTCGCGTGCTCGTGCCAGAAGTAGGAGGGCACCACCAGGAAGTCGCCCGCGCCCCAGTCGTAGGCCTTGCCGCCGACCACGCTCCTGCCCTGGCCCTCGAGCACGTAGTACACCGCGGAGCTCGCCTGCCGGTGCGCGAGCGTGACGACGCCGGGGCGGATCATCTGGATGCAGCAGGCGAACGTCGGGTACACCGAGCCGGCGGTGGCCGGGTCGACGTACTCCATCATGATGTCGTCGAACGGATTGGATTCGCCGGAGGCGGCGAGGCGCTCGAGCGCCGCGCGCGTGTTCTCCCAGCGGTAGTGGATCAGGCCGGCGCGACGCGATGTGCCGCTGGTCTCGGTCATCGGCTTGAGGCCCACCGCCGAGTAGCGCTGCTCGGTGATGCCGGAGGCGCGCGCCCGCAGCTTGGGCTGCTTGGAGATCTCGTAGCCGATCTCCTCGTCGATCGACTTGAGGTAGCCGCAGGAATCCAGGTACTGGATCATCGGCAGGTCGAGCGCGTCGATCCAGATGCCGGGCTCGTTGCTCTCGTTGCCGTAGTCGTGCCATTCCCAGCCGGGCGTGACCACCAGGTCGCCGCGCCGCATCTCGCACTTGTCCTCCTCCACCGTGGTGTAGGACTTGCCTTCGAGGAAGAAGCGGATGGCGCTGGCGGTGTGCCGGTGCGGCACCGCGAACTCGCCCGGCAGGATCTGCTGGATCGACACCGACAGGGTCGGCGTCACGTACTTCCAGCCCGGCGTGCCCGGGTTGATGAAGCGCAGCATGCGCCGCTCGTCGAGCGCCACGTGCTCGCTCGCCTTGAGCAGGCGGCGGATCTCGCCGTTCTTCCACAGGTGCGGCACCGCCAGTTCGTCCTTCGGCCGCACCACCGGCTGGCCGGCCGATCCCGGCGTGTCGAGCGAGGCCTTGCGGATGTCGGCGAAGAAGGCGTCGAGGTTCGGCGTCTTGAGGGCGGTGTTCACTGGGCGGCTCCGGTGCGTGATCGACGATTTATTCTACTGCCGTGCCTATATCAGTCAATATATTCATATACCGTTACTTTTCTTGCCACTTTGTTAAGAACGGCCGCAGCGCTTCCAGCAGCCCGCGAGGGTTGTCCCAGGGAATCATGTGCCCCGCCGACGCCACCGCGCCGAGCTCGGCGTGCGGGTTGTCCGCGCGCAGCGCGTCGAGGTCCGCCGCGGTAACCACGGGGCTGTCGGCCCCGCGCAGGAGGAGCAGCGGCGGCGGCAGGCGCCTCCAGTACTCGAAGAAGTCTTCCTCGTGGAAGCCGCGGTGGCTCTCGGCGACCGTGCGTTCGTCGCAGGTCGCCAGCCACTCGGCGCGCAGCCGGTTCGCCTCCTCGCCCCATCCCGGCGTGGCGCGGCGCTGCGCCTCGAGCGCGGCGCCCGCTTTGGACGCGCGAATCGGATCGAGCAGCTGCTGCAGCGAGGTGGGATACGGTCGATCAGGACCCGACAGCGGCGGCTCGACCAGGGCGAGCGGCCCGCGCAGCTCCGGATAGGCGGCGCCGAACGCGGCGCCGATCCGCGC
>Ga0315912_10004964_pt1 | contig 12356 bp, 8 predicted proteins | sample VfabasoilMG_FD_204469 | JGI IMG/M metagenome (GOLD analysis project Ga0315912, IMG submission 204469) | Garden soil microbial communities collected in Santa Monica, California, United States - V. faba soil | ecosystem: Environmental > Terrestrial > Soil > Garden | place: USA: California... | reverse complement strand
CGAATCGGGTGCAATTATATCCGCATTATATTTCGCGATAATCGATTGAGCATCCCGAATGTAGTCTCTCTGATAAATCACATCTATTCCAGGATCCAAAATGTACCTCTGCGAGGCCAAATAGCTCCGTAGCGGTGACTGATCTAGCACCTTTGCCAGCTCCTGTAGCCGAACACTATCTACCTGTAAAGCGATATTGTCTCGAACATACTTGACCAGAGCCGGGTCTTTTATTAGTGCGCCGTGCACTGAAGTAAGACTCCATCTAATATTATACAGCTTATTTCCATAGCCATCGTTCCTTGCGCTATTAGGTAGTACACGACCATCCCCCATCTCTGAATTAGTCGATTGACCAATTTCAAACCAGCCCGTATTATTGATTCGAATAGGATGCACGCGAGACATTTTGACTACATCCGAATACAAGTGAATAGTCTGCACATTTGGTGGTGGCTGTAAACTTAGGTCTCTCCTAAAGCGCTCGCCAGCGTTGATCGCTTCGCGAACTCTCGCTTCGTACGCCGACTCGGATAGCCCGGTTGACTTCGCGAACTCTGCAATAGTCTTACCGTCGCCACCTTTCATTCCACCAGAACGGTGTGGCCTTCCCAGCCAGAAATCTGGTTCATGATGATTCTGTGGAGACGGGCCGACAGATATGTTTGTGTTCATCGTCAAACAGGGTTGACTCTTGTTATAAGCAGGCATTATCTGAAATATAGAAGGAAACGTGAACAGCGCCCCTCGCGCGTCGCGAAAAAGGGCCTCCGACGCGATCTCCTCTAGGACCCCGCTTCCCTGAGGCGCTCTATAGCCTTCAACTAGCATTCGTGCGCCTTCACATGATCCCTGAATAGGAGAGCCGGCTAATATCGCTAGATTAACTTTGACGTTTCGAATGTGCTCTGGAAATAGCTGGAACCAACGCCAGAGAACCAAGCCGCCCATACTGTGAGCGATAAAAACAACGGTTTTGCCCTTTAAAGAGGGACTTGCCAACCAAGTTTGCAATAGTCTGGCTGAACTATCAATATCATCACGCCAATCATAAGAGAATTCCTCTATGCTCTTGCCTTCGTTAACCTCCTTTAATAAGTCCAGTCCACTTCCGTACACATCAACTCGCGAAAAGACCCGAGTTAGGGCGCCGTCCATAGACGGAATTCTGAACGTGTTTAACGTTTCAGGTTGCGGCGGAACGTCACGATTGAAGACCAACCGAGATCCATCTATTCTGTCGTCGCCAAATGTATATCCATTCCATCTTAACTTTGACCCAAGTGTTCCGGGTATGAATATAATAACTGGCGCGCTCTTACGCACCGCATCTGCGATTCTCGATGCAGTCGCCTTATCGAAACTCTCCAAAGACTTCATCGCTACACGAATGGAGATAGGGTTATAGGTCAGTTCTTGGGCTGCGCACACGAGCGAAAAGAAGATGCTAGCTACCGCTATGAGGGCGGGTACTTTCATGCAAACGCTCCTAGACCGCTTGTTTATATGGCAAGAACAGACAAGTGCATCTTGTTGCACCTCCCCTCGGGAGTCAACGCCTTTCTATTCCATGACTTTGCTCAAACCTGTATCCGTGAAGCTGTGAAGCCCACCGACGGCGACGGGGTAGTCTGGCAGCGAACAAAGCCAAAGCCGATGTTGACAGTGGATGCTCAGCGACATCGTATGAGCCGTCCTAGGCAGCGCATACGGCCACTCGGATGTGCGCCAATGTTGGAGCGCCGCGGGAGGCGACAACCGGTATTGAGAAGTGCAGGAAAGCGCGCCTCGCCATCATGCTTGTCGCAGAATTCAAGCGCGGCGGACGCACTTCGGAGCGGGTGGTGCGAACCTGCGAAAGGTCCACAAGGCCAAGGCTGGGAGGAGACCCGGGCTGGAAGGGGCCACCGCGCAGAAGCGGACTGTCCTACCTAGGCGCATCGTTGCCCGCTACGGAGGTCGCGAATTGCCTGCACGCCATCGATGCGCCAGCGGCACCTACCTGTGGGTGCCTACTTCAGGAGGTCAACCTTCTGGTGGGTACAACTTTGGTCGTCGCCCGCACGTGCATGGCCAGCTGAGATGCCAGCAAGCTGCCTGTCGCCACCGTCAGCTGATGGCCGGCAAGAACCTGCCAGTGGACGGATTCGACGGTTAGGTCAGCGTCACGGAGCAGCCTTTCGAGCGGCGATGACTGCTCTCCGCTGCGAAGCGGCCCACCGCTCTCGACGCCGCACCGGTCGTGGACGACCCACAGCTGCTTGTGGCAGCTCAATGCCGACGGCAAAGCTGACAGGCGTGCTTGCGCTCGGCGTTGCTGGCCATCGGCACGTGGGGCCTTCTACCGGAAAGAACGAGCAAGTGGGAGTGGCCATCCGCCAGGGCAGGACCTGCGAGCGATGCATGGACGCGAGCTGCGTACCCAACGTACGATGGCGCCTGGCTGGGTCGCCCAAAGCCCACGCCTTTCGCCAGTTCAACAAGCATGCGCCGCCCATCACGCCTCGCCCTGTATGCGCTCGTGGTGACCGCCGTCGCGGCTGCCGCGTCGTGCACGAACGCGCGCTCGGACTGGCGAACCGCCAGCCGCGAGCCAGTAGGCCTTGCGCCGGATCCTGCCGACGTGAGGGAAGCGGTGGTCCAGGTGTACGGAGCTCGCACCGTGGGTGCCAAGGGGCTCTTCGGCGTACACACCTGGGTCGCGGTCAAGCCAGCCCAGGCGCAGGAGTGGACGGTCTACGAAGTGGTCGGTTGGCGGCTGCGCTGGTCACCAAGTGCCGTCGTCGTGCAAAGCCGGGCACCGGACGCACGCTGGTTCGGCGCGGAGCCGGAGCTCTATGCGGACCGACGCGGACATGAGGTCAGCGAGCTGATCGAGCGCATCGACAAGGCGGCTCGCACCTATCCCTATGGCACCGAATACCGAGCATGGCCGGGTCCGAACTCCAACACCTTCACCGCCTGGATCGCGCGGGCAGTGCCGGAGCTGGAACTCGATCTTCCTGCCACAGCCATCGGCAAGGATTACCTCGGCAGCGCCATCGTCGGTGCGGCGCCGAGCGGCAGCGGGGTCCAGCTCTCTCTCGGTGGAGTGCTCGGCCTAGCCGTGAGTGCCGTCGATGGACTCGAGTTCAACGTCCTCGGCTTGAACTTCGGCATCAGTCCGAACGGCTTGAAACTGCCCATGGTGGGGCGGGTCGGCATCAACTCGGGGTCGATCAACGGAGTGGAGCCGTCGCGGTCCAATAGCCTGGTGTCGGGCGAAGCACTCTGAGCCAGCGCCTTTCGATAGACATCACGCGCTTGAAGGGCAAGTCACAGGCGCTGAGTTCGCCGAATCGGTCGTCATGCCACGACCCATCGGCGACATCCACGGCCTCGAATTCGTCGCCCTGAAGCCGCCGGTCAGACCAAAGCGACACACCCGAAGGTGGTCCCTCCGCGGAGGGCACCCGTCGGTCGGCGGTCCTCAGGGCGATTGATGCGCGACGCATGGCTTGAGACCGTGCGGGCTTACCGCCTCGGGAGCCCATCGTGCAAGCCATCGGCCGGCAGCCCCAGCGGGCGCCCGATGGCGCCCCGCTCCACTACGAACGCCACCGCCCCGAGCAGACCACGCTGTATCGCCTGGTGCGACAGCACGCGGCCAACTTCATCACGCACACCGAGGCCAGCACCGGTGCCGAGCTGCCCCGGTTCATCAAAGACGAGTTCGAAGCCTTCCTTGAGTGCGGCATCCTGGCGCACGGCTTCTTGAGGCTGCGTTGTGGGGAGTGCGGCCACGACAAGCTGCTGGCCTTCAGCTGCAAGCGGCGCGGGTTCTGCCCGTCCTGCGGCGCGCGCCGGATGTCGCAGACCGCGGCGCACTTGGTGGACCACGTCATCCCGCGCGTGCCGGTACGGCAATGGGTGCTGTCCCTGCCGATCCCGCTGTGCGTGCTGCTGGCCGCGCAGCCCGAGCTGGTCACGCCGGTGCTGCAGGTGGTGCAGCGCGTGCTCACGCGCCATCTGCTGGACAGCGCCCAGCTCAAGGCCGACGAAGGCCACGGCGGCGCCGTCACGCTGATCCAGCGCTTTGGGTCGGCCGCCAACCTCAACATACATCTTCACGGCCTGCTGCTGGACGGGGTGTACCGGTGTGGTGCCGATGGCGTGCCGAAGTTCGTCGAAGCGGGCTCGCCCACCGATGACGAGGTGCATGCGCTGCTGCAGGCGATCATCACCCGTCTGATGGAGATGCTCACGCGCCGGGGCGTGCTGGTCGAGGAGATGGGCCAGACCTACCTGGCCGAGCCGGATACCGACGGCGAGGAGTTGCGCACGCTGCGGCCACTGCAGGCCGCAGCCATCACTTACCGCATCGCCTTCGGGCCCCGCGCCGGACAGAAGGTGCTGACCCTGAGGGGCGCGATGCCGCGCGAGAGCGCAGCGCGCCAGCCCCTGTGCGCTGACATCGACGGGTTCAGTCTGCACGCCGCGGTGCGTGTCGAAGCACACGACCGCAAGCGGCTGGAACAGCTGTGCCGCTACATCACCCGGCCGGCGCTGTCCGACGAACTCGTACAGCTCAACGATGCGGGCCAGGTGGAGCTCAAACTCAAGACGCCGTGGCGTGATGGGACGACCCACCTGGTCATGAGCCCGCTGCAGTTCATGCAGCGGCTGGCGGCGCTAGTTCCGCGGCCGCGGCTACACCTCATCAGATTTCACGGCGTTCTGGCACCGAACGCCAAGCTGCGCCCGCTGGTGGTGCCGCAGGGACCCGAGGTGCAAGAGCAGGCCACCGAAGGCGCAGTTGCCGGCGAGTGCGAGATCGAGACGGGTCAGGCCCGGTCGCACCGCATCAGCTGGGCGCGGCTGTTGAAGCGCGTGTTCGACATCGACATGCAGCACTGCCCGAACTGCGGTGCCGGGGAACTGAAGATCATCGCGGCCATCCTCGAGCGGCCGGTCATCGAGAAGATCCTCACCCACCTGGGGCTGGATCCGCAGCCGCCACCCAGGGGCCGAGCGCGCGAAGCAAGGCAAGACTGAAGCCACCTGAGCCGCGCCGGCCGTCACAAACACATCGCCCCAGGCTGCAACGCCAAACCGCAGCCGGGGCGGCGTCGCGCGACGCGTCAGCGCGGCACCATCGGAATCAGGGTCAACCCCGAGGACGTGGAGCCTTGCGAGCGCTGAAGGGCCTGCCGAAGCAGCATTGCGCGACGTCACGGTCGCCAGGTCCGCCAGGTCCAAGCACCTCGTGCCGCCGCTAGACCATCACAGGTCGACCTCGAGGGCGTTTGAAACTACTATGCCCGCAGCCACCCCAAGACGGTCGCGGCGGACAAGGCCTACGACACCCGGGACTTCGTTGCCGCGTGCCGACAGCGGCGCATCAGCCCGCACGTGGCCGCCAACGACACACGCAACGGCGGCAGTGCCATTGACGGCCGCACCACGCGACATCCCGGCTACGCCCTCAGCCAGACCATCCGCAAGCGCATCGAGGAACACTTCGGCTGGGGCAAGACCGTCGGGCGCATCCGCCAGACGGTGTACCGCGGGCTGCAGCGTGTCGATCAGCACTTCAAACTGACGATGACGGCCAGCAACATCGTGCGCATGGCGCGAATGCTGGGCAGACCGCCGCTCGGGGCGCTGCGATGAGCAGCTGGGACGCTGCGCGCGCAGCAACAACGCCGCCGCACCTGCGGTTCCCACGCACGCAACGCGGCCCGACAGCCCTTGCCTTCATGCTGCACGGCGCGCTCGAAGCGCATCGGTCAGCCAATCGATCCAAATTTCAACAGCCTGCTAACTCACGACACTAGTCCAGGGTACCAAGGCCGCGGTGAAGAGCGCCGACAAACGCGACGGCCCGACCTCGCGCTGGCTGGCGCAGCTGACGGCGCGCGTGGGCTGGCAAGAGGCCTGCGTAGCCATGGCCAACAAGAACGCTCGCATCCTGTGGGCGGTGATGACGTTCAGAAACACTCAAAATTGAACTACCTCAGCCCGGTTCAGACCGAGCAGAAGCGCTTAAAGGGCTAAGCAAGGCGTCCGGGAAACCGGGGGAAGCCCATCTTGACGCTCAAGCTCCGCCGCCATCGCGACGGGAGTACCACGCAACACCGTCACGCAGTTCCACATCGATCTCGCCCCGCGCGCTGAGGTAGTTGAGACACGCCACGGCTTCGCCCGTGGCCAGGCCGAGCTGTTTACCATCGGACTCGCTCACGGGTCTGCGAAACAGCGTGCCGAACGTGTCGACGACACGCTTCGGCTCGGCCAGCACGGCCCGCAAAGCAGCCAGCACGTCGTCCTGATCGGCAAGCAGCTGCGTCACCCTGCCATGAAGGCCATGGAAACACTCGCCGTGCGCCGGCATCACCAGCACGTCGTCGGGGACCCTGCGCAGGATCTTTTCCATGGAGACATACCAGTCGGCCATCGGATCCGCCGATGACTCCATCGGATGTACCGAGAGGTTGGACGAAATGCGGGGAAGCACCTGGTCGCCGGAGATGAAGAGTTTCTTCTGGGCGCAGTACAAGCACGCGTGCTCTGGTGAATGTCCCAGCCCGGTCACTACTTCCCATGTGTCGCCGCCGATCTGGAGAGTCTGGCCGTCACTGAGACGACGGAAGCTGTCGGGCAACGCATAGGTATGGTTGCCGATATCTCCAAACCGCATCCTGTAGGCATCGATGGCATCGTAGCTCCAACCCGCGCGTCGGTAGAAGCTCAGTGCATCTTCGGGCGCTTCCCGGCCTGTGTCGCTCATGAGCGTGCGGCACCAGAGATAGTCCGGTTTCGACATCCACAGTTCGATGCCCAGGCGGCGCGTCAGCCATCCCGCGAGACCGACATGGTCCAGGTGCATGTGGGTGGCGATGACCCTGCGCAATGGCCTGTCCAGGGGCGGCCGCGCCATCAGGGACTTCCAGGTCGCCACCGTCTCCTCGCTGCGGACGCCGGTGTCCACCATCACCCAGCCGTCGCCATCCTCGATGGCCCACACATTGATGTGGTCCAGCCTGAACGGCAGCGGCATCCTGATCCAATGCACACCCGGGGCCACGGCCACCCTGGCGCCGGGCGGGGGCGCCGCGATGGGATGCACGAGGTAGGTCACTGTGCGCGTCCGGCAATCCGGCGGGCCTGTCGCACCACGGGCCCATCGACCATTCGGCCATCGAGCACGCAGACGCCGCCGCGGGCTTGCGCATCCGCATCGAGCACGCGCTGAGCCCAGGCGAGTTCGTCGGGGCTCGGCGCAAAGGCCGACCGCACCGGCTCGACCTGCGCCGGGTGAATGCACAGCTTGGCTCCGAATCCTGCGCGACGCGCACGCAAGGCGTCGGTCCGAACCTTCACGGGATCGTCAAACGCCGTCGTGACGCCATCCGCCGGTGGCGCGAGATCGGCGCGCCGGGACGCCGCGACGATCTCATGCCGCACCCCCAGGAGGTCTGCCTCCTCCGCGTCACACTCCATGCCGAGGTCCGCCTGGTAGTCGAGGTGCCCAAAGCCCAGTCGCACGACCCGGGGGCAGCGTGCGATCTCCCCGAGGCCGTCGACACCGGCGAGCGATTCGATCAGGGGCATCAGGTGAGCGGCGCTGCCGAGCGCGTGGGCCGCCGTGGCGACGTCTGCCGGCCGCTCCGCCTTCGGCAACATCACCCCGCCCAGGCCAGTTCCAATGCAACGCATCGCTGCCAGCAGGTCTTCACGATGCCACGGTGTGTCGCTGCCGTTGACCCTGAGAATAATGCGGCCACGGCTGCGTTGTTCAATGCCTTCCAGGGCGTCTGCTGCGAGCTGCCGTGCGGCACCCTTGGCGTCCGGGGCCACCGCGTCCTCCAGGTCGATCACCGCGACGTCGGCGCCGCTGGCCAACGCCTTGGCCAGACGCTCGGGCCGCGTCGCGGGGACGAAGAGAAAGGTGACGGCGGTTTGAAGAGAGGCGGAACTCATGGCGTGCCCGCCTGGTCGAGGAGACGCCCGACACGCCGAGAGTGGCGAAGCCCACTGATCTTGTCCAGGATCGACTCGATCTCGGCGACGCTCGCGCCTTCGCCGTACAGCGCCAGTCGTCGGGCCTTCGTGCACAACTCCTCGCGCGACAGCGTGTTGCCCGGATCGCCCTTGGGCTCGTCCACGCGCGCGTCGAAGCTGCGGCCATCCCGCGTGGTCACGGTGACCTTTCCGATCCAGCGCTGCGGATACGCCGCGTTGACCTCGGAATCGAGCTCCATGCGCACACGCTCGCGGAGCGCCTCCGTTGCCGGCGACAGCCAGTCCGCGTCGAACTCCTGCAGGCCCGCATGCCCATGCTGGGCCGCGAGCGCCAGCACCGTGCCGATTGAGAACTTCGCCTGATGCACGGTGCTGGGCCGCGTGACAGGGCCGAGCACGTCGATGGCGCCCTGGTGCACGCGCGCCACCACCTGCCCGATGTCTTCCGCGCGAAGGCGATGCTCGCGCATACCGGCCAGCAAGGCATCGGCCGCGGGATGCGTGTGGCGGCACGCAGCGTGGTATTTGAAGGACGTCTCGACGGTGGCCCAGCGCGTGCCGAGTCCATCGGCGAGCTTCGCCGGATCGGCATCGCTCGACATGCCCGCTGCCATCCCCTGCGGGCCGCAGAAGATGTCGCGTGCGCCGGTGAAGCCGCTGGCCGCCAGCCAGGCGGACATCCAGCCGGCCGCGGCGGCGTGGGAGGTATGCAACTGCTTCGAGTCGGCCGCAGAACGCAGGAATTCCCAGAGGCCGGCCGACTGCGTCCCGGCCGAGCCGAAGGCATGCTGCATGCGCTGTGCATCCAGCCCCAGGAGATTGCCGGCGGCCGCGGCGGCGGCGATGGTTCCCGCCGTACCCGTCGTGTGGAAGACCTGGTAGTGGGTGCGGCCCAGGAATTCACCAACTCGGATGCCGGCTTCGTAGCCGGCGACGGCAGCACACAGCATTTGAGGGCCGCTGGCCCCGATCGCTTGCGCGGCGGCCAGCGCGACCGGAAACACCACCGTGGCCGGGTGGAACACCGAGCCGTTGTGCACATCGTCCTGTTCCACGAAATGCGATGCTGCGGCGTTGGCCGTTGCCGCGAAGTAGGGGCTCGATCCGCTGCGGTCCGCGAGGATTTCGCTGGGGCCGTCGCACGGGCCGTTCGCCCGCACGAAGGCGGTGAACGTCGAGACGGGCCGGGCGCTGCGCCCGGCCAGCGCCGAGCCCACCCAGTCGATCAGCAGGTCTTCTATTTTCGCGACAGTGGTCGCGGGAATGTCCTCGAAGCGCAGCCCCGCGGCGAACGCCGCCAGCTGCGCGCCGGGTTCTTGTGTCGGACTCATGTCGCCTCTGGATTCGGTTTCAGATGCAGCCTGCCTTGCGCAGCGCGGCGATACGGGTGGTGTCGTGCCCCAGCGCCGCGAGGATGCTCTCCGTGTGTCCTCCCAGCGCCGGCACGGCGTCCATGCGGTACTCGAAACTGTCGCTGGCGCCCGGCGGCAGCATGGCCTGAAGCGGCCCGGCCGGCGAGCCGACCGTCCGGAAGCGTTCGCGCGCCACCAGCTGGGGGTGCTGCCAGAGCGTCGCCAGCGCATTCACATGCGCGTTCGCGATCTGGGCGGCGTCCAGGCGCTCGATCACCTGCGCCGCGCTCAGGCTCGCGAATGACTCCTCGATGATCGCGCGCAGGGCTGCGCGGTTCGCGCTGCGCTTCGGATTCAGGTCGAAACGCGGGTCGCTCGCCAGTTCGGGATGCAGCAGGACCTTGTCGCAGAACGACTTCCACTCGCGCTCGTTCTGCAGGCCGAGCATGACCTCCTTGCCGTCGCCGGCGCTGAATGGGCCGTAGGGATAGATCGTTGCGTGCGAGGCGCCGTTGCGCGACGGCGCAGTCTGGCCCTCGTAGGCGTAGTACATGGGGAAACCCATCCACTCGCCCAGGGCCTCCAGCATCGACACGTCGATGTGCGAGCCGCTGCCAGTCTTCTGCCGCAACAGGAGCGCCGACAGGATGCTCGTGTAGGCGTACATGCCCGCCGCGATGTCGGCGATCGAGTTGCCCGCCTTGCAGCGGTCCTCGCGTGTGCCGGTCACGTCGAGGAAGCCACCCTCGCTCTGGATCAGGAGGTCATAGGCCTTCTTGTCGCGGTAGGGGCCGTCGTCGCCGTAGCCGGAGATGCTGCAGGCGACGATCAGCGGGTTGGCGGCGTGCAGCTCCTGGTAGCCCAGGCCCATGCGGTCGGCGGCTCCCGGTGCCAGGTTCTGCACAAAGACATCGGCCTTCTTCAGCAGCTGCTTCAGGATGGCCAGGGCTTCGGGCTGCTTGAGGTCCAGCGTTAGGCTCTCCTTCGAGCGGTTGACCCAGACGAAGTGCGACGCGAGGCCGTGCACGCGGTGGTCGTATTCGCGCGCGAAGTCGCCCGTGCCCGGACGCTCCACCTTGATCACGCGGGCGCCGAGGTCCGCCAGCTGGCGCGTGCAGAACGGTGCGGCAATCGCGTGCTCGAGCGAGACCACGGTGATGCCGTCGAGCGGGCGTGTCATCAGAAGCTCCGTGGCAGGCCGAGCAGGTGCTCGGCCACATAGGAAAGGATCAGGTTGGTCGAGATCGGCGCGACCTGGTACAGGCGGGTCTCGCGGAACTTGCGTTCCACGTCGTATTCGTGCGCGAAGCCGAATCCACCGTGCGTCTGCAGGCAGACATTGGCGGCTTCCCACGAGGCCTTCGCGGCCAGGTACTTCGCCATGTTGGCTTCACCGCCGCACGGCTGGCCGGCGTCGAAGAGCGTGCACGCCTTCCAGCGCATCAGGTTGGCCGCCTCGGTCTCGATGAAGGCTTCGGCGATCGGGAACTGCACACCCTGGTTCTGGCCGATGGGGCGGCCGAAGACCACCCGCTCGTTCGCGTAGGCGCGCGACTTGTTGGCGAACCAGTAGGCGTCGCCGATGCACTCGGCGGCGATCAGCGTGCGCTCGGCGTTCAGGCCGTCGAGGATGTACTTGAATCCCCGGCCCGCTTCGCCGATCAGGTTCTCATGGGGAATCTCCAGCCCGTCGAAGAACACCTCGTTGGTCTCGTGGTTCACCATGTTGCGGATCGGCCGCACCTCCATGCCCCGGCCGATCGCCTCGTGCAGATCCACCACGAAGATGCTCATGCCTTCGCTGCGTCGCTGCACCTCCGAAAGCGGCGTCGTGCGTGCCAGCAGGATCATCAGGTCGGAGTGCTGGATTCGCGAAATCCACACCTTCTGCCCCTGCACCACCCAGCGGTCGCCCTTGAGCACCGCCATCGTCTTCAGCTGCGTTGTGTCCGTGCCGGTGGTCGGCTCGGTCACCGCCATCGATTGCAGGCGCAGCTTGCCCGCCGCGATGTCGGGCAGGTACTTGCGCTTCTGCGCCTCGCTGCCATGGCGCAGCAGCGTCCCCATGTTGTACATCTGGCCGTGCACCGAGCCGGCGTTCCCGCCAGCGAAATTCACTTCCTCCAGGACGACCGAGGCCTCGGCCAGTCCCAGGCCGGAGCCGCCGTACTCGGCCGGGATCATGGCTGCCAGCCAGCCGGCCTGCGTCAGGGCGTCCACGAAGGCCTCCGGATAGCCGGCGGCGGCATCGACTTCCTGCCAGTAGCGCGCGTCGAACCGCGCGCAGAGGTCCCGGACGGCCTCGCGGATTTCCTGGTAGGCGTCGGGAGAGGGAATCTGTGTCTTCATGGTCGCGTTAAGCGAACGCCACGTCGGCGCGCATCGCCAGCGCGCCTTCGTGGTCCTGGGCCCACAGCAGGGCGGAATTGCCGTCGGGCGACGGCGTGGCACATACCGCGAATGGATGAATATCGAGTACAGGCCGGACAGCCCGGAAGCTGAACCGGCGAAATCGCGGGGCCGCGAATTGTTGTGAGGCCAGCCCCGCCAGCAGCGTGGCAATGAGTGGGCCATGGACGACCAGGCCCGGGTAGCCTTCCTTGCCGGTGGCGTAGTCGCGGTCGTAGTGGATGCGGTGGCCGTTGAAGGTCAGTGCCGAATAGCGGAAAAGCAGGACCGGGTCGGCGCGCAGGCGTCGTGTCCGCGATGCATCCGCGGGTGCCGGCTGCACGGCGGCGGGCGCTTCCTGCGGCTGGGGCGCCGACCGATAGACGATGTCCTGTTCCTCGGTCAGAGCGAGGACGCCGGCACTCGCCAGTTCGTGGCGCACCGTGACGAAGACCAGGTCGCCCGAGCGGCCGGCTTTGTGCTCGGCATTGACGATCGTCGACGTGCGCTGCGCGCGGTCGCCGATGCGAAGCGGTGCACGCCATTCGATGCGCCCACCGGCCCACATCCGCCGCGGCAGCGGGACCGCGGGCAGGAAACTGCCGCGCTTCG
>Ga0315912_10004963_pt1 | contig 12357 bp, 6 predicted proteins | sample VfabasoilMG_FD_204469 | JGI IMG/M metagenome (GOLD analysis project Ga0315912, IMG submission 204469) | Garden soil microbial communities collected in Santa Monica, California, United States - V. faba soil | ecosystem: Environmental > Terrestrial > Soil > Garden | place: USA: California... | reverse complement strand
CGATGCCGGCCTCCACCACGTCCACGAGATCGTCGAGATCGAGATCGGGCTCGCGCTCCCCGAAGCCGCGCTGCGCGAGCTGGAAGAGGGCGAGCCGCTTCGCGTCATCCTCCTGCTCCTCGATGAAGCCGATCACGGCATCCGGCCCGCCCTCCGCCATGAGCTCGCGCAGGCGGGGCCAGTGCTTCTCGGGGAACGCTTCCTTGGACGTCGCTGCAGCCATCGAAACCTCCACGTGCGCATCCTGGAGTTTGTCCCCAGTGAAACGGCCGATGACCAGCCCGGGTGCCGGAGAGGACCCTTGGGTTGCACCGTGGCATGTAGCGTGCCACTATTCGTGGCATGAAAACTGCCATGGACCGCTCCGGGCGCGTCGTGATCCCCAGCGCGATCCGGCACGAAGCGGCGTTGAAGCCGGGCGTGCCGCTGGACATCCGCTGCATCGACGGGAGCGTCATCATCGAGCCCGCAGCCGCAGAGGCGCGCCTCGAGCGTCGCGGCCACGTCACTGTGGTGATCATCGAGCCCGAACCGCCCGGACTGGCGCATCGCGATGTCGAGAGCATGCGAGAGCAGCTTCGACGGGAGCGTGACGAGGACACGCTGGGCCATGCGCCGACGAAGGAGTGAGGCGGGGCTCGTCCGCGAGAGCGGAGCAGGGCCCACGGCGTTGGACACGAGCTGCCTCGTGGCTCTGCTCTCGCCTTGGCACGAACATCATGCGGCGACGCTCGAACGCGTGAACGAGCTTCTCGGACGGGGGCATCTCCTCGTGGCGCCTGCACCGGCGCTCGTCGAGACCTACTCGGTGTTGACGCGAATGCCTGCGCCCTATCGGTCACCTGCGCGTGTCGTGCATGCCGCCCTGACGGCCACTTGCGCACGCTGGGAGACTCCGGCGCTCACTGGTCGCGAGTACGCGGAAATGCTCGCCGAGCTCGCCGGGGCGGGCGTCGCCGGCGGTCGCGTCTATGACGCCGTCATCGCCGCATGCGCGCGGAAGGCCGGCGCCGCGCGACTGCTGACCTGGAATGCAGCGCACTTCGTCGGGCTCGCGGGCGAGTCGCTGCGCGTCGCGGCGCCCTGAGCATCCTCACGCCGCTCCGAAGCCGCCGCCGCCGGGCGTCTCGACGATCAGCACGTCGCCGGGGAAGGCGTCGCGACGGGCCTTGCCGCCGAGATCCTCCACGCTGCCGTCGGCGCGCACGAGCCGGTTCCGTCCCGGGGAGCCCGCCTCGCCTCCCTCGAGGCCGAAGGGCGCGAGGTCGCGGCGCTCCGACAGGATCGCCACCTGCAGCGGCGCGCGCAGCTCGATCGCGCGGACGATGCCGTCGCCGCCCCGATGGCGACCGCGTCCGCCGCTGCCGCGCCGGATGGAGAACTCCCGCAGGACGATGGGATGCCGGCTCTCCAGCACCTCGACGTCCGTGATGCGCGTGTTCGTCAGGTGCGAGTGGACGGCATGCGCGCCGTCGAACGTCGGTCCGGCGCCCGCGCCGCCTGCGATCGTCTCGTAGTAGCCGAAGCTCGCGTCGCCGAACGTGAGATTGTTCATCGTGCCCTGGCTCGCGGCCTGCGCCGAGAGCGCGCCGAGCAGGACGTCGGCGATGCGCATCGACGTCTCGACGTTGCCGCCCGCGACCGCCGCGGGAGCGCGCGGATCCAGCAGGGATCCTGGGGGCACGCGGATCTCGACCGGCTCGAGGCAGCCCGCGTTGAGCGGCACGTCGCGCCGCACGAGGCATCTCAGCACGTAGAGCACGCAGGCCGTCGTGATGGCGCGCGGCGCGTTGAGATTCCCGGCGACTTGCGCTGCGCTGCCCTCGAAGTCGAACGTCGCGCGATCGCCGTCGATGGTCGCCGTCACGACGAGCGGCGACCCGTCGTCGAGCCGATCCTCGAAGCGATGCGCGCCCTGCGGCAGCGCGCGCAGCGCCTCGCGCGTCGCGGCCGCGGCGTCATCGAGCACGTCACGCATGGCCCGCGTGACGGCATCGATGCCTTCTCGCGCGCAGGCTTCAGCGAGGAGCTTCGCTCCTAGCGCGTTCGCCGCCGCCTGCGCGCGGAGATCGGCGAGACGCTCGGCGATGCCGCGCACGGGATGCGGCCCCGCGCCGAGCAGCGCGGCGACAGCCTCGTCGCGGAAGCGCCCGTCCTCGACGATGGCGAAGTCGTGGATGAGCACGCCCTCCTCCGCGATGTCGCGCGAGAACGGCGGCATCGATCCAGGCACCACCCCGCCGACATCCGCGTGGTGACCGCGATTGGCGACGAAGAATGCCAGCTCGCCTCGCTCGTCGTGGACCGGCGAGACGACGGTGATGTCGGGCAGGTGCGAGCCGCCATGGTAGGGATCGTTGCTCGCGAGGACGAGACCCGCGCGCGTGCCGGCCGCGCCGCGCGTGCGCAGGAGCGCGCGGACCGTTTCGCCCATCGCGCCGAGATGCACCGGCACGTGGGGAGCGTTCGCGACGAGATCGCCCTCGCGCGTGAACAGCGCGCACGAGTAGTCGAGCCGCTCCTTGATGTTGACCGAGAGGCTCGTGCGCCGCAGCGCCTCGCCCATTTGTTCTGCGATGGCCATGAAGCGGCTCGCGTGGATGGCGGTGCGCACGGCGTCGGGCGCCGTCGTGAGACTCGCGCTTGCCGCGGCGCTCGTCGCGCGCGACGCGAGCAGGCTGCCGCTCGACAGCACGCGCGCCGACCAGCCCTCGTCGAGCACGATGGTGCCAATCTCCTCGTGGATGAGCGCCGGCCCCTCGATGACGTGCCCCGCGCGCAGATCCGAGCGGCGATGCAGCGGCGCCGCCGGCAGCGGCTCGCGCGCGACGTCCAGCTCCGCAAGCCGGATCGGCTCGAGCTGCGCCGAGACCTCGACCGACAACGACGCGATCTCGACACGCTGCTCGGGCCGCTCGAATCCGAGCTGCTCGCGATGCCGCGTTTCGAAGGCGAGCCTCAGCGCCGCCGCGCTCTGATCCCCGCTCCATGGCAGATCGATGCTCCCCTCGACGCCGACATGGCGCATCTCGAGGCGCCACCCCGCGCTCATGACGCCGATGTCGCCTTCCGAGCGCAGCTCGCGCTCGAGCGTCGCCTGCGCGTCGCGAGCCTGCCGCTCCAGCGGCGCGAGCGTCGCGTCGTCGAGTCCTGCCAGGACGCTCTCGCGCGTCGCGCGCGTCGCCGGCGCCAGCCCCGCACCGAGCGCGGAGAGGACTCCCGCGAGCGGGTGCAGCACGATGCGCGTCATGCCGAGGAGATCCGCCAGCGCGCACGCATGCTGTGCGCCAGCGCCCCCGAACGGCACGAGCACGTGCTCGCGGGGATCATGACCGCGCGCGACGGAGACCTGGCGGATCGCGTGGGCCATGCGCTCGTTCGCGATGCGCACGAAGCCGGCGGCCGCCTCCTCGATCGAGAGACTCGCCGACTGGGCCAGGGGCGTCAGGGCAGCGCGCGCGGCCTCGACGTCGAGCGGCGCGTCTCCCCTCTGGCCGAAGCAGCGCGGGAAGAGATCGGCGCGCACGCGTCCCAGCACGAGATTGGCGTCGGTGATCGTCGGCGGGCCGCCGAGCCCGTAGCACGCGGGGCCAGGTGCGGCGCCCGCGCTCTCGGGACCGACGGTGAAGCGATTCCCGGCGCGCCCGAGCACGGATCCGCCACCCGCCGCGACGGTCACGACGTCCACCATGCTGCCTCGAATCCGGACCCCGCCGATGCGCCGCTCGCGCGTGCGCGCGATTCCGTCGTGAAGGCTCCAGCGCGAGACATCCGTGGACGTGCCGCCCATGTCGAAGCCGATGGCCGCGTCGAGGCCGACCTCGCGCGCGATGTGCGCCAGCGCCACGGCGCCGCCGGCGGGTCCCGACAGCACGGCGGCGCTGCCGCGCAGCTCGTGGGCGGGCACGAGGCCGCCCGCGCTCGTCAAGAGTCTCAACTCCGCAGGATGGTCCAGCCGCTCGCGCAGCTCCGACGTGGCGCGCGCGAGGATCGGCGTCAGCGCCGCATCGACGACCGCCGTCTCCGTGCGCGCGAGATGGCCCGGCTCCGGCGCCGCCTCGTGCGACAGGACCACCTCGAAGCCCTCGTCGCGCGCCCATCCGCCAACGAGGCGCTCATGCGCGGGGAATCGCGCGGCATGCACGAGCGCGACAGCGACGGCCCGACATCCGGCCTCGCGCGCCGCGCGGAGCTGCTCGCGCACGCGCGCCTCGTCGGGCGCCCGCCGCACGCTGCCGTCGGCCAGCACGCGCTCGTCGATCTCGACGACGTGCTCGGCCAGCGGCGCCGGCTTCTCGATGGCGAGCGCGAAAAGCTCAGGGCGCTCCTGCGAGCCGATGAGCAGCACGTCGCCGAAGCCGCGCGTCACGACCAGCGCGACGCGCTCGACGCGTCGCTCGAGCAACGCGTTGGTCGCGAGCGTCGTGCCGCCGCGCAGGCCGAGGATGGCGCCGTCGCCGGCGACCTGCCGCACCGCCCGGGTGATCGCGTCCACGCCGCGGGCATCGCGCGACAGGATCTTCCGCACGTGCAGGCGCCCACCGGGATCGAGCGCGACGACGTCCGTGAACGTCCCGCCGCGATCGACCAGCACGCGCCATCCGCCCGCGCGCGACGCGCTCAATGCGGTGCGCTCCACATCGGCGGCCGCTTCTCGAGGAACGCGCGCACGCCCTCCGCGGGATCCTCCGTCCGCATGAGGCCATCGAGGTAGAGCCGCTCGACGTCGTCGAGCAGCGGCAGCACGCGCCGCGCCATCGCGAGACGCGCGGCCCTCACGGCGAAGCGCGTGGACGTCGGGCTGAGCGCGAGCACGTGATCGCGCAGCCAGGCGAGCGCCGCGACCTCCGCGTCGTCGTCCACGTGCTGCACGAGCCCGCGGCGCAGCGCCTCCTCCGCGCCGATGATGCGGCCCGAGAGCAGCAGGTCGGCCGCGGCACCGGCGCCCATCCTCTCGGGCAGCAGCAGCGAGGCGACCGGCGCGAACGCGCCGAGCCGCACCTCGGGCGTGCCGAGCTGCGCGTCGCGCGCGGCGAAGATCACGTCGCATGCGGCGGCGAGCTCGAGGCCGCCGCCGAGGCAGCGCCCGCTCACGACGGCGACGAGAGGCACGGGGCAGCCGAGCATCGCGCGGATCAGCTCGTGGAACTCGCGCAGCGCGGGGCCGACGACGTCGGGCGCGTGCTCCGGAATGCTGGCGCCGTAGGAGAAGTGCGCGCCGTCCGCGTCGAGCAGCACGGCGAGGGCGCCGGGCGGGATGTCGGTGACGGCCTCGTGGAGCGCTGCGACGAGGCGCCGGTCGAGCAGGTTGCCCGGTGGGGTGCCGAGCCGCACTCGGATGAGGCGCCCCGACTCGTCCTCCCACCTCCGCACGCGTTCCATGTCGGCCATGCCCGGAGCATGCACCTGCGGGCGGCATGACGGCGGCCGCGTGCCCGTTCGGCCTCGTCGAAACGAGGCGCAGGTCCTCTCGGATGGGAAAACGGCGCGTTGCGGGCTAACCTCTGGGCGGGCCCTCCGCGCGTCGCCATCTCGTCCCATCCAGAAACTGCGGCTCGTGCCTGCTACCCCGGAGGGGCGCATCCTGGCGGCCCGAGTTTCTGGATGCCCACTCTCTCGAGTCCCAGTCGTGCCGCGTTTCCTCAGCGTCCTGACCCTCGCGCTCCTCGCTTGCCTGCGGCCGGCCTTCGCCGCGCGACCGGCAGCGGACGTCCCTCAGCTCGTGTTCCCGCCCGTCGATGCCGAGCGCCTGCTCGCGGAGGATGCCGCGCGCAAGGACGGGAGCCCGCTGCGGATAGCCGACGGAATCGATGTCGCCATCACGCCGATGACCGACGGTTCATGGACAGGCGACACCGAAGGCGCACGCACCTGGCAGCTCCGGATCCGCGTGCCGGCAGCGACGGATCTGAACTTCGGCTTCACGCGCTTCCATCTTCCCGATGGCGCGAGTCTTCGCCTCGTCGGAGAGGAGGACCAGCGCGTGCTGGGCCCGTACGCAGACGACGCGGGGATGGAGGGCGAGCTGTGGACGCCGGTGCTCGCCGGCGATGCCGTGCTCCTTCAGCTCGAGATTCCGGCCGGGGCACCCGATGCCGATCTCGAGCTCGGCCGCATCGGCGCGGGCTACCGGGGCTTCGGCCGCAATCCGGGCTCCGTCCTGCGACCCGACTCCGGTGCCTGCAACATCGACGTCGCGTGCCCCGAGGGCGATCCGTGGCGCGACGAGATCGACAGCGTCGCCGTCTACACCTCCAACGGCGAGCTCCCTCCGAACGGGAGCGGCACCCTGCTCTGCACGGGGTCGCTCGTGATGGACGTGCGGCGCACGTTCACGCCGTGGTTCCTGAGCGCCAACCACTGCGGCGTCTCCGCCAGCAATGATCAGACGGTCGTGACGTACTGGAACTACGAGACGGCGCAGTGCGGCGGCGCGCGCAACGGTCCGCTCGACGAGGCCGTGATCGGCTCGACGTTCACGGCGCGTCGCTCGGACGCGGACTTCCTCCTGCTCGAGCTCTCGAGCGCGCCGCCCGCTGCCTTCCATCCGTACTGGGCAGGCTGGGATCGCAGCGACGTGCCGCCGTCCGGCACCGTCACGATCCATCATCCTGCCGTGGACGAGAAGGCGATCAGCTTCAACGACGATCCCCTGACCTTTCGCAACAGCTGCATCGGCGGGGGCCTCGACACCCACTGGAACGTCGACAACTACGAGCTCGGAACGACGGAGAACGGCTCCTCGGGCTCCGGCCTCCTGAGCGTGGACAACCGTCGCATCGTCGGCGTGCTCTCGGGCGGCGCCGCGTGGTGCGGCAACACGGAATTCGATTGCTACGGACGCTTCGCCGTCGGCTGGGACGGGCCGACGCCAGCCCAGCGCCTCAGGGACTGGCTCGATCCCGACGGAGTGAATCCGCCGGGAGTGGACGGCTCGCGCCCGGATCCGACGATAACGATCGATTCTGTCTTCATCAGCGACACGTGCGACGCCGGTGGTGCGGGCGATGCGAACGGCGAGCTCGAGCCAGACGAGAGCGCCGTCCTCGTCGTCACGCTCGTCGCGAACAACGGCGGCTTCACGGGCGTGCAGGCGGAGCTCGCGACGAGCACCGTCGGCGTGGCGATCCCCGGTCGCACGGCGGCATGGCCAGACCTCGTGGCGGAAAGCCCTGCCGTATCGCTCGCGCCGCACCTGCGGATCCGGACGGGCATGGCGCTCGCGTGCGGCGATCGACTCAACCTCACGCTGTCGGTGCGGGCCGCCGGAGGCGCGAGGTTCCAGATCCCCTTCTCCATCGACATGCCCGCGCCAGCCACCTGCGTGCCCTGCCTCGCGCCGTGCACCGTCGAGGAGATCGCCTCGCCGCCGCTGGGCGTGCTGCGCGCGCGCAAGGGCGTCGGCGGCGAGGTCGTCTTGAGCTACCCGCAGGCGACCTGGTGCGGTGGCGCGATCCAGGTGCGCATGTCCCCGACGGCGCGCCCGGCCATCGGCCCGGGCATCTGGCCGAACGATCCGCCCTTCGCGGATGTCACCTCGCAAGACACCGACCTCGGACCAGAGTTCGTCCACGATCCGCCCGACGACAATCGCTACTACCTGGTCGTCGAGACGGACTCGGGCGGCGGTCCCGGGCCATCGGGGAGCTACTGAACCGCCCCCCGGATGCCGATGATGCTCGAGGGGCATGTCGGCCCATGGGAAAACGGGGCCCGCGGAACTAATCTCTGAGCGCCCCCGCCTGGGTCGTCTTCTTCCTAGAGTCGTCGTCGTGCCGCGCCTCGTCCTCTCGCTGTCGTTCCTCCTCCTCCTCTCGCCCTTCGCGCGTGCCGCAAGGCCGGACGCGGGGGTGCCGCAGCTCGTGTTCCCGCCGATCGATGCCGAGCGCCTCCTCGCGGAGGACGCGGCGCGCACCGACGGCGGGCCGCTGCGCTTCGCCGAGCCGATCCTCGTGGCGATCACGCCCGCGACGGATGGCGCTTGGAAGAACGACCAGGACGGCGGTCGCACCTGGCGACTGCGCATCCACGTTCCTGCCGCGACCGACCTGAACCTCGGCTTCACGCGCTTCGATCTTCCCGATGGCGCGTCGCTGAGCGTTGTCGGCGAGGAGGAAGATCGGCTCGTAGGGCCCTTCGCACGAAGCTCGGCGACCGAGGGCCAGTTGTGGACGCCTGTCGTCGTGGGGGATCGCGCGCTCGTGACGCTGCACGTGCCGGCAGGCGCGCCGGATCCGGAGATCGTGCTCGGCCAGATCGGCGCGGGCTATCGCCACTTCGGGCGCGATCCCTGGCATCTCGACTCGCCCTGCAGTCTCGACGTCGCATGCCCCGAGGGCGATCCATGGCGTGACGAGATCGACAGCGTCGCGATGTACTCGCTCGACGGGACCTGGCAGTGCAGCGGCACGCTCGTCATGGACGTCCCGCGCACCTGGACGCCTTACTTCCTCACCGCCGCCCACTGCGACGTGCGTGACGCGGTGGATGCCGCGACCGTCGTCACCTATTTCAACTACCAGGTCGCCGAGTGCGCCGGCCCGCGTGGCGCGCCGCTCGATCAGTCGATCGTCGGCTCGCTCTTCAGGGCCCGGCGCGCCGACGTGGACGTCTGCCTGCTCGAGCTGTCGTCGTGTCCGCCGGCCGCCTACCATCCGTACTGGGCGGGCTGGGATCGCACGGACTTCCCGCCCCAGGCGACGGTGCACATCCACCATCCCAACATCGATGAGAAGGAGATCGCGTTCAACGACGATCCCCTCACGACCAGCGACAGCTGCCTGGTCGGCGGGGCCGGCATCGACTCGCACTGGCACGTCGACGACTACGAGCGCGGCATCACGGAGCGCGGCTCGTCGGGCTCGGGCATCTGGGACGCGAGCAATCATCGCGTCGTCGGCTGGCTCTCCGCGGGGACCGCGACGTGCAGCGTGCCCGACGGCTACGACTGCTACGGCCGCTTCGCCATCGGCTGGAACGGCGCGAGCGCCGCGACGCGCCTGCGCGACTGGCTCGATCCCGGCGGCAACAGCCCGCCGGGTGTCGACGGCGGACGGCCCGGGATCGTGCTGGCTCCCCCCGTGACGTTCGCGGACTCATGCCCGGGCGGACCCGGCGACGGCGACGGGGAGGCGGAGCCCGGCGAAACGATCGAGCTGCTCGCCTTCCTCACGACGGAGGCCTGCGCCGAGTACACGAGCGTCACGGGGTACGTCAGCTCGTCGTCGCCGTGGGTGACGATGATCGACTCGGCGGCGACCTGGCCCGACCTTGTCGGGGGAGGCACCTTCCTCTCGAACGCGCCGCACCCCACGGCGCGGATCGACGAGGGCGCTCCCTGCGGCACGCAGCTCGACTTCGAGCTGACCGCCTGGGCTACCGAAGGCGGCCCGTTCGTCATCCCGTTCTCGATCGACATGCCGGCGCCTGCCACGTGCGACATCTGCGCCGCGCCATGTGTCGTCAACGAGATCGCCGAAGCCCCGCCCGACGTGCTGCGCGTGCGCAAGGGCGCGCCCGGGATCGTGGTGCTGAGCTATCCGCAGACGACTTGGTGCGGCGGCGCCATCCAGGTTCGCATGGCGCACGAAGTGGAGCCGGCGACGAGGCCCGGCTCCTGGCCGACCGATCCGGACTTCGCCGACGTCACGTCGCTCGACATGGATCCCGGGATCGACTTCGCGATCGATCCACCCGATGACAACCGCTACTTCCTCGTCGTCGAGACGAAGGCGGACGGCACTCCAGGACCGTCCGGGAGTTATTAGAGCGAGGGGCTGCCTGGCCCCTCCTCCCTGCCATGTTCAACCTCCCCGTCCTCGTCCTGATGGGCGCGTCGCTGGCCGACGTGCCGCAGGTGGTGTTTCCGCCGATCGATGCGGCGCGCCTGCTCGCCGAGGACGCCGCGCGCGGAGACAACGGCCCCGCGCGATTCGCCGAGCCCATCCGCACGCGAATCTCACCCTGGACGGACGGAGCATGGGAGATCGCGACGGATGGAGCGCGCACGTGGCGGCTCAGGATCCAGGTGCCGTCCGCGACCGATCTCAACTTCGGCTTCACGAGCTTCGACCTGCCCGACGGCGCGAGCCTCGACATCATCGGCGAGGAGAGAGGCGACGCCGCGGGTCCCTACACGGAGGCGTCGGCGACCGACGGCCAGCTGTGGACGTCGGTCGTGACCGGGGACGCCGCGCTCCTCACGCTGTCCGTTCCGGCCACGGCGCCCGAGCCGGTGCTGATCCTCGGGCAGGTCGGCGCCGGTTATCGCGACTTCACCCACGCGCATGACGCGCCTGTTCCGAAGTCCGGGGCCTGCAACATCGACGTGATCTGCCCCGAAGGCGATCCCTGGCGCAACGAGATCGACAGCGTCGCCGTCTACACGCTAGCGGGAACCTGGACGTGCTCGGGCGAACTGCTCATGGACGTCCCCCGCACGTTCACGCCGTACTTCATCACGGCCGACCACTGCGACGTGCTGCTCCAGGGGGCGGCGTCCGTCGTGACGTACTGGAACTTCGAGGCCTCGACGTGCGCAGGGCCGCGCGACGGCACGCTGACGCAGAGCATCAGCGGCTCCACCCTCCGCGCACGCCGCTCGAGCACGGACTTCTGCCTGCTCGAGCTCGCATCCTCGCCGCCCGCCGCGTGGCGACCGTACTGGTCGGGCTGGGATCGCACGGACGCGCCGCCCGCCACGAGCGTGAGCATCCATCATCCGAACAGGGACGAGAAGGCGATCAGCCTGAACGCCGATCGTCTCGCCTACAGCGATAGCTGCATCGATGCCAGCGTGAACACGCACTGGCTCCTCGATGACTACGAGCAGGGCACCACCGAGCAGGGCTCCTCCGGCGGAGGCATCTGGAATCCCGCCAACCATCGCCTCGTGGGCTGGCTCTCGGGCGGCCTCGCCTCGTGCAGCGTCCAGGACATCGACTGCTACGGGCGCTTCGCCATGGCGTGGGACGGCGTGTCGGCGTCGAACCGCCTCAAGGACTGGCTCGATCCCGGCGGCACCCTTCCCGCAGGCGTGAGCGGCGGCCGGCCCGGCCTCTCCGCGGGCGTCATCTCGCTCGACAGCTTCGCGACGACCGATCGCTGCCTCGTGGGACAGGGCGACGCGAACGGCGCAATCGAGCCGGGCGAGACCGTGACGATCATCCCGACGCTCGTAGCGACGACGGCCTTCACCAGCGTGCAGGCGACGCTTTCGACGAGCACGCCGGGGATCACGGTCGCCGACCCGACGGCGCAGTGGGCCGATCTCGCCGCCGGCGTCCCGGCCGCGTCGCTGCCGCCCCACTTCTCCGTGCGCGTCGGGGCCAGCGTCCCCTGCGGCACGCGACTCGACTTCCTGCTGTCGGCGAACGCGGCGGAGGGCGGACCGTTCGACCTGCCGTTCTCCATCGACATGCCCGCGTCGCCCGACTGCCTGCCCTGCGTCGCCGCGCCGTCGCTGAGCCTGACGTCGTCGTCCTTCGAGGACGCCTGCGCCATCGGCGCCGGCAACGCGAACGGCGCGCTCGAGCCCGGCGAGTCGGCCGTCATCACGGCTCGGCTCACGAGCACCGGCGTTCTCACGGGCGTGCAGGGCACGCTGACGACGGCGTCGCCGGGCGTCGGCATCCTGGATGGCAGCGCCGACTGGCCGACGCTCAGCGCGGGCACGCCGACGGCCAGCCTGCCCGATCATCTCGGCATCCTCGTGGACGAGACGGCGGCATGCGGCGCGCGCCTCGACTTCACCTTGCACGTGACGTCGAACGAGGCCGGCCCATGGGATCTGCCGCTGTCGCTCGACCTCGCGCCGCCCGCGACGTGCCGGCCTTGCGTGGCGCCCGTCCTCACGCTCGCGTCGTTCGACGTGTCGGACTCGTGCTCGCTGCGGCCGGGACAGGATCTCGTCGTCGATCCCGGCGAGGACGTCGTGCTGACGGCGCGCCTCGAGACGACCGGTCCGCTCACGGGCGTGCGCGGCACGCTGACCACGAGCGCCCAGGACGTCGTCGTCACGGATGCCGTGGCGGACTGGCCTGCGCTCATCCCCGGCACGCCGACGGCGAGCCTCGCGAACCATCTCGGCTTCCGCGTCGGCCGGCCCGTGCCATGCGGCACGCGCCTCGACTTCCTGCTGCGCGTAGCGTCGAATGAGGCGGGGCCTTGGGACTTCCCGCTCTCCATCGACGTCCCCGCGACCTGTCGGCCTTGCGCGCCGCCCGTCGTGAGCTTCGCGTCGGTCGCCGTCGAGGACGCGTGCTTCCTGCGGCCGGGCGTGCAGAACTTCGTCATCGATCCGGGCGAGGACGCGTCCCTCGTGGTCAGCCTCGTGACGACGGAGCCCGTGACGGGCGT
>Ga0315912_10004962_pt1 | contig 12358 bp, 11 predicted proteins | sample VfabasoilMG_FD_204469 | JGI IMG/M metagenome (GOLD analysis project Ga0315912, IMG submission 204469) | Garden soil microbial communities collected in Santa Monica, California, United States - V. faba soil | ecosystem: Environmental > Terrestrial > Soil > Garden | place: USA: California... | reverse complement strand
CCAGAACACCGGGCTCATGGAATCCGGCGATTCGATGCGCGGCTGGGCGCTGGGGCTCAATGTGCCGGTGGTGCTGATGGTGGGCTACCGCGGCTGGACGCGCCACGGCGTCAACAAGGACACCGCCGCGACCTACACCGAACGTTTTCTCAACGCGTTCGGCATCAACTACTACCTGGTCGAGAGCAACGCCGATTCATCGCGCATTTCCATCGCGTTCGATGAGTCGCGCAAGAACAATCGCCCGGTCGCGGTGCTCGTGGGCGACGAGTACCACGGCTTCAACCGATAGGGGGACGCGCCATGATGGATACAGCGGAAATGCTCAAGGTTTTCAGTCAGAATCGTGGCGACGCGATCGTCGTGCCGGGGCGCGGTGGGCGGCACTGGAGCACGATCAGCAAGCGGCCCAGCCTCGACGTTCCCCTCGGCGACCCGGCGATGGGCGGGCACGCCTCGTTCGCATTCGGGCTGGCGTTGGCGCAGCCCAACCGCAAGGTCGTGCTGTTCGACTCCGAGGGCGATGTGCTGATGGGGCTCGGCATCCTGCCGGTAATCGGCGAGCACCAACCGAAGAATTTCTACCATTTCATGCTCGACAACGAATGCTGGGCGACGACCGGCGGGCAGCCCGTGCCGAACGCGAAGAACATCGCCTACGACGTGATGGCGCGCGGTGCCGGGTATCCACGCGCCCACGCCTTCGACAATCTCGAGACGTTTACGGTCAACGTCGGGCGCATCCTGAGCGAGCCGGGCCCGGTGTTCGTCGCGTTGAAAATCATTCCCGAGGTGCAGAACGAACCGATTGGCCGCCGCGCGGCGTGGAACACGCGCGACCGCATGACGGTGATCCGGGATCTGCAGAAGGAACTGGGCGTCTCCGCCTAAAGGTCAAAAGCAGGAACCGCCAAGGACGCGAAGGAAACAAGAAAGATAACGGCGCTCGATCCCTTTTTCTTTTCCTTCTTTCCTTTGCGACCTTTGCGTCCCTAGCGGTTAGGGATACTCCGAAGAACCGCGAGTTGTGCCGCGGGCGGGCGCAGCTTGGGCGAGCGTAAACAATGTATATCAAAGCCTTAACAAGCCACTTCGGCGCGACGGTGATTGCCGAGGTACGTTGTTCAGAGCTTCCATAGGATTTCTTTTCTCAGGCGCGCTTCCCGAGCGCGCGGTGGTCGACCATGATGCAACGGTCCTGCACCACCAGGATGCCGGCCTGCGCAAGCGCCAGCGCTGCTTCGTCGTTCCGAATGCCGAGCTGTAGCCATACCGCGCGCGGCTTTTTCGCCAGGATGTCGGCTACGTGCGCGGGCACGTCCTTCGGACGCCGGAAGACGTTGACGATGTCCACCGCGCCGGGAATGTCCGCGACGCGGCGATAAACCCTGCGCCCGAGGATCTCGGTCGCCTCCGGGTAGTACACCGGCACCGGCTCGATTTCATAGCCGGCGGCCTGCAGGTATTTCGGCACGTAGAACGCCGCCTGGTCCGCCTGCGCCTCGGTCTTGATACCGAGCACGGCGATCGTCTTGCTCCGCGTCAGGAGGTCGCGTATGGCCGCGGGCGTATCGATGAAATTGGGGTGCATGGTACGAGACCGTCATCGCGAGCGCGGCGCAGCGATCTCGTCGCGGGCCACGCCCACTGCCAGCCGCGAGATCGCCGCGTCAGCCCGCTTCCTCGCGATGACGCGACGGCAATTTCTCACTTGGCGAGCCCCAGGTCCACCAGCACGCTGCGGGTCTGGGTGTATTGCGCCTCGAAGTACGCCGCGAGTTCCTTGCCCCGCAACGGCGGTGCGGCAACGTTGTGTTCCGCTGTGCGCGCCTGCCACTCTTCCGAGGCGAAGGAGCGGGCGAGCGCCTCCTCCCAGAACGCGATCTGCGCGGGCGTGATGCCCCTCGCACCGAAAACCCCGCGCCAAGTCGTGAGCCCCGTGGCCGGCACCCCGACTTCCGTCAGTGTCGGAACATGCGCCAGCGCGCCCGTGCGGCGTTGCGGACTCGCGATGGCGAGCATGCGGATATTGCCCGCGACCACCTGCGGCGTCGAGCCCGCGGCCGACGAAACCGCGGCCTGGATGTGCCCGCCCATCAACGCCGTCGAGGCCTCGGCGCTGGTCTTGAACACCACGATCCTGAGGCGCCTGGGATCGATGCCGGCGGCCTTGGTGGCCTGCGCGAGCGCCGCGTGAGAGGTGCCGCCCCGCGAGATCACGCTGAAGGCGATCGACTCCGGGTCGGTCTTGAGGCGGTCGAGGAGATCGCGCATCGACTTCAGCGGCGAGCCGGCCGGCACCATGAAGGCGCTGTAATCGAGGAACGCGAGGCCGAGCGGCGCGAATTCGGCGTAGTGGTATTGCGCCAGCCCCTGGACCTGGTTCGTCACCAGGCTCGACGTTGCGAACAGCAGGTAGTGAGGGTCGGCGGCATGCTGGGTCAGGTAGTTCGCCGCGAGCGTCTGATTGCCGCCGGACTTGTTCAGCACCAGCACCGGCGTCGCCACCAGTTTCTGCTCCTGGAGCACTTTCTGCATGAGCCGCGCGAACGTGTCGTTGCCGCCGCCCGGCGCGGTCGGCACGATGATCTCGACCTGCTTCTCGGGGCGCCACGCGGGCTGGGCCCAGGCCTGTACCGCCGCCAGACCTGCGAGCGCCGCAAGCGCAAATGATTTCATGAGCCGTCCCTACTCGACGATCTTGTTGATCGGCAGCTCGATGATGCCGCGCGCGCCCGCCTCATAGAGGCCCGGAATCAGCTCGCGCACGTTCTTCTCCTCGACCACGGTACTGAGTTCCACCCAATTCGGATCGGCGAGAGTGGAGACCGTAGGGGTGGCGAGCGCCGGCAGAATCTTCAGCACCGCATCGACTCTCTCGCGCGGCACGTTCATCGACAGCAGCACGCGGGTGGCGGCGGCGATGGCGCCCTTCAACAGCATCAGCATGCGGTCGATCTTGGAGCGCTTCCATGCATCCGCAGCGGCGGCGTGATTGGCGATGAAGCGCGGCGTGCTCTGCAGCACCACGTCGATGATCTGCAGATTGTTGGCGCGCAGCGAGGAGCCGGTCTCGGACACGTCCACGATGGCATCGGCGAGTATCGGCGGCTTGACCTCGGTCGCACCCCATGAGAATTCGACCGTCGCGTTGACGCCGTGTTGCGCGAGGAAACGCTTGGTCATGCCCACCGCTTCGGTGGCGATGCGGCGGCCCTCGAGGTGCTTCACTGTCCGGAACGGAGAGTCGTCCTTGGACGCAAGCACCCAGCGCACGACCCCGTAGTTGGGCCACGGCGCGCGCAGGTCGGCGAGTTCCGCCACGTCGGCGTCGTTCTCCAGTATCCAGTCGAGGCCGGTGATGGCGCAGTCGAGTATGCCCTGCCCGACGTAGCGCGCCATCTCCTGCGGGCGGATGAGGATGCACTGGATTTCCGGGTCGTCGATGTCCGGATAGTAGGAGCGTCCCGAGATGCGCAGGTCGTAGCCGGCACGCACGAATAGCCTCTGCGTGGTTTCCTGCAGGCTGCCTTTCGGAATCCCGAGGCGCAGTTGATTGGACTTCTCGCTCATGCCCGGATCACCCCAGTCAGTTCGACACGCGCGCCGCAGGTCCGTGCGGCGGCATGAAACAGGGAATTATGCCACTACGACGGCGACGCGCGGGGCGAGCGGGTGCCGCTCCGGGGAACTGCCATTCCGTTCGACCCCGGGCGGCCGGTGTGGCGATAGCCGCCGGGCGATCCGGCTATTTTCAATTCAGTTGAGCGAGGCGGCGATCTTGTCGATGCCCGCTTTCGCGCACAAGGCGTCCTTGGCGCCCCCGGCGCCCCCGGATACGCCGATGGCGCCGATCACTTCCTTGTTGGAGATGACGGGCAGGCCGCCGGCGGCAGTGGTCACATTGGCGAAGTGCAGCGTGGGATGCGGCGGCGGATTTGCGGCGATACGCTTGCCGTAATCGCCCGACGGCACGCGGAAGGTGAGCGACGTGTAAGCCTTGCGCAGGCTGTTTTCCAGGGTGTGCGGGTTCGCTCTGTCGTCGTGCATCACGATCTTGGTGCGTCCGGCGCGGTTGAGCACGGTGATGGTCACGCTGAAGCCTTCATTGCGGCAATGCTCCAGCGCCGCCGTCGCCATCTCGATCGCGGCATTGAGCGAAAGCGTGCGCTCGGTCACCACCGCCTGCGCGCCCGCCAGGGACGGGACGACCGCGAGGGTTGCTGCCAGAACCAACCATCCGCTGCGCTTCATGAACCCCTCCCGTGAGCTGAGTAAGCCATTTCGATCGCGGGCGGCGGCCTGCTTTCCGTCGCCGCCCGGCGTGCGGACAGCCGCGCCGCGTCAGGCGGTGGGTCTTGCGACGTAACCGTAACGCAGGTTGGTGCGGCCGGGCCCGTCGCGTTCGTAATCGGCCCTGGCAAGCGTGATGCGGTCGGTGTCGAGCGCGGCGCGCTGCTGCGGCGTGAACTTGTAAAGCCGGGCCGAGTTTTCACCGAAGATCGCGCGCTTCACCGGGCCGTCGGCCGGTCCGAGCGCCGGGAAGCCGTGCTTGCTCCGCATATCCTCCGGGATTTCCAGCCGGCGCAGCGCTTCGATCTGCCACTGCGGCGCGCCCGTCCACACGGCGTCGGTGCCCCATACCACGTGGTCATGGCCCAGGCCCTTCACCAGCATGCCCATCATCGCGGCGCACAGGCGCGGCTCGGCCACCGTGCTTTGCGCGAAGATCTGGCCGAGATCGCCGTAAACGTTCCTGACGCCGAATTTTTCCGGAATCTCCGCGAGATCCGTCACCCAATCCACGCGCCCGGTCTTTTCGAACTGTTCCATTCCGACTTTGTAGGCGCCGCCGGTGAAGCGGAATGCCGAGTGGTAGATGATGAAGTTCAGTTGCGGCCAGTCTTTCGCCGCCTTGCCCACGTCGCGCACGTCGGCATAGGGCAGGAGGTCCGGGAATTTCGCGGACGTTGCCGGCGGGTACAAACCCTTGTGCACGCAGACGTTGACCAGCCCCGCTTTCACCAGCTTCTCGTAGAAGGGGTAGAGCAACTTCTCGTCGTCCATGTGCCACGGGTGCTTGGACAGATGCTTGTTGGTGTTGTCGCCGACCGAGTAGCCCTTGAAGGAATCGGGCTTGAGTTCCGCGATGGCACGATCCACCGCATCCAGCCACCCGGGCATGCCGGGCTGGAAAATCGCGTGCGAGAACATGCGCTTCGAGCCGGTGAGCTTGTTCACTTTGGCGCGCGCGTCCTGCTTCATCTCGTTCGTGAGAAACCAGTCGCGCGGTTCCTCCGAGCCGGAGCCGGAGATCAGCGCCACCTTGGTGTCGCTGTCGAAATAGATCTCCTTGAAGTAGTTCGCGAACTTGAGGTCCTCCAGCGTCTGCGGCTTGCCCGCCAGCGCCGGATTCCAGCCCGCCTTGCCGACGGCTTCGCGCGAGCGCACGAAATTCTGGAGGCGGGTGTCGTCGCGCAGGAAGTGCGTGTGCATATCCATGATGAACTGGCCGGCGAGGCTTTTCGCGCGCTCGTTCGCCATCTCGGGCGTGGCCGCCTCCGCCCGGCTCACGCCGAAGACCGGGCCGTAAACATCGTTCATCGCGGCGAAGGCCGCCGCCATGCCGGCCGCGGTCTTGAAAAACCTGCGTCGACTCATCCCCTGGTGCTTTGCCAGCCGGGTGCCCATTTCCTTGATGAGAGCCTCGACCTGTTTCTGCTTCTCGGTCTGCGGCGATGGCAGGAACTCGTCGCTGGAGACGAATTGCGTCGGGATCGGTGAAGCAAACGACGCCGTCTCGGCCGGCAACAGTTGTTCAAGGTCTTTCGAATCGAGCAGCGACATGGCGACTCCTGATGGTGGGTGGTAAGCGGCCATTCTCTGCCCGCTCCCGATCCATGTCAAACGCATGGCCCGGAGCGCGCGCGACTATTGCTCCAGTCCTGCCGAGGGTCGAGGCCGTGCTCTGCCCGGGCCCCTGATGGCGGCGGGTGTGCTAGGCTTCGGGCCGGGTCCGGCATGAATTGCTCAGCTCATCCATGGGCAAGAGCGATCGCACTGCAACAGGAGGAAGGACATGACTATTACAGCGAACCTGGGGATTGATCTGTCGATGCGGCTGACAGCCGTGCTGGTGGCGATCGGGGCGGTGGCGCCGGCATTCGCCCAGAGCTACCCTTCCAGGCCGATCGAGTTCATCGTTCACACCTCGCCGGGCGGCGGAACCGACGTATTTTCCCGCATCGTGGCCGAGACCATCACGCGCGAGAAACTGCTGCCGCAGCCGGTCAACGTTTCGAACCGCACGGGCGGCGGTGGCACGATCGCGTTTACCTACGTGAAGAGCAAGCGCGGCGACCCGCACGTGGTGCTGACGATGGCGACTGGCTCGCTCCTGACCGCGGCCAGCCGGACCGACGTGCAGCTCGGTCTTGAAAACTACACGCCGCTCGCCTTTTTCGCGATGGACCCGCAGGTGATCGCAGTGCCCGCCGACTCGAAGATCATGACGTTGAAGGATCTGATCGAGGCCGGCAAGCGCGAACCGAACGCGTTGGTCGGCGCGGTCACGTCCGCCGGCGGCGGCGCCCGGCAGCTGATCTATCTGATGGAACGCGAGACCGGCGCCAAGTACAAGTTCGTCTCGTTCAAGAGCGGGGCCGACGCGGCGCTCGCGGTGGTCGGCGGTCACGTGCCGTTCACGACCGAGAACCTGAGCGAGATGTACGGGCACGTGGAGGCGAAGAAGCTGCGGGTGCTGGCGGTGACCGGTGAGAAACGCATGTCGGTGCTGCCGGAGGTGCCCACGCTGCGCGAGGCGGGCCTCAATGTCAGCGTCGGCACCGGGCGCGGTTTCGGCATGCCGGCGGGGGTGCCGAAGGAGGCCGCGGCGACGATGGAGGCGGTGCTGAAGCGCGTGCACGACAGCGCGCCATGGAAGGAATTTTCGGCGCGCAACATGTTCGAGGATCGCTATATGAACGGCGCGGAGTTCGCGCAGTTTCTCGCCAAGCGCCGCGAGGAGATGCAGGCGTTCCTCGTCTATGCCGGCCTGCTGCAGAAGCCTTGACGGGAGATGGGCATTTCGGCGCGGTAACGCCGCGCCGGGATCGTCAGGTCGGTAGAGTGCGGCTCGACTGCATCAGTCCACCCTGAGATCGAGGATGTCGGGCTTCGGCGTGAAGCCGAGGCCGGGCGCGGTCGGCAAAGTGACCGTGCCGTTCACCGGAACGGGCGCGTTGTCGAATGCCGCCTCGATGCACTTCCAGCCCTGCCAGTGGAATTCGATGCGGCCGCCATTGGGCACGCCGGCGTGCAGATGCATGTTGAGGTGCGGGTAGTTGCCGCCCATCGCGAGAGGCACATTGAACGCCTGCGCCAGCGCCGCAGCCTTGATGCCCTGGGTGTAGCCGCCGATGTCGCGCACGTTGGGCTGGAGATAATCGACCGCCTCGCGCATCAGGTATTCCCGGATATACATGAGATCGGAAGTCGCGGTGCTGCCGGTGGCGAGCGGGATGGTGGTCTGGGTGCGCAGCTTCGCCATCAGACGCGGATCGGCCTGCAGCACCGGGTCCTCGAACCACGTCAGGTTGTACGGCTCGCACAGCTTCGCGAGCCGCAGCGCCTGCGCGTAGGTCGCGCCCTTGTTGGCGTCCATCATGAGTTCGATCTTCGGGCCCACCGCCTCGCGCAGGGCAGCGACGCGCGCGGCGTCCTGCACGATGTCGGCGTCGGTGGGCTGGCCGAGAATCTCGTCGTAGGGATTCGAGCCCTTGGCGACCACCATCTTGAGGCGCGTCTGGCCGCCCTTGATCAACATGCGCGCGACCTCGATCAGTTCATCGATCGAATAGCGCGGCAACCCGAACGTGATGTAGGCCGGCAGCTCCGCGTGCGCGCCGCCCAGCAGTTTCCACACCGGCTGCTTCAATGCCTTGCCCTTCACGTCCCACAGGGCGATGTCGATCAGGCTCGCGGCGCAGTTCCACGCGCCCTGGAAATACTTGCGGGCGGTCGCCCAAAAGAGCCGGTTGCGCACCTCCTCCGGACGCAGCGCGTCCATGCCCACGATCACCGGCGCCGCCTCGCGATTGATGAACTCGCGGATGCCGTGCCGCAGCGGGTAGGTCGAAGCCGAATGGCCCTTCAGCCCGTCATCGGTTTCGACCTCGACGAAGTTGAGGAGCGCGTGCTGCTGCTCCTTCACCAGCGGGAAAGTGAACGGAACGCGCAGCACCCAGCAGGTGATCTTGCCGATCTTCATGGTTGCCTCCGCGAAAGGCGGCCCGGCCGGCGCCGGGCCTGTTGCTATATCTTCATCTCCAGTATGTAAAGGCCGCCGGTGAAGCGATCGCCGCAGAACACCAGGCCGCGGTCGTCGACGAACACGTCGTTCATCTGCACCGCGCCTTTGGGCGAGAGCGCCGGCGCGCCGGGCACGAAGTACGCGATCTCGCGGGGTTGGTACGGATTGGTCACGTCGTAAGCGCGCACGCCGCCGTTGAAGAACGTGGCGACGACGATGTCATCCGAGCGCCACGACAGCGGGCCCGGGTAGTTCTCGTGCACGTTGTGCGCGCCGAAGCGGCCGCCGCGCTTGCCGAACACCTCCACCGGCGGCAGCGGCAGCGTCGAGATCGGCACCGGATTGGTTTCCACGCGCCCGTCGAACACCCACGCGAGCTTGGGCCAGTCCTTGCCGTTGTCGTTGGTGCACTCATCGGTGACGATCAGCAGACTGCGGCTGAAGAGCGGCATCACGGTATGGGTAAAGCCGTTGAAGGGCGGCGAGTAGTTGTAGCGCCCGATCACCTTCGGGTGCGCCTTGTCGGCGATGTCGAGGATGAAAAGGCCGCCGTCGATGTAGGACACGTAGGCGCGGTCCGGGCGCTGCGGATAGACATTGATGTTGTGCGGGCGGTAGCCGCTGTCGAAAGTCGGGTGGCGCGGCATGGCAGGCTCGGTGTCGCCCTCGCGCTGACCGGGATACCACCAGCGGCCCGCTTCGACCGGCTTCGACGGATTGCGGATGTCGATGATGCGGTAGAACTGATGGTCCTTGGGATTGCGCGGCTTGAAGTCGCCCGCGCCAGAGGACATGTGCACGAACTCGCCGTCCACGCACCACACGCAGTGCACGCCGAGCGAGTGCGGCCCGGACGCGTCGAAGTGCGAGATGCGCCGCGGCTGCTCGGGCTTCGCGATGTCCCACAGGTCGAAGCCGGCCGGCGTCATGCCGAAGTCGCCGCGGATCTGGTGCGCGACGATCATGATGTCGCCGCAGACCTCGATCGAGTTCGAGCGCATCTTGTTGTGCGGCAGCTCGGTCTGGACGATCATCTTCGGGTTGCGCGGATCGGTCACGTCCACCGCGGTGAAATTCTTGGGCGCGCATTCGTGGCCGAGCCACATGATGCGCCGGCCGTCGGCGGTTTTCGACATGCCCATGCCCTCGCCGATGCCGCCGAAGCCGCCGAGCTCGTGCTGCGCGATGAGTTTCATGTTGAGCGCGAGCGTCTGGCTCGCCTGCTTGCCCCGGTCCATCGATGCGTCCTGTGCCATCCTCTTCCTCTCGAGTCAAAAGTGCCCGCGGGCCGATCCCGCGGGCGGGTTCATTGTTCCTTCGCGAGACCGACGTCGGTGAGCGCTTCCTTGAGCTGCGCGTAGATGCCCGCCATGCGCTGAACGCTCGGCTTGCTCGCGACGTAATCCGGGGTCCAGTGATTCTTCGCCACCTCGCTCTTCCAATCCTCCGCCTGAACGAGCCGCGCGAGCGCTCCATCCCAGAACGCGACCTGCGCCGGGTTCAACCCCCTGGGGCCGACCAGGAAGCGGGTGTTGGCGAACACGACGTTGAAGCCCTGTTCCTTCCAGGTGGGCACTTCCGCGAGCGGCCCGGCGCCGCGGCGCTCCGCGCTCACACCGAGGATGCGCACCTGGCCCTGTTCCGCGGCATTGAGCGCGGTGGCGAGCGACAGCGGGGTGAGGTCGACGTGCCCGCCCATTACCGCGGTTATGTTCTGGGCGTTCGACTGGAACACGACGGTCTTCAGCTTCCTGGCATCGACGCCCATCGCCTTCATGACGAGAGCGACCGACAGGTGGTTGGTGCCCCCGACCGCGATGCCGATCGCGACGTTGAGCGACTGGGGATCGGCCTTCAGTTTCTCCATGACGTCGCGCCCGTTCCTGAGCGGAGAATCCGGCCGGACGACCAGTACCATCGGCTCGCTGAACAGGATGGCGAGCGGGGTGTAGTCCGTGTAGGTGACCTTCGAGCGTCCGACGATGTGATTGGTCATCAGGCCCATCGTGGAGTTGAAGAGCACGTGCCCGTCGCCGACGCGCTGGTCGAGATGAGTCAGGGCGACATTGCCGCCACCGCCGGGTTTGTTGACGACCACCAGCGGCACGTCCACGATGCGGGCGCTCTGCAGGATGCGCTGCATGTGGCGTGCGAGCGCATCCTGGGCGCCGCCGGCCCCGGACGGCGCGACGATTTCCACCGGCTTCTGCGGCCGCCACCCTGCCTGCTGCGCATGGGCAGGGGCCGCTGCGCCCGCAATCAGCAGCGCGGCCGCGAACGTTTGCCGAACGGCAAGCGTGCCCGCAATATGGACGCAATGACGAGCCCACGCCAGCATCGGTTTTCTCCTCCGGGACGAAGTCGGGCGAGCCGTCCAGTTGTTCCGGACAGCTCGAATCGGGACGTTGACTTCCCGAGCGAATCATAGCGCAGAAACGGAGCGTGCCCGGCGACTACCACCCCGGGTCGGCAATGACGGATAATCGACGATGGCTGGAATCTCAGGAGTGGGTCCATGAGTTCGCAGGTTCGCAGATTTGCCGACACGCCAGTCAAGGAACGCGTCAGTGCCGGGGAATGGGAGGCGCGCGTCCATCTCGCGGCGTGCTATCGCCTCGCGGCGCACTTCCACATGACCGATCTCATCTATACCCACGTCTCGGCGCGCGTGCCGGGGCCGGAGCACCACTTCCTGATCAACGCCTTCGGCCAGTTGTGGGACGAGATCAGCGCATCGACGCTGGTCAAGGTGACGCTCGACGGCGACATCGTCGAGGATCCGACCGGCTACGGCATCAATCTTGCGGGCTACACCATCCACAGCGCCATTCATCGCGCGCGCCCCGAGGTAAATTGCGTCATGCATACGCACACCTCCGCGGGCATCGCGGTCGCGGCCCAGGAACAGGGCTTGCTGCCCATCTCACAGCATGCCATGCGACTGTGGGGCAACGTTTCCTACCACGACTACGAGGGGGTCGCGATCGACCTCGACGAGCAGAAACGACTGGTGCGCGATCTCGGTGAGTGCAAGACCATGATCCTGCGCAATCACGGGCTGCTCACCTGCGGCGCGACCGTGCGCGAGGCCTTCGACTTCATGTATTACCTGGAGCGCGCCTGCCAGGCGCAGGTCGCGGCGCTCGCCGGCGGGGCGAAGGTCATTCTGCAGCCGCCGGAAACCGCCGCGAAAGTGGCACGCCAGTTTTCCCGTCCCGGCTATCAGGAGAGCAAGGGCGAGTGGCGGGCGCTGATCCGCATGCTCGACAAGACCGACCCATCCTATCGCGACTGAGGCTGGCGTCGAGTGCTGTTCAAAGGCGATTTGCCGCAAATAAACGCCGATCAACGCCGATAGGAATGCAGAATTCCCGCAGGGAAATCCTGCCTTGATCCGCATTCATCTGTGTTCATCGGCGGTTCCATATGCGATTTGACACCGAAGAGGGAGAGACATCGTGCCGCGCGAACTGCCGCGAATCCGACTGTTGATGGGGCCGGGGACTTTGCCAAGCCAGGGCAGCGGCCGGCTCGATTTCACGCGTTACCGCAGGAGCGGACGGCCGCGGATGACGGGACAGGAGTTGCTGGCGGCGCTGCCTGAGATCGCGAATATTGCCCGTGTGGAAGTGGACCCCGGCAATCCCTACGAGGTCTCGACGCTGGACGAGATACGCAAGCTGGCGCTACGCGTCAACGAAGTCCTGCGGCCGCCCGAAGTCGATGGCCTGGTCTTCATCCAAGGCACCAATACTCTGGAAGAGACCGCATATTTCCTGACGCTGACGGTGCCCAGCGCGAAGCCGTTGATCGTGACTGGCGCCCAGCGTCCTTTTACCGCCTTGAGCTCGGATGCCCAGATCAATCTGCTCGATGCCTTCCGGGTCGCCGCTGCGCCGGAGACTTCCGGCAAAGGCGTGGTGGTCGTGACCAACGGCGAAATCAATGCCGCCCGCGATGTCACCAAGACCAACACCTATCACGTGCACACCTTCCGCAGCCGCGACGTGGGATTGATGGGTTATGCCGACGCGGACCGGGTCGTGT
>Ga0315912_10004961_pt1 | contig 12360 bp, 4 predicted proteins | sample VfabasoilMG_FD_204469 | JGI IMG/M metagenome (GOLD analysis project Ga0315912, IMG submission 204469) | Garden soil microbial communities collected in Santa Monica, California, United States - V. faba soil | ecosystem: Environmental > Terrestrial > Soil > Garden | place: USA: California... | reverse complement strand
CAAAAAGTTTTGTTCACCGCCTCGACCCGCGTGTGAAGGTCGTGGTGATGGTCGCTTATATTCTCTCGAACGCACTTCTGCCTGATGGGGCGTGGCTGGCATTTGCCTGTGCGTGGATGTTGCTTTTGCTACCCAATGTTTCCTCCAACCTCGGCATTACCTTTTCGTTTAAACGTTCATTCATTGCATTACCCTTTGCATTGATCGCCATCACGGTTTTATTTTCCATCCCCGGGAATGCACTTGTTACCTTCCACTTTCTATTTTGGGACTGTACCATTACAGACGCAGGCTTGTTGCGTTTCGAGAGCATCCTCATTCGTTCGTGGCTGTCGATTCAAATGGCGATCCTGCTTGTGGCGACGACTCGCTTCCCCGATATCATCCACGCGCTTGAGCATTTGCGCGTGCCGTCCATCCTCACCACGATCATCGCATTCCTCTATCGGTATCTCTTCGTGCTTGCGGACGAAGTCTCCCGTCTGCTTAGGGCGAGGGAGGCTCGTTCGGCGGCAGTGGCAGGCACGAGGTCCGGTGGAAGCGTTGCCTGGCGTGCAGGAGTCGCTGGCAATATGGCGGGTCAACTTTTTTTGCGGAGCTACGAACGCAGTGACCGCGTCTACAATGCGATGTTGTCGCGCGGTTACACCGGTCATTTGCAAACGATGAACCCGCATGAACTTCATCGCGTCGATTATGTCACGACCGCGCTTGCCCTTATCCTTATCCTTTTGCTTCAACTGATCGGACGCCTATGACAAACGTTTTATCTGTTCACGATTTGCACTTTTCATATCATGACCATCAAGCGGCATTGCGCGGCGTTTCGTTCACCATGTGCGCGGGCGACAAGGTGGCGCTGGTGGGACCGAATGGCGCGGGCAAATCGACATTGATGCTTCACTTGAACGGGATCCTGACCGGAGAGGGAGATGTGGTCGTGGGAGGCGCCCGCCTCACGCGTGACAATTTGCCTGCCGCGCGTGCAATGGTGGGACTCGTCTTCCAGAACCCGGACGACCAACTCTTCTCGCCGACAGTTTTCGAGGACGTGGCATTTGGTCCGCTTCACATGGGACTGCCCAAAGACGAAGTGGCGAAGCGTGTCGAGTCCGCGCTGGAAGCGGTACGGATGTCTGGTTATCGTGACCGCATGTCGCATCACTTGAGTGTTGGCGAAAAGAAACGCATCGCCATCGCAACGGTGTTATCCATGAACCCGCAGATACTGGTCCTCGACGAACCCTCCGCCGGGCTTGACCCACGCGCACGCAGGACGTTGATCAACCTGTTGCGTGAATTGCCGATCACGATGCTGGTCTCCACGCACGATATGAAACTAGTCGAGGAACTTTTCCCGCGCACGATCGTGATGGATGAAGGTGTGATCGTGGCAGACGGGAATACAAAAGAAATTCTCTGTGACGAGAAGTTTTTGAACGAGCATGGGTTGGAGAAGCCGTGAGGGAGAGTGGGGGAGTGAGCAGTGAATAGTGATCAGTGTCCGCTTCGTGAGAGGCGGACTTTTGATTTAAGGGGGTGTAACCAAAAAATGACATTCACTGTCTTGTATTCTGTAAAAGTTGAACTACAATAAATGTGTCCAATCGGATTGATTTGTAAGACAAATCATAATTGCAGGGAGGAAAAACTCCCGGGGAGAAGGTTTATGATCACGAAAAATTATAAATCGTTAGCAGTTCGTTTTTTGCTGGTCTTGGTCCTTGTTAGTGGTATGTTAGGTATAGCCTTGGTTCAGTCGGTCTATGCTAAGACAATCCCTCTTAGTCAAAAGAATAACCCTAATAGTAATGTCGTTTCACCAGGTGAAACTATACGTGTCTCCGTAAATTCCAATGGGGTACAAGGAGACAATGCGTCCTTCCTGCCTTCTGTTTCTGGCGATGGACGATTTGTTGCTTTTTATTCTGTAGCTTCAAATCTAGTAGCCAATGATACGAATGGAACGAGTGATATATTTGTATACGATATCCAAACAGGGATACCAGTTCGTGTGTCGGTCAATGAAACAGGCATAGAGGCAAATAACGGTTCGGCTTACCAGTCCATTTCAGCGGACGGGCGATATGTCGCATTTGTTTCTGCCGCCACGAATCTTGTGCCAAACGATATCAATGGAATGTCCGATATTTTCTTGCATGATATGCAAACCGGCGCAACAACTCTGGTTTCTGTCAATTCAAGTGGGATACAGGCAGATAATAATTCATCAAGTGTAACATCCATGTCTGCTGACGGACGGTATGTTTCGTTTATTTCTTCTGCAGATAACCTCGTGTCCAATGACACCAATGGGTTGGAAGATATATTTGTGCGCGACATGCAAACCGGTACAGTCACACGCATTCCTGTCGGTTCGAATTCGGCTTTACCAAACTATACACCGATCTACCAATCCATTTCAGCAAATGGGCGTTATGTTTCTTTTAATTCCAATGCTGGTAATCTTGTTTCGGGGGATACCAATAGCAATACTGATGTTTTTTTGTATGATATGCAAACAGGCGTGACAAGCCGTGTCTCTGTCGATTCGAATGGACTAGAATCCAATGGGCAATCTACTGCCCCCTTTGTCTCAGCCGATGGGCGTTATGTGGCTTTTACATCTTCTGCCACGAATCTTGTTTCAGGTGACACGAACGGAGTGAATGACATCTTTGTGCGTGACACACAAATAGGCAGTACGACGCGCGTCTCGCTCGATTCGAATGGGGTTCAGGCTATTGGAGGCGACTCGTCCCAACCATTAATTTCAGCAGATGACAGATATATAGTCTTTTATTCATCTGCTACAAACCTTGTATCGGGGGATACGAATGGAAAGACCGATGTGTTTCTGCGTGATATGCAAACAGGAGAAACCACGCGCATATCCGTTACTTCAAGCGGCGTACAAGCAAATGGTAATTCGCAATATATCTCGATGTCATCGGATGGCAGCTTTATTGCATTTACTTCTTATGCGACCAATCTTGTGGCAGGTGATACTAATTCTCAACCGGATGTTTTTGTTCATCAGCAAAATACTTTGACAACTCCAGTGGATACTGTGACGCCGAATGGTACATTAACTTCCACTCCAACTCGAACACTTACTCCAACAGCGACATTCACTGCAACGAGCACGTTTACCCCTACAGCCACGCCAAGTCAACCTTCCACCTTCACACCGACCAATATGTCAATCCCGCAAGCTGATTTAGCGATCACGAAGTCCGATGGCGTAGCAACTTATTTAGCAGGTGGCACAGTAACATATACTGTGAACGTAACGAATTTGAGTGGAGCGCATGTTATCGGTGCAACGGTTGTGGATATGAAGCCCGCGAACATTTTGAATTGGACTTGGACATGCACCGGGTTTTATGGAGGTGCGGGAAATTGCACGTCTGCGTCTAATGGTTCCTCAAATTTTAGTGACACAGTCGATCTGCCAGTCGGGGGGATCATTGTATATACTGTCACGGCAAATATTGTGGCTGTGCCGTTTGGCGACTTAGTGAACACTGCGACTGTGGCGGCGCCTGCCGGTTACATAGATCCGATCCCAGCGAACAATACATCCACCGATACAGATACAATTGCTGTTGCCTCCCTTCTTGTTACGAAGAATTCCAGTGCAGGTGGTATGGTAAATCCTGGTGACATGATTACTTACACAATTAACATTACTAATAATGGCAGTGCTACTTTAAATGATATAGTGGTTTCAGATATGCGACCCACAGGAACAACTTATGTCAACGCTAGCACTTCAGCAACTGGTTATATTGGGGGGATTCATCAAAACTATCGGGATCAGTTTGATGTGGCCCAACTTAATAATAGTAATGGTGGAGCAGCATGGGGCGGAACACCCTGGGTTGAAACTGGCGATGATGGAATTGCGAATACTGGGAAGATTCAAATCAATACGTCAGTATCTAGTCGAGCAGATTTTCAAGCCACTGCCGCAACTGATGTTCTAACACTAACGAGGCCAGTCAACCTGGCTGGTGCAACGAGCGCTACTTTGACATATAATCTTGCTGAAAACGGAGTCAATACTGCTACAGATACCGTCATGGTGCAGGTATGGAATGGTGAGTTCTGGACAACTGTTGAAGGCTATGCTGGAGACTTCAATGTCGTAATTGGAAGTATAAATATTCGTTCCTATGTGAGTTCTGATACTCAGATCCGATTTAAGGTAATTGGCTTTGATGGCGATACGCAGAATCTTACCTTAGATAATGTTGAGATTATGTTTACTGGACCTCTGGCTGTAACGAAAAATCAGATTGTTGGAGGAACAAACCCACTTTTGATAAACGGTTCCCCGCCTACCCTGCTTTTTCCTGGAGATAGCTTTGATCTCATCGCTGGACAGAGCATGACGGTTACTTATCGAGTCATCGTGAACAATCCGGTTACCGGCGGGCAGACCCAAGTTGTCAATACTGCATCCGTTACATGTAATGAAATAACCACGCTTCAGCAGGCTTTTGTTGCTGATAATATTAATCAGACGCCAAATACAGCTACTGCGACATCGACAACCACGAATACGCTGACTCATACTCCAACGTTTACAGCTACGAGTACCTCCACCGTTATAGCGACATCCACTGTCAATGAGACGCCAACCCATACCCCAACGTTTGCGGGAACAAATACAGCCACTTCCACAGCGACTGTTACACCAACAGCAACTGCAACTCATACACTGACCTCAACTTCAACGTCGGTGGTAACTCCCACTCAAGCTCCACTGCTCTTTAACTCCATTGGAGCTCAAGATGGCTGGATTTTGGAATCTTCCGAGACCAGCAATAAAGGCGGCACACTGAACTCGACTGCTACTTTGTTATTTGTAGGTGACAATGCTCAGGATAAGCAATACAAATCCATCCTGTCCTTTGATACATCCTCCTTGCCGAATAATGCAAAGATCAAAAGCGTGAAGTTGAAGATCAAAGTGCAGGGATTTGTCGGAGGCAACATGTTCACCCCGGTGAAGACTCTTGGTAATCTGTTGGTTGACATCAGCGAACCTGGTTTTGGAGGAAATGCCAATTTGGCGGTGGCAGACTTCCAGTCCGCGGCGAGCGGGAATGCTGTGGGGGTATTGGGGTCGGCGTCTACGGGGTGGCAAACGATCACGTTGAAAAGCGCCGCGTACGATTTTGTCAATTTGACGGGGAAGACTCAGTTCCGATTGAGGTTCCAGAAAGATGACAATGATGACCTGTCCGCTGATTATCTCAAGATTTACAGTGGAGAAGCGCCCGCGGCGAGCCGTCCGCAGTTGATCGTGGAGTATCTTCCATAAAATAACAAGTCCGCTTCGTGAGAGGCGGACTGTTGTTTTAAGGGATGTAACCAAATTGTGACATCCATTGTCTTGTCACCAGTAGAAGATGGACTACAATGACTATGTCCGCGTAGGACAAATTGCAACTTGCAGGGAGGAAGGTCTCCCGGGGAGAAGGTTTATGTTCATGAAGAATAGAGTTTCAATAGTAATACGTTTATTTTTGATTCTGACTTTATCCATTGGGAGTTTTATTTTTTTATCTTTCCAAGTAAATACTAGGGTTTATGCGCTTGGAAGTTCTCCTGGCACTCTGGATTTATCCTTTGACACAGATGGGATCGTAATAACCGATTTCAACGCCAGCACAGATATGAGTAGATCGATTCTCATTCAGGATGATGGAAAAATCGTTGTCGCAGGCATGAGTCATAGCAACGATACAAATAGTGATTTTGCCCTGGCACGGTATAACTCTGATGGCTCTTTGGATACAACCTTTGATACAGACGGAATAGTTACAACAGATTTCACCTCTGATTGGGGAAGTAACAGTGATCAGATATATGATATAGCGTATCAAAATTGGGATGGAAAGATCGTTGCGGTAGGAGTAACACAAGTTCAGGGAAGCTCCAGTTTCGCAGTAGCTCGCTACAACAGCGACGGCTCACTAGACACAAACTTTGGAATCAATGGAAAGGTAACTCCAAGTTTTTCCAATGCCTACTCTGTTGTTGTTCAGGGTGATGGTAAGATTATTGTGGCAGGATGCACTACATCCTATTTTGTCTTGGTACGTTTGAATGAGAACGGGTTACTGGATACTACATTTGGGGACGGCGGCAAGGTGATTACTGATTTCAACGGTATAGGCGTTTCAGGTGGATATATTGCCCTCTTACCCAATGAAAAGATTCTTTTGGTAGGTTCAAGATCTCAATACTATCAGAATGTTGACTTTGTTATAGCTCGCTATAATCATGATGGTTCTTTGGATGCGACATTTGGCGGTAGTGGGAAAGTCATTACTGATGCCTTCAAAGATGATGCCTTTGCAAATTCAGTTGCCATTCAATTGGATGGCAAAATTCTAATATCAGGGGATAGTCATATTAGCGGTGAATCATATGGTGTACTGGCTCGATTCAACCTTGATGGTTCACTGGACACTAACTTTGGTACGGATGGAAGGGTGATAACCAATCATGATGGTATTGGAACTGTTGTTGCAATTCAACCTAATGAAAAGATAGTTGTAGGTGGGCGTTACTCAGGTGGAATTGATAATGATTTCACTCTGACACGCTATAACGTTGACGGCTCTCCGGATGCAACCTTTGGTACTAATGGAGAAACTACTACTGACCTTGGAGGGGCTGATCAGGTATTTTCAATTGCCGTCCAACAAAACGGGAGGATTTTAATAGCGGGGTTTACCGATGCTCTTGGTATTGAAGATGACTTTGTTGTCGGGCGTTATTTTGGGGATGAAATCCACTATGTCAAATCAAATGCAACTGGTGTAAACAATGGTTCATCTTGGGCTGATGCCTACACTGATCTTCAATTTGCCCTTTCCGTCGCATCAAACGGCGACGAGGTCTGGGTTATGGCAGGGACATATAAGCCAACTTCTGGAACCGATCGGACCAAGTCTTTTAATCTCAAGACCGGGGTTGCTATTTATGGTGGCTTTAACGGAACTGAAACGATGCGTCAGCAACGGAACTTTATAAAGAATGTCACAATCTTAAGCGGTGATATCGGTGTTATTGGAGACAATGACGATAATTCGTTTCACGTTGTCAACGGTGGAGACACAGATAATACTGCCATACTAAATGGCTTTACAATAACAGAAGGAAATGCTAAGGATGCCATCCCCGATCCTTGGGGTGGTGGGATGCATATTTTAGGAGGCAATCCGAGATTAACTAATTTGGTATTTACTGCTAATCTAGCTGAGTCAGGAGGAGGAATTGCCCTTGACAGTAGCAATTCCATTCTAACCAATATAATTTTTCGGGACAATCTGGCAAATTTTTCGGGGGGCGTATTGGTTGTTGCTGGGATGCCGACGTTTAAAAGTGTAACATTCAACGGAAATAATGCTGATTTTAACGGTGGTGGAATGGGTATATCAAACAGTAACCCTAGTTTAGAAAACGTGACATTTTATGGAAACAGAGCTAACAAAGGTGCTGGGATATATATTTATGGGAACCCAACCTTGAAAAATGTAACATTTAGTGGAAATATAGCCGGTAATAGCGGAGGTGGGATATATAATGACTCCAGTACCCCAACAATCATTAATAGCATACTATGGAACAATGTGGGTGGCGAAATTGAAAACTATGATGCCAATACACCAATTGTTTCCTACAGCATTGTACAAGGTGGATATGTAGGTACTGGTAATCTTGAAGCCGATCCTATTCTGGGTGTGTTGCAAGGTAATGGCGGCTTCACTCAAACGATGGCACTTTACTCAAGTTCCCCCGCTATTAATGCTGGCAATGACGCAGAATGTTCTAATATCGATCAACGTGGAGTGATACGTCCTCAAGGGAGTCACTGTGATATTGGCGCGTATGAATTGGAATTGTTTACTAAAACGCTTAAATCTATTAGTTTCCAAGATGGCTGGATATTGGAATCCTCCGAAACTAGCAACACAGGTGGAACGATGAACTCATCTGCAACCTTGTTGTATGTGGGCGATGATGCTCAGGACAAACAGTACAAATCTATTCTGTCCTTTGACACATCCTCTTTGCCCAACAACGCAAAGATCAAAAGTGTGAAATTGAAGATCAAGGTGCAGGGATTTGTGGGCGGAAATATGTTCACCCCGACGAAGACACTCGGCAATCTGTTGGTGGACATTAGCAAAACTGGCTTTGGTGCAAATGCCAATCTGGTGGTGGCAGACTTCCAGTCCGCGGCGAGCCGGAATGCAGTGGGGGTGTTAGGGTCGGCATCCACCGCCTGGCAGACAATCACATTGAAGAGTGTGGCATATGATTTCATTAATCTGGCAGGGAAAACACAGTTCCGTCTACACTTCCAGAAGGATGATAACGATGATCTGGGTAACGACTACCTCAAGATATTCAGCGGGAATGCGCCAGCGAGTAGTCGTCCGCAATTGATCGTGGAGTATTCTGAATAAGACGAAAAGTCCGCTTCGTGAGAGGCGGACTTTTACTTTATAAGATGTAACCAATTCGTGGCATTTGTTGTCTTGTCTTTTGAAAGAAGTGGGTGATATAAATGTGCCGTATAGCGGATTTGTAAGACAAGCTGTATTAACAGGGAGGAGAAACTCCCAGGGAGAAGTTTCATGGTCGCAAAAAATCATAAATCTTGGACAATACGTCTTGGTGTAATTTTTCTCTTGCTTGTGAGCTTGATGGGAGCAGTCTCGATTCGTCCGGTTTTAGCTAACACGATACTTGTAATGAATACGAATGATAGCGGGGCGGGTTCCCTCCGTCAGGCAGTTGCAGATGCGGCTCCCGGGGATACGATCATGTTCAATCCTTCATTGGCTGGGCAGGCTATTACACTTGCATCGTATTTGCAACTCAATAAGAACTTGATAATTGATGGTTCAGGGCTTTTGCCTCAAGTGACGATTGGCGGAGGGTATGGCATTACCGTTACAGGTTCAGCGGAAGTAGTGCTTTCCAATTTGACCATTGCAGATAATAACGGCGCATTATCTGTCGGAGGTGGGGGGGATCTTACGGTTATGAACAGTAATTTGATAAATAACCATGGGGCAACGATCACAGCAAATTCTTATGCCGGGGCTGATGAATTTCTCTCGCTCATAAACACGACGATATCTCAAGGTTCTGGAGCAGCCATTCTGGTAAATGGCAATAGTGGTGCAATAACCATTGCGAACAGTACGATTGCACAGAATGTATATGGACTTATCGTAAATGGGGGCAGTATGGCAACCATCGTGAATAGTACCATTGCGCAGAATACATACGGGATTACCGTAAATGGATTCGGTGAGGTGAATATCTTGAATGGCGTAATTATAGGAAATACAAATCATGCATTCTTTAACCAGGGAATTATAAATATATACAACTCGTTTTTGGTCTGTGATCATCAAAGCGATTGTTTTCATTCTAGTGGTGGAACTGTAAATCAATTCGATAGTATCTTGGATACCAACGGCACACTCGAAAGTTATGGTGTTGCCGAACTGGCTGACAATGGCGGACCCACAAAAACGATGGCTTTACTTGAAGGCAGTCCATTGATCGATGCAGGAGGCGGTGAATTTTGTGCAAACCCACCAGTCAACAACTTGGATCAGCGTGGCGTTATCCGTTCCCAGGGTGGTGGATGTGATATCGGCGCGTACGAATTTGGGGAATTTATTCTTCCCACAGCCACAAACACACCTACTCCAACCCGCACTCTGACATACACCCCAACGATTGGACCTTCACCTACTCGAACAAATACATCTACCTCTACTCCCACACTTGTTCCTGATTCTTGTGTTGTCGCATATCTTGTCAATCAATGGGATACCGGTTTCACGGTAGATGTCACTGTCACGAATAACGGAATTACAACAATCAATGGTTATACTCTTTCCTGGACTTTCCCTGCCGGACAAGAGGTGGTCAGTGGGTGGAATGCGACCTACGTGCAAAACGGCGCGACTGTGGAAGCTTCCAACCCAGCAGGTAGCTGGAACGGGACCATTCTGGCTAATGGCGGTACGGTGAGTCTTGGCTTCCAGGGAGTGCATACAGGAAGTAACCCGCCACCGGTCAATTTCAGTTTGAATGGCACCTCTTGTATTGCTAACATTCCTGTAACAGTTATACCTACAGCAAGTAATACTACGACCAGAACGCCAACTGGTACCCAAACTTTCACACCCACACCGACAACAACAAGAACGCCAACTCAGACTCCAACATTTACTGAGGTGCCAACTCTGACGAATACGGGTACAGCCTCATCAACTTCCACTGGAACACCGACCGATACACCGGCAACCATGTATATTCAAGTCATTCAGCCAAATGGCGGGGAGGTTTTTACGGTTGGAACACTCCACAGAATCACATGGGATTCGACCCCTGATATTGATACAGTAACAATTGGGTATAAATCATGTGACTCTTGTTTGGATTGGATCGCAACGTCCATTCCGAATATAGGCTATTATGATTGGAACGTGTACGTGGGGAATACAATTAACACGCAGTTTAAGATTTACATCATTGGATATGACACGGGAGTCGGGTCGGTGTCGGATCAGTCTAATGATTATTTTAGCGTAATCAATCCAAACTTAACGGCTACAGCTATACCAACCCATACGATTACTTATACGCCTACCATTACGAAGACGTATATACCTTCTTCAATACCTACGCTAACCTATACTCCAACGGCTGGACCTTCGCCCACCAGAACAAACACCTCCACGCCAACTTCCACACCCATGCCCAGTTCTTGTGATGTTGTGTATATTGTCAACCAGTGGGCAAATGGATTCACCGCAGATATCACCATCATCAATCATGCTTTAGCGCCAATCAATGGTTATACCCTCTCCTGGGTATTCACTGCCGGGCAACAAATAACCAGTGGTTGGAATGCAACCTATACACAAAGTGGAGCTGTTGTGGAAGCTTCCAATCCAGCGGGGAGTTGGAATGGAACCATCCCGGCAAATGGTGGAATGGTCAATTTTGGTTTTCAGGCTACTCATACAGGGTCCAATCCGCCGCCAAACAATTTTACGTTGAATGGCGTACCCTGTGCGCGTATCGATTCTTTACCCACTTCCACGTCTACTTATACAAGTACTCCAACTCCACCTTCAAATACAATCGCCTTGAAATCCGAGGGTAATTTGGATGGCTGGATACTGGAATCGTCTGAGTCCAGCAACAAAGGCGGCACACTAAACAATACTGCAACCTTGTTGTATGTGGGCGATGATGCTCAGGACAAACAGTACAAATCCATTCTGTCCTTTGACACGTCCTCTTTGCCCAACAATGCAAAGGTCAAGAGTGTGAAATTGAAGATCAAGGTGCAGGGATTTGTGGGTGGTAACATGTTCACACCCACGAAGACACTCGGCAATCTGTTGGTGGACATTAGCAAAACTGGCTTTGGTGCAAATGCCAATTTAGCGCTGGCAGACTTCCAGTCCGCGGCGAGCGGGAATGCTATGGGGGTGTTAGGATCGGCGTCCACAGGTTGGCAAACGATCACGTTGAAAAGCGCCGCCTATGATTTCGTCAATTTGACGGGGAAGACGCAGTTCCGTCTGCGATTTCAAAAAGATGACAATGATGATGCGGGCGCTGATTATCTCAAGATCTACAGCGGAAATGCTCCGGCGGCGAGCCGTCCACAGTTGATCGTGGAATATACTCAATAAGATGACAAAGTCCGCTTCGTGAGAGGCGGATTTTTGTTTTAGGTGGTGTAACCAATTCGTGGCGTTTATCGTCTTGTCGCCGGAAAAAGATAAGTTAAAATGAAATTATCTATCTCGATAGATTTGTAAGACAAATCATAATTTGCAGGGAGGAGAGACTCCCGGGGAGAAGGTATATGTTCACAAAAACCAGCACTTTGTTTGTAGTACGCTATGTATTAATCTTGGTGTTACTTGGAGGAGTCTGTAGCGTTTCACCACTTCAGACTGAATCAGCAGTTTATGCTCTTGGGGAAACTGGAGTTTTGGACACTACTTTTGGAGATGGTGGTTTGGTAACAACTGATGTCAGCTATGGAGATGAAGGAGGGGCAGTCGTAGTTCAACCAGACGGTAAGATCGTTGTTGGCGGAAAAAGTCACAGCGACAGTAGTATCGACTTTATGTTAACCCGTTATAACAGTAATGGTTCACTGGATACTGATTTCGATATTGATGGAAAAGTGATGACAGATATTAAGGGGCAACAGGATTATGCCTCCGCAATTGCTCTTCAAGTAGACGGTAAGATTGTGGCGGCGGGGTATAGCGAATTCAATAT
>Ga0315912_10004960_pt1 | contig 12361 bp, 9 predicted proteins | sample VfabasoilMG_FD_204469 | JGI IMG/M metagenome (GOLD analysis project Ga0315912, IMG submission 204469) | Garden soil microbial communities collected in Santa Monica, California, United States - V. faba soil | ecosystem: Environmental > Terrestrial > Soil > Garden | place: USA: California... | reverse complement strand
CTCACCCTCGACGATCGCACCGCGCTCGGCACCCGCCTCGTCGTGCTCGAGCGCGCCGGCAAGCCGCTCGCGCTCGGCGTGATCCTGAACGGTGACGGCCGCGTCCTCACGGCGCTGTCCTCGCTCGGCAACGGCCGCCAGCTCGATGCCCGCTACGCGGACGGCAACGTCGTGCCGCTGCGCGTCGGCCACGCCGACCGCGCGCGGGATCTCGCGCTCGTCGTGCCCCAGAACGCGAAGCACCGGCTAGGCCTCAAGGCGTCGCAAGCGCCCGCGTCCGCCCTGCAAGGCGCGCTCGGCAGCTTCGTCGCCGCCGGCGCCAAGGTCAGCCCAGGTCCCGCGCTCACGCCCACCGGACCCGTCGCCGTGAACGGCAACGACGGCAAGCCGTACCCCGAAGCATTGACGTTCACGACGGCCATCGCACCCGCGAGCGCGGGCAGCGCGCTCATCGACGCGAGCGGCGAGGTCGTCGCGATCGTCACGCGTGCTTGCAAGAGAGCGCCCGGGGCTTGCTCGCCGGTGCTCGTCGGCACCCCGGTGCTCCTCGTGCGCGAGTTCCTGCGCGGCGCGCCCAAGACCGCGGCGCTGCCCGTCCCCTCGCTCGGCGTCGAGGCCGTGCCGGAGGATGCGGGGACGGTGCACGGACTGCGCGTGGCGCGCGCCCACGGCGCGGCCGCCGCGCACCTCCGCGCCGGAGCCAACGCGCAAAGCGCCGACGTCATCGTCGCGCTCGACGGCGTCCCGCTGACGACGCCCGAAGCGCTCGAACGAGCGCTGGGGGAGCGGGCCGTGGGGGACGTGGTCGACCTCTTGGTGCTCGGCGCCGGGCGCTACCGCCACGTCACGCTCGTGATTGCCGCCGCCCCTCGCTAGGCGCGGCGACCAACGAACGGCAAAAGCTGCCCGAAGCCGACGGAATTGACACAGGAATCCGGGGAGGCGAGACTTCGCCGACGTGCCCTCGGCGGGCGCGCCTCTGACCGTGTCGAGCCTCCTGCGTATCGAAGTAGCCGGCCAGACCGACGTAGGCCGCAAGCGGGCCCATAACGAGGACAATTTCGCCATCATGGCCGAATATGGCCTCTACGTGGTGGCGGATGGCATGGGTGGGCACGCCTCGGGAGAGATCGCCTCGAAGATGGCGGTCGACACCCTGCACGAATTCTTCACCGCCACCGCCGACGATCCGGAGCGCACGTGGCCGTACAAGATGGATCGCTCGAAGGGCTACGAGGAGAACCGGCTCGTCACCGGCATCAAGCTCTGCAACCTTCGCATCTACGAGCAAGCCCAGCGCAACGCCAAGCAGCGCGGCATGGGGACGACGCTCGCCGCGCTCTTCGCGGTGGAGGACGGCATCTACGTCGCGCACGTGGGCGACAGCCGCGTCTATCGCATCCGCGACGGCAACATCGAGCAGCTCACCGAGGATCACTCGCTGCTCAACGACTACAAGAAGATGAAGCACCTCACGCCGGAGGAAATCGCGAATTTTCCTCACAAGAACGTGATCGTGCGCGCGCTCGGCATGAAAGACACCGTCAAGGTCGACACCCGCTTCGAGGCGCCGCGCGCCGGTGATGCGATGGTGCTCTGCAGCGACGGCCTGTGCGGCCCCCTCAGCGACGAGCGCGTGCTCGAGCTCGTCGCCACCGCGCCGAATCTGCCGACCGCCACCCAGCGCCTGATCGACGGTGCCAACGAGAACGGCGGCCCCGACAACATCACCTGCGTGATCGCGCGCTGGATCGAGTAGCGATCGGGGTCGAGCTCACACCGGGCGTGCCGCCCGCGCGGCTGTCGCACCTTGTGCGCCCTCGGGTAGGTCTCGCCGAAGCCGGCCGGCGTTTGACGGCCCCGAGCACGAGGAGCATTCTTGCCCTCTCGGGTCGAGGTCCAGAATGGCTATCAAGCTGGGTGAAAAGGTCGCGGTGGAAACGCTCACGTTCGAGCTCAGTACGCCCACGGAGCTCAGGCTCGGGGGGACGCTCAGCACTCCGACGGCACAAACCGAGTTTCGCCGCCTTCTCCAGGACCTGCACGCCCAGATCGTGGCCGCGCGGACGGCGACGTTCGCCGTGAACGTCCAGGACCTTTCCTTCGTGAACTCGTCGGCCATTCGCACGTTCGTCGATTGGATCTCGCGCGCCGCCCATGCCGGCTACACGCTCGCCTTCAAGACGAGCCCCAGCGTGACCTGGCACCGACTGAGCTTCTCCGTGCTCAAGTCGCTGGCGCCCGCCACGGTGGAGATCGTCGAGACCGCCCGAGAAGGCGCTTCCCCGTGAGCGCCGCGCCGCAGGCCGAACGTACCCTCAACCTGTCGCGGCACGAAGCCGCCGTGGAGGATGCCCGGCGCTTCGCCGAGGGGGCCGTGAGCTACTGCACCCCGGAGTGCCGCGAGGCCGTGACGCTCGCCGTCTGCGAGCTCGGTGAGAACCTGATCAAGTACAGCGGGAGCGCCGACGAGCTCAACGCCGGGACCATCGGCGTGAGCGTGGAAGGCGACCGGGTGCGCGTGCGCGCCGTCAACCGCGTCCACTCAGCGGAAGACGCCGAAGCCGTCACGGAGATCGTGAACAAGATCACCGCGAGCGACATCAGGGAGCTCTACCGCGCTCGGTTGCAGGAGCTCTTCGCCAATCCGTCGCTGCCGCGCGCGCAGCTCGGGCTCTTGCGCATGGCGTTCGAAGGCGGCTTCCGCCTGTCGTGCAGCTTCGAAGCCCCCCAGCTCCAGATCATCGCCGAACGGGCCTGCACCGGAGCATGACGCTCCTCGTTCGTCTCCGCCGAGCGGCCCGGGCGCTCGGGCTCGGGTGCACCCTCGTTTCGTGCAACCAGGCCCCGACCGACGCCCCCCGGCCGGCGCCGACGCCCGTCAATGCCCCGCGCACGACGAGCCGTGAGCCGCTCGAAGCGCTCCCGCCGGTGCCGACACTCGACGTGCGCGTCGTCGCGCTCGGCCGTCGTCTGTTCCACGAGCCGCGGCTCTCCGGAGACGGCAAGGTCTCGTGCTCGAGCTGCCATGACCTGGCGAAGGGTGGCGTCAACGCGAAGCCGCTCTCGGTGGGGATAGGCGGCAAGCTCAGTCTGGTGAACGCGCCGACCGTCTACAACGCCTCGTTGAATTTCGTGCAGTTCTGGGACGGGCGGGCGGCCACGCTCGAGGAGCAGGTGGGCGGCCCCATCGCCAATCCGATCGAGATGGGCTCGAGCTGGGAAAAGGTGCTCGGCTCGCTCAGGTCCGATCCGAGCTACGTCGCGGATTTCGGCGCCTTGCCGGGCGGCGTGACGGAGCAGAACGTGCGCCGCGCCATCGCCGATTTCGAGCGCACGCTGCTCACCCGCGGTTCCGCCTTCGACCGCTTCCTCGCCGGCGACGAGGCGGCGCTCGGCACGGTGGCGCGCGCCGGCTACGAAATGTTCAAGTCGGTCGGCTGCATCACCTGCCACCAGGGCCGCAACGTCGGCGGCAACATGTTCCAGCGCTTCGGCGTCCTGGGCGACTACTTCAAGGATCGCGGGCACGTGAGCGACGCCGACTACGGTCGCTACAACGTCACGCACAACGAGTCGGACCGCTACGTGTTCCGCGTGCCTTCGCTGCGCCACGTGGTGCACACGGCGCCGTATTTCCACGACGGCTCCGCAGAAACGCTGACCCAGGCCGTGCAGGTGATGGCGCGCTACCAGCTCGGCCGGAAGTTGAGCGACGAACAGGTGAGGGAGATCATCGCGTTCTTGACGTCGCTTTCCGGAGACCAGGTCCCGGCGGGAGCCAAGATCTAGCCATGTCGAGCACGCGCTGGTTCGCCCTCGTCGCCGGCTTGTTCGCCGTGGCGTTCGGAGTGTCGGCCGGCCTCTACCTGCGCTCGCGCTCCGCCGATTTCGACGCGCACGCTCGCGCGGTCGAGGCGCTCGGCCGGGTGCGCCATCTCGACCGCCAGCTCTCCGAGCAGGTGCTGGCCGCGCGCTTCGGCCTGCTCAACCAGTACGACCCGCTGACGAGCTCCGAGCTCGAGCTCGCGGACGCGCTCAAAGGGGTGCACGAGCGCGTGGCCGCCGTCGTGGGCACCACGCCCGAGCTCGAGCGGTCGCTGCGTGAGCTCGACCGGAGTGTCGGTGACCGGCGCAGCGCGCTCGAGCATTTCAAGGCCGAGAATTCGGTGCTCAAGAACTCGCTGCGCTACCTGCCCACGGCGGCGGAGGAGGTCACGACCGCGCTCGGCGCGAAGGCGACGGGCGCGCTCGGACACGACATCAACGCGCTCGTACGGGCGGCGCTCGTCTACGATCTCATCGGCGACCGCGGCTCGCGCGAGGCTCACCTCGCGGCGATCGACCGCCTCGCGCAGGGCAAGGGCGAGCTCACGGGCGACGTCGGCACCGATTTCGACCTCCTGCTCGCGCACGCGCGGGTGATCGGCGAGCGGCACCCCTCGGTCGACGCTTGGCTGCGCCGCGCTTCGAGCGAGGACGTGGGCGAGCACCTCGCTGCGGTGGAGCGCGTGTACCAGTCCCTGTTCGGTCAGGCCGCCGCAGCGGCCGATCAGTACCGCAAGATCTTGTACGGCTGGTCACTGGTGCTGGTCGTCGCGGTCGCACTCGCGGGCTTGCAGCTGCGCAAGGTCTACGCGGGGCTCGAGCAGCGCGTGCGGGAGCGCACCGCGGAGCTCAATCGCGCACTCGAGTCCTTGTGGGGCGAAATGAAGCTCGCGCGCCGCATCCAGGAGGCGCTCGTGCCGAGTGCGCCGGTCCTGTCCGGTTGCGACGTGGCAGCGAGCATGAAGCCCGCCGAAGAAGTCGGCGGCGACTACTACGACGTGATCCACACCAAGAACCACGAGTGGATCCTGATCGGCGACGTTTCCGGCCACGGCGTCCCTGCCGGGCTCATCATGATGATGTGCCAGACGGCCGTGCGCACCGCCCTCGAGCGCGACCCGGAGATCATGCCGGACCGGCTGCTCGTGATGGTCAACGCCGTGCTCACGCAGAACATCCGTCAGCTCGGCGAAGACAAGTACATGACCATCATGGCCCTGCGCCGCGACGCCGACGGCAAGATCTGGTTCACCGGGGCGCACACGGATCTATTCGTGTACCGCGCCGACACCGACGAGGTGGAAACGCTGGAAACGGCGGGGGTCTGGCTCGGGCTCAAGCCCGACGCCGAGGGTGCGTTCACGACGCGCGAGCTCCGGCTGCGCAGGAACGATCTGCTCGTCCTCCACACCGACGGCGTGACCGAGGCCATGCGCGACGGCCGCATGTTCGACACCCACGGCATGCGGCAGGCGCTCGCGAGCGCCAAGGGCAAGTCGGCGCGGCAGGTGCTCGATGACCTGCTACAGGCACTGGAAGGTTTCAAGCTCGAAGACGACGCGACGCTGCTGGTGATCCAGGAGCTCGAGGGCGATCCGAACGACGCGCGGCCCGGCGTGGCGCGAGCGGGCGCGAGCACGCGCCCACTCGCCTCGTGATAGGTTCGCCTTTTCCCGTGATCCGTCGGACCCCCCTACATCAGGGCTGGCAACTCGCCTGCCCGCACTGGCTCGAGCCACCCGCGCGCCTCGGCTTCTCCCGCCTGGGGTGGCTGCCGGCGAGCGTGCCCGGCTGCGTTCACACCGATCTGATGGCCGCCGGCGTGGTGGCCGATCCGTTCGTGGAGCTCCACGAGCTCGGCGTGCAGTGGATCGACGCCGAGCGCTGGAGCTACAAGACGACGTTCACGTTCACGCCGGACGACGCACTTCCGGTGCGTCTCCTGCGCTTCGACGGGCTCGATACGATCGCCAGCGTGTGGCTCGACGGCGTGAAGCTCGGCGAAAGCGACGACATGTTCCTCGCCCTCGAGCTCGACGTGAGCGAGCGCTTGAGCCGCGGAACGCACGAGCTGCGCGTCGACTTCGAGCCCGCCGTGGCCGTCGGGCGCGAGCGCCGAGCGCGCTACCTCGCGAGCGAGGGGATCGCGCGGGATGTCGTGCGCTTCGACGAGCGCGCCTTCGTGCGCAAGGCGCAGTACATGTACGGATGGGATTGGGGGCCGCGCCTGGTGTCGGCCGGCATCTGGCGGCCGGTGACGCTCGTCGAGCACGCCGGGCGTCTGCTCGACGTGCTGGTCGAGCAGAGCCACCTCCCCGACGGCGCGGTCGAGCTCCGGCTCTGGTCGGAGACCGACGGTGGGGGCGAGGTCGTCCACGAGATCGATGGCGTGGCCGGAACGCAGCGTGACGGTGGCGTGGTCCGCCTGGAGCAGCCAGCACTCTGGTGGCCGGCGGGGCTCGGCCCACAGACGCTCGTCACGGTCACGAGCCGCCTTTACGCCGCGGGCGACAGCGGGGGCCGCGCGCTCGACGAGCGCGTCACGCGCATCGGCCTCAGACGCATCCGCCTGCTGCGCGAGCCCGACCGGCACGGCGAGTCGTTCGAGCTCGAGGTGAACGGCCGGCGCATCTACTGCCTGGGAGCCAACTGGATCCCGGACGACTCGTTTCCGGCGCGCATCGACCGCGCTCGACTCCGGCGACAGCTCGAGCGGGCACGCGACCTCAACATGAACATGCTGCGCGTGTGGGGCGGCGGCTTCTACGAGAGCGACGACTTCTACGACCTGTGCGACGAGCTCGGCCTGCTCGTGTGGCAGGATTTCCCCTACGCTTGCAGCTACTACCCGGAAGATCCGGAGACGCTCCGCACCGTGCGGCGTGAGGCGCGCGAGAACGTGCGCCGGCTACGCTCCCACCCGAGCCTCGCCCTCTGGTGCGGAAACAACGAGAATCGCACGATGTTCGAGTCCGGCTGGGACGACCCAGCGCGGCACCCGCTCCGCTACTACGGCGAGAAGATCTACGACGGCATCCTGCCGCAGGTGCTGGCCGAGCTCGATCCGAGTCGCCCCTACGTGCCCTCGTCACCCTGGGGTCGTACGCTCGCCAACGACGGGGGCAGCGGCGACCAGCACTACTGGGACGTTTGGCACGGTCGTGGGGACTGGAAGCACTACGACGACTCGACGGGTCGCTTCGCCTCCGAGTTCGGCTTTGCGGGGGCGCCTAGCGCGGCCGCCTGGAGGAAGATCCTGCCCGGCAGCGAGCATCCGCTCGAGCTCGACGCGCGGCATCCGGCGGCGCGCTGGCACGACAAGACGATGAAGGGCTACGAAACCTTCGTCGGCTTCGTTCTGCTGCACTACCCGAACCCGGTGAACCTCGAGGAATGGACTTATTTCTCGCAGCTGAATCAGCGCGACGCCCTGCGCCACGGCATCGAGCATTTCCGCCGCTCGGAGCTGTGCAAGGGGACCCTGGTGTGGCAACTGAACGACTGCTGGCCCGCACAGAGCTGGGCGGTCGTCGACAGCGAGGGTGGCTACAAGGCGGCCGCCTTCGAGCTGCGCCGCTTGTTCGCTCCGGCACTCGGCAGTCTCGTCGTCGAGGCGGGCAAGGTGACGCTGGTCGGCCTGCTCGACAACCAGACGGAAGCGCTCGCCGCGGACGCCCTGCTCGAAGCGCGCTCGCTCCTCGACGGCAGGGTGCTCGCGCGGGTCGGGGCACGCGTCGAGCTCTCCCCGGGCGAGCGCCGCACGCTGCTCGAGCTCGATCTATCGAGCTTCGAGCCGACGGAGACGCTCGTCAGCGCGGCCTTCGCGGGAACGACCACGTTCCGCCTGCTCGCCGAGCCGAAGCACGCGCGCCTCGTCACGCCGCGCCTGGTCGCTTCCATCGAGGCCGGCGGCGTCGTCATCACGAGCGACCAGCCCGTGGTCGACCTGCACGTCTGGGATCCGACGGGCGCCGCCACGCTCATCGACGACTTCGTCACGCTACCCGCTGCCGGACAGGTCCGCCTGCGCACGACCGCGGAACCGGGCGCGCTCGCGGCACGGAGCCTCGCGGGGCCGCACGCCGTCGAGCTCGCCTCGCGCCGGTAGGTCGTCCCCTCGAGAGTGGCTCTAGCGAGGCGCCGGCGCGACCACGTTCACGGGAGCGGCTTCGTTCTCGACGCGTGAAGGCTGGCCCGAGAGCGGCGCGAGCAGCGCATAGATCACGCCGAGCGCGAGCAGCATGAGGATCCCGGTCACGAGGTACGTGTTCACCGGCGGATGGCGCGCCGTGCTCCAGCCGTCGGCGTAGAACTTTCCGTCGCTGCGCTCACGCACCTTCTTCTGGAAGCCGGCGAGCACGTCGGGCGCTTCACCCTCGCTGCGCAGGGCCGAGCGGAGCGCCGTGCGCAGGCGCTCGTCTTCGACATCGGGAACGTCGTCGGAGGTTTCGCTCATGGTGCCTCGCTCGTCATTCGACCTTCTCGCCCAGCTTGCGCCCGACCGCGGCTTTGAGCATCCCGCGGGCGCGGTGCAGCCGGCTTTTCACGGTTCCTTCGGGCAAGCCCGTGACCTCGCACAGCTCCTCGTAGCTCAGGTCTTCCACGTCCCGGAGCACGAGCACCTCGCGAAAGTCCGCGTCGAGCTCCGCAATGCAATCCTGCACGACGCGCTCGAGCTGGAACCCCTCGACCAGCTGGTCCGGGCGCGTCGTCTCACCGAACGTCACGCCCTTGGCTTCGTGGAGCGGCAAGCGCTCGGCCGCCGGCTCGAGCTCGTCCTGTTCGCTAGTGTGGCGACGCGCCAGGTACTTCATGCGGTTCTTGCAGAGGTTCACGGCAATTCGATAAATCCAGGTGCCGAGGCGCGAGTCGCCGCGGAAGGTGCCGATCGCCTTGAACACCTGCACGAACACCTCTTGCGCCATGTCCTCCGCCTCGTCGCGCCGGCCGAGCATGCGCAGGAGCAGCCGGAACACACGCTGCTCGTACGCCTGAACGAGCTCGTTGAAGGCGCGCTCGTCGCGGGCCAAGAGTCGCTCGATGAAGCGCTGCTCCGTGGTTTCGTCCGGCTCGGTCACGTCAAGGCCCAGGCAGGGGTCCCGGGTAAAGTAGACCGACCCGCCCGCGCCGTCGCGCTCGGAAGTGGGCGGAGCTCGCGCGCCCGGATTGCCGGGTCGCGCGAAGAATCGCAAGGCCATGCAGCACCGACAGCGGCGGACCCCTCGGAGTTCCGCCTCGGGGCCGTCGTACTAGTGCTAAGCAAGCGGTGGTGGATCGCCGTCGCTCACGCGGGACGCGCCTCATGGCGTCGCTCGAGGCGTTCGCGCTCGTCGAGCTCGTGTGCCTGACGGCGCTCTCGAGCCGGGCGGCCCGCTACGTCTCGCAGAATCATGCGAACGCTGCGACGCGCCACGCGCTGTTCCTCGCCCCGGCCCTGGCGGCGCTCCTGGCCTACGCCGGGGTACCGCTCTTGCTCGCCCGGCGGCCGGACTGGGAAGCGAAGCTCGAGCGCTTCGTGCGCGAGGCCAGCCCGGTGGCGTTCCTCTGGATGCTGCCGCCGCTGCTGATGCACGGCGTGTTCCCCGAGCACGAGATGTTCCTGATGCTCGCCACCTCGGCACTCGTGCTCGGGACCGAGGCGACGCTGCGCGCCGGCGAGACGCTCGAGCTCGGCAACCTGCGCCACCTCGCGGGTCGCCTCCGGCCGTGGCTCGCCGACGGCCTGGCAGCCCTCTTCATCGCCGCCATGTTCGCGTTTGCCTGCTTCGGCAGCATCCGCGTCCACCACAAATTCCTGACCTCGAACTACGACTTCGGCCTGTTCGAGAACCTGTTTTTCACCACGCTCCACGGCCGGCACGGCGTCGCCTTCGAGCTCCCGTACTTCGCCGAGCACGCGGAGTTCCTGCTCTACGCCTTGCTCCCCGTCTACCGGCTCGCCCCGAAATCCGAGACGCTGCTCGTCCTCCAGGCGTTCTTCATCGTCGGGGCTGCGGTGCCCCTCTACTTGCTCGCGCGCCGCTGGCTCGGAAACGCGTGGCAAGCGCTCGCCCTCGCGGCCATTTACCTCGCCTATCCGTCGGTGCACGGCGCGGTGTTCTACGACTTTCATTTTCTGCCGCTGAGCGCCTTCTTCGTGCTGTGGGCGGCGTACTTCTACGCGCGGCGCGCCTGGCTCGGCTTCTGGCCGAGCGTGCTTTTTGCGATGACCTGTCGCGAGGACGTCGCGCTCGGCATCGGCGCCGTCGGCCTCGGGTTCCTCCTGCTCGGTCGGACGAGGAAGCTCGGGGCGGCGCTGGCGCTGCTCGGCGTGCTCTGGTTCGGCCTCGTCAAGCTCGTCTGGATGGAGCGCTTCGGCAGCCAGGTCTTCTCCGACTACTACGCCGAGCTGATCCCGCGCGGAGCCGAGGGCTTCGAGTCGGTGATCCAGACGCTCGTCGGCAATCCGCTTTACACGTTCAGCCGCACGCTCACCGACAACAAGCTCCTGCTTGCCCTCCACCTGCTCGCGCCGCTCGGCTTCTTGCCGGTGCGGCAGGCACGCACCTGGCCGCTGTTCCTGCCGGGGCTCATCGTCGTCGGCCTCTCGACGAGCCGCTCGGCGATCAGCCAGTTCCAGTTCCACTACTCGATGCATTTCGTGCCGTACCTCTTCATCGCCGCCGTCGTCGCGCTCGCCGTGCGGCGGCGCGCCTGGCGGGGTCCGGCGCTCGCGGCCATGTCACTCGGAGCGCTCGTGAGCGCGGTGCAGTTCAGCGCTTTCGTGGGCAAGACCTTCCGCACGAGCTTTCACGAGGTGTCGTTCGACTGGACGCGCGCCGACGCCGAGCGCGAACAGGACTTTGCGGCGCTCGCAGCACGAATTCCGCCCGATGCGTCCGTGAGTACCGGCGAGTACGAGGGACCTCACCTCGCGCGGCGCCAGGCGATCATGACGGTGAAAGCCGGGCTCGGCGACAAGGAGTACGCGATCTTCAGCACGCGGAGCCTGCGCTGGGGCGGCGACGTCCCGCTCAAGGAGGCCTTGCGCAAGGGCACCTACGGGGCGCTCGAGTTGCGCGGCGACATGGCCCTGCTGAAGCGCGGCGCTTCGACGGCGCTGAACGCGAAAGCGCTACGCCTCGTGGATTCGCACCGGTAGCGCATAGTCAAAGGCTTCGCCGGTTTGCGGCGACGCGCTTCCGACACGCCTACATCGTCCCCGTCCATCGATCAGCCCCTCGCCCCCCCCGTGGTTGCGCGGAGCGCCTCCGGCGAATATTCTCGGGATATGGTGCGGTCTCGACTTGGACTTGGCTTTTTCGGATTCTCGGTACTCTCGCTCTTTTTTGCACAGCTCGTCACCGGGTGCGGCTCGAGCTCGCACGGGGACGACGACGACGATGACGACGGGGGCCACAGCGGCGACGACGCGGCGGGCGGCACGTCGTCGAACAAGGGCGGAACGAACGGCCTCGGCGGCACCACGCAGCCCGGGGTTGGGGGCGGCAGCGCCACCGGAGGCTCGGCGGGCGGCAGCACGACCGGCGGCAGCACGACCGGCGGCAACGCAACCGGCGGCAACGGCACGGGAGGTACGACGGGCGGTACGTCGACCGGCGGCACCGGCAACGACGGCGGCAGCAGCGGCGACGGCACGGGCGACACCGGTGGCACCTCGGCGAGCGGCGGCACGGGCGGCACGGTGATCGGTCCGAGCTGCGAGGCCATCGACGTGAAGCTCTCGCTCGAAACGCCGACCGTGATCCTGCTCGTGGATACGTCGACCAGCATGTTCGAATACACGACGACCACGCCAGCCGTGTATCCCATCCTTCACGACGGGCTCATGAACGCCATGACCGGCGTCGTCGAAGCCATGCAGGACAAGATCCGCTTCGGCTTCGCGAGCTACCAGGGGCACAAAGCAGCGAGCGAGGACGACCCCGCCTGCGCGACGATGCTCACGGTCGAGCCCGCTCTCGACAACTACGCCGCCATCGAGGACGTCTACGGCTCCATCGCCCCGCCCAACGACACCACCACGATGAAGTGGGAGACCCCCACCAACTACGCCATCAAGCGCGCTGCGGCCGCCCTCCTCGAGGATACGCCGGAGGTACCCACCAACAAGTACATCCTGCTCGTGACGGACGGCAACCCGAACACGTGCCAGACGATCGACCCGCAGTGCGGGCAAGATCTCGCGATCCTGGCCGCTCAAGACGCGCAGGCGGCCGGCATCGGCCTGATGGTGCTCGGCGTCGGCGACATCGTCGAAAACCCGTACAGCGGCTGCACGTCTTCGTACCAGCGCTGCGGCCTCGAGCACCTGCAGGACATGGCCAACGCCGGCGTCGGCGCGCCGGTATTGCCTCCGCCGGGTTGCGACGATCCCACCTCCGTCTCTTGCCAGTCCCGGTTCCTGGGCTGCGCCCTCGACTCCACGCTCAAGGCCACCTACACGACGGGCGCGCCGGACGTCGGCCACTACGTGGCCGTCGACACGACGAATGCAGACGCCTCCGCGCTCGTCTCGGACGCCGTCGTCGAC
>Ga0315912_10004959_pt1 | contig 12362 bp, 9 predicted proteins | sample VfabasoilMG_FD_204469 | JGI IMG/M metagenome (GOLD analysis project Ga0315912, IMG submission 204469) | Garden soil microbial communities collected in Santa Monica, California, United States - V. faba soil | ecosystem: Environmental > Terrestrial > Soil > Garden | place: USA: California... | reverse complement strand
TCGGCGGGGGCAGCGGTAGCGTGGGCGAGAGACAACCCGCCGCAAATAGCGCCGCGGCGAGCAACCAACCGCGCCGAGAACGAAGAAACATCGCTAAGGAGCGTAGCATGCGACGTGCCTAACCGCGGCGCACGAAACAATTTTAACAAGCCGTTGAAATTATTGCATTTATCAGCTAGGTTCGGGTTCGAAGCGCGGCCCGCCGGGCGCAAATTGGCAAACTCGGTTGCGACATTTGGCAACTCTGTTGGCGGGCGCTACTGATAGAAAAGTAGTCCCAGGATGGCAGCGGATGATAACCCGAGGCTTGGCAAAGCCAGTTGATGTCTCGCGGGACCCAGCGAAGCGAAGAAGTAGGACTGTTCGGAGCCCTCCGTGGCCGGTAACGCTTGGGGGCCGCGAGCCCTGGCCGCAACCGTCCGCCGACTGAACCTGGCGCAACTGCCTCAGTTCGGCGAGGCGCTCGAGCCGCAGCGCCTGATGCGTGGGCTGCGTCCGATGCCGCTGTTGCTGCTGCTGACCTGGCTGCTGCAGCGCACCGATGGGGTCGCGGCCAAGACCCGCGCCGAAACCGATCTGACTAAGGCCATCGTGCTCGCGTTGGCCGAGCGTGGTCTGCGCACGGAAGCGGAAGACGTGCACTTCATCACCGACTCCATGACCGTCGCGCGATCGCCCGTCCGGCGGCCGCGCGCGGTGGCGTTGGCGCAACACGGCTCGGAACCCACGGACGTGTTCGTGGTCGAGACGCGCGTCTCGCCCGAAGGCCACCTGATCGAGCTGACCGACGTATTCAATGTCTCGGACACGTCCGCCGCCGTCGAGCGCGGCTTGATCGTCAGCGGCGATCGCGCAGCTTGGCTGATTGGCCCCGACAACGCGATCGCCAGCGTGCAGTACGCCGATTTGCGCGCCGAGCCGCGGCCTACTGGACGCACTTGGACGCCGCTGTCGCGTTTTCAGAATGCGCTCACGAACCTGCAAGACACGGGTCAAATGCAGGGCTTCGGGCGGCGCGCATTCAAGCTCGATCCGCCGGCATACAAGGTGGTGCTCGGCTTCTCGAACAACGCGCTCTTGGTCGATGCCGATTCACACCGCATCCGCATGCAGACCGACCCACCTTCGCCGCTCGATCCGAACCCCTGGTTGAAAGAGCAGACCGCGCCCAAGGCGCGCCCTGGCAACCTCGTGACCTGGGCGGTCGATCGCGTGCGCGCGCTGCCGTGGTTCGGCGACGATCGCATGCAGTGGCTGAAAGCCGTCGCCTTCGACGGCGTCGATCACTTCAACCAGATCGTGGGCTCGGTCACCGGAGACGACGGCTCGGACGCCGTAAAAGAAGAGCTCGGGGATGTGTTCAGCGTGCCGTCCAGTGAGGCGACCGATCCGGAAACCGGCTGGCCTCCGGCGCCGATGGAGCCGATGCTCTCGCCGCCACTGAAGGGCGAAGGCAAGTGGTCGTCGACCGACAAAGACCCGTACATTCTGAAGAACCCGGGCGCCTCTTCGCCGTTCGTCTATTCGTTCATCCGCAGCGATCGTAAGCGCATCTACTCACAGGTCTTCGTCACGCTCTGGGATCCGCGGCAAGTCGAGCTGCACGCGATGAGCGGAACCGTGGAGCCAAAGAGCGCAACCGGCGAAACCGGACCCGGAATGGTGCCCCGAAAGCCGCCCGTGATGGGGCGAATGCTGGCTGGCTTCAACGGCGGCTTTCAGGCGATTCACGGCGAATTCGGGATGATGGCGGAGAAGGTCATGTATCTGCCGCCGAAGCCCTTCGCGGCCACCATTGCGGAGCTGCGCGATGGCTCGACGGCCTTCGGCACCTGGCCCGAAGAGGCGCCCGTGCCGGACAACATCGTGTCGTTCCGCCAGAACATGACCGCCCTGCTCCAGGACGAGGCCATCAACCCGTACAAGCGCCACTGGTGGGGTGGTGTGCCGCCCGGGTGGACCGAAGAAGCGCGCACCGTGCGCAGCGCGCTGTGCATGACCAAAGAAGGCTTCATTGGCTATTTCTATGGCTCGAGCGTCGACCCGGACGTTCTGGCGCTGGCCATGCAACGCGCACGTTGTAGCTACGGCGTGCACCTGGATATGAATCCGGGACACACCGGGCTCGAATACTACCGCGCGGGCCCCACGGGCACGCTGCCCAAGCTGACACGCGCGTTGGACGAGGTTTCTGAAGCGCGCGGACCAATCCCGGGCATGCCGGGCTGGGAATTCATGGGCCGGCGCATGATTCGCTTGATGGCGCTGATGAACTTCCCTCGCTACATCAACACCGAGCAGCGGGATTTTTTCTACCTGACCTTGCGCCACATCCTGCCAGGCGATCCCATTGCCCCGGTGCTGACCCCCGCCGAAAATGCGGAAGGGGTGTGGAGCGTGCAAGGCCTGCCGCAACACGGGTGGCCCTATGCCATCGCGAGAACCACCTTGCGGCCGGACCCCGCGCGGCCCGACACGCACATCGGCATCATGCGCTTGGACCCCAAGTTCTTGCGCGTCGTGCCCGCGGGGGATGGGGCGGCTCAGCACGTGTTCGACATCGCGCAGCCGCTCGGCGAGGGCATCGGCGCGCTCGCGCTCTCTCACGACGGCGCGCGGTTCGCGATAACGAGCGCCGTGCCGCCCAACTCGAAGCTCGTCACCCGCGGCTTCGCCGCCGCCGAGCCCCCCAGCAACAGCGCCATCTCCGCCATGGGCATCGACGCCACCGGCATGCTGGTTTATGTGCGCTTCACCGCAGGCGCTCACCCCGGCGGCGAGGGCGACCTGCTGAAGGACGTCCTGAAGCGCCTCGGCTGCAGCTCGAGCGTGTTCTTTCTGCGACCACTCGGCATCTCATTGGGCGACAACCACGAAGGCAGCACGGTTGACGCAACCAGCGCGCAGCTCGGTCAAGGCGTGGGCCTGGCTCGGGCGGAGGGCCCTGGTGCACGTCGCCTATTTCCCGACACTCCCGTGGTGCCGCCGACCCGCTGGGCGCCTCTACAGCAAAAGCGCGTGCGCTACCGCTGACTCTTTCGGCAGAAAGCGAAATATGAACGATTGCGCCGCGCGCATGATCGTCCACGAGCGGCTGAGATCAGCAGCCGAAGCGGCAAGCCGCGTGATCATTTGTTTTAATATTTCTCGCCAAGATGAGGCAAGGAAGGGTATCGTGCGCTGACAAATTCCGCTTGCAAATAGCGGTAATTCCCCGATTCCGGGGGGCGGATGGCGCATCGCTTCACTCGCCCGATGCCTGCTCGGACGGAGAATCTTCGGGCCTTTGACGCGAACAGGCGTTGCCGGCGGCCGAGATTCAACTATCTACAGAGCGAAAGCGATGAGCGACAAGGCCGGTTCTGATCTGGACGTTTTCGACGGGCTCGCAGCGAAAAAATCGCGCCCAAGTGCTGCGCCGGCACCGCGCGCTCCCGCTGCACCGCCTTCCTCGGCCACTCGCCAGAAGACCTTGCTCGGGCTGGCCGCGCCCGCCGCGCCTGGTGGCCGTTCAAGCGGGCCGCCTCCGCCGCCACCCACGGCCAGCCGTCCGCCGGCGCCTCCGCCGCCGCGTAGCAGCATTCCCGCACCGCCGGCTACCAAGTCTTCGGCCACGAGCAGCGGCGGTTTCCCCGTCCCGCCGCCGCCTCCGAGTCCCTCGTCCATCGGCGCCGCGCCGCCCCCGCCGCCCACCGAGCTAGCGGACAATAGTGCGGAAGCTGCGCCGCCCCCGCCGCCGCCCATCGCGCCCCCCGCGAGCACCAACCCGCCACGCACGGCCTCCGCAAAACCGGCGGACGAAGACGAGACAACGCCCGCTCCCAGCCAAAAGACGGAGACCAAGCCCGGCGTCGATATCGACTGGGACGACGAAGACGAAGCCACCATGGTCTTCGACAAGAGCGTGGAAGACACCGCTCGCTCGTTGCTTCACAGCGCGCCCCCGCCCCCATCGCCCGCCGCGGGTGCCCTGCCGACTCCCCCGCCGGCCGCAGGCGCTCCGCCGCCCGCAACGCGCCAGCCGACCTTGATGTCGCGGCCGCCAGGTCCTCCGAGTCCGACCTTGCCGCCGGGCGCTTTGCCGCGCGCGCCGCTGCCGCCGCCCAGAGCCGTCCCCTACACCGCCCCAATCCCGCCCCAGGCCGCGGTCTTCGAACCGCCAACGATGGCGCAACAGGGCAACGGCAATCGCAGTTTGATGATCGGCATCGTGGTGTTGTTGCTCGCTGGTGCGGGCGCAGGTGCCATGTTCCTGCTGCCCAAGAAGGGATCCATGGTCGTCACCGTGGCCGGCCCCGGCAACAAGCCGATCGACACCGTCGAGGTTTACGTCGATGGCGCGAAGAAGTGCGAGGCCTCACCGTGCCGCGTCGTTGATTTGGCCGCCGGTACGCACCTCGTCAAAGTGACCGCGGCCGGCTATCAGCCAACCGCCGATCAAGCCGTCAAGATCAACAACGGGGACGAGGCCGTACAAAACATCGCGCTCACGCGCGCCAGCGAGGGCACCGGGATCCGCGTCACGGCCGAGGGCCGCGGCATCAAGCTCTCGGTCGACGGCAAAGAGATCGGCCCACTGCCGCAAGAATTGAAAGATCTCTCCCCCGGCGACCATCTGGTGCACCTGGATGGCGGCGAGCGCTACGATTCGTTCGAAGGGCACATCATGGTCGAAGCCGACCAGATGCAGACCATCGACCGCAAGCTGCGCGTGCGAAAAGGCCTGGCCACGATCAAGCTGGGTGACAATGCCGAAGGCGCCAAGGTGCTCTTGGTCAGCGGCCAGGAGCGCCGTCCGATCTCGCAGTTGCCGATCACCGTCGATATCTCGGTCGAGAAGCCGTACAGCATCGTCGCGACCAAAAAGGGCTTCAACGATTTCGAGCAGCGCGTCGCCTTCGAAGACGGGCAGGCCGAGCGGACCTTCCTGGTCAACCTGAACGCCGTGGGCAGCGAGCCGCCGCCCGCACCTGCTGCACCTGCACCTGCACCTGCACCGGTGCCGAGGGGCTTGGGCACTCCAGCTCCTGCACCCGCCCCGGCTCCCGCGCCCAAAGCCGCGACCGGCAACGGCACCGTCAATCTGAACGCCATCCCCGCCTCCAACGTCGTGTTGGATGGCCGCCCCATGGGTCAAACGCCGCGCATGAACGTGAGTGTCCCACCCGGCCCGCACACGGTCGTGTTCGTGAACGCGGAGCACGGGCGCAAAACCAAGACGATCAACGTCGAACCAGGCAAGTCCGCCACGGTCGTCGTTCGGTTCCCGTAGGCCGAACCCGGCGGCGCGGCGCGCGAGCTCCCATGCGGGCATTGACGCCTCTCGAACTTGCCGTTGCGGTGTCCCTGACGGGCACCGTAGCGGCGACGATGATTCCAACCTTCCTGCGCAATGTGCACGCTTCGCGGCTTTCGGAGCCGGTCGAAGGCTTGAAGCGCATCGCGGCCCGCGCCACCTTGCGCGCGGCGGGTCTGCCGCCCGAAAGCGCCTATCCGGTCAGCGCGCCGTTCACGCCCGCGGTCACTCCGCGCGGTGAGCTGCTGCTCGATGCGCCGGGCACCTGGGACGCCCCCACCTGGCGCACTCTGGATTTCGCGTTCGACGCGCCGCACGCCTATTCCTTCGCATTCGAAAGCAGCAATACCGAGTCGCACTCGACGTTTACCGCGCGCGCGCGCGGCGATCTGGACGGCGACGGCGTGACCAGCAGCTTCTCGATATCCGGCTCGGTCGACCGCGGCGCCGAGCCCAAACTGCAGCCGCTCGAAATCTATCGCGAAGTCGAGTGACGAACCGCCGCTGCCGCGTTTGTGAGAAAAGCACCCACTCGAGCGCCACACCAATGTGCTGAAATTAGAGCGCGCGTGGCCCTGAAAGAGAGCGTGGCGCTGCCGCTTGTTCCCCAGTACGTTGTTTAGTCGAGGAACAGGTCGTCCGATGCAAGGGTTACCATTGAAGGTTTTCGCACGGCGCGCGGCACGCGGCTTCACCATCGCCGAGCTGATGGCCGTAGTCGCCATCATCGCGATCCTGTCGATGATCGCCACCATCTCCTATCGCAAGTACGTTGCGCACGCGAAAACGGCCGAGGTGATCTGGATGTTCGCCGGCATCAAAATCGCGCAAGAGGCATACAAGGACGAAACGTTTCAGTATCTGTCAATTTCTCCCGACCTCGCGTCCTCCAATTCGTACCATCCGGCCAATTCCAAACCGGGCCAGCAAGAGATGAACTTTGGCGTTGGCACGAGCGCCATGGATCAGGCGTGGCAGCGCCTGGGCGTGAGCGGGGCCGGGCCCGTGCGTTTCGTCTATGCCTGCGTCGCGGGCACCAATACAACTCCGCCCTCGCTCGGCTCAGACATCAAAGTGGCGAACTGGCCGCCGCCGGGGAGCGAGAACGGGCCCTGGTACGTGCTCAAGGCGCGCGGCGATATCTACGGTCAAGGCACGATGACCGTGTTTGCCACCGCTAGTTTCGCCGATAGTGCAATGTTCAAAGAAAACGACTAGGCTTTCGCGCAGCCTGCTGCGACAGAAACGCGGCGGCGAAAGTTCGCGATGCAGTCTCCGCGCAACAACTTCATCGCATGGATTGCGATCGCGATTGCTGCGTTCTGCGTCAATGCCCTGCGTGCTCCGCTCAACGAGCGTTTCCTCGCGGTCAAGGTCCAGAATGACGTATTCGCGCTGCCGCCGCCGCAGCAAACGGTGGCCATGAGCCTCGGCTATCGTTCGGCGCTCGCGGACATGATTTTCGCGCACGTACTCGTCTCGTCCGGCATTCATTTCCAAGAGAAGCGCGGCTTCGAATTCGTCGGCAAGTACATCGAAACGATCAACGAGCTCGATCCCAAGTTCGAAGTTCCGTATCGCATGGCCGATGGCTTGCTCACGCTGCAAGCCAAGGCGGTGGGGCCAGAAGCGTACCGGCAGGCACGCCGGATCTTGGAGCGAGGCATGCGGGAGTTCCCGTACAACCAGGCGCTGTGGGCTTTGGCCGGACAGTTCCTTGCCTATCTCGGGCCGACGGCGTTCACGGACGAGAAAGAGATCGACGAGTGGCGACTCGCGGGGGCCCGCACCTTGGCGCGCGCCTGCGAGCTGGTCGGCAGCAACGAGAACATTCCACACCAATGCGTGATTGCCGCAGGGCTATTGACCAAGTCCGGGCAAGATGCAGCATCGCGCCAGTTTCTCGAGCGCATGCTGCAGGTGAACGACAATCCGGAGATCCGAGATTTGGTCGGCGCCTTATTGAAGAAAGCCGTCGGCGCAGAACAAAGCGAACGCGCGCAAACGCGGCGCCACGCTTTCCAGCGAGCTTGGGGAGAAGACCTGCCGTTCGTCTCACGCGGCGCCATGTCGACGATCGGCCCGCGCTGGGACACTGCTACGTGCTCGGCGATCGGCTCCAAATGCGCGACTTCTTGGCGGTCCTGGGCCAAAGAACAAGAGCGACTACCGGGTGCGACAACCACCCTGGATGTCAGCCAGGGTGCGAGTCCTTGAGTCGATTCACGGCTGCCCTTTTCGTCAGCTCGCTCGGCGCGCACTGACAATTTTGGGCAGCACGTTTCGTTTCGCTTCCGGCACAAGCGCAACAGATCGCCACAAATAGCGCTGAACTTGCGATTCGCGCGTTCGACCGAGCATTGGCACGCAGCCTGCTAAGTAACGGTTCGTTGGACGATTCGGCTCAAGAGTGGTTAGCGAATTCGAATTCGCGCCGTTCGAAGCCGGAACCTGGGCAACGCCGATATTCGGTGAGCCCAACCTCATTCAGTCGTCGCGCGCGGGTCCGTTGACCGGCTCGCGTTTGTCCACAGACCCGATAGCAAAGGACCCACCCCGTGATTAGAAAACTCCGCAACTCGCGCGGCTTCACGCTCGTCGAATTGATGATCGTCGTCGCCATCGTCGGTATCTTGGCCGCCCTCGCCATCTTCGGCGTGAAGAAGTACGTCACCAATTCGAAGACGGCAGAAGCGCGCAATACGCTCGGTCAGATCGCCAAGGATGGCGCAGGCGCCTGGGCCAAGGAGCTCATGGCCGGCACTATTCTACCGGACACTGGTACCGCTTCGGCCGCGAACGTTCTATGCATTAGCTCTAGCAAGGTTCCCGGCACCACGGACCCGATCGAGGGCAGGAAGTATCAATCGAATACGACCGACGGGGAGGATTTCAACAGCGGCGACCGCTTGACCGGTTGGAAGTGCCTGCACTTCAGCATGGAAGGTCCGCAGTACTACCAGTACCAATATACTGCAGTAGCGGGTGCGTCCTTCGCTGCGATCGCCGTCGGCGACCTGAACGGGGACAAGAACTACTCCACGTTCAAGCGCGACGCCGTGATTCGCAACGGCCAGGTAGTGCTCGCGCCCGCCTTGCTCGAAACCAACCCGGACGAATGAGCTAGCGCTCTCGCATCGCTGGTCTTCATTGGCAAAGGCTCGCGCTTCACGGCGCGGGCCTTTGGCGTTTTGTGGCAGAGATGGCGATCCTCGGGCAATCGCGCTATGTTTCAGCTGTTTTGAGCGCAAAGCATCACACCCGTCAACGCTCGAGTCGCGGCTTCACGTTGGTAGAGCTACTCGCGGTGGTAGTGATTACTGGCGTGCTGTCGATGCTCGCGATGGTCGGGTTTCAGCGTCATATGCAGCAGGCGCGAGGCGGCGAAGCCATCGCAGTGATTCAGGCCATCCGCGGCGCGCAAGAGTCATACATGGCCGAGAACAAAGCTTACCTGAACGTGTCGGCGACCAGCGGCGGCGTACAGTGGTATCCGCGGCTCGTGCCCAACAAAGCGGTCTCGGCCTGGTCGAACTCGAGTCACCCGGACTACTTGCGGTGGCGCCAGCTTGCGCCATCGGTCAATGCAAAGGTCATGTTCAGCTATCTGACCAATGCCGGCGTGCCGGGCACGAAGATGCCCGCGCTGCAAGTCGCGGCGCCTACTCCCACGACCGTGCAGCCGTCCGATTGGTACGTGATTCAAGCCAGCGGTGACGTAGACGGGGACGGGACAAGATTCTGGCGCTACGTCGCTAGCAGCACGAACGGTGAGCTTTTCATCGAGAACGAGGGCGAGTAAGCGCGGCTCGTCGCGCGCTTCTCAATCACCTGCTGAATCGCGCTCGGGCTCGTCGGGTTCATCTTCACCCAGGCCCAGCTTGGCCAAGCGGTAGCGCATCGAGCGAAAACTGATCCCGAGCAGCTTGGCCGCCGCCGTACGCACGCCTCCCGTGCGCTCCAGCGCCGAGGTGAGCAGGCGGCGCTCGACCTCGTTCACGACCTCGTCCAGATTGCAGCCGCTCTCCGGAAGCTCGAGTAGCGTGCCGCCCGGCGCGCCCGCTGAGCCGCTGAGTTCCTGCGGAAAATCACCGAGGCCAATGATGCTGGAGCCCGCCAGGGCCACGGCCCTTTCGATCATGTTCTCGAGCTCGCGTACGTTGCCGGGAAACGCGTACGCCTGCAGGCCGCGAATCGCGTCGGGCGTGAAGCCCGCCACCTCTTTGCCCATCTCGTCGGCGAAGCGACGCACGAAGCGCTCGGCGAGCATTGGAATATCTTCACGCCGCTCACGCAAGGGCGGGAGCGAGATCCGGATCACGTTCAGGCGGTAGTACAAGTCCTGCCGGAACTTGCCCGCGCTGACGTCCGACTCCACGTCGCGGTTGGTCGCGGCCAAGACGCGCACGTCAATCGGAGTCTCCTGTGTCGCGCCGACGGCTCGCACGCTGCGCTCCTGCAGCACGCGCAGCAGTTTGACCTGCAGGTTGGCCGGCAATTCACCGACTTCGTCGAGCAAGACCGTGCCGCCGTTGGCCTCGCGAAACAGCCCGAGGTGCTTGCTTTGCGCGCCGGTGAAGGCGCCTTTCTCGTGACCGAACAGCTCGCTCTCCATCAACGCTTCGGGTAGAGCTCCGCAGTTCACGACCAAGAACGGTTTGCCGCGGCGATCGGACGCGTCGTGCACGGCGCGCGCGACGCGCTCTTTGCCGCTGCCGCTCTCGCCGGTAATCAGCACGGTCGTGCGCATGTTGGCGATGCGCTGGATGAGATCGAGCACCGCGCGCATGGCGGCGCTGCGCCCGAGCAGATCCGTTTCTTTGAGTTCCGAGACACGCGCGCGCAAGCGTCGGTTCTCGAGCGCCAGCTCTTGCTTCTCCAGCGCCTTGTTGACCAGCATCGCCAGCTCGGCGGCGTCGAAGGGCTTGGATACGAAATCATAAGCGCCGCTACGCATCGCCCCGATCGCGTTCTCGACCGTGGAGTGGGCGGTGATAAGAATCACCTCGGTGGCTGGGTTACGCGCCTTGGCGGCGGCCAGCACCTCCATTCCCGACCCATCGGGCATGGCGAGATCCGACAGCACGACTGGAAATGGCTGTGGATGCTGGCTAATGGCCTCCAGCGCCGCGCTGCAACCGGGCGCCGACACGACCGAATAGCCCTCGCGCCGAAAAAGGATTTCCAGCATTTGCCGGAGCCCTGGCTCATCTTCGACGATCAGGAGCTTGATAGGTGGAGGTACGAGTGAGGCCACGAGCACAAAAAGCTAGCATTTCCAGCCCCCGGCGAGCTCCTGCTTTTGCTTGCGAAAGACGCGAGAAAGCTTACGCTTTCAAGACCTAGCTTTGTCCCGTATTCGCTTGCAAAACCGACGCCTGGAGTTCGCCCTCGCCACGCTGCTTTTGGCCTACTGTGCTGTATTTTCAGCAGCCTGCGGTGCCTCCGCGGTCGCGACTTCGAGTGAAGGCGGCGCCTCGGCCAGCGCAGGCGAAGCGGGCGCCGACAATGGCGGCAGCGAACCGCAGGCGATCATGCTCGAGTTCGTCAAAGATTCACCTTTGATGAGTTCGCTCGTGCTGACTCCGAAGAAGAGCCACGTGCTCACGGTGCAAACCACACCGCCTGGCGTGTTCCCGATCCGCTTCGCCCTGGTCGGCGGCGAAGCCGTAGCCGATGCCGTGTTGGACACGGACGAAGCGATGACGGACGCCGCAGGCGTGGCGCACGTGACCTTGATTGCGCCGAGCAAGCCCGCAAGTTTCAGTGTGCGCGCTTCGAGCACCAGCGCGGCGCAGGTCGCCCAGCAAAGCGTGACCGTCGAAGCTTCGGGCATCACTACCTTACGCGTGCGGCCGTCCTACAGCGGAAACCGACGCGTCACGGAGTGGACCGCGACCGTCAGCGCGCGGCGCGGCGTGACCTGCAACGATCTCGCGGGCAATCCACCACCCGACGGCGAGCTCACCAAGAAGGCCCAATTCGGCACGTCGCTCGAAATCACCGAAGTCCCCGTCCGCGTTCCACTGGCCGTCACCGTTCGCGCCGGTCACTACATCGGCGGCTGTCTGGACGTGCCGGCGCTGAGCGAGGGCGATGGCAATCAAGTGCTGGTCTATGCCAGCGATCGTCCGCTGAATCTGGAAGCGACCGAGCTTACGCTCAGTTTGGGCGCGACCGAACCGCACCCCGCCTTCGATAAGTTGCTGCAAGCGAGCGCCAGTTTGGCCGAAACTGCGTTGCTCGGCGGCGCCAAGAACGACATCGCGGCCCTGCTGGACGGCATGCGGGAAGCGACGCCCGCCGTCAACCGTGACGCTTTCAGCGCCGCGCGCAGCGAGAACGACTGGGACAATGCGCTGGAAGGAGCTTACGGCAAGAGCGGCGGTCGTCGCTTGCGCGATCCTGCTCAGCGCTGGTTGAACGCCGGGCTGCTCGCGCTCAATTCACCCAACGCGCTAGTCGGGCGCGTGAGCTCGCAGGCCAATGGGCCTTCATTCACGTTGAGTGCCGTGGGCCCAGCCGCCCCCAGCGCCGCAGGTTTTCCGGGCGCCTTCGACGTTACCTGGTCTGCCGACTCACATGACACCCTGCTGCTCGGGATGGACCTGACTTGGACCCCCTCGCGCTTGGTGACCGCGCTCGCGGTCGCACCCGCGCTGTTGGAGTTTCCGCAAGCGACCAGCGCGGAGACAGCGCTCGCGTCGAGTGTCGACTGTGCGCAGGTCGGCCGGGTGCTGGTGGCTTCCGCCGATAGCCCGGACGCCACGACATTTGCCAGCTGTGACGAGAGCTGCGCAGTGAGCTTGTGCAACAACGCCGTGGCAGCCGCGTGGAGCCGAGCGCAGCTCAGCTCCAACGGAGAGATTGCCACCTTGAGCGTCACCGCCACGGGCACGGCGCAGGTGGGCGATGAAGCTCAAGCCACCAAGTTGGACGGCAGCTGGGTCGGAGAATTACGCACTGGGGAAACCAAGGCACCGGTTTCGGGTGCTCTTTCAGCCAGCTCGAGCGCGCCCTAATCAGCTTCGACTTTGGATGCGGGCGCGCGCCAGCCGCACTTCGA
>Ga0315912_10004958_pt1 | contig 12362 bp, 10 predicted proteins | sample VfabasoilMG_FD_204469 | JGI IMG/M metagenome (GOLD analysis project Ga0315912, IMG submission 204469) | Garden soil microbial communities collected in Santa Monica, California, United States - V. faba soil | ecosystem: Environmental > Terrestrial > Soil > Garden | place: USA: California... | reverse complement strand
ACGACTCTGGCGCTGACGTCTCTCTTATCTATATGGTGTGGACGCGATGAGCGATAGAACGACCCCGAGGTCTGCCCAGAGATTGGCGATAGTCGGCGCCGGACAGGCTGCCGCGCAAGCCCTGGAGACACTGCACAAGCGAGGGCACACCGGGCCGATCACGCTCATCGGCGATGAGGCCTCGCTCCCCTATCAACGTCCTCCCTTGTCGAAGAAGTACCTGGCCGGATCGCTGGACCGCGACCGGCTGCTGTTCCGGCATTCCGCTCACTACGCCGATCACGCAGTGAATCTGCGGCTGGGCTTCCCCGCGGTGCGCATTGATCGCCTGCGACGTGTCGTCGAGGTCGCCGATGGCAGCGCGGTGGAATACGACGGACTTCTGCTCGCCACCGGCAGCCAACCGCGCCTGCTTCCGCTGCCGGGAGCCGAGCTTGCCGGCGTGCACTACCTGCGCACGGTCGCGGACGTGGATCGGCTGCGTGCAGAGCTGGCGCCTGGGCGGCGCGCGGTCATCATCGGCGGCGGGTATATCGGCCTCGAAGTCGCCGCCACCTGCCGTGAGGCAGGCCTCGACGTGGTGGTCCTGGAAGCGGGTGACCGCGTGATGAGCCGGGTTGTCTCATCGACGCTGTCGCGGTTCTATGAAGCCGAGCATTTACGGCACGGCGTGAAGATCATCTGCAATGCGCGCATTTCCGAGCTGACCGGAACCGAACGCGTATCGGCTATCCGCATGGCCGATGGCCACGAAATCCCGGCCGACTTCGTTCTAGTCGCAGTGGGCGTGGTGCCCACGGATTCACTGGCTCGCGACGCCGGGCTCGACTGCGACAACGGCGTGGTGGTGAACGAGTTCTGCCAGACGTCGGACACGGCCATCTGGGCCGCCGGCGACTGCACGCGCCATCCCAGCATCCACTACGGATCGAAGGTACGCCTGGAATCGGTGGACAATGCTTTCGAACAGGGAACGAGCGCGGCTCTCAACATGCTGGGCATCTCCACCGTGCACGACAAGGTCCCGTGGTTCTGGTCGGATCAGTTCGATCTCAAGATGGTGATCGTGGGGCTTTCAGCGGGGCACGACGCGCAGGTGCTGCGCGGCGATCCGGCGAGCCGCGCATTCAGCGTGTGTTATCTGAAGGCCGGCGAACTCGTCGCGGTGGAGACCGTGAATCACACCAAGGATCAGATGGCGGCACGCAAGATGATTGCCGCCAAGGCGCGGCCGGACCCCGCACGAGTCGCGGACGATTCGATCCCGCTGAAAGACACCGTATAGGTCAGCCGGCGGCGTTCTGGCTGCCGCGCGAGCGCGCGAACAGCTGCTCGAACCCTCCGCTCGGATCGTCTCCGATGATTCCCGACATGAGTTGGCGGCCAAGCTCGCGATAGCTGTCGAACTGCAACTCACCATAGAACTGGTTGGAGGTCGGCTGGTTCGGAAATTCCGGATTCGTGCGCCAGTAGCCGTAGATGTCCGCGCTCAGATTCTTGCGGAGCAATGCCTTGAGATAGAGGATCTCGCCGCGCGTGCCGTCGGCGTACGTGACTCCGCCGATCAGGTGCGCCTGGCCGCGCGTGGCCGGGTCCCCCGTGTGTAGCAGAGGGTCAGCGCAGATATCCACGTCGGCGCCGAGATCGGCACGCGCCCGCTGCACGGCCTGGCCGAGATCGGCAAGCGTGCATTCCGGATCCGCGCCCGCATCGCTGACGATGATGTAGCGGCAACGCCGGCGCAGCAGTTCGTAGAGACCGAGATTCTCGAAGTGCCCGCCATCGGCGAGGTGAATACGCGCGTCCTTCTCGTCGAGTCCCACGCCCAGCATCTCGCGCATCATGAGGTGGTACCACGCGGGCCACCGCAGGCGGCGCGGCTCGTTGCGCGGATTGGCCACCCAGATCCCGAGGCGGATATTCAGAAGCGCCATGAGGAAGCTGACGGCCCGGGACTTGGTCGCATAGGTATCGGGATCCACGGCGGCGCCCGAGACGGCGAACGCGGTGGACAACGTGAGCTCGCCGCGCAGGTAGTTGGTCGTCCGGCGATAGCCCGTGGAACCCGACCCGCAATAGAGCGGCGTGAGGATCATGTTCTCGCCGTTGCGCGCGCGCAGCTTCGCATTGGTGGAGCTCGTGGTGTTCAACGTGGTGTTGATGATGTGGAAAGGCCCGCCCGACGCGGCGCGCACCTCGGCGAGGCGGAACAAGGTCGGATGCCTGGCGTCGGCGGCGCTCTTCTCGCCCACTTCCGGGAGGAAGGCTTCGGCGAGGCGGCTGCGGTAGTAGCTGTGCATGGACACCGCATTGATGTCGCAAACAAAGGCGAAAAGCACCGATGCCGCGAGCCACGTCATGAACGCGGGAGTGGTCAGCAGCTGCGTCTCGTGTGCGAGGTAATACATGCCGGTGAAGAGCCCGCACAACACGAGCGCCAGGCCCGCCACGGCGAACGTGCCGGCGTGCTCACCCTGCTTGTTCGCCTGGCGCACCGAGAAGATGCCGGTGATCAACGGAACCAACCAGGTGAGATGCAGCGCCAGCTCGTCCGCCAGATCGAAACGCAGATAGTGGGTTGCCGTCTGCTGGATTCCTGCGAGCACCGGCAGCATGCCGATGCCGATGCAGGTGATGGCGGTTCCCAGGATGTCTCCGAGGCGCTGGCGCAGGTATTGGCCGGCGCTCAGCTGGCGCAACGGCGGCAGCACCGTGCTCAGTGCGAACACCAGCGTTGCAAGTAGATAGAGGCCGAGAAACGCGAGGCCCGTGATCGTGATGAGCATGAAGCCATCGTGCGCGGGCACTGCCCCCGCGCCTGGCATGGTGATGTGGGGCGGCCAGCGGAATTCGAACCAGTCTCCGGACGCGAGGCCGATCAACAGCAGGATCACCGGCAGCAGCACGAACAGATTGAGCAGCGTGCCGGAAAGAATGCTGGCTCCGAGCGTCCAGCCCGAAAGACCAGTACCCGAGATGAGATAGCGCCCGTGCGCGCGCAGCCAGTCGAGCACCGTGCCGGTCCCGTCGGCGAGCGGCACCGCGCCGAGCCGCTGCATCGAGCTGGCGGGCACATGGGCCCGCAGCCACGTCAGGCAGGATGCGATGTATCCGCCGCCGGACACCGACGATAGATAGTCGACCTGCGCGAGCAGCCCGCGGTGCGACAGCGCCTGCAGCACTCCCATGTTGAACGCGGCGGAGCGGATGCCGCCGCCCGACAACGCGAGGCCGACGAGTGGCGCGTCTGGCGGCACCGAGCCGGCGGCAGCGCGACGTTCGCGGATCCACGCGTTTTCCGCCTGTTCTACCGCGGTGAAGTCCGGAGAGTACTCGGCATGGGCCGTGCCGGCCGCATCATTCACAGGCTTTTCCCGCGCAATTTGCAGTCCGGCGGTTGATAGTCGGCCGGTGTCTCCGGCAGATCGCGGTGGACCTTGAGGTACTCGATGAGGTCGAAGCGTTGCTCGTCGGTGAACTCGGGTCCGATGACGCCGTGTGGCAACGGGTTCGCCTTCGGATCCTGGAGGTGCTTCGCCCAGGTAGCGGCATCCGCCGCGAACTCATGACCGGTGTTGTGGTTGCCCGCGATGGTCGTATCGAGCCAGAAGCCGTCGTCTTCACCGTCGTCGTCAGGCGCCGTGACGAAACCCGCGTGCACGGGATCGTATTCGCGGCGTCCGACGAAGAACTTCTTGTCGCGCTTCGCGGGCGGCGAAAGCATCTGGAATAGAGTGGGCACCGAACCGTTGTGCAGGAATGGCGCCGTGGCCCAGACACCCTCGAGCGGTCGCGGTTTGTAGCCGGCGATCTGTTGCGGCAGATCGAGCGTGCCGAAGCCTTCGATGCATTGCTGGGTGGCGTAGTCGATGCCGTTGTCGGCGTAGTAACGGTTCTTGATGAGAATACCGACGAGATTGAGCGCGATGCCTTCGGTGAGACTCTTCACGTCGAGCGTTGCGAGCGTGCGATCGATGTTCTTGCCGCCTTCGCGCAGGCCCCACAGCAGATTCACGACATGGCACTCGAGCGCGCAATCCAGCGGGTCCGCCGGGCGCCAGTCGACGTCGGGCAATTTCTCCGGCAGGGGTAGCGGTGCGACCACCGCCGCATCGATTCGCGCGAACAATTCCGTGGGAATCACCGAATCCGGCGCGGCGGCATCCGGGTCCGGGTAGTCCCTCGCCAAGCCGTGGAGCACGACCAATTCCTTCGGAATGGCGGAAACCTTGCCGCCAGCGCTCTCCATGCTCAGGCGCGCGATTTCCCGCAGTCGGAAACGCACGTCGCGCAGCAGCTGACGCGTGAACAACGGACGCAGCGCGGCGTCGATCTCGGCGTTCGTGATACCGGTGGCGGACAGATCGTACCGCCGGTTCATGAAGCCGTTCGCGGCAGCGGGGTCCGTGCCGATGTGGTCCAGCGGAATCACCTCCATGCGCCATTCCAATTCGCTCGCGGGCTTGAGCGGCGCATTGGCGAGCTGGCGGCCGCGCTCGGCAACGTGTGGCCCATGGCATTCCTGGCAGCGCTGTTTGAACAGCGTTTCGCCACGCGCCACCTTGTCCTTATCGACGGGGCCGAAGATTTCCGTGGGCCACTGCGGCGGGCGCAGCCGATGCAGCACATGTTCGATGCGCAGCAGGCCGGGAATATCCACCGAAGTGCGGAAACGTTCACCGGGCGGCAGTGGCAGCCCCATGGCGCTCTTCATCGGCACGACAGCGCCGACTCCCAGCGCCTCGCCCACGTTGCGCGCCAGCGGCTGCGACACGGATCCGTTGTACTGCACCCAATCGAACTTCCAGATGTTCCACACGTACGGGTAGCTCACCGGCGCGTCCCCGACCTGGTAGTTAGATGCGGAGAGATGGTCGCCGAAAGCCGTGTTGCCGATGCGGCCCAGCGCATCGGTGCGGCCGAACCCTTCATGCACCGGGTAGAGCTTTGCGGAACGGCGGTTCTGGCCGCTGGCGGCCATGGCGTCCAGCGTGGCGAACAGCGCCTTCTTCAGCTCCGACTTCCCATCGGGATAGGCGGGCCCCAGCACCCTTTGCGCGAAGCGGTCGAATTTCCACGGATTGACGGCGGTGCCCAGCAGCGACGCGGCCAGCATGGGCGCGAAGTTGCCACGCGACATGTCGGTGAAGGCGTGCATGGCCGGGCCGCCGTCGATGCGGATCGCGCGAGTCTTCCCGTCCTTCGTGTAGTGAATCTCGCCCGTGTGACAGGCTGCGCAGGTGATGTCCAGCACGTCTTCGCCGATCCGCGGATCGAAATGGCGCGTGAAGCCGATGGGAAGCTGGTCGGGATTGGCCGGCGAGGGCACGGGATCCACGAGAAAGCGGAAGCGACGCATGTGATCCGGCGCGGCGAAGCGCTCGTATGACAGCGGCCGCTCCAGGTTCACGAACCAGCTGTATCGCACCGCACCCACCGAGGCGCCTTGCGGCATCGAAGTGCCCTGCGCGGTGTAATAGTACTGCTCGCGCAATGCGGAGTTCTGTTCCAGGCCCCAGCCCTGATCCAGCCAGACGTACTCGTCGACGGGTTCCAGCGCGGGAATATTGTGTACCGGCCACAACACGAACCACGCGTACAGTGCCGCCCCTGCCGCGACTCCGACCACCAGAAGCCGCACCAGCCACTTCAGGAATCGCCTCATCTCGTTACTCCCTTTACGATCTGACGCATACTACAAACAACTCTCACGGAGGACGGCGATTGTGACCGTGTCGCGTAACGTTGCAACTGTCGGCTGGGCATGGAAAGCCGCCCTCACGGTGTTAGTTAGTCTGCCGATGCCGGTTCTCGGGGATTCCACGACCGGCATCACTCTCGATGCCGGCGCGCCCATCCACCTGGAAAAGCTCACGGGCTCGATGCATCAGCTCGAGGATCCGGGCGGCTCACTCGACATCACCGCGGTGAGCAGTGAGCCCGCGAATACGGGATTCGTCGTCGCCACCGCGGCTTCAACCAACATCGGATTCTCCCGTTCCGCCTGGTGGGTGCGGCTCACGCTGCGCAATTCCGCGGACGTCGCCCGGCAGGTCTACCTGCGGCAGGACTATCCGCTCATCGACTCGCTGGACGTATATGAACCCGAGGCCGGCGGCTGGCAGATCCACTCCACGGGCGATCGCAAGCCATTCAGCAGCCGGGATGTGGAGCACAAGGACTTCCTTTTCCCGCTCACGCTGCCGGCCCGCGGCGAGAGCACGTTCTACCTGCGCTACCAGTCGCAGGGACCGGTCGACATCAATCTCTCGCTGCTCGACACCAATGAACTCGCCGCCGAGCTGAGCCGGGAGCAGCTTGCCTACGGCGTGTACTTCGGCTGCGTGATCATGCTCCTCGTGTGGAGCGGACTCGTTTTCCTGGCGGTACGCGATGTCGCGTTCCTCTCGTACTTTGCCTATGTCGCGACCTTCGGCCTGTACATGATGGTCAACACGGGCTTCGCGTTTCAGTTCCTGTGGCCCAACAGTCCGCGCTGGGGCAACACGGTATTGCCCATCCTGCTGAATGTCGCGATCGTCGCGGCGCTGCAATTCTCGCTGACCATCCTGCGCGCGCGCGACTACACGCCGCGCCTGTTTCGAATGGCGCGCGTGCTGCAGGTCATCTCACTGATCGCCGTCGCGTTGTGTCCCTTCGTCGAGTACGCCACGCTGATCAAGCCCGTCACGGCCCTGATCCTCGTGACGGTGATCTTCATGATCGCGCTCGGCATGATCAGCCTGATCGCGGGCTCGCGTCCGGCGCGTTACTACGTCATCGCCTGGGGCGCCCTGCTCTGCGGCTCGGTCGTGTTCCTGCTGAAGAATTTTGGATTCGTGCCGCACACCTTCATGACGCAGCACAGCTGGCAGGTGGGCGCACTGTTCGAAATGATCCTGCTGTCGATGTCGCTCTCCAGCCGCATGAACGAGCTCAAGCACCAGAGCCGCACCGATTCGCTCACGCTCCTCGGCAACCGGCGCGAATTCGACGCGATGCTGCCGATCGAGTTCGCGCGCGCGAACCAGCAGGAAAGCCCGCTGTCGCTGCTCGTCATCGATATCGATCAGTTCAAGCTCTACAACGATCTTCACGGCCACGCCCAGGGCGATGAAGCAGTGAAGGCCGTGGCGCAGGCCCTGCGCAAACATGCGCGCAAGCCCTACATCTCGTGCCGCTATGGCGGCGACGAGTTCTGCGCGATTCTTCCGGGAACCAACGAGGCGCTGGCGGCGGTGCTCGCCGAGCGGCTGCGCTCCGCCGTGCAGAGCGCCATGACCGGCGAGCACACGGTCACGGTGAGCATCGGATTCGCCTGCCAGTCGCACTCGCGTTTCGCATCCGCCGACCTGTTGTTCGACGCAGCGGATGCGGCGCTCTATTCCGCCAAGCAGCAGGGCCGCAACTGCATCTCGGACTTCCGCGACCGCCGCGGCGAAGCTCCGCCCCCCGTCAGCGAGGAAAAACGCGCCTGAAATAGGACTTTTCCGTCAGCCAGCGCCCAGGACTTGCATTACCTACTACGACTGTCATAGATTTGACCACAGTTGTGATGAGGTAACCGCGATGGCCGAACCGAAGCTGAGTGCGCTCGAGCTCAAGATCATGAGCGAATTCTGGAGCCGCGGTGCCTGCGCCATCCGCGAGGTCCATGAGGCCATCGTCAAACGCGACCGGCCCGCCTACACCACCGTGCAAACCATGATCTACCGGCTCGAAGCCAAAGGCGCGGTGCGCAGGACGAAGAAGATAGGCAACGCCCATGTGTTCGAGGCGACGACGTCACGCGCGTCCGTGCAGACGCGGCTCCTCAAGGAACTGCTCGGGTTGTTCGATGGCAGTGCGCGCCCGGTGATGGCGCATCTCGTGGAGATGGGCAAGATCACGCGCGAGGACATCGAAGACGCGCAGAAGCTGCTGCGAGAGCACACCGCGCGGGACGCGGCGGGCAAGGACAAGCTCAAATGACCGCCGCGCTGATCAACCACCTGTGGCAGTCGACGTTGTTCTGCTGCGGCGCGTGGCTGATCACGTTGATGTTGCGTGCCAACAGCGCATCGTTGCGCCACTGGATCTGGTTGCTCGCCTCGGCAAAATTCCTGGTGCCGTTTTCACTCCTCTTCTTCATTGGTTCGTCCATCGGAATTCCCGCGGCGCGTCTCACGGATGAGCAGCCTCTGGTGCTGGGTGACGCTCTGCAAAGCGCCTCCCTGCTGGTCTCACCGGGCGCGCTGCGGGTGACGGAGTCCACGGAGAGCACGGCCGCACTCGTCATTCTGTTTTCGATCTGGTTCGGCGGCGCACTGTTCGTGGCCCTGCGATGGCTGGTCGCCTGGCGTAGCGCAAACACGATAGCCAGGGCAGCGCGGCCGGCGCCGGGCGCACCTTCGGATACACGCGTGACGGATGCCGACATCGAACCGGCCGTGGCGCGGGTCTTTCATCCCGTGGTGTTGCTGCCGGCCGCGCTGCTCGGGAGATTGTCGGAACGCGAGATGAACGCCGTGCTCGCCCACGAGCACGAACACATCGAACGGCACGACAATCTCAAGGCGAATATCCACCGCCTGGTCGAAACGCTGTTCTGGTTTCATCCCGCGGTGTGGTGGATCGGCCGGCAGATGATCGAAGAGCGCGAGCGCGCCTGCGACGAGCGTGTCCTCGAGAGCGGCCATGACGGCGCCGATTACGCGGCGGGAATCCTCACGGTGTGCCAGCACTGCCGCACCGGACCATCACATGCCTCCGCGGCGACATCGGGCAACCTGACCCGGCGGGTCCGCTACATTCTGGGCAGCTCGCGGCCGCAGGCGCTCGGCGTCATCAAGACGCTATCACTGCTGGTCGCGACGATCGCAGTCGCGACGGCACCGCTTTTTGCGGGAGCGATCGTCGACGGCGCCCACCGGATGGAACTGCTGGCCTTCAATTCGCGCACTCTCGAGTCGGGAGAGTTTGTGATCGGGCCTGCCAGAGGCACGGACGCAAGAAGTCGCGTCGTCGCCAACAGCAACGCGGTGTCGATCCGCAACAGTTCCATGCGCGACCTGATCGCACTCGCGTACGGCGTGGAGAGCTGGAGCGTCGAGGGCGAATCGTGGCTCGACTCACCACGCTATGACGTGCATGTCTTCGTCCGCGATCCGGTGAGCGAGCCCGAAGAGCTCGATCCGCAGGCGCTGCGAGGTCTCATCACCAGGCTGCTCGTGGCGAGATTCGATGTGGAGGTTCACGTCAACCAGCGTTGCCAGTCGCCTTGCGGCCGGTACGCCTTGTTGGCGCAAGACACGCAGGACTGACGATGCTCCACGGCCTCGTCGATCACCTGTGGCAGTCGACGTGGATATTCGCCGCGATCGCATTGCTCGCGTTCGTCACCCGGAACAACTTCGCCGAGTTGCGCCTGTGGCTATGGCGGATTGCCGCGTTCAAATTCGTGGTTCCCTTCTCGTGGTTGTTCGCGTTCGGCGGATGGTTGGGGTTTCCGGTGCCGCACGCCGAGTTTCAGGCACCCCAGGCACTCACGCGAACGATTGCCGCGCTGACGCCCCTTGCATCGCCGGCCCGTGCGCACGAGTGGAACAACCTGACGCTGCTGCTCTCTTTCGCGGGTCTCGCGGGGTGCGCCATTGCTTGCGTCCGCTGGCTGCGTATCCGGCTCGACGTCGAGAGGCAGCGCGTGGCGCAGGAGAAGGCGCGCCTGGAACTCGATGCAGATGACTTCGTTGCTCGACCCGGCTTTTTCAGTTCGGTGCTGCTCACGGTCTGCGCGGTGGGTTTCGTGGGCGGACCCGTGCTCGCCGGCGCGGTGGACGACCGGCAGCGACGACATGAGCTTCTGCTGGTCAACTCGATGGCGCTGAGAAACGCACCCGTGGACATGATGCCGGCGGCGCCCGGCATGGGCAGTCGATTCCGGGTGCTGGCCGATGAGCACGGTGTCGTCATCCGCAACGTGACACTGCAGGAACTCGCCGGGCTCGCCTACGGCGTCACCCGCTATTTCGTGCGCGGCGATCACTTCGCTTCTTCGCAAGACGATGACTGGCTCACCGTTCCGCGATACGACGTCAAGGTCACCGGAGCGGTGCGCGAGCCCTCGGATTTCGACGCCTATGCGCTGCGCCCGCTCATCACACGCATGCTGGCCGAACACCATGGACTCGAGATCTACGTGAACAACAAGTGCCAGCCGCCTTGCGGGAGGTACGGCGTTCCGATGCCGGCGGATCCGCTGTGAGACCCACCACCCGGTTTCAATCGACGAAGGAGAAAGTCATGAAAGGACCAACGATTTTTCGAAGCATGCTCCTGGGTTTGTTAGGCACGACGGCAATGGCGGCCGCGGGCGCGCCCTCGCCCGCCCGGGCGCAACTCGACGGCTTCCTGGCCGCGTTCAACTCCGGTGACCGCGCCACGATCATTGCGTTCGGAAAGGATCACGCGCCGCCGGATTTCACCCGTCCGGCAATCGTCGACCAGACGCTCGAGATGTCCCGCACATCGGGCGGATACGATGTTCTCGAAGTCAACGAAAGTGATCCGCTCTCTCTGAAGAGCTGGGTGCGAGCCCGCAAGACTCAGGAAATCGTGCTGCTCGTCGTGGCAGTCCACGCCGAGGAGCCCGAGCGGATCAGCACGGTCGCGTTCGTATCGGACGCCCCACCGGAGCGGCTGCGCACGAGCAAGTAGTGCGCTAACTGGCCGGTCTCGGTGCAGCGATGCGGTAGCGCCGGCGGATGTCGGCGGCAACGGCCGCCGCGTCCTGCGCGTCACCAGACTTCTCGACAAGGCATGTCACTTCGACGGTGCTGTGGATCCGGGTCACACGCTCCTGGAAGTGACCAGTGAATTCCGGGTTCGAATTGATATTGCCTGCTCGAATGAACGGCTTTTTCTCGGCGAGACACAACTCGGCACCCCGCAGCAGCGCCAGATCTTCGCCCCTGTCCATCGAGGTCTGCGCGTTGCCGACGAACCAGACCCGCCAGACGTCGGGCGTGCGCTTTGTCTCGCTATAGCCACCGACGCCTATCGGCGACTCGGGTTTGTACCCGGTGGCGCAGGCACTGAACAGTGCGGCGCAACAGAAGGTGGTTAGACCGGCGAGGCGCATGGCTGCGAACTATGCCAGCCACGCGTCCCCTGTCAATTCGCGTCGCGGCCGCCGATGAGGTCTAACTGCCCGCGGCGCGCGACCCTGCGATCGAACAACCCCCACGCGCCTTCGTGCCCATGCCACGCGCCACCGGTCGCGGCCTTCGCGTACTCGGTGGCACGAGTCTCGAAGAAGTTCGCGTGCTCGACGCCGTTCAGCATCGCGGTGAGCCAGGGCAGCGGATGTTCCTTCACGCCGTAGATCTGCGGCAGGCCTAACTGCTTGAGCCGCCAGTCGGCGATGTAGCGGATGTACGCCTTGATCTCCGCGGCCGAGAGGCCTTCGATGGGCCCCATCTCGAAGGCGAGATCGACGAAACGATCTTCGAGCTTCACCACCGTGCGGGCGCATTCAACGATGTCGTCCTTCACGCCCTGCGTGAGGGCGCCGGTTTCCTGCGCGAATGTGTGGAACAGCCGGATGATTCCGTCGCAGTGCAGCGTCTCGTCGCGAACGCTCCACGAGACGACCTGCCCCATGCCGCGCATCTTGTTGTGCCGCGGGAAGTTGAGGAGGATCGCGAAGCTCGCGAAGAGCTGCAGGCCCTCCGTGAAACCGCCGAACATCGCCAGCGTGCGCAGCGTGTCGGCATCGGTGTCGACGCCGAATCCCTGAAGATAGTCGTGCTTGTCGCGCATCGCCGCGTAGTCCATGAACGCGGTGAATTCGCTGTCGGGCATGCCCAGCGTTTCCAGCAGCAACGCGTACGCCGCGATGTGCACGGTTTCCATGTTGGCGAACGCGGCCAGCATCATCTTGATCTCGGTGGGCCGGAACACGCGCGCGTAGCGCTCCATGTAGTTGTCCTGCACCTCGACATCCGACTGTGTGAAGAAGCGGAACACCTGCGTGAGGAGATTTCGCTCCGCGTCCGTGATGCGATTGTTCCAGTCCTTGCAATCCTCGCCGAGCGGAATCTCCTCCGGCATCCAATGGATCTGCTGCTGGCGGCGCCAGTACTCGATGGCCCATGGATAGCGGAACGGCTTGTAGCTGCGCGAGGGCGTGAGCAGGCCTGGCTTCGTGATCAATTCAATCTGGGTGGGCGCGGCGATTACTGACATGAGAGGCACTCGTCGTACTTGGCTTCATCGGATTCGGTCGCGAGCGCTTTGACGGGCAGCGCGCGGGTGTTGTCGGCTTCCACTCCGGCAAACCCCGCGCGCTGCACGCTCTTCGATCGGCAGTAGTACAGAGACTT
>Ga0315912_10004957_pt1 | contig 12363 bp, 9 predicted proteins | sample VfabasoilMG_FD_204469 | JGI IMG/M metagenome (GOLD analysis project Ga0315912, IMG submission 204469) | Garden soil microbial communities collected in Santa Monica, California, United States - V. faba soil | ecosystem: Environmental > Terrestrial > Soil > Garden | place: USA: California... | reverse complement strand
CAGGCGCGGCAGTTGCCGTCCGGGCGCAGGCCGGGCTTGTAGCAGAGGTGCGGGATCTCGATGCCGTTCTTCTTCGCGGTCTCGATGATCGCCTCGTCGGGGCGGCCGATGACCGTCTTGCCATTGAGCTTGAACTCAATGGGCATCATGGCGAGCTGCTTGGTCGTTACTCTTTCCACGTCAGCCGACCTCTTGCGGGAAGTACTTCATCACCGTCAGCGCGGGGTTGGGCGCCGCCTGCCCCAGGCCGCAGATCGAGGCGTCCATCATGGCCTGAGACAGCTCTTTCAGCAAAGGCTGGTCCCATTTCCCCTTCTGCATCAGGGTCACCGCCTTCGCGGTGCCCACGCGGCAGGGCGTGCATTGGCCGCAGGACTCGTCATGGAAGAACTTCATCAGGTTGACGGCTGCTTTTGCCGCTTTATCTCTATTGCCGAATACAACAATGGCGGCAGAACCGATAAAGCTGCCGTGCGGCTGCAGCGTATCGAAGTCGAGCGGGATGTCGCCCTTCGAAGCGGGCAGGATCCCGCCCGAGGCGCCGCCCGGCAGGTAAGCATAGAACTGGTGGCCGTCGAGCATGCCGCCGCAGTATTCGTCGATCAGTTCTTTCACCGTGATGCCCGCTGGCGCGAGGTGCATGCCCGGCTTCTTCACGCGCCCCGATACGGAGAAAGACCGCAATCCCTTGCGTCCGTTCCGCCCATGGCCGCTGAACCAGGCGGCGCCCTTCTCCACGATCTCGCGCACCCAGTACACCGACTCCATGTTGTGCTCGAGCGTCGGGCGGCCGAACAGGCCGACCTGCGCGACGTACGGCGGGCGCAGGCGCGGCATGCCGCGCTTGCCTTCGATCGACTCGATCATCGCCGACTCCTCGCCGCAGATGTAGGCGCCGGCTCCCCTGCGAAGGTGGATGGGCGGCAACGCGAATGACGCCTGGGCTTTGAGTTTGGAAAGTTCCGTTTCCAAAATCTTCCTGCAGCCAGCGTATTCATCCCTCAAGTAGATGTAGACCTCGCTGATGCCGACGCACCAGGCGGCGACCAGCATGCCTTCGAGGAAGCGGTGCGGGTCGCGCTCGAGGTACCAGCGGTCCTTGAAGGTGCCCGGCTCGCCCTCGTCGATGTTGACCGCCATCAGGCGCGGCGCGGGCTCGGCGGCGACGCTTTTCCACTTGCGCCCGACCGGGAAGCCGGCGCCGCCCAGGCCGCGCAGCCCCGAGTCGTCCATGATCTTGGTGATGCCCTCGCGCGTCTGCTTGCCGGCGAGGCAGTCGGCGATCAGCTTGTAGCCGCCCCGCTTCTTGTAGGCGGCGAAGTCGATGTACTTGGTGCCGGCACAAGAAACATCCCGGGAAGAAACCGCGCGCTTTACGGCCTCGACCGTCGCGTGACCGATTGGGTTCTGTCCCACCACCACCACCGGCGCGACTTCGCAGCGGCCGACGCATGGCGCATGCAGGACGCGCACGTCCTTGCCCAGGATCGCCGGCAGTTTTTTCAGCAGTTCTTCTGAATTGCTCAATTCACAAGCGATCGAATCGCACACGCGCACCGTGAGCTCGGGCGGCGGGGTCTCGCCCTCCTTCACCACGGTGAAGTGGTGGTAGAAGGTCGCCACCTCGTAGACCTCGGTCTGCGACAGGCTCATCTCCTGCGCCAGCGCCGCCAGGTGCGCCGCCGACAGGTGGGCGTAGCGGTCGTTGATCCTGTGCAGGTGCTCGATCAGCAGGTCGGCGCGGCGCGGCTCGCCGCCGAGCAGCGCGCGCACTTCTTCCAGCGCGCTTGCGTCGACCGGCCGGCCCTTCGGGTGGGGCCGGACCTTGCCTGCGAATTTTCCTTTGCCCGCCATCGCGATGCCTATTATCCGGCCAGCGGGCGGGGACGCTTCTTGACTGCGGTCAAGCTAGACTCGGGGCTTCTTCCAGGGACATACAGCCATGAAATACCGCACTCTTGGCCGCACCGGCGTCCAGGTCTCCCAGCTCTGCTACGGCACGATGTCCTTCGGCGGCGATGCCGACGAAGCCGCCTCGGCCGCGATGTTCAAGGCGACCCGCGACCTCGGCGTCAATTTCTACGACACCGCCAACAACTACAGCGCCGGCAAGTCCGAGGAGATCCTCGGCCGGCTGATGCGCGGCAGCCGCGACGACCTGGTCATCGCGACCAAGGTGTTCAACCCGATGAGCAAGGACGTCAACGCGAAGGGCAGCTCGCGCCGCAACGTCAGCCTCTCGGTCGACGCCTGCCTGAAGCGGCTGCAGACCGACCGCGTCGACATCCTGTACCTGCACATGCGCGACCCGCTGACGCCGATCGAGGAGACCATGCGCGCGCTGGAGGACGCGGTGCGCGCCGGCAAGGTGCTCTATCCCGCGGTCAGCAACCATTCCGCGTGGGAGACGCAGACCGCGCTCGCGGCGCAGGAAGCGAACGGCTGGGCGCGCATCCAGGCGATCCAGCCGATGTACAGCCTGGTCAAGCGCCAGGCCGAGGTCGAGATCCTGCCGATGGCGGAGGCGAACGGCCTCTCGGTGTTCCCCTACAGCCCGGCCGGCGGCGGGCTGCTGTCCGGGAAATACGCCGATAAGTCGGGAACCAGCGCCGCTCAGGGCCGCATCACCACCAACAAGATGTACACCGCGCGCTACGCCGAGGGCTGGATGCACGACCTGGCGATCGAGTTCTCGGCGTTCTGCAGGAAGCGCGGCTTGCATCCGATGAGCGCCGCGGTGGCCTGGGTCGCCGCGCATCCGGCGGTGACCGCGCCGATCATAGGCGCGCGCAGCGTCGAGCAGCTGCAGGCCTCGCTCGACTCGCTGAAGATCGACATGACCCCGGCGCTGTACACCGAGATCGCCGCCCTCTCGCGTACCCCGCCGCCGGCGACCGACCGCTCGGAGGAACAGAAGAAATAAATGGGGACAGACCCTATTTATTTCGGCGCAATGCGGCCGGCGCGCAGCAGCGCCGCCACCTCGGGCTCCGCCGCCGGCCGCGCCGCGTAATAGCCCTGCATCTCGTCGCAGCCGTGGGTGCGCAGGAAGCGCGCCTGCTCCTCGCTCTCCACGCCCTCGGCCACCACCTTGAGGTTCAGCCCGCGGGCGAGGCCGATGATCGACAGCACGATCGCCGCGTCCTCCGGGTCGGCGGTCAGGTCGCGCACGAACGCCTGGTCGATCTTCAGCGTGTCGATCGGAAAGCGCTTCAGGTACGCCAGGCTCGAGTAGCCGGTGCCGAAGTCGTCCACCGAGAGCTTGACGCCGCAGCGCTTCAGGCCGCGCATGGTGCGCGCGGCGAGCTCCGGGTCCTTCATCAGCACCGACTCGGTCAGCTCGAACTCGATCAGCGCAGGGTCGACGCCGGCCTCCTGCATCACCTCGCGCACCCTGGACTCGAGGTCCTTCTGCTGGAACTGGCGCGCCGACAGGTTGACCGCGACCGGCGGCACGGCGAGCCCGGCGCCCTTCCAGGACTGGATCTGCCGGCACACCTCGCGCATCACCCACTCGCCGACCGGCACGATCAGGCCGGTCTCTTCCAGCACCGCGACGAACTCCAGCGGCGCGACCAGCGCGCGGTCGGCCGGCTGCCAGCGCAGCAGCGCCTCGAGGCCGCGGATCGCGCCGCCGTCCAGCTCGACCTTGGGCTGGTAGTGCAGGCGGAACTCCTTGCGCTCGATCGCCCGGCGCATCGCCGCCTCGAGCTGCCCGCGCTGCACCGCGCGCTCGTTCATTTCGCGCGTGAAGTACTGGTAGGTGTTGCGGCCCTGCTCCTTCGCGCGGTACATCGCGGTATCCGCGTTGCGGATCAGCATCCCGGCCTCGTCGCCGTCGGCCGGGAACACCGCGATGCCGATGCTGGCGGTGACGTAGGTGTCGTTGCCGTCCAGCTCGAACGGCCGCTCCAGCGCCTCGATGATCTTCTGCGCCACCAGCCCCGCGTCACCGCCGGTGCCGAGCTCGGCGAGCACCGCGCCGAACTCGTCGCCGCCGAAGCGCGCCACGGTGTCGCCGCTTCTCAGGCAGCCTGACAGCCGCGCCGCCGCCTCCTTCAGCAGCCGGTCGCCGCCGGCGTGGCCGAAGGTGTCGTTTACCAGCTTGAAGCGGTCGAGGTCGATGAACAGCACTGCCATCGAATGCCCGCTGCGCCGGGCGTGCGCCATGGTCTGCGTCAGGCGGTCGTGGAACAGGTGCCGGTTGGGCAGGCCGCTGAGCGAATCGAACTGCGCGAGGTAGGCGAGGTGCTCCTCGGCCTTCTTGCGCTCGACCGCGACCGCCAGGATGTTGGCCAGGCTGCGCAGGAAGTTGATCTCGTCCTCGCCGAAGCGGCGCGGCGCCTTCGAGTGCACGCCGAGGATGCCGAAATTGCCCTGCTTGCCGAGGATCGGCACGCGCACGCTCGAGCGGATGCCGAACTCGCGCACCGCCTCGGTCTCCGGGAAGCGCCGGTCGGTGACGTGGTCCTCCACCACCAGCGGCTCGCTGCTCGACAGCATGTGCTCGAGCTGCCCGCCGGGCCGCAGCTCGATGGTGCGGCGGTCGACCCAGTCCGCCGGCCAGCCGGCCGCGCCGCGATAGATCAGGCGCCCGCCGCCGGGGTCGCGCTCGAGGACGTTGCAGTAGTCGACCTTGAGCGTGCTGCGCGACAGGTCGGCCGCGCGCTGCAGCACTTGCGGGATGTTGCTGCTCGCCAGGGCCTGCTGGCCCAGCTCGGCCACCATGCGCTGCTGCTCGGCCTGGCCGCGCAGGCGCGCCTCGCTCTGCTTGAGCGCGCTCTCGGCGGCCAGGCGCTCGCTGATGTCGCGCGAGATCGCGGCGATGATCACCTTGTCGCCCGAGCGCAGCACGCGCCGCTTCGACTCGAACGGCAGCAGGCTGCCGTCCTTGCGCACATAGTGCGAGTGCAGGCCGTTCGGCGCCTGCGGGTCCGCGATCAGCTCGTCGTACTGGCGCGCGAGCTGCTCGCGGCTGAGCGGCACCAGGTCGCCCGGCCCCATGGCGAGCAGCTCCTCGCGCGAGTAGCCGAGCTGCTCGCACACCGTGCGGTTGACGTCGACGAAGCGCATGCTGGCGCGGTCGATCAGCACGATCATGTCGGCCGAGCTGTCCATCGCCAGCCGGAAGCGCTGCAGCTCGTCCTCGGCGCGCTTGCGCCGCAGGAACTGGCCGATCTGGCTGCCGATGGCGCTGATCGCGCGCACCAGGTGCTCCTGGCGCTCGCGCACCTCGCCGCTGTTGAACACCAGCACGCCCATCGTCTCGCCCTCCGACAGCAGCGGGAAGGCGAACACGCCGCGCATGCCAGAGCGCAGCGAGAGCAGCTTCTGGCCGATGCGCGCGTCCTGGCCGATGTCGGCCGCCCACTGCGGCTCGCCCGATTCCCAGGCGCGGCCCGCCATGCCCTCGCCGCGGCGGTAGGTCACCGAGCTCCACCGCTCGAAGAACTCGTCGAAGCGCGACCCGTCCCGGCACCAGGTCTCGCCAAGGCGCAGCACGCCCGCGGGCGCGTCGAGGCGCCAGTAGCGGCCGCACTCCCATTTTTCCTTCTCGCAGATGGCGCGGATCACCGCGCGCACCGCCGCCGACTCGGTATCGGCCTGGGCGATCGACAGGCTGACCGCGTAGCCGAGCGCCAGCGCGGACTCGGCGCTGCGCTGCGCCTCGCGCCGGCGCAGGTTGCCGACGCCGTAGGCGATGTCGTCGGCGAGCTCCTCGAGCAGGCGCACCTCGTCGGCGTCGAAGGCGCGCGCCTCGCCCGAGTAGATCGCCAGCACGCCGAAGGTCTGGCCGTCGATCTTGAGCGGCAGCCCGGCCACCGCGCGGTAGCCGCGCGCGAGCGCCGCCTCGCGCCAGGGCGAGAACTTCGGGTCGCTGCGGGTATCGCGGATCGTCTGCGTGTGCCCGCTGCGCACCGCGGCGCCGGCGGGGCCGAGCCCGATGTCGTCCTCGCCCCAGGAGAACCGCGCCGACGCCAGATAGCCGTCGTCGCGGCCTTCGTTCGCCACCGGCTCGATGGAGCGCGCCGCGTCGTTGCGCGCGATGCCGACCCAGGCCATGCGGTAGCCGCCCTTCTCCACCGCGATGCGGCACATGTCGCGCAGGAGCTGGCGCTCGTCGGTGGCGCGCACCAGCACCCGGCTGCACTCCGCCAGCACGTCGCGGGCACGCTCGACCAGGCGCCCGGCGGTCTTGCGCGCGGCGTCGGTGACCGGTCCCCCTCGTTTGCGTGCCATGGTCGCGCGCGAGCCGATGTCGCTAGCCAGCCTACTCCGCTTTGCCGCGGGGCAAAAGGGCGTATGGCTCAGAGAGCCGCTGCCACCGCCTCGCCGAATTTCCGCGTGCCGAGCTTGCCGCCGAGGTCGGCGGTGCGCTTCTTCGGATCGGCCAGCACCTTGTCCACCGCCGCGCCGATCGCCTCGGCGGCCTTGCCGCAGCCCTTCGCTTTCTTCTTCTCTCCCAGCCACTCGAGCAGCATCGCGGCGGAAAGGATAAGCGAGGTCGGATTCGCCTTGTCCTGCCCGGCGATGTCCGGCGCCGAGCCGTGCTGCGCCTGGGCGCAGCAGAGCGCGTCGCCCGCCAGCACCGATCCCGCCAGGCCGAGGCTGCCGGAAAGCTCGGACGCCAGGTCCGACAGGATGTCGCCGTACATGTTGGTGGCGAGCACCACGTCGAAATGCCCCGGCTCGCGCACCAGCCGCGCCGCCATCGCGTCGACGATGACCTCCTCCAGCTTCACGCCGCGGAACTCGGCCGCCACCTCGCGCACCTTGTCGAGGTACAGGCCGTCGCTGACGCGGAACACGTTCGCCTTGTGCACGGCGGCGACGTGCTTCTTCCTCTTCAGCGCCATCTCGAAGGCCCTTCTCGCGATCCGCTCGCAGGCCTGCGCCGTCACCTTGCGCATCGACATCGCCACGTCCGGTGTCGGCATGAACTCGCCGTTGCCCACATGCATGTTGCGGTCGGCGTAGAAGCCTTCCGTGCACTCGCGCACGATGACCAGGTCCATCGCCTCCTTCACCTTGCCGAGCCCCGGGCGCGTGCGCGCCGGGCGGATGTTGGCGTAGAGGTCGAGCTTGACCCGGAACACCGCCGAGACGTTGATCCCGCCCTTCTCGCGCGCCGGGTAGCTCATCTGGTCGAGCGGCCCGAGGATGATCCCGTCCGCCTCGCTCGCCCGGCCGAGCAGGCCGTCGGGCATCGTCGTGCCGTGGCTCTTCAGCGTCTGCAGCCCGACCGGCTGGGTCTCGAACTTGAGCCCCAGGGAAAACTTCTTCGAGGCCGCCTCCAGGACTTCCAGGGTAGCGTCGGTGATTTCCGGCCCGATGCCGTCGCCGGGTAGGACGAGCAATTTCATGGGGCCGTAGGGTAACCTTAATGGGGATGAGTTCCGAGCCCTCAGCAAGCGACTTTCACAGTTGGGCCAAAGACGCCGGCAACAAACTGCGGGCGTATATGCTTTCCTATTCCTCCGGCGCGACCGGCGTGTTCTTCCTGGCGCTAACCGGCCGTGACGTCACGATTTTCACACGGCCCGAGAAGGTCCTGCTGGTGGTCGCTCTGGTTCTCTACGTCACCACCGCCGTGCTTTGCCTCTTCGAACTCCGCGTCGATGCCCGGAGATTCTTCTACGTAGCGAAGCTGCTTGAGTTGGACGCGAAGGATCAACGCTGGGCTGAGAATGATGCGTACAAGAACCTGAGGCTAAGGCTGATCTATGCCTCCTACGTCACCGCCACTCTCGCCACCGGCGCCATGGTCGCCTTCCTGATCTCGAGGATCGCCTAGATGTGCCGCGCCCTGCTCTACCTCGGCGAGCCGGTGCTGCTCGACAACTTCCTCTACCAGCCCGACTCCGCGCTGGTGCGCCAGAGCGTCGCGCCGCGCATGCTCAACATGCAGAACCTCGCCGGCTTCGGCCTGCGCGCCTGGGATGTCGAGAGCCACGACCCCGAGCGCGCCTTCTCCTACTACTCGCAGCAGGTTCCGGTTTTCGACCGCAACCTGAAGAACCTCGCCGAGAAAGTCCGCACCGGCTGCCTCCTCGCTCACGTCAGAGGCGTGGCCTACCACTCGCGCGTCGAGATATCCCTGCAGAACTGCCACCCGTTCCACTTCAAGGACGTGCCGCTGGTAATGGCCCACAACGGCGACCTCGCGCGCTTCGCCGACATGAAGCCCCTCCTCGCCCCGAAGCTGAAGCCCGAGATCGCCGCGCAGATCCACGGCACCACCGACAGCGAGTGGGTCTACGCCCTCATCCTCTCCCATCTCCCCGACCCCCACGGCCACGCGAGCGCCGACGAGCTCGCCAAGGCAGTCGAGAAAACCCTCGACATCATCCGCGACGCCCGCAAGAAACTCGGAATCGGCGTCAGCTCCTCGCTCAACCTCTTCCTCGCCGACGGCACCCAGCTCGCCGCGGTGCGCTACTGCTTCGACTTCGGCTGCTTCCAGACCGACGACGCCGCCCGCCTGCACGAAGCCAACCTCACCTATTTGTCCCTCTGGTACACCGCCGGCCGCAACTACGGCCTGCACGACGGCGAATGGCAGATGACCGGCGGCTCGGATAACGCGACATCCGTATTGATAGCGTCGGAGCCGCTTACTCGCGACACGGCTGCCTGGGTCGAAGTGCCGGAGTACGCGATGCTTCATGCCACGGTGAAGAAGGACCGCCCGGCCATCACGATCCGCGACCTGCAGTAGCTAGCCGCCGGGCGCGGCGGAGATGATCTGTCCGCTGTACGCCTTCTCCAGAGCATCGCCCTCCTTGTCCGCGCCGCGCAGGCGCGCCTGGCTGATCAGGCGGGTGAGGTGGCGGTTGGTTTGGCCGAGGGAGAAGAGAAGGCTTTTCTGGATGGCGCGGTGGAGCTTGGTGGTGGCCGGGGTGTTGCCGAAGTAGAGCTTCTCGAAGGCCGCGCGGGGGATCTCCATTAGTAATGCCTGCTCGCGCACCACGGCATCGGAGCCGTGCATGCCTTTCTCGAGGGCGCTCATGTAGCCGAGGAGCTGGCCGGGGCCGAGGACGGCGAGGCGCCGCTCGCGCTTGGCGTGGTGGGCGTGGATTTCGACCGCGCCGCGAACGACGATGAAGACGGCTTCGCTCGGCTGGCCGGCGAGGAAGACGGCGTGGCCGCGCGGGAGCTCGAGGAGCGAGGCGACGGCGAGGATTTCCTCGATCTCGGCGGCGTCGAAGCCCTCGAAGACCGGCAGGTGCGGCAGGAAGGGCTTGATGTCGAAGCTGGCCTGCCTGAGACGCTTCGCTTTGGCGAGGGGATCGGTGCCTGGCACCGATCTGCTGGGCTGGTCCTCGGGCGAGGCGACTTCGAGGACCTTGGCGTTGAGCTGGCGCACCTTGTCGGAGAGGACCAGCGCCAGGGCGTGCTGCACGCTCAGCGCGGCGGGGACGCGCTGGGCGACCAGCGAGCGGAAATCGTCGCGCTCGATGAACCAGCCTTCGACCTTCTCGGTGGCGCTGACGGTGGCGGTGCAGGTGCCGCGCTCGATCAGCGCCATCTCGCCGAACACGGCGCCGGCGCCGAGCTTCGCCACGGTGAGCTTCTCGCCGCCCGGCAGGGTGACGGTGGCCTCGACCGCGCCTTCGCGCAGGACGTAGGCGCCGCGCGAAGGGTCGCCGTGGCGGACCAGGCGCTCGCCCCTGGCGTGGGAGATCGGCCGCGCCACCGCCATCAGCAGGTCGTGCGCCTCCTTGTCGAGGCGGTCGAGGAAGGTCTTGGCGCCGGCCATGGCTTGCGAAAGTCTACGCGCTCAGGCACGGGATTTCATGGCATCCTGCGCCTCCCTAGAGGAGGGATCATGAGATACGTCGTTCTGTCGTTCCTGTTGATGCTGGGAGGCGTCGTGCACGCAGCGACCTACGTTTACGTCTCGAATGCCGACGACGGCAACATCGGCATGTACACGCTGGAGAAGGACGGCACGCTGAAGCCGGGCGCGAAGTTCGACACCGGCGGCAAGAACGTGATGCCGATGAGCGTCAGCCCGAACAAGAAGTATCTGTACGCGGCGGTGCGCTCCAAGCCGTTTTCCGCCGTGGCGTACTCCATCAACCCCAAGAGCGGCGCGCTGAAGGAGATCGGGCGCGGCGAGCTGGCGGAGAGCTTCCCCTACATCCTGGCCGACAAGACCGGTAACTGGCTGCTCGGCGCCTCCTACGGCGCCAACCTGGTGAGCGTCAACCCGATCGGCAAGGACGGCAAGGTCGGCAAGCCGCAGCAGGTGATCCCGACCGCGCGCAACGCGCACGCCATCATCACCGACCGCACCAACAAGTACGCGTTCGTGCCGCACCTGGGCACCGACCAGATCTTCCAGTTCAAGTTCGACGCGAAGACCGGCAGGCTGACGGCGAACACGCCGGCGACGGTGCAGATCAAGCAGGGCGCCGGCCCGCGCCACATCATCATGTCGGGCGACAACAAATTCGCGTATCTGCTGAACGAGCTCACGGCGGTGGTGACCACGCTCTCGCTCGACGCCAAGACCGGGCTGCTGACCCAGGTGAGCGAGGCCTCGGCGCTGGCGCCGGATTCGAAGCTCAAGCCGGGCGCGGCGCGCCCCTCGCCGGGCCGCGACGTTTCGCAGGACGTCTGGGCCTCGGACCTGAGCCTCACGCCGAGCGGCAAGTTCCTGTACGCCCTCGAGCGCACCGGCAACCAGATCGGCTCGCTGTCGGTCGACGGCAAGACCGGCAAGCTCACCTACATGGCGAGCACGCCGACCGAAGCGCAGCCGCGCGGCTTCCGCATCGACCCGACCGGCAAGTACATGGTGGTGACCGGCGAGAAGTCGGACACCATCTCGGTCTACTCGATCGGCGACGACGGCGCGCTGAAGCTGCTGCAGAAATACCCGACCGGCAAGGGCTCGAACTGGGTCGAGATCGTCAGCTTCTAAGGGCTGGACCCCCGCTTTCGCGGGGGTGACGACGGCGGCGGGAGGAACATCAGGTTGTACCGCGCTTTCTGATGGCGCGGGTCGAAGAGGAGCGCGGCGCGGTACTCGCGCCGCGCGTCTTCGATCCTTCCGGCGACCTGGTACGCGTACCCGAGGTTGTTGTGCCCGCGTGCGTTCCACGGCGCGAGGCTTACGCTCGACTCCCATAGGGCAATTTCGCTGCGATAGTCGGTTTGTCGCACAACGCTTGTTGCGGCGAAAAGGACGAGCAACGCCGCCGTGGCCAGGCGCGGAGGATTGCGAAGGTGGACGCAGAGCGCGAGGAACAAACCCCAGCATGCCAAATAGAGCTGGCGGTCGTTCGCCACGTCCAGGCGCGGCACGATCGAGTTGGTCGGCGCGAGCTGCAGGAAGAACCACAGGATGCCGAACGAGATCCAGCGGTAGCGGCGCAGGTGCACCGCCGCGAGCAGGAACAGCACCAGGAACATCGCCGCCTGGAAGCGCAGCGCGGGCGTCCACTCGGTGAGCGTCGGCAGCGCGGGGTCGATGTTGTAGTCCTGCAGCGAGATCAGGCGCAGCGCGAGGTACGACACGCCGCCGACCTGCGTGATCAGGTTGTCCGCCAGGCTGCGCTCGCCGTAGCCGTAGGCGATGAGGTCGAAGTAGCGCTGGTTGAAGAGCAGGAAAACCCCGCCCGCGAGCAGCAGCGCCCAGTGCGGCCACTGCCGGCGGACGATCTCGCGCCAGCCCACACGCTCGGTGCGGCACAGCTCGCACAGCAGCAGCGCCGCCGGCAGCGTGACCGCGGTTTCACGGGTCGCGACCGCCATGACGAAGAGCGTTGTCGAGAAAATCCAGTGCGCGCCACGAAGGTACGCGAGGAGCGCGCCGAGGTAGAACACGGCCATCAGCGAGGAGGAGCGGCCGCTGATGTAGGTGACCGCTTCGGTGGCTGCGGGGTGGAGCGCGAATAGCAGGGCGGCGATCAGTGCGGCCCTACGGTTTCTGAAGAGGGCGTCCCCGACGAGGAAGAGCAAAGCCGCGTTCGTCGCGTGCAACGCGATGTTCAGCGCACTGAATCCAAAACCCAGGGTCCAGTTCAACGTATAGCTGGCCTTCAACAGCGGGCGCACGCCGAGGCCGGCGCGCTCGAACAGCGCGTCCCACGAGTGCACCGTCGGGTAGTTGACGATGACGTTGTAGTCGTCGAAGTGGAACACGCCCCACAGCGACGGCAGGTAGGCGAGCGCGGCCGCCGCGGCGACGGCGAGCGCGGGGTTCATCGCGGCGCTTCGAAGGCGCGGTCGAGCAGGCCCACCGCGTTCCACCAGCGGTTCGGCGCGTTGAGCAGCACGGCGAGCACGACCACGCCGTCGCGCACGGCGAGCGCCACCAGGCAGTTGCCTGCGCCCTCGGTGTAGCCGGTCTTC
>Ga0315912_10004955_pt1 | contig 12363 bp, 9 predicted proteins | sample VfabasoilMG_FD_204469 | JGI IMG/M metagenome (GOLD analysis project Ga0315912, IMG submission 204469) | Garden soil microbial communities collected in Santa Monica, California, United States - V. faba soil | ecosystem: Environmental > Terrestrial > Soil > Garden | place: USA: California... | reverse complement strand
TCGGGAGGGTGAATGACCACGTGATCGGCTGTTTTCGGCACGCGGCCTGCGCCAGGACCAAGGGCTGACTTTCAAGCGCGCTGCACCCGTGCTATTCTTCGCGCAGGTGGTTAGGGAGGTTCGCTTGCTTCGTTCGCTTCGTTCGCGCCTCGCTTTCGTTCTCGGCGTCTCCACGTTGTGGTCGGGGTGTTTCCTCAACCCCATTCCCGACCCCCCGAGCGCGGACCTGCCCGGGAGCGGCGGCACCGCGAACACGGGTAGAGGCGGCAGCGGCGCCTCGGCCAGCTCCGGGCGATCCGGCGTGGGTGGGTCGGGCGGCTCGAGCGGCACGGCTGAGCCGGGCCGCGGCGGCACCGGCGCGGGCGCCGAGGGCAACGCGGGCAACGTCGGCGGGTCGGGCGGTACGGCTACCGGCGGCACGAGCGCGGGTGCGTCGGGCGGCTCGGGCGGCTCGTCGGGCGGCTCAGGCCAGGTGGGCCGCGGTGGCTCGCAAGGCAACGCCGGTCGTGGCCAGGGCACGGGCGGCTCGAGCTCCGCGGGCGAAGACAATGGCGGCGGACAGAGCGGCGAGGGCCCGTCCGGCGGCATGAGCGGCGCGGGCGGCGAGCCCAGCGGCGCGGGCGCGGGCGGCGAGCCCGGCGAAGCGGGCGCGAGCGGCGCAAATCCGGGCGGTACGAGCGGCATCCTCAACTGATGGTGGGGGCCCCGGGCACGGCGCGCGCGCAGGCGTGATAAACGTCTCGACGTGCAGCGCCGTCTCGTCACGCTCGCTCTGCTCCTCGGCCTCGGAAGCGCCTGCTCGAAGAAGCCCGCGGCCGAAACGCAAGGGTCAGCCAAGCCCGCGGCGCCGCGCCTGAAGATCGCGGTGATCCCGAAAGGGACGACGCACGAGTTCTGGAAGAGCGTGCACGCCGGAGCCGTGAAGGCGTCGCGCGATCTCGACGTCGACATCGTCTGGAAGGGGCCGCTCAAGGAAGACGATCTCAAGAGTCAGATCGATCTGGTGCAGTCATTCACGGCGCAGAAGGTCTCGGCCGTCGCGCTCGCGCCCCTGAACGACAAGGCGCTCGTGTCGTCCGTGAACGCCGCTGCGGCGGGCGGGACGCCGGTCGTGATCTTCGATTCGGCGCTTTCGGGCGGGAAAATCGTCAGTTTCGTCGCGACCGACAACCACTCGGCGGGGCGGCTCGCTGCGGCTCGCGCCGGCGAGCTCCTGGCCGACTCGGGCAAGATCGTCGTCCTCCGCTACCAGGAGGGATCCGCCAGCACGCACGATCGCGAGGAGGGTTTTCTCGAGGGCGTGACGCGACGGCCCGGTCTCGACGTGGTGAGCTCGAACCAGTACGGCGGCGCCACGACCGAGTCGGCGTTCGCTGCGGCCGAGAGCGTGTTGCTCGCGCAGAGCGCCGCCAAGGGCGGCGTCAATCTGGTCTTCACGCCCAACGAGTCGACGACCTTCGGCATGCTGCTCGCCCTGCAGAAGACCAAGCTCGCCGGCAAGGTCCGCTTCATCGGCTTCGACATCTCCGACAAGCTCCTGAAAGGGGTGGAGGACGGCGCCATCGACGCCCTGGTCCTGCAAAATCCCTTCAAGATGGGCGAGCTCGCGGTGCGCGCCGCGGTCGACCACCTGCGCGGCAAGCCCGTCGAAGCGCGCACCGACACGGGCGCACAGCTCCTCGACCTGAAGAACAGGAACGACCCGCTCGTGCAGGCGCTCGTCAAACCGGACCTCGCGAAGTGGCTGGATCACTAGCGGGGGAGGCGGGTGCACCGCCTCGGCTGATTGCCCGCGGTGTGACGAAGAGCTTCGGTGAGACGCGCGTGCTCGACGGCGTCGCGCTCGAGCTGGCCGCGGGCTCGGTCCACGCGATGCTCGGGGAGAACGGAGCGGGCAAGAGCACGCTGATGAAGATCGTGGCCGGCGTCGAGCAGCCGAGCGCCGGAACGCTGCTGCTCGACGGTGTGCCGTACGCGCCGGCGGGTCCGCACGACGCGCGCCGGCGCGGGGTCGCGGTCGTGCACCAGGAGCTGTCGCTGTGCCCGCACCTCACGGTGGCGGACAACATCGTGCTCGGCGCGGAGCCGCGGCGTGCGGGGTTTTTCTCGCACCAGGCCGCCGTGGAGCGGGCCGAGCGCGCCCTCGGACTGGTTCAGGCGGGCGCCCGGCCGCTGTCGCCGCTGGCGCGCGTGAGCGAGCTTTCCGCGGCCGAGCAGCAGCTCGTGGAGATCGCGCGCGCCCTCGCGGCGGACGACTGCCGTCTGCTGATCCTCGACGAGCCGACGACGAGCCTCGGACACGACGACGCCGAGCGGCTGTTCACGGTGCTCGAGACCTTGCGCGAGCGCGGGCTCACCATCCTCTACGTGTCGCACTTCCTCGACGAGATCCGCCGCATCGCCGACAGCTACACGGTGCTCCGCGACGGTCGCCTGGTGACGAGCGGGCGCGTGGCGGAGAGCACGAACGAGGAGCTCGTCACGGCGATGGCGGGCGAGGCCGTGCAGCACCGAGCGCCGACGGCGCGCCCGCGCGGCGACGTGGTCCTGTCGCTCCGGGACGTCGCGGGCGTGCGGCTCCCGCGCCAGGCTTCGCTCGAGCTTCATCGCGGCGAGGTGCTCGGCATTGCTGGGCTGATGGGCTCCGGGCGAACCGAGCTCTTGCGTGCGGTCTTCGGGCTCGATCGCGTCGCGAGCGGCGAAATCCGGGTTGCGGCGGCGGTCGGCCCCGCTTCCCCCCTCGCCCGGCTCCGCCAAGGCGTCGGGCTTTTGAGCGAAGACCGCGCTCACGAAGGGCTCGCGCTCGGCTTGAGCATCGCCGAGAACCTCACCCTCTCGAAGCTCGCGCCGCTCGGTCGCTTCGGCCTGTTGTCGTTGAAGCGCGAGCGCGACGTCGCGACGGGACTGATCGAGCGGCTCGGGATTCGAGCGCGCGGAGCAGAGCAGCGCGTGCGCGAGCTCTCGGGCGGCAATCAGCAGAAGGTCGCGGTGGGGCGCCTGCTCTACCACGACGTCGACGTGCTCCTGCTAGACGAGCCGTCGCGCGGCATCGACGTGCGGAGCCGCGACGAGCTGCACGCGCTCTTCGGCGAGCTCGCGGGACGGGGTAAGGCGTTGCTCCTCGTGTCGAGCCACCTCGAAGAGCTGCTCGCGGTGTGCGACCGCATCGCCGTGATGCACAAGGGCGTGCTCGGCGCGCCCGAGCCGGCGCTCGGCCTGTCGGAGCGAAAGCTCCTGAAAGCAGCGGCCGGGGCATGAAATCCCTGGCGCGGCGACCCTGGCTCGGACCCCTCGCAGCGCTCGTGCTGGTCTACGCGGGGTTCGCCTGGCTCTCGCCCGACACGTTCACGGGCTGGGTGAACCTCAGCACGATGGCGCGCCAGACCGCGGTGGTGGCGATCACCTCGCTCGGCATGACGTTCGTGATCCTCCTCGGCGGGATCGATCTGTCGGTCGGGTCGGCCGTCGCGCTCGCGGGGGTGGTCGTGGCCCGCGCGCTGCAAGGCGGCATGGGTCCCTGGGGAGCCGCCGTCGCGGGACTCCTCGCCGCGACGGCCGCGGGGCTCGTGAACGGTCTCTTGACGGCGCGAGGCAAGATCACTCCCTTCATCGTCACGCTCGGCACCATGGGTGTGCTGCGCGGCGTGGCGAAGGGGCTCGCCGGCGAGCAGAAGATCGACGCCGATCCGCGCGGGCTCGAGCACCTGATGAGCGCGAGCTCGGTGAACGCGCTGCCGGCGGGCGTCTGGCTCGCGGTCGGGCTCGCCGTGCTCGCCGCGCTCGTGCTCGAATACACGGTGTTCGGGCGGCAAGTCGTGGCGATCGGCTCGAACGCCAATGCGGCGCGGCTCTGCGGCGTGCCGGTGGAGCGCGTCGTGATCTCCGTGTACGCGCTGTGCGCCGCGCTCACGGGCGTGTCCGGAATCCTGGAGTTCTCCACGCTGACCGTCGGCGACCCGACCGACGCCATCGGCCTCGAGCTCGAGGCGATTGCGGCCGTGGTGATCGGGGGCGGTTCGCTCGCGGGCGGGCAGGGCTCGATCGCCGGGGCGATGATCGGGGCGCTCTTGATGACCGTGATCAAGACGGGCTGCACGCATGTCGGCGTGCCGAACTGGGTGCAGGAAATTTCGACCGGCGTGATCATCGTGGTCGCCGTGGGGATCGACCGCCTGAGGCGACGGTGAGGAGCCCGTGAGCCCCTCGCTCGAGCTGTTCGGAAAAACGGCGCTGCCGCGGGCGCCGAGCCATCGCGCGGTCCGGCGGCTCCACGAGCTGCTCTCGACGCTCGAGCCCTCCGGGGACCCCGTGCGCGACGTCGAGCGGCTGGTGGCGCTCGCGGCGTTCGTGCGGGCGGGGCCGTCGATTCCAGCGCCCGAAGGCAGCGAGCCCGGAGAGCGGCCGGCCCTCGCTCGCTTGCGGCTGCTGGTGAACGCGCTCGAGCCGTTCCCGGAGCTCGCGGCCCAGCTCTCGACGCTCGTCGGCTCGGTGCTCGCGCTCTGCGCGGGGCTCGGCCTGCTGGCTCGCACCGGGATCCCCGCCGACCGCGGCCTGTTCGGCGAGACGATGGATCGCCTCTCGCGTCGGTTCTTGCCCGAGCCCGTCGAGGTGCACGACCTCGGCCCGCTTGTCGGCCGCATGTTCCCGGCGAAAAGCGATCTGACCTGGCTCGCCGCAGTGCCACCGAGCCTGAGCGCCCGCCTGGCCGCGGTGCTGGTGCAGCGCGGCACGACGTCGAGCCCCTGGGCGGAGCTCGAACGGCATGCCGAGGACGCGCTCGGTCTGATTGCGGCACGGGTAGCCGGTGTGGGCCTCTACGACGCGATTCGCGTGCGGAGCCCTGCCGTCCCGCTGCGCGGCTCACCGTTCTTCCAGCTTCCCCAGGCCACCAACGTCCTTCTGGCCGAGCTTTCGGTCAAGAACCCGCCGGCAGTGGCGCAGGCGTCGCTCGATTGTCAGACCCTGGTCGCCCGCTGCCACGACACGATCGCCGCCGTCACGCACAACCTCGAGCGCTCCGGCGTCAGCGTCGACGTCGTGTATCGCCTCGAGCTCATCACGAAGAATCTGGAGCGGTACGCCGCCCTCCTCGAGCGCCTGGCGGAGACGGAGCCCACCGCGCGCGCCGACGGCACGCGACGCCTGCTCGTCCGCTTGCTCCAGGCACGGCGCCGTGACCGCGACCTCGGCGAGATCGTCGTTTCCAACCTGCACCTTCTGGCGCGCAAGATCATCGAGCGCGCGGGCGAGACGGGCGAGCACTACATCACGAGCTCGCGCCGCGAGTACTTCGTCATGTTTCTGTCCGCGGGTGGCGGCGGCGTGCTCACTGCCGGCACGGCCGCGCTCAAGTTCCTGATCAGCGCCGGGCACTTCGCTCCGTTCGTCGAGGGGTTCCTGGCGTCGTCGAACTACGCCGCAACCTTCGTGACGATGCAGCTTCTGGGCTTCACGCTCGCGACCAAGCAGCCGTCGATGACCGCAGCGGCGCTCGCGAGCTCGATGCACGTCTCGGCCGGGCAGCGCGACCTTTCCGGCCTCGTCACGATGACCGCGCGCATCACGCGCTCCCAGCTCGCCGCGGCGGCAGGCAACATCGGCATGGTCATTCCGACGGCGCTCGCGTTCAACGCGTACTACGTGCACAAGACGGGGCATCCCTTCCTCGACGCGCACGATGCCGAGCACATGCTCGAGTCGCTGCACCCGACCCAGAGCGGTACCGTGTTTTTTGCCGCGCTCACCGGCGTCCTCTTGTGGCTCTCGAGCGTGGCGGCGGGCTGGCTCGAAAACTGGGCCGTGTATCGCAGGCTGCCGGAGGCGATCGCCCAGCATCGCATCGGCCGCTACGTCGGGCGCCGCACGACGGCCTGGGCGTCGCGCGTCTTCGCCCACAACGTTTCCGGCTTCGGAGGCAACGTGGCAGCCGGCTTCTTGCTCGGCATGACGCCCGTGATCGGAAAGTTCATGGGGCTCCCGCTCGAGGTGCGGCACGTCACGCTCTCGACCGGAGCGCTGACGCTCGCCGCCGCTCAGCAAGGCTTCGGCGTGGTGCACGAACCGGGATTCCGCGCCGCTTTGCTCGGTATTCTCGTGATCTTCCTGATGAATCTCACGGTGAGCTTCAACCTGGCGCTGGCCGTGGCTCTCCGCGCCCGCGAGGTCTCGTGGCGCGACCGCGTTCCGATGTGGATCTCCATCGCCGTCACGCTCGTGCGGTCACCGCTCCAGTTCTTTTTCCCGCCGCAGAGCGCAGGCGAGGCCGTGCACGGTCCCGTCACCTCACGCCCGCCGAACGTGCACGAGCGCTAGCGCGCGTCCCTGAATTGGCATTCGCCCGCGTGCCCGTCAACGTGCCCGTGCCCGTCAACGTGCCCGACGATCCGTGCGGAATCGTGGGCCCCGATCGTTCCGCCTGCGTCCCGGCTCAGCGGGACGAGCGCTCACGCTGGTCGGTTTTGGGGGGCACGTTTACGGGCACGTTTACGGGCACGTTTACGGGCACGTTTACGGGCACGTTTACGGGCACGTTCACGGGCACGTTTACGGGGAAAGCGGGGGGGACGCGCTCCGAGACACGGCTCTGTTTGTGAAACGATCAGTTGCAATCTGCGGTATCTGTGCCGAAAGCGCACTCGGCGCCTTCGTCGCAGGTGTCGTTGTAGGCGAGCGGGCAGCTGTTGGCGCCGGCGCAATCGGTCGTGTCGGTTCCTGGCTCGCAGAAGCCGGGCTCGTCGCACGTGTCGTCGTTGGCGAACCGGCAGCTGTCGCCTTCGCCCGAAGTGAGGTCGCAGGCCGCTTCCTGTCGGGAACGCTCCATGCTGCAGCTCGTTTCGATGTCGGGGCAATCGGGCCCGAACGACCGAATGCACTCGGCGAACGAGGCCCCCGCGTCGGCGCAGGCCGGCAGCGACGCCGCGCGGCTTTCGCAATCGGTCGGGCAGTTGGTGCCGCTCGTGCAGCTGGCTTCGTACTCGCACAGCGTGTCGCACGCGGCCGGATCGGTACCGATTTCGCCGGCCATGCCGCCGCTGTTGTCGCGCCCGCCGCGGCCGGCGCCTGCGCTGCCACCGGTACCGCCGCCAGCGCGTCCAGCCCCGCCTTGGCCACTCCCCGCAGCGCCGCCCGAGACCGAGCCGCCCGCTGCTCCGGTGCCTCCTCCATGGCCCGCTTGCGCGCCCGCTCCGCTGCCAGCATCCCCCGCACTCCCCCGGCCGCCCCTGCCGGCGGTCGGCGCGCCGCTACCACCCGCGGCACCGCCCCGCCCACCGGGCGCAGCTCCGCCGCCGCCACCTAGCGCGCCGCCGCCCGTACCGCTCTGACCGGCGTGAGCGAGCGTCGCGTCGTCGTCGTCCCCACCACACGCCACGACCAGCCCCGCCGCGAGCAACGCTACGAGTGGTTTCAAGTACGCCATGCGTCACGCATCCCTCGGCTCGCCAAGCGCGCCGCGCAGACCACCCATTCACGAATTGTACTCTCCTCGCCCGACCTTCTCAAGCGCAGCGGCGCAATGCAGGTAGAGCTCGCCCGGCATGGCGGGTCACGTCGTCCCGAGCACGCGCACCCGGAAGCCGAGCTCGTGGCTCAGCGCGACCATCTCGCCGAAGACGTCGCCGTACGCGACCGCCACGTGGTTCGACTGGTAGTGCGCCATGAGCGTGTCACGCCCGACACCCATGTCGGCCGCCATGAAAGGCCACTCACGCGTCGTGCCTTCCCACCAGGCGTCGCGCGTCGCCGGAGGCAGCTTCACGACCTCGCCCTTGCCCACATCCATCCAGAGCACGTCGTCCCGGATGTACGCGCGCGCCCAGGTCATGGCGCCCGGCACGCTCTCGCCCGCGAAGGTGCCGCCGGGCGTGGGGAAGTAGAGCGCGGGTTGGCGGTAGCTGTGGGCGCCCTTCAAGGTCGCGGGGTCGTGATTGAACGCATACGCGCCGCACGAGCCGGAATTGAGCAAAACCCAGAGAAAACGGCCCTCGTGCTCGGCGCCCCAGCGCACGTCGTGGAACATGACGGCTTCGTGCAGACCCTTGTCGCGCAGCAAGCGCTTGAGCATTTCCATCGGCATCACGTTGCCCTGGTCGGCTTCGGTCGCCGTGGCGATGGGGGCGCCGTTCGACTCCGGCCGGCAGGCGGAGTTCAAGAGCCCTTCGGCGAGATCGGACGGCGGGCGCAGCGGGATGAGCCCGAGCTGGTACTGCCAGCCGAGACAGTCGCCGCCGTACTCGCCGAGGAGATCGAGCACGACGAGGTAGTCGCGCAGCTGCTCGCGCGTGGCGCGCTCGTCGAAATCGGTGGCCGTGCCCTCACCCCAGTGGAACGTGAGACCGCGATCTTTCACGAACGCGAAAGCGTCGGCGATGCGCTTGTCGGTGATGCTCTTGCCGCGGTCGATGATCCACGCCTGGTCGATCTTGTGCTCGCCGAAAGCGTAGGGCGCGAGCAAGCGCGGGCCGAAATAGCCGTTGATCATGCCCATCGAGGTGTCGCCGAGCATGAGGATCAAGGGGTGGCGGCGGCGCATCTCCGCGGCCACGCGCTTGGCGCGCGCGGAGGCTTCGGCGCTGACGGGCGCGTGGTAGCTGATGCCCGTCTCGGCGCGCGCGATGGCGCCGTTGCGACACCACTCGTCGAGCTCGGCCATGAACGTCGCGTCCGAGCTCATGTCCGTCGCCGTCGTCCAGATGCGCGAGTGCTTGCGCTTGAGACTCGTGAGGCACGCGCCCGTGTTGAGCAGGCCGACGAGCCCCGGCCAGCGCCCGGAGAAATTCGAGGCGAGGAGGAGCGGGTTGTCCTTGCCCACGACTCCTTCGGTAGTGTGCGGGCCGTAGACCCAGTGCACGAACACGCCGACGATCGGATCGTCGATGGGACCGAGCTTGTCCCGCCCCTCGTGCGGCTTGCTCAGGAAGCCGGGTACCCGGTGCGGCTCGCGACCGAGCTTCTTGAGGGCGCGCTCGAGCTCGACGGTCGCCGCTTCGATGTTGGGCAGCGCGAGCTCGTTCGGCTTCGCGCGGCCGTCGCCAGGCCAATACAGGGCTATTTTCTTGCTCATGGGATCGCTTCTCCGCCTCGCTCGACGTTCTCTCGGGTGAACAGGCGCGTGCCGAGCGTCACGCGATGGGGCGGCTTCTTGCCCGCGAGGAGCTCGAGGCCGACCGCAATGGCTTCGGCGCCGCCCGTCGGGTACGCGAACGTCGCGTCGAGGATGCCTTCCTGCACGTAACGCACGCCCTCTTGCGGCAGGGCGTCGATGCCGACGAACTTCATCTCGCGCTCGCGCCCGGCGGCCTTCGCGGCGAGGTAGGCGCCATGCGCACCGGGATCGTTGTGGGCGTAGACGAGGTCGATCTTCTTGTGCGCGGCGAGAGCCGATTCCATCTCGCGCCGCGCGTTGGGCTCCAGCCACGCCATGTCGGCCTCGAAGACGACCTTGAGCTCGGGGCTCGCGGGCGAGGCGAGCCCCGCTCGGAAGCCGCTGTGCCGATCCTGACCAGGCGTCGACGTCATGAGCCCCTTGAGCTCGACGACGTTGCCCTTGCCGCCGAGGAGCTTGTTGACCAGCTTGCCCGCCTCCGCCCCGATGACGCGGTTGTCCGCGCCGATGAAAGTAGAGAAGGCCTCGCCCTCGACCGCGCGATCGAGCACGACGACGGGTATCCCGCGCTCGAACACCTCGCGCACCGGCTTGGTGAGGGGCGCCGCTTCCTTCGGCGAGATGATCAGGAGATCGATGTGCTGGAGGGCCAGCTCCTCGACTTGGGCGCGCTGTCGGAGCGAATCGTTCTGCGCGTCCTTCAGCACGAGCTTGAGGTTCGGGTGTGCGGCCGCGGCCCGCTCGATGTCCGCGTTCATCTGCACCCGCCACGGCTCGCCGAGGTTGCACTGGCTCACGCCGACCAGGTACGTGCGCGGACCGCTGCTGGCCGAGGCGCTCGGAGCGGGTGCGCTCGCCTTGTCTCGGCAGCCGACGACGACGCCGAGCGCGAGAACCCCCACGAGCGCTCGGGCGCGTTGCATCGGCCGATCACAGCCCCCGGGCGGGCGGAGATCAAGCCCTCTGCTCGAGCGCTCGGGAGCTCAGTGATTGAGCAGGTACATGACGGCGATGCCCGCCACGAGCGCGACGCCGACGACGAGGGGTAGCCAGCGCGCGCCGGTGCGCGTCTTGAAGTCGGGCGTGGTCTCGACCTTCAGCGGGACGAACGGCACGGGCAGCGGGGGAGGCTTCACCGCGGGCGGCGGGTTCGTCCCGCCCGGCGGGGGCGGGGTGAGGAGCAGCGCTTCGGCCGCGAACGGGGAGGAGTTCAGCGGGAGGTCCGGCGCGCCCGTCTCCCAGGTCTCCACCTGCGCGACCATGCGCGCCCGCGTCGCGAGGGCTTCGGCGGCGAGGTCGTTCACCCACTCCGCGACCCGACGCAGCGACGCCGTCGGCGCCGCCTGCTCGAGGGCCGCCGCGAACTCACGCGCGCTCGCGAAGCGCTCGGCGGGATCGAGCGACAGCGCGCGCATCGCGACCGCGTCGAGCTCGGCGGGTAGGTTCGGCCGGTGGTTGCCGGGCGTCGGGTAGCCGCCGTCGAGGATCTTCTGCATGCGGTCGGTGTCTTGCTCGGCCGTGAACAGCCGCCGCGTGGCAAGCAGCTCCCACAGGATGATTCCCGCCGAAAACACGTCCGAGCGCTGCGTGAGGCGCTCGCCGCGGATCTGCTCGGGCGACATGTAGCCGCTCTTGCCCTTCACACGGTTCGGGTTCGAATCCTCGATGTGCTCGAGCGCCTTGGCGATGCCGAAGTCGAGCACGCGGGTGAGACCGTCGGCGCCGACGAGGACGTTCGGCGGCGAAACGTCGCGGTGCACGAGCCCGAGCGGCCGCCCCTGCTCGTCGGTCGCCTCGTGCACCGCATCGAGGCCCGCCAGCATGCCGAGCATGACACCCACGGCGATGTCGAGCGGCACGTGCTCGCGCCGCTCGCGCGCCTGGATGCGACAGAGATTGCTGAGTGACTCGCCGTGCACGTACTCGAGCACGAGCAGCACGTCGCCCTTGGAAGCCACCACGTCGACCGTGGGCACCACGTTCGGGTTGCGAACGCGCGCCGCGAGGCGCGCCTCCTTGAGGAGCATCTGCGTGAAGTCCTCGTTTTGCACGAGGTTCGGCAGCAGCCGCTTGCTGGCCACGACGCGCGAGAAGCCGCCGGCGCCGTCGAGGCGGCCGAGGTGCACGGTCGCCATCCCGCCGCTCGCGAACTGCTCGAAGAGCGCGTAGCGGCCGATCCGCGCCAGCGGCTCACGCCCCGAGAGGGGCCCGAGGGGGCGGCTCGGCGCCGCGGGCTCCGGCTCCTGCTCGTGCCAGGTCCCGCCCGTGACCTTGGGTGGCGGGTCGCCGCCGCTGCCGTCGAGGCGGATCTTCTCGCCGCAGCCGCGACAGGCGAGCAGCGCGGTGCGCCCGCGCACGCGCTTTTCGTAGAGCTCGGCGGGCACGGCCATGCGCTTCGCGCATTTCTCGCATTCGACCGTGTACAGCATGATTCGGGGGCGCCCGAGTGGGTCCGCGGAGCCTAGTACGGCACTGACGAGGTGCCTCCCGAAATAGCGCGTGGAATCTTCCCCACTGGAAAAATCATGGGCTCTCGCGGCTCACGCGGCGCTGAAACAGGACGGCCAAGATCAGAATGGCGCCCGTGAGCATCAGGCGAAGCTCGGTGCTGTAGGCGTTGAGGCTGAGCACCTTCTGCAGGTAACCGAGCGTGAGCGCACCCACCAGAGTGAGGCACACGCCGCCGCGTCCTCCGGAGAGGCTCGTCCCGCCGAGCACGACCATGGCGATGGCGTCGAGCTCGTAGCCGAGCCCGGTTTCGGGGTCGCCGTGGGTTTCCTGAGCCGCCTGGCAGATGCCGGCGAGCGCGGCAAAAAGCCCCGAAAGCAGGTACGCGAACACGAGCGTGGCGCGCACCGGGACACCGGAAAGGCGCGCCGCCTCGAAGCTCGAGCCGACCGCGTAAATGTAGCGACCGATCCGCAGCCGGCGCAGGACGAACCACGTGAAGAGCACCGCTGCCCCGAAGATCAGCGTGACGACGGACAGCTCTCCGCCGAGCACGCGCCCGTCGAGAAGCGCGAACACCGGTGGCGTCGGCACGTTCACGAAGTGCCCGTCAGACGCCTGCACGTAATTCGAGATCTTCTGTCCCCCGGACAGCTCCTTCGCGACGCCGCGCGCGAAGACCATCATGGCGAGCGTGACGATGAACGCCTGAATGCGGGCGAACGCGACGAGGGCGCCCGAGAGCGCCCCCGCTCCCGCCCCCACGGCGAGCGCGACCAGGATCGCCGGCAGCCCCGACCAGCCGTGGGGTA
>Ga0315912_10004954_pt1 | contig 12363 bp, 13 predicted proteins | sample VfabasoilMG_FD_204469 | JGI IMG/M metagenome (GOLD analysis project Ga0315912, IMG submission 204469) | Garden soil microbial communities collected in Santa Monica, California, United States - V. faba soil | ecosystem: Environmental > Terrestrial > Soil > Garden | place: USA: California... | reverse complement strand
TGGACCGAAATCGAGGAAGGACGATTCCAGCCGCGACGGACTCGAGGGAGTTACCGCGGCCGGGAGCTGGCTTGAACGTTCCTCGTGTCGCCCGGTACGGGCGACAAACAGCCGGGTTGAGACGAGGGTCCTTGGTCCTTTGTTCTTGGTGCTTAGTCCGTTCTTGGTCCCTGGTCCAGGGTCCTAGGGGAGTGACATGGAGATAGTCCGTAACGCGACGTGCACCTTTTGCGGGTGCGTGTGTGACGACATCGAGCTTCATGCCGAACAGGACAAGATCGTCAAGGCGAAGAACGCCTGCAGTCTCGGCGAGGCCCACTTCCGTTATCACACCGCGGAGCATCACTACCCCGACGCGCTGATCGACGGCAAGGAAGCGACTGTCGAGGAAGCCGTCGAGGTCGCGGCCGATATTCTCTACAACGCCAACATGCCTCTGGTGTACGGGCTGAGCAACGTCACCTGCGAGGCCAGCCGCGGCGCCGTTGCGCTCGCAGAAATGATCGGAGGTGTGGTCGACAGCCACACTTCGCTTTGACACGGCCCCACTGAGATAGCCGCCCAGTTGGGTGGCAAGGTCACGTGCACACTCGGTGAAGTGAAGAACCGGGCGGATTTCATCATCTACTGGGGTGGAAACCCGGCGGAGTGTCATCCCCGTCACTTCACGAAGTACACGATCATGCAGAAGGGCAAGTTCGTTCCACTGGGACGAAAAGGCCGGACGATGATCACCATCGACATTCGCGAAACGCCCTCGGCCCGGGCGGCGGATATCGCGTTGATCATCAAGCCGGGCAAGGATTTCGAGCTCGGAACGACGCTGCGCGCGCTGATGAAGGGTCAGCCGGTGGACGAGGCGCGCGTCGCGGAGATCGGACTGTCGCTCGACACGATCAAGGATCTGGTCGAGCGGATGAAGCGCGCCAAGTTCGGCGTCATCTTCTTCGGCATGGGTCTCTCGATGACTCGCGGCAAGCACATGAACTCCGCAGGCATCCTGAACATCGCCGCCGAGATGAACGCGTTCACGAAATTCGTGTGCATGCCGATGCGCGGACACGGCAATGTCACTGGCGCCGACGTTGTGCTCCGCTGGACGACGGGTTATCCCTTCGGCGTCAACTTGAGCCGCGGGTATCCGCGATTCAACCCGGGAGAGTTCTCGACGGTAGACCTGCTGGTGCGTGGTGACAACGACGCCACGCTGGTGCTCGGTGCGGACCCAGGAGCGACGATGCCACAGCCGGCGATCGATCATCTGAAGAAGACGCCGACGATCGTGCTCGATCCGAAGGTGACGCACACGAGCAAGCTGGCTCGCGTGCATTTCACCACGGCGGTCACCGGCGTCAGCGCCGGGGGCACGGCGTATCGCATGGACGAAATCCCGATCACCTTGCGTCCGGGCTTGAAGTCTCCGTATCGGACTGACGAGGAGATCGTCAACCTGATCATCGCCGCCGTTGCTAGGAAGCCGGCCTGGAGGCCCGCACCGATCGCCCAGCGGGCGTAATGCAAAATGCAAAAGTCAAAATGCAAAAAGAACGAAGGTCGTTGTCTGTTTGCATTTCGCATTTTGCATTTTGAATTGCAGGATCACGAGACTCGATGGTCAAGATAACCGGCGGACGAGTTTACGATCCGGCCAACGGCGTAGACGGCGTCGTCAAGGACATCTACATTGGTGAGGACGGGCGTGTCACCGCTGAGGGGAATGGCAGCGCGAGCCGCACGATCGATGCGAACGGCATGCTGGTGTTTCCCGGTGGTGTCGACGTGCACACGCATGTCGCGGGTGGTGCGCTCAACTTCGCCCGCGGCCTCGTTCCCGAGAATCAGCGCGTCGCGCAGAAATTCATCCACACGCCGGAACTCCGCGCCGGCATCGGCGGCCTGACCCCGACGACCTTCGCAACGGGTTATCTCTACGCGGGCATGGGTTGGACGACGGTGAACGAGGCGGCGGTGCCGATCCTGTCCGCCAAGCACACCCACGAGGAGATGCACGACATCCCCATCGTGGACAAGTCCACGCTGTTGTTGATGGCCAACAACGAGCTGATGCTCGATCTGCTCGAAGCCGGCGAGTTCGAGCGGGCGAAGTCGCTGGTGGGCTGGATGCTGTGGGCGTCGAAGACGTTCGGCATCAAGGCCGTCAATCCGGGCGGCGTCGCGGCGTGGAAGTGGGGCAAGAACGCGAATCAGCTGCATCAGCCGATCGAGGGATATTCCAAGGTCACCGCGGCGCAGATCGTGATGGACCTCGCTCGCATCTGTGACGAGCTCGGCCTCCCGCATCCGATGCACCTGCATCAGAACAACCTTGGCGTGCCGGGCAACGTCGGCTCGACGATTGAAACGATGAACATGCTGCAGGGCCGGCGCGCGCATCTCGCGCACCTGCAGTTCCACGCCTACGGCGGCCACGACTGGAACACCATGCGATCGGGTGCGAAGGAGGTTGCCGAAGCGTTCATGTCGCACAAGAACCTGACGTGCGACGTGGGGGCGATCCTCTTCGGCGATGCCGTCACGATCACCGCCGACGGTCCGTGGCAGCACTTCCTGCACGAGCTCACCGGGCGCAAGTGGGGCAATCTCGACGTCGAGAACGAGACCGGGTGCGGCATCGTGCCGTACGTCTATAACAACCATAAGCTCGTGAACGCGATTCAGTGGGCCGTGGGGCTCGAGCTCCTGCTGCTCATCGACGATCCGTGGCGCGTGTATCTCACGACGGACCATCCCAACGGCGGAGGCTTCTGGCGGTACCCGGAGATCTTGCGCTTGTTGATGGATGTCGAGTTCCGCAAGGCCGAAGTGAAGAAGCTTCCGCCCGAAGCGTTGAACCGGATTTCGCTGCCGGAGATTGATCGCGAGTACTCGATCTCCGAGATGGTCATCGTGACCTCCGCGGGACCGGCGCGTGCACTCGGCCTGAAGCAGAAAGGACACCTTGGCGCCGGTGCGGACGGCGACGTCACCATCTATTCGGCAACGCCAGATGCCGATGGTGTGATGTTCACCCATCCGCGGTACGTCATCAAAGGCGGCAAGGTCGTCGTCGAAGAAGGTCAGATTCGGGCGCTGGCCGAAGGGCGCGTCTTCCTGGTTCATCCCGAGTTCGATCCGGCGATCGAGGACTTCATCCGGCCGACGTTCCAGAAGCTGTACACGCTGTCGTTCGAGAATTACCCGACGGAAATGACACGGCTGAAACACCCCGAGACCGTGGGGTGCGTGCCGCAATGATCACGCTGACGCTGAAGCAGGCTGTCGATGGGGTGCCGCTCGAGGCAGAGAGCATCTGTCCGGATGTGATCGCCGCGCTCGACAACGCCGCGATCCGTGCCCTCCCGGTGTATCTCGGGAAGCGGCAGTGCCGCATCGACGACTTCTTCGCAGTGGATGGCGAGACGAGCGAAGAGATCGACGTGCACGGCGACCTCAGGAAGGTCAGATGGATTGGCCGCGGCATGACACGCGGACGAATCTCCATCGACGGCAACGCGGGCATGCATCTCGGTGCCTACATGAAAGGCGGCACGATCGACGTGTCCGGCGCCGCGTCTGACTGGGTGGGCGCTGAGATGTCGGGCGGGCTGATTCGTGTGGCTGGCAACGCCGGCGGTCAGATTGGTGCAGCCTATCGCGGCAGCCGGAGCGGCATGACCGACGGCACGATCGTCATTGGAGGATCGGCGGGCCTCGAGGTCGGCATGCGCATGAAACGCGGGCTGATCGTCATCGGCGGCCCGGCCAGAGATTTCGCCGGCCTGGAAATGAAGGGCGGCACTCTCGTGCTGCGTAGCGGAGCCGAGCTGCGTACCGGCGCGTGGATGAATCGCGGAACGATCATCTCGCTGAAATCGATTCCCCTGCTACCGAGCTTCCTTTACTCGTCGAGCTATGTGCCCACCGTCATGGGCGTGCTCGGCAAACATCTCGGTTCCCTGGGGATCGATCTGCCGCTGAAACCTGCAGCTGGCACGTATCAGCGCTTCCTCGGCGATACCTCAGTGAAAGGCAAGGGCGAGATTCTCGTCTGGCATCACTAGATCGCCAGACGATTCTTCCTGAACGAGTTCTTCAGGGTGATCTTGCCACCTCGAAACCTGAAGAGGTCGCACCCGTGGACTTCCACACGCGTGCCGTCCGTGCGCGTTCCCGTAAAGGTCCACTCCGAGACGCCGCGATCGCCGTGAACGAAGTGTCGCGCACCACCCCAGTGCGCATCCGGGAAGTTCGTCCACACTTCGACAAAGCCGGCTCGCACTGCGTCGCGTCCGACGTATCTCGTACCCCACAGATCTGGACCGGCAGACGACTCGAACACGCAGTCGTCTGACATGAACGACATGAGCGCGTCCGCATCATGACGATTCCACGCATCGGCGAAGGCGTCCAACATCTCGACGGTGACCTCAGCGCTCGCGTTCGTCGGCATCGAATCCTCCTTCTGGGTAGCCCACTAGACACTCGCCGCCGTAGCAGGGGTGCGCTTGCTCTTGAGCAACCACGCCAGGTAAACCGCTGCCACTACGTCGTACGCAGAGCAGAACTCCGGCCAAAAAGCCGGCACGCCTGGATTGGCAATGAAGGCAGCGTGGATGAAATCAAAAACACCATGTCCCGCCAGTGCGGCTGCCACGACCCAGAGCGACCATTTGAAACCTGCGACTGCCAGTGCGATGAAGACTGCTCCAGCGATGACCTCGAGAACGAGTGCGGGAGTGGATCCGCCCATGACGGCGAACAGTGAGTAGAGGACCGCGATCACAATCATCACGGTCGGATAGAAGGCTCGATCGCGATCGAGACCAACGCCAGTGGCGAAGAGCCCCACGAGGAGGGCGAGTACTGCTCCGACGCCTAGGGCCACGCTGTCTCTCTCTGTCTTGTCGCGATTGCCCGCGAGAGCTCAGTGCGATTGCTTTCTACCCACGCGCGACAGTTGTCTGCCCACTCACGAACGCCAACGGAGCCTGTTCGCCGGGCAAGTTCTATCTGCGCGAGAACGATAGCGTCGACTGCGTCGGCCGGATCCCGGCCGTAACTGCGGAAGAAATCTGCGACGCGCTGGCCTTGCAGGCTGTTGGGAAGGTCATCGTTGCCGATGTCGATCCACAGCCAAGCGGCGTACCCAAGGTCCTCGAGTCTCGAGCCAGGATGCGCAGCGTCGAAGTCGATGAAAGCACTGGGCACACCGTCGACGAAGACGCAGTTGCAGGGGCTCGCATCGCCGTGACACACAACTTCGTATCCATCGACCAGCGGGCAATCCGCCGTGGCGTCGTGCAACTGGCGCAGCAGGCGCGCCGCTGCCATCAGCGGTGCATCTGAAAAATGTCCCAGTTCAGCAGGTACAGATCCCGGCAGGAATGAGAGGACTTCTCGACCTGCATCGTCGGTTCCGAGAAATCGCGGAGCGCCAGCGAATCCACGCGCCTCCAGGTGACGCAAGAGGTCATGCACGAAGGGAGCGCGAGCCTTGGTTGGACGACGGACCGTGTTGCCAGCGCGGACGACATTCGTCGTGGTCCGCCCGCCAGACAGTGTTACCCCTCGCTCCATCTCGTGATTCAACACCCTCATTAGTTATCCATCGGACGTTCTGCGTGATCGACGATCAGGATCTCTACCGGCCCTCGCGCGGACTCCAGCCGCAGTCCCAGCTGTTGCGGCAACACTGAGAAGATCGACGGTAGTACTCGTCCATCATAAGGATTCGGCAGCCCCGGCGGCGGTGGTGGCATCACGACTTCGGTTGTGAACTCGAAGTCGCCGTCGTAGTACCCAGCTAGTCCCGTTGAATCGATCACGCGCCGACTCAAGTACGGATAGAGCCGCAATGCGAAGTCCCCCATCGTGAGCCCGCGGAAAGCTTGGTACGCTTTGTCCGAACCGAGGGGAATGGTTGGTGACGGCCCGAAGTACCCACACGGTTGGGGCTGACCTGGTGTGCCGCCACGAAGTGGATCTACCGCCACCGCAGCGCAATCGGACTCTGAGCGACGCAGTTGAGAACCGAGCTTGCCTCGCTGCGTCGTCACCATTCGATAGACCGGCCCTTGCCTCGTTTCGTAGTGCGCCTTCAAGTTGAACCGTGTGATGAGCAGCGTCTGAAGCATCGATCGCAGTTCGGCCAGAGACACCTCGCGACCGCCGATGGCGCTGACATCGAATCGGTCAGTGGCCAGCCATTCGGGCCCACCGGTGACTTCGAACGGCTCGAGACCGCGACTGCGTGGGGATCGCTCGTACGCAAAGCGAATGAGGACTTGAAGGGAGAGGTTCGTGGCGGTGAAGCGCCCACCGGGGGTGACCGTCGAGTCGCCCTGTGGACTGCCGGATCTGTTCGCTTTCACCGAGGCCGCCTCAAAGGCGAGTGTGGCGCCGGGCGCTTGAGCGTGAGCGCGGATCGTCGCGGCGCGTGAAGCTCCAATCACTTCGAGTGACACCACGAAAACGAGAATCAGCCGGGCCCATCTCATGGAGTGTTGCTCATGAACCGGATAGGTCAGCTGTATAGCCCTCGGCGATCGCCAGGGCCACGACCTGTTCGACAAAATCCGACTTCGCTACCGCATACCGTTCACGCGACTCGGCATCGGCCCCCACGACCTGCTCGGCGATCGTCCGTTTGAGCTCTTCATACTCCCGCGCCACAGTGGCATGGTTGCGCAGGTAGTCGCGAAACGCCAGCGTTCGTCGTTCCTCAGCGCCCCCTCGTTCGACGACGTGCACGTGATGTGTGTGCGGCCACTCGATCGGCCGATGGAAGAAGGGACAGAACGAGTCGTCCAAAGATGGTACGTGAACGTATTCGATCGCTTCGAGTTTCGAGCCGTAGACCGACAGCGGTTGAAGAGCCGCTACTGATATTTGAATGTCGATGATCGGCTTGGCGGCTAAGCCGGGAACGGCAGTCGAGCCGTGATGGTCGATTCGCAACGCCACGCTTCCGAGGGCGGTGCGCAGGCGTGCTGCTTCAGCAGCGAATGCCGCAGGCCAAGCGGGATCGTACGTAACGATCCTGAGAGAGTTCTCGCATACGGGGGCCGTCATGAGCGCGTGACCACTCTCAGTACAGCAAGCCTGGTGAACACCGCCAGTACCCAGATGAGGGACGGCACCACCATTGCCCAGAAGGCGCAACGCCAGGGCCCGATCTTCCGCTGAATCGAAAACCGCGTGGCTCGAAAGAAACTCCAGAAGAACAGCGGCGTCGCGACGACCCAGAAAAACAATTCGGGATGGCCAACCGCGTCCGCCGCCAGGCCGCCGTAGAGAAATATGACAGGGAAGACCCAGACGGGCAGGAAACTGCGCCAATGCTCTTTAGCCGCAGCAAGCAATCCCGGTGTTGCATCGCGTTCCATCAGTGGACCGCGGAAGTGTAGTCGCGATCCGGCTCAGCGCGCGGTTGTGTGTAGCGTCTCGATGGCGGCTTTCGCCAGGGGGGTTAGGCCAGCACCGCTAGCTTCGAGATGCGCCGAGATCTCTTGTCGCATCCGTGGGTCCCAGAATTTCTCGATGTGACTTGCGATCTGCGGCACCGCGCGTTCCTCGCCTTGAGCGGCGAAGAACGTCGCGATCTGATTCGCCATCATCACGAGTTTCTCGGCCTTCATCGCGAGGGCGCTCCCGTGCTCACGCGCTGGATCTCGCGGCTCTTCATCGCGAATGCTTCGTATTCTTCCTGGTAGCGCGTTGGCCCTGTCGTTGGCGCGACCTGCACAGCGGTGACTTTGTACTCTGGGCAGTTCGTCGCCCAGTCGGAGTAGTCGGTCGTGATGACGTTCGCCTGCGTCAACGGATGATGGAACGTGGTGTAGACGACGCCAGGCGCGACGCGATCGGTGACGAGCGCGCGAAGTGCAGTCTCGCCCGCGCGGCTCGCGATGCGCACCCACTGGCCTTCCTTGATGCCGCGTTGTTCCGCATCGTGCGGATTGATCTCGAGACGATCCTCCTGATGCCACACCACGTTGTCGGTGCGACGCGTCTGCGCGCCCACGTTGTATTGCGACAGGATGCGCCCCGTTGTCAGCAGCAACGGATAGCGCGCGCCCGTGCGCTCGTCCGTCGGCACGTACTCGGTGAGCACGAACTTGCCCTTGCCATTCGCAAAGGTCGTCTTGTGCATCACCGGCGAGCCTTCAGGGTTGGCGTCGTTGCACGGCCACTGCACCGAGCCGAGCTCATCGAGCTTCGCGAAGCTCACGCCGGCGAACGTGGGCGTCAGCCGCGCGATCTCGTCCATCACCTGGCCCGGGTGCGTGTAGGTCCAGTTGAGACCGAGCTTGTTGGCGATGAGCTGCGTGATTTCCCAGTCGCCGTAGCCGTTGCGCGGCGACATCACCTTGCGAACGAGCTGAATGCGCCGCTCGGCGTTGGTGAAGGTGCCGTCCTTCTCGAGGAACGTCGAACCTGGAAGAAAGACGTGCGCGTAGTTCGCTGTCTCGTTGAGAAAGAGATCCTGAACAACGACGCACTCCATTGCGGCGAGGCCGGCAGCGACGTGATGCGTGTCGGGGTCGGACTGCAGGATGTCTTCGCCCTGGATGTAGATGGCCTTGAACGATCCGTCAACCGCTGCGTCGAGCATGTTGGGGATGCGCAGCCCGGGCTCGGGGTTGATCGGACGCCCCCACATCTCCTCGAACATCGTCCGCGTCGCATCGTCTGAGACGTGGCGATAGCCGCTGAGTTCGTGCGGGAACGAGCCCATATCGCACGAGCCCTGCACGTTGTTCTGACCACGCAGTGGGTTGACGCCAACACCGGGCCGTCCGAGGTTGCCGGTGACCATCGCGAGGTTCGCGATCGCGAGCACCGTGGTCGAGCCCTGGCTGTGCTCGGTCACGCCGAGGCCGTAATAGATCGCGGCGTTTCCACCCGTCGCGTAGAGACGTGCGGCGCCGCGAATGTCCTCCGGCTCAACGCCGGTGTACTCGGCCACCGCTTCTGGTGAGCGGCTGGGATCGGACACGAACGCAGCCCATTCCTGGAATGCATCCATGTCGCACCGTGACTTGACGAAGTTCTCGTTGACGAGCCCTTCGGTCACGATCACGTGAGCCATCGCAGTCAGGACCGCGACGTTGGTGCCAGGCGTGAGAGGCAGATGGAAGTCCGCGTCGATGTGCGGCGTGCGGACCATGTCGATGCGGCGCGGATCCACGACGATCAGTTTCGCGCCCTGACGCAGCCGCTTCTTCATGCGGCTCGCGAAGACAGGATGGCCGTCGGTCGGGTTGGCGCCGATCACAATCATCACGTCGCAGTCTTCGACCGAGTCGAAGTCCTGCGTGCCGGCGGATGTGCCAAACGCGGTCTTCAGGCCGTAGCCGGTGGGCGAGTGGCAGACACGTGCGCACGTGTCCACGTTGTTGACGCCAAAGCCGGCGCGAATCAATTTCTGGACGAGAAACGTCTCTTCGTTCGTGCAGCGCGATGACGTGATGCCGCCCACTGAGTCGCGCCCGAACTGTCCCTGGATGCGCGTAAACTCCGAAGCCACGCGACCGATCGCTTCCTCCCATGTCGTCTCGCGCCACGGGTCGGTGATCTTCTCGCGCACCATCGGCTTCAGCTGACGCTCCTTGTGCGTCGCGTAGCCCCACGCGAAACGTCCCTTCACGCACGAGTGACCGCGATTGGCCTTGCCGTCCTTGTACGGCACCATGCGCACGACGGTCTCGCCGCGCATCTCCGCCTTGAACGAGCAACCGACGCCGCAATACGCGCACGTGGTGACGACCGAGTGCTCGGGCTGACCGATCTGAATCAGCGACTTCTCGCTCAGCGTCGCCGTCGGGCAGGCCTGAACGCACGCGCCGCACGACACGCACTCGCTGTCGAGGAAGCTCTCCGACATTCCCGGCGACACGCGACTATCGAAACCGCGGCCGGCGATCGTCAGCGCGAACGTCCCCTGCGTCTCCTCGCACGCGCGCACGCAGCGGTTGCAGACGATGCACTTGGATGCGTCGTAGGCGAAGTAGGGATTGCTCTCGTCCTTCGGCATCCAGTCGGGGTTGGGGGCGCCGTTCTGCTTCTTGAAGACGTGGTTCGCGCCGTCGTAGCCGTAGCGAACGTCGCGAAGCCCCACCGCTCCAGCCATGTCCTGCAGCTCGCAGTCGCCGTTGGCCGCGCAGGTGAGGCAATCGAGCGGGTGATCGGAGATGTACAGCTCCATCACGCCGCGGCGCAGCTTCTGCAGCCGCTCGCTCTGTGTGTGGACGACGATGCCTTCGGCGACGGGGGTGGTGCACGAAGCTGGCGTGCCGTTGCGTCCTTCAACTTCGATGAGACAGAGGCGGCACGACCCGAACGCTTCGATGCTGTCCGTTGCGCACAGCTTCGGGATCTGTGTCCCGAGCTCCATCGCGGCACGCATGATGGACGTGCAGGCGGGGACAGTTACCGTGCTGCCGTCGATCGTCAGCGTTACTGTCTTCGTCGATTTCGACGCCGGCGTTCCGTAGTCGATTTCCTTGATCAGCATCGGTCGCTCACGCTTGGGAATTGGGAGTTGGGAACTGGGAGTCGAAATCTTGCGGGAAGTGCTTGATGGCACTCATAACTGGGTACGGCGTCAGTCCGCCTAACGCGCACGCCGATCCAAATGTCATTGTCTGACACAGGTCCGCCACGAGCGCGAGGTTGGCCTCGCGATCCTCACCGGCAACAACCTTCGCGATCGTCTCGGCGCCGCGCGTCGAGCCAAGCCGGCACGGCGTGCACTTGCCGCAGCTCTCGATTGCGCAGAACTCGAACGCGAACTGTGCCTGGCGCGCCATGTTCACGCTGTCGTCGAACACGACCAGGCCGCCGTGGCCAACGAGGCCTTCTTTTGCGGCAAAAGCCTCGTAGTCCATCGGTGTGTCAAAGAGCGCGCGTGGGAAATAGGCGCCGAGCGGTCCGCCGATTTGGACGGCCTTGACCGGACGACCAGTCGCAGTCCCACCGCCGATCTCATCCACGAGCTCACCGAGCGTGACGCCGAATGCCGTTTCGAACAGCCCGCCCCGTTTGATGTTCCCGGCGATCTGAAACGGTGTCGTGCCGCGCGATCGGCCGACACCGAAGTCGGCGTACGCCTTGGCGCCCTTATCGAGAATAAAGGGCACCGCCGCGAGGCTCAGCACGTTGTTGATCACGGTTGGCCGGCCGAAGAGCCCGATGTGGGCGGGGAGCGGTGGCTTCGCGCGCACGATGCCGCGCTTGCCCTCGAGGCTTTCGAGCAGCGCCGTTTCCTCGCCGCACACATACGCGCCCGCGCCCACGCGCACTTCGAGATCAAATGCGTGGGCAGAGCCGGCGATGGCGGGCCCGAGTAGCTCGTTATGGCGGGCGATCGCGATCGCGGTTTTGAGGGTGGCAATCGCGTGCGGATACTCGGAGCGCACGTAGATGTAGCCCCTGGTTGCGCCGACGGCCAGGCCGGCGATCGTCATGCCCTCGATGAGCGTGAACGGATCGCCCTCCATCAGCATGCGATCGGCAAACGTGCCGCTATCGCCTTCGTCCGCGTTGCAGACGATGTACTTCTGGTCGGACGGGGCATCGAGCACCGTCTTCCACTTGATGCCGGTGGGGAAGCCGGCGCCGCCACGACCGCGTAGCCCTGACTTTGTGACCTCCTCAACGATCGCGGCCGGTGTCAGCGCGAGCGCGCGAGTGAGGCCAGCGTAACCACCAGTGGCGCGATACGCCTCGAGCGAAATCGGATCGATCACGCCGCAGCGCGAAAAGGTCAGGCGCGTCTGCTTCGCGAAGTAGTCGATCTTCTCGACCGGGCCGAGCGACTTCGCGTGACTGAACACTTTCGCGGAACCGGCGGCGAAGAGCTCGAGGCGTACGAGCTCGGACACATCTTCGACGTCGAGCGGGCCGAATCCGTAACGGACGCCGTTGCGCTCGACTTCGAGCAGCGGCTCGAGCCACAGCATGCCGCGGCTGCCCGTGCGCACGATCTCGATTGGCTGGCCGGCGGATGCAGAAGCCCGTTGAACCGCGTTCGCGACATTCTCAGCGCCCACTGCGAGGGCGGCAGCATCGCGCGGGAGGAAGAGGCGCGTCACGCGCTCACCTCTTTCAACAGCGCGTCCACTTTTGCCGCGGTGAGTCGTCCGACGGGACGCTGGTTGACCATCGCGGATGGCGCAGTGGCGCAGAGACCAAGGCAGTAAATCGATTCGAGCGTGACGTTGCCATCGGCGGTCGTATGCCCGCAACTCACGCCCAGCTGTTGCTCGACACGAGATACAAGCGCCTCACCGCCCATCGACTGGCAAGCCTCGGCGCGACACATCTTGATCACGTTGCGCCCGGGCAGCTCCTGCCGGAAGT
>Ga0315912_10004953_pt1 | contig 12367 bp, 18 predicted proteins | sample VfabasoilMG_FD_204469 | JGI IMG/M metagenome (GOLD analysis project Ga0315912, IMG submission 204469) | Garden soil microbial communities collected in Santa Monica, California, United States - V. faba soil | ecosystem: Environmental > Terrestrial > Soil > Garden | place: USA: California... | reverse complement strand
CGCAGGAGATGCTGAGCGAGATTCACGACCAGGAAAAGATGGTCGGCGCCCTCAACAACCTGGGCAATCTGCACAGCGAACTTCAGCTATACGAGCAAGCCCTGAAGTACTACTCGCAGTCGTGGCAGCTGAGCGAGAAGATCGGCAAGCCGTTCATTGACCCTCTCAGCAACATCGGCAACCTGTTTTTCCGGCAAGGAAACTACCAGCGCGCCGTTGAGTACTATGAGCGTGCACTGGAACTTTCAAAAAAAGAAAACAGCAAACTGAACATCCTCAACACAACATCCAACCTGGGTGAGGTATACGTCCGGGCCGGGAGGACAAAGGAAGCCCAGCAATACCTGGATGTGGCTTACAGCATTTGCATGGAAATGCAGGCCTCGTACTATGAGCCCCAGATCTTAAAGAGCATGGCCGCTAATTTTGCGAAACAGGGCAAAATGAAGGAAGCCTACGAGAAAATGGTGGCATACGACAATGCCAAGGATAAGATATACAACGAAGAGTCGACACGAAAGATCGCGCAGATGGAAATGGCGCTCGACCTTCAGGAAAAAGAAAAGGAGGTCGACGGCCTGAGGAAGGAAGACGAAATCAAGACGCTCCAACTGAAGAACACCAGGATGATCATCACATCCGTGATCCTCGGTGTGGTACTGCTCGTAGGCGGCTTCAATCTTTTCTTTTCCAGGAGAAAAACAATCCGCAGGGCGGAGGCATGACGCGAGAGGAAGCCCGCACAATTCTCAATTCAATGACCGACAGCTCCAGCCTGCTGCGTCACATGCGCACGGTGGAGTTGGTGATGGAAGCCTACGCCGCAAAGCTCGGTCAGAACAAGGATGCCTGGGCGATCGCCGGAATGCTGCACGATGCAGATTATGAGAAATTCCCGGATCAACACCCGAACGTGATTGTCACAAAGCTGCAGGAGTTGGGCCAGACAGAGATTGCGCATGCCATTTCCGCCCATTACACCAAGTGGAATGTGAGCTACGACAGCTTGTTGGACAAAGCACTGCTGGCATGTGATGAAATAACCGGCTTTATCGTCGCCTGTGCACAGGTACGGCCGGAGGGAATCGGTACCCTGGAGACGAAATCCGTTATCAAAAAACTAAAAGACAAGGGATTTGCCGCTAAAGTAGAACGCGATGAAGTGTACAAGGGCGCCGAAATGCTCGGGGTTGAGTTAGGGGATCACATCGCGTTCATTATCGATGTCCTCAGGGCCAACCGGACGGAATTAGGTATCTAATGAAATTAATTACAGGATTTAACCACACCGCCGACGGGGAGAAACAGAGACTTGTCGCAACCTCTCTGTTTACCTCCGTTACCTCCCTGCCTTGCCGGCAGGCAGGTGCGGTAAAAAATCCATAATTAACCACAGAGGAAACAGAGAATTCTGCTTTACCTCTGTTACTTCAGCGGTAAAAAATCCGCCATTAGCTCAGCCGCCCTATTTCAGGAATTCCCGGGAACGACTACATTTGATACAAATTCAATCCCGATGTTCTACCAGATTATAGGAGACGGCGCGAACCTCTTTATCGTTATTGTGGCTGTCGTGGTTGGCTTTGTGTCGGCCCTGGCTTTTATCGATTCCCAGAAGACGATGAAGGACAACGAAAGCAACAAGGACATGCCGCGCTGAAAAATCGCCCATAAAAGCAGAAGTCCCGTCACGACATTCAATCGAGACGGGACTTCTGCTTTTAGTACTATCGCTCCGAATCAGTTGCCCCCCGTGTCCGGGCTCACAGGCCGATAAGGGGATTTATACTCATTCTTCACATAGTCGTTAATGCTCATTTTCTTGAATGCATCACTGGCGACAAAAGACAGCGACACGTGAAATTCAGGCGCGCGTTTGAACCCTGCCATCGGAGCGATCATCCCCAGGTCCTCCGACAGGAATACCACCGTCGGATATGAGAGCTGATTCTGCAGCAGGGCCGCCGCGAACTGGTGCACTCCCCTGCCGTCGGATGTCTCTACATACTTGAAAGTTGTTCCATTGAAAACTATATCCTCCTTGCGGGTCTCAGCATTCAACTTCACAGCGTAGAATTTCTCATTGAGCACCCTGGCAACCTCCGGGTCGCTGAAGGTTTCACGATCCATTACTTTGCACCACCCGCACCAGTCGGTGAAGACGTCGATGAATATCTTTCTCTTTTCAGTTTTTGACTTCTCCAACGCCTGATCGATCGTCATCCAGGCGACCGCCCCCTTCCCCTCCTCTGCCGGCTGAGATTGCGCCCCGGCGGCTAGACTAAGGGCCGTGAGAGCCAACACCAGATATTTCGACGATTTCATGTAATTATTCTCCGGTTACAGCAACAAATCTACTAAGAATTCGGGTTCAGTTTCGCGTTAATTTTCTACTGACCGCCCAAGTAACCAGCTCCTCGCAAGAGAGTAATGTACGAATGGTCAGGCGAATGTGTTCGGTTCTGAACGGAATTCAAGTGAATTGAGGTCAAAATTAACCCAATTTGGTCGATTCCGCGGTTGGCATCGGCTTTGGTAAATTGGCAACGGCTATGAAACTGTCGCGTAAAGATCTTCTCCTTGTGCTGGGCATCGTGGTGGCCATTGTTGTGACGCTCACCACAATTGCCTACAGTGAACAGAACGCGTATCTGCCCGGCATTGAACAGCCGGTGAAGAAGACCAACCTGGGACAGGCTGCAGGAGAATTGATCAGGAAGTCGCTGCACCGGGCGCTTCAGCCTGTCGGCAAACGCTAGAGGTTAACTTGCGCTTTCGCGATACGCGAAATAGTGAAGCACTGTTTCAATCGCTTTCCGGATTGCCGTATTGATTGGAAAGAACTCCCTCGTCAGGTCCGCATCTATTGCATGAAGCCTCATGTAAAAATCATTCATCACCGGAACCTGGCCGCCCGAGGCAACAGCGCGTGATGCGCGTTCATAACTTTCGGCCTGCTCTGTCTTGATCACCTGGCAGGTTATCAGCTCCTTTTGATTGTATTTGTTGGTACGGGCTGAATAGCCGAAGAGCCTGCATATAAGTCCTCTGTGTGCGTACCGGCTGCAGAGGCCGGTGCCTGCTTGCGACGGGTTGAGGATGGCGCAAACTCCGGACGAATCTTTGTCAAGTTTTTCAAGCCACACGATGGCCTCGCCACTCTTGTACAGCGACAACGCGAACGGAAGGAACTCCAGTATTGTAGCTTCAATATCAGGTTTGAAACAGCACTTGCCGCACCCGTGCTGGCAATGCAGTCCGGACCGATCCTGAAAGCCGGATATCTCAGCATCAAGCCCGGCAAAAACAGCCTCCACTTCCTTAACCTTAGCCTCAAGCATCCGACAAAGATATTTCTTAGATTCGGTTATGGCTCCAGGTCACGAAACGTACGGCCTCACGCATCTTGCCATTCTCGTTAAAGATCTTCACAGGACATTGAATTTCTACCGGGAAGTGCTCTGTGTGGAAGTGATGTACCAGGAAAAAACCTGGGCACAGGTAAGAACACCGGGCAGCAACGACATTATCGTTTTTGAGCAAAGCTCCAGGGCAGACGTTGGCAACAGCGGCAGCATCCTGCACTTCGGCTATCGGCTTCGCGAACCAGGTCACATTTCGGAAATGATACGGCGCATAAAGAATGCCGGCGGAGAAATCCGTGAACAAGGCGAGTTTGTGCCAGGCTCGCCTTATGTTTTCTTCAAGGATCCGGACGGATATGAGATCGAGATCTGGTACGAGTTGCTACCGTCCCAGGTCACGGATTCTCTCGCATAAACTTTTCAAGGCCCCTTCGCGCGGTGGCGCGTACTTTGTTTTTCACAACCGGGCTCCACCCCAATACTATGCCTGTTGTTCCAAGGGCTTGTCGCGACCATCGCCAGAAGTCGAAGGAGTCATGGTGACGCAGTATTCGGCCGTCGCGGAACTCAAACGACGCGGTAATCACATTGTGTACCTTCCTTCCTGTCCTGGAGAAAGTGTACCACGCTTCCCATTTCACGCTTCCCCTCACATCGTCTGCAGTTGCATCGTGATAAGACACCCGAAGATCTTTAGCTGCCGCCAACAGCATGTGCCACATTGCCCTGGCTTCGGACGATGAGAGTTGTTGAAACACCGGGTCGCTGAAAGCCGCTTCCGCGTGATAGCAGTCCTGCATGACCCGGTAATCACCGTTTTGAAACGCTGTATAGAACCGCCCGATCAACTCCTGGTTGGGGTGCATTATACCAGCGCAGCGTCGAGTGTGATTTTCGTATTCAACACTTTTGAGATCGGACATTTTGCCTTTGCATCTTCGGCGCACGCCTGGAATTTCTCACTCGATATTCCCGGGACCTTTGCTTTTAGCGTCAAGTGTGAGTTAGTCAGCGTCCCATCTTCAAAGTTGATCGCGCATGTGACTGCCAGTTCGGTGGGCGTGAATCCAGCTTCGCCGAGGACAAAGCTTAGTTTCATGGCAAAGCAACCCGAATGGGCAGCCGCGATAAGTTCTTCAGGGTTTGTTCCGATCCCCTCGGCAAACCTGCTATTAAACGAGTATTGAGTTTTGTTCAGCACGGCGCTGGCCGTGGTAACATGTCCTTTCCCTTCTTTTCCTGAACCGGTCCAGACGGCGGTGGCTGTTCTTTTCATTTGGTCTTTTTGATTGTTGAAACGTGAATTTAGCATTAGTTTTTTTACTGCCGGGATGCGGGAGCACACCCGGAAGCCATATTTCCGAGCGGCCCACTTAAGGCAGTTTTGCCACTGTGGATATTCAGCAACTATTTGTTTACCTTATGTTCATGAAAACCAAAATCCTCTTCCTCGTTTTCTCCCTGGCCCTGCTGGTAACGGCCCATGCACAGCGATCAGATTTCCAGGTGGGATTGAATTATGCTTATACGGCGCCGACGGGTGGCATGAAACAATACATCCGCAACGGCAATGGTCTTGTGCTCAGTTCGTACTGGACAGCTCCTTCTCAGCGCATCAGCGCAGGCTTTGAGATCAATTGGTCTAACTACGGTAGCGACCTGTCGACCCAGGACTATGAATTCGGAGATGGAACAATAGCTCCGATGAATATCCAGGTGAATAATTCGTTTACAAACTATATGGGTACGATGCGGCTTTACCTCCTCTCCAAGGGCTACTTCAGACCCTACGCAGAACTAAAGGCCGGGTATGCCAAGTACACGACTAAACTGCTCGTGCTCGATCCGAATGATGCCGACAGCTGCGAACCGGTGGATTCAGAAATCCTCAAGGTTGCCGGAACGATGGCCTACTCAGCAGGAGGCGGCATCCGCATTGATATCGCTTCGATGTCGAAATATGGCCGGCCGGGCAGGGCGTTTATTGATTTAAGCGTAAACGCCACGCAGGGGGGCCGGGTCGACTACATGAACTCGGACGCACCCGCACAGGCACAACATCACACGACAACCAGAGCCAATGATGTGGAAGCCGATTTCATCAACACACAAACCCAGGTGGTGCACAAACACCATGTCGGATACGTCTACTCCAGTTTCGTTCAGTCGACCGACTTCAGACTTGGTATGAGCTTTACGATGGGCTGCGGCCGTCAGGAGGCTGAGTAACAGTCATCAGGCATTTTTGAAGCAGAACCCGGATGATAACAATCCGGGTCCTGTTTTTTGGATTCACGCCGGACTCACAACTACTTCTTCTCCAGAAGTTTCTTCAAACCGTCAAATACCATCAGCCAGTTCTGCTCAGAGTGCTTTTTGGCCTCCTCAGTCGCAATGCTGTCCTGTGTCACAGACAACTCTGTGAGGGTTCCTTTGGACTTTAGCGCATACGTGACGACAGCATAATTCTCCGGCAGGTCAGGCTGGCCCGAAAAAGAACTCCAATAGTTATACTTCAGGTAGTTCGGAGCCTCGATCTCAAGAATCGTCCCCTTGTCTTCATAAGCCTTTCCCTCCCATACGCCCCGGAAAGAAATGGGGCTACCCTTCTTCCAGGTTGAGTGCAGCTCGGTTCCGAAGAAATACTGTCTCACACTATACGGGTCCGTCAATCCCTTCCACACGCCGGCAAGGTCCGCGCCGATTTCGATAGATGCTTTCGCAATAAATTTTTTTTCCATGTTTTTATGATTAGTCTTTTTACCCTGGTACTATCTTTTTGAAGCTGGCTCATATCGCAACGACACCAGTCCCGTGTCATATACCTTGTGATCCATCAGCCTTAAGTTCTTCCTATCCCCGATTTTGTTAAAGAGAAGTTTTCCCGCCCCCAGTAATACGGGGTGAATGGACAACCAGAACTCATCGATAAGCCCTTCATTAATGAAAGTTGCCGTTAACTCTGCGCCTCCGAATAACCAGATATCCTTTCCTTTCGCCGTCTTCAGCTTCCTTACCGCCGGGATTATGTCTCCCGATATTACCCGCACATCGCTATCGCCGGTTTCTTTTATTGAATTCGAGAAGACATAGGTGGTAATGCCCTTCCACGGATTTGGCGATTCAGCGGAATTCCCGCCTGCCGCTTTGGATATTTCATATGACTTGCGGCCCATGAAAATCGAATCGATGCTCTTGAAAAAGGTGCTCATCCCATAGTCCTGATCTGTGAAGCACCAATCGTACTCGCCATTGGGTCCTTCTATGTATCCGTCCAGACTAACCGCCAGTCCAAGTATTACCTTTCTCATACCAGGGCCGGTTGCTTGTCCATGTATCCAAACCAGCTGGCGACGCCCTCATCTCCAAGGATGTCCAGCCGTGAAAAAATTTCACGCGCGAAGTCAACAGGTGCCGCGCCACCGGCGGTAATAATGGTACTGCTTGCAACCGCCGGCTCAGTTTCGTAAAAAGACCTGCCGGTGTACGTCGGGCAGATGGTTTCCAGGTACGACACATCGTTGCCTGTATGCGGGATTTTGTTCAATAGTCCAAGATCTCCAAGGAAGATTGTCGCACCACAAATTGCAGCAACGGGTATCCCCTGCAGCAGGCAATGGGCAAGCAACGGCTCGATGCCATCGTTGCGCCTTTCCTCCCACGCCTTGCCGCCGGGAAGTATCAGCATGGCGGTGTTGGTTTCGTCTATGTCGGCCAGGTCAGTCCACGGAAGGAAATCCACATCAGGGATGACGCTGAGTCCGCCCATGGATATCACGGGGTCCCGCGTAATTCCTATTGTCTTCAGCTCGTAGTTCGCGCTCTTCCGAATTCCGACAGAAGCGTAGGCTACCTCCCAGTCGGAAAATCCATCAAAGAGAAAGAGGTAGCAGTGCTTTTTCTTCGGTTTCATATCAAGTTTGTTATTTAAATCAAAAGATCATCACGCGGTCTTGCGCGCCAACAACATTCCGCCTGTTACGCAGATCGTGGGGATCAGCAAATAACCCAGCCCAATGGTCGTGAAGTACTGGCTCAGGCTCATGCCCGACATGGGTACGAGTACAGCAAGATCAAGCACCAGGTTTATTGCCAGCCACACCAAACCTGTCAGCCACCCGATACGGACAAAATTCCCATCAACTCTGCCGAAGTACCTGTACAGGGCAATGCAACCCGTTAGTCCGCTAACGACAGTCATGACGCACTTGAAAAGCCCATAGCTTGTCGCCAACTGTCCTTGTTGATCATAAAAAGCAAATGCAACAACAAATGGTACTATCCACGTCAGCAGTCCGTACAACAATAAGCTTGTGAGGTTTTTCATAAAAGGGTTGATTATTCTATTCCTACCTGTATTTCAGTCACGTTTGCTTCCGGATGCCTGAAGTCTGCATTCAGATACACTTCTCTTGTAATACCCATTGACTTAAGGTGCTTTGCGGCGATGAACTCGTGAAGCTTGCCATAGCTGTCAGCCATCGTGTTCCAGCTGCCTTCATGGGTGAGCGTCGCGCACCGAAACGTTCCGGTTCTCTTAAAGTGGAAGCTTCCGTCATACTCCGGTAACGTTTCAGCAACCGGCAGCGCAATCTCCAGCGTAAACGGCTCCTTCGGAGTTGCGTGGAAGTCCACATAGTGCCAGTGGACGGGACCTGTTACGTGCAGGTTGAAGTTTACGGCCTCCTTAAAGAGGTCTTTAGCGACGGGTATGTAATTCCCGAGCTGATCCATGCATGCCTCCGTCCGGAAAAAGAGGAAGTTAATCGGCTTGATTTCCATGAGTTGCGGTCGTGTCTTCATGCCTTTCCGTGTTTTTGAAATTTCGGCGTGAGCCGTGTCATTCATGCAACGAATGAACGACTGCCCAATGACAGCCCTATGGCAACAGGTTGGACTTTTTTTGAAGATTTTTTCAGGGTAGTGACAACCCTATGTCAGGAGTGAAGGCTTTGTGCCACCCGCTGGTAGTGTTCATAAAGCTCTTCGGCGAGGTCTGCAAGCCGCGACTTCAGCTCCTCAGGCTCCTCAACTTCAATCGAGGTACCGAACATCAGCAGCCATTTCGCCATGTAGTTGAAGTTATCCAGCAGGAATTCCGCCCTGATCCTGTCGCCGATATCGACTTGTGAAATACTGCCGTAAATGGGCCGGTTGCGGATGGCTGATTTGTCGAATATTATGACTGCACGTTTTAGATCTGTGTTGGACTGGAACATGGACTGGAAGTATTCCTTCAGGGAAATCTGGTTTCGCCCTTCGAACACTTCTCCCTTGTTCTCAAGGTTCCTTATCCGGTCGGCGCGGAAGTCGCGGTAGCCATTTCTAAGGCGGCACCATGCGATCAGGTGCCAGGCTGTGCTGTAGTAAAAGATACCGATTGGCTCCACTTCGCGCGTGGTCAGCTCGTTTTCTGTGCTCGAATAGTCAATTTTCAATACCTGGCGCTTGCCCACTGCGCGCTGTATCTCGGTCATGAAATGGTCAGGAAACTCTGTCTCAGCTTTTGATTCATATCGCGACCGTAGAAAGACCTCTATGTGGGACTCAAGGTTTTGAAGGTGGTCCTTTTCCGCCTCGTTGAGGACAGCCTTGATCTTAAGCATGGCTGATTCATAGGCTGTTCGAACGGACTTATCTGCCATCTTATCGACCAGTTTGCCCGCCAACAGCATGGAACTGGCCTCATCCTGAGTGAACATGACGGGTGGAAGGTGATAACCGTCGACAATGAAATAGCCTTTGCCGGCTTCTGAACCAATGGGGACCCCCGCTTCCATCAGGGCCTTCACGTCGCGGTAAACCGTGCGAAGGGATATCTCGAAACGATCTGCGATCTCTTCCGCCTTTACAACACGCTTTGTCTGCAGCTGAATAAGGATTGCCGTGAGTCGGTCAATTCGATTCATGCAGGGAAGTTAATAGTTAATGGTTAATAGTTAATGGTAGGTGTGAGTCCACTAACTCTGAACTCTGAACTCTGAACTCTGAACTCTGAACTCTAAACTCCTACTCCCTACCAAAACACGATATAGAGCGCAGCCAAAACTCCCGTGATCAAAAGCACTCCCACGGCAAACGGCCCGGAGATCCGGAACATGTCGGGCGTTACTTCGACGCTGCCATCAGTTGCTTTCTGAGGTTTGAGCAGACTGATGATCGTCATCACGGCCACCAGGATCAGGAAAACATAACCCATCCTGTGAAGGAACGGTATTGTCGGCATCCATTCATTAAAGCCGATGCCGAGTGGCAATGTGAGCAGTGCCGCGACCAGTGCGGCCGTTCCGTTGGCTTTCTTCCAAAACATTCCCAACAGGAAAATGGCTACCACGCCTGGGGAAATCAGTCCTGTAAAGTCTTGTATGAACTGAAAAGCCTGATCAAAGCGGCTGAGTTGCGGCGCCATAATGATGGCAATGATCATTGCAGCGACAATCGCCACTTTTCCGATATTCACGAGGTGAGCCTCAGACGCATTCTTCTTGAAATATTTCTTGTACAGGTCGAGCACAAAAATTGTCGAGATGCTGTTAGCCTTGCCCGCAAGTGATGCTACAATTGCCGCTGTCAGTGCGGCAAATGAAAGTCCCTTCAGTCCGGTGGGTAATAAATTAAGAAGCACGGGATATGCCTTGTCGGACTTCAGCACTTCCTTAACGGTTCCGTCGTCCATGGTGATAGGCTCAAGCATTTCCGTCTGGAAGAAGCCGTTCTTGTAAAGGACGAATGCTGCGATACCAGGCAGAACAACAATCACCGGCATAAGCAACTTCAGGAAAGCGGCAAAGAGAAGTCCGGAACGCGCCGTCGAAAGGTCAGCGCCAAGTGCGCGCTGGGTAATGTACTGGTTGCATCCCCAATAGTTGAGGTTGGCAATCCACATGGCCCCGATCAGCACAGCGAGGCCGGGTAGATTTTGATATGCATCTGAAGTACCTCCGCGTCCGTCAGGGATCATAACCTGGCCTTGCTGCAGGATCATGTGGAAGTGATCAGCTGCATCTTTTCTGATAAAGCCCAGCGCGTCGAATATTCCGCCGCCGCCGAGTTTTATGGAAACAAGTTCAAGAGCCAGGTAAGTGGTTGCCAATCCTCCCAGCACCAGCACGATCACCTGGATCACGTCCGTGTAGCCAATAACCTTCATTCCGCCAAGCGTAATGAAAATGGCAAAGATCGCCAGTCCGATGACGCAGGTAGTGAAGCCAATCCCGCTAATGGTATCCACGGCCAATGCACCGAGGTAGAGGATCGACGTGAGGTTAACGAAGATGTAAACCAACAGCCAGAACACGGCCATGATAGTAGCCACAAGCGGACTGTATCGCTGCGCCAGGAACTGAGGCATCGTATAGATCTTGTTCCGCAGGTAAATGGGCAGGAAGAAAATTGCAACTACAAGCAAGGTGGCCGCCGCCATCCACTCGTATGAGGCAATTGCGAGTCCCATGGCAAAGCCCGACCCTGACATCCCGATAAACTGCTCGGCCGAAATATTGGATGCGATGAGTGAAGCTCCGATCGCCCACCAGGTAAGGGACCCTTCAGCAAGGAAGAAGTCTTTCGAGTCCGTTTCCTCACGCTTCTTGCGCGTGTATATCCAGTAGCCGTAGCCGGACACGACAACAAAATAGATGAAGAAAATTACATAGTCTTCGAGGGCGAGCTTTTGCATGGGGGTATCAATTTGAGCGTAGGGGTTACGTTCGGACACCCGGCTGGCGCGGGTGAATATTTAAGGTTAGGTCGACAGTTGGCAGTTCAGGTTCCCAACTTATGCACGCCCCGCGAAAGCTGAACGGTGTAAAAATCGGGTTCGGTCCCGAAAGTAGCGAAATATTTCTCGTGAACGTAGCCCTTCATGTAATCGACTCCGGCTGACTTCACAAGGTTAATGGTGCACCCGCCAAAGCCACCTCCCATCATGCGGGCTCCGCATACCATGTCCCGATTTTCCTCGGCCAGGTATACGAGATGATCAAGTTCCTCGCAACTCACATCGTACGATTTGCTGAGACCCCAATGCGTTTCAAACATGAGCGCGCCAAATTTCTCGATTTCCGAAGCCTTCAATTTAGTGGCCGCAAATTGTGTGCGGGCAATTTCGTCAACTACAAATTTTGCCTTCGCATAGGTGTCGTCGCCAAGCTTGTCCTGCACTTCATTCAGCATAAGATTTGTGACATGTCGCAAAGAGCTAACAGCAGAATGCTTTCTGTGAATCATCGCGACCGCCGCTTCGCAAGATGCGCGCCGGTCGTTATAGGCGGTCGAGGCCAGCGCGTGTTCAACCTTTGAATCAATCAACAGTATTGAATACTCGCCAAGGCTCACCGGCAGTATTTCATGTGTCAGCGCCTCGCAGTCCAGGAGCAGCGCGCAATCATGCTCGCCGTTCAGGCTTGCGTATTGGTCCATGATACCACACATGACGCCTGCAAACCTGTGCTCTGCGTATTGCGCAATCTTCGCGATTCCCAATCTTGACAATTGCAGGTTGAGGACTTCTCCCAGCCCGAAGGCAAATCCACAGCATAGCGCTGCCGAAGACGAGAGGCCTGCGCCCGACGGTATCGTACTTGCAAAGACGCAATCAACGCCGGCCAGTGGAAAGCCAACTTTATAAAGGCCGTCGAGCACACCCATCAGGTAGTTAACCCAACCCTTTCCCGGTTTCAGTTCATCAAGTCTAAACGAGATGCTCTCCCTTAGATCAAGCGCCGTACAGTTGACCTGATTTGTTCCATTCACTGCCAGCGCAAAAACAAAATGCTTGTCAATGGCCGCCGGCATCACAAATCCTTCATTGTAGTCGGTATGTTCTCCGATCAGGTTGATCCGACCGGGCGCGATGATCAGGACAGGCTCAGCGCGAAAAAGCTCCCTGAAACGCCGTTGAACTGTATCCGTCATGAAAAGCTGCTAGGGGACCTTCGCCAGGAACTTGACGACTTCCTTGCTGAAGTCTTCAGACCTTGCCGCGTCGTTGTGCACTCCCG